>ERZ795060.548-NODE-548-length-50686-cov-99.013114_pt1 | contig 50686 bp, 37 predicted proteins | sample MGYA00375144_ERZ795060 | MGnify/ENA primary metagenome ERZ795060 (study PRJEB30189, sample SAMN05720157) | activated sludge metagenome | isolation source: anaerobic digester from wastewater treatment plant | place: Japan | collected 2015-05-15 ... | reverse complement strand
AAAAGTAGTATATCACAGTTCTCCGGGGCGTCAAGCGAGAATTTTATTGTTTCTGCCTTAGCTTTTTAGGGCTCTTCTTAAAGAAACGCTTGAATTGCCGGGAAAATACCAGGGGATCCTCATACCCTACTGATCGAGCAATATCCCCAACTGGCAGAATAGTAGTTGTTAAGAGTTCCCTCGCTTTAATCATTCGATATTCGATAAGAAGATCTCGAGGACTTTTGCCATATTTTTGACGGACCACAGAGCTTAAATGTGTTCTGGATAAGCCTATCCAGCGGGCCATCTCCTGGATCGAAGCGTTGGGGTTGCTGTAGTTCTTCTGGATATAGTATTCTACCGCCTCATAATAGGTCGTAAAAAAAGAGGCTTCCTTCCCTGGGGTTTTCTTGATTGATTTATTATCCTCTGCCAGCTTGGAAGAATCGAGAAGATACCAAAGATAATACCATGTGGCTAATTTTAAATAATGATGAGGGGCCCTGGCTATGTCGTTAATGAGTCTTTCTACCTTGCGAATAAAATTCTTTGTTGGTTGAGCCGTGTAAATGGTATTCTGCCGGTCCAGGCCGATTTCCTGGAGCAGTGATTCTGCCTTTTTACCTGAAAAACCTACCCACCCATAATACCAGGGATCTTCTTTATCAGCCTGGTAATCCGTAACTATGCCTGGAAAGAATACAAAGCCCTGTCCGGCGGTAAGATGGAAGTCCTGACCATTGACTCGTACTACGCCTTTACCTGAAAAAACAAGGTGGAACAAAAAGTGATCTCGGATACTTTTCCAACTGTGGAGAGGACTGCACTGTTCGGTCCCTGCATAATATAAAACAAGATCCTCCTGATCTAACTGCATGATTTCGTACATAATACTATATTAAGAAGACAAAATGCTATATGGGCATTCCTAAAAGCGGCGTATGATATCATCATGAATCAACGACGAACGCCAGGGGATAATCTTGCCCTTACCCCTCCTATGGGATGGAATTCTTACAATACGTTTTGTTGTGAGCCCACCGAAGATTTACTGAAAGAAATCGCCACGGCGATGGTGGATCAGGGCTTGAAAGATGCAGGGTATATTTATGTCAATATCGATGATGGGTGGATGACAACCCAGCGAGACAGGGAAGGGAATCTTATTGTAGATTCCGAGAAGTTCCCCCAGGGTTTGTTACCGGTTACTCGCTATATTCACTCCTTAGGTCTTAAAGCGGGGATTTACTTAGGGGCGGGGTTACGCACCTACGGCGAAAAAATGGGAAGTTACGGTCATGAGGCGCAGGATGCGGCTTTTATTGCGGCCATGGAATTTGATTTTCTTAAATATGACTATCGATCCCTTCCCGAGGAAGATCCCCCTGGTCGGGATGTCCGTGGGGAATACGAGTATATGCGGGACTGTCTTATTGCGGCAGGTCGCCCCATGGTCTTTAGTATCTGCGAACATGGTCGTTCTAATCCGTGGGAATGGGGACCTTCCGTAGGACACCTATGGCGTTCAACTCCGGATATAAAAGACGGCTTTGATGGGGAAATCAAATGGGGATGGGGATTCAACAAAATAGTGGATATCAATGAAAGGCTATACCCCTATGCCGGGCCGGGGCACTGGAACGATCCGGATATGTTGATTGTAGGGCTCAATGGTAGACTTGAATGGCAGGGACCGGGGTGTACCTACGAAGAATATCGTAGCCATTTTGCTCTATGGTGCCTTATGGCGGCTCCCCTTATTATTGGCTGCGATGTTCGTTCTGTGGATAATCTCACCCGTTCCATCATTTTAAACCGAGGGCTTATCGCGGTAAATCAGGATCCTCTGGGAATTCAAGGGCATGTGGCGTATCGAGGGCAAGGGTATGATGTATGGGTAAAAAAGCTGGTGAACAATGCCTGGGCCATCGGCCTGTACAATCGATCTGAAGAGGCCCGTACTATTTCGGTGGCCTTTCATGACCTGGATTTTTCTTCAAAAAAACTTTACAAATGCATAGACCTGTGGCAAAATACGGAAGTAGGTGTGGTAAAAGAGGGGCTCAGCCAGGTCGTGGGCTCCCACGATTGTGTGGTTTTTCGGTTGGAAACGGTGTAGAAAAATTCCGGACTCCCCAAAGGCCCCTTACAAAAGTGCATGAGAGGTGCTATGAAAGGTATAAGATGGCAGTTCTCTTTTTCTTTTTATCACAAGAAAAAGAGATGGTGGTTTGTTTTTTTGCTTTTAATGGAAACCGCTTTCTCTAAAATCGGTTTCTGTGAGGCGGGCAAGGAGCTTCAAGTGCTTCGATGGTCCCGTTCTGGTTCTATTCGCTCCTATCTTGAGGCGCATCAAAACGAAGAACGGCCGCTGACGGAGATAACCTTCCCTGCTGTGACCTATGATAGGTACGCTCCTGAGGCAGACCTGAAGAAAGTAACGGAATTCCAGGGGAAGCGGGATGTGCTTTTGTGGCAGGGGGAAGGAAGCTGGGTGGAATGGCAATTTTCGGTGCCCCGCGGGGGACTCTATTATCTGAGTCTTGACTATTTTCCTCTCTCGGCAAAGGGAATGGAAATAGAACTCGCGGTGTACCTTGATGGCCAGCTTCCGTATGATGATCTGGGTACGGTGCGTCTTTCCCGCATATGGAAAGACGCTGGGGAAATACAACAGGATGACCTGGGAAACGATCTCCGTCCTGGCCAGATTGAAGAGCCTGTCTGGTCGCAGCGGATTCTCACGGATACCCAGGGGTTTTATAACAAAAAATTGCCCCTCTTTGTTTCAGCGGGCCCCCACCGTATCAGGCTGGAACTAAGACGGGAAGCCCTGGCCCTTTCTCGCATAGGGCTCTCTAATCCTCCGGAGCCACCCGACTATGCGACATACCTCACGTCAGTCCAGGCACCGCCGGCCCCAGGACAACACGCCAGAGCTTCCTCGTCTTCCAGCCTTTTAATAAAGATACAGGCAGAACGGCCTTTCCGCAAGTCCGATTCTACCCTTTCGGCAACCTATGATCGTTCATCGGCGGCTACAGAGCCTATGGACCCCGCTAAAATTCGGCTTAACACCATCGGTGGTTCCTGGAGCTGGAAGCTGCCGGGCCAGTGGATTGAATGGAAGGTGATTATTCCTGAAGATGGCTGGTACTACTTTTTTGCCAAGGGACGACAGAATTTCCAGCGAGGAATGGCGGCTACCCGTATTGTTTCTATTGATGGGGTTATTCCCTATAAGGAACTGGAAAATCTAGAATTTCCCTATTCCCTTAAGTGGCAGATGGTCTATCCCCGGGATGAAAAGGGAAAGCCTTGTCTCATCTATCTTTCCAAAGGGGAACATACAGTGCGAATGGAAGCGAGTCTGGGGCGCCTTTCTCCTATCCTTACGGCCGTGGATGACCTAACCTATGAAGTAAACACCCTTCGTCGTCGGTTTATCATGATCATGGGAGCAGAACCGGATTTGTACCGGGATTATCAATTGGAAAAAGAGATTCCCGGTCTTTTGGAGTCCCTTGAGGATCTGTCCCGTCGTTTTACCGAACAGGCCGATGAATTTGAGCGGATTACCGGTCAACGGGGAAGCGAAGCGGCTACACTTAGGCGGATTGCCTCCCAGCTTGCGGAATTTGCAAAGCATCCTGAATATATTCCGCACCGGCAGGGGAGCTTCCGGGACAATATTGCAAACCTGGCAAGCTGGATTCTGTATCGAAAAGAAGTGCCGCTAGAATTGGATTATCTGGGGTTTGCTCCTGCGGGTACATCCCTTCCCCCTGCAATGCCCTCGTTCTGGGCCCAATTTAAGATGTCGGTTCAGTCGTTTTTTGCTTCCTTTTTTGAAGATTACACTAGTATAGGTAAGAAGCAGAAAGGTAATGTTATAACCGTATGGATTGCTTCGGGCCGCGATCAGGCTCAGATCCTGCGGGATCTTATTATCAACGATTTTACTCCCAAGACGGGAATTAAGGTGAATCTCAGCTTGGTCCAGGGAAGTCTTATCGAAGCAACGCTGGCAGGCCGGGGGCCGGAAATAGCAATTAACACCTCCCGAGGTCAGCCCATTAATCTTGCGGCCCGCAATGCCCTATATGATTTGAGTAGTTTTTCTGATTTTCCCGAAATTGCCCGGCGTTTTGCAGAGACAGCCCTCGTTCCATATACCTATCGTGGCAAAGTGTATGCCCTGCCCCTTACCCAGGATTTTCATGTGCTTTTTTATCGAAAAGATATTTTCGCAGAATTGGGTATAGCTCCCCCCGAGACCTGGGATGATGTATATCGGATTCTCCCCATTCTCCAGCGAAATAACATGCAGATGGGACTTCCCTATCAGGCAACGGATGCGCTGGATCTTATCGATGCGGGGATGGGGGCCCGAAATATTTTCCCCACCCTCTTGTTGCAGAATGGAGGGGCCTTCTATACCAAAGATTTTACCAAGACGGCCCTTACGGAACCTGCAGCCTATGCGGCCTTTAAGCAATGGATCGATTTTTATGCGGCCTATGGGTTTACCCTTAAGTATGATTTTTATTCTCGCTTTAGAACTGGAGAGATGCCTATCGGTATTGCTTCGTATGGGATGTATAACCTTTTTATGGCTGCGGCTCCTGAGATCCGAAATGCTTGGGAAATACGTCCTATCCCTGGAAAACGACAAGCGGATGGTTCTATTAATCGGAGTGAAGCAGGCAGTGGTAGTGCGGTGATCATGTTTAAGCATATCAAAAATCCCGGTGCTGGATGGGAATTCCTGAAGTGGTGGACCAGTGCGACTGTTCAACTGGAATATGCCCGACGTACTGAAACAATAATGGGGCCTGCAGCTCGGCTGAACACGGCTAATCTTGAAACCTTTGAACAAATGCCCTGGGCAAAGAAAGAGGCGGAGGTGATAAAGACCCAGTGGGCCCATGTAAAAGAGGTCCCCGAAATACCAGGAGGATACTATACCATCCGAATGCTCGATACGGCCTTTAGTTTAGCCTACTACAACAACGAAAATCCCCGGGCCGTTTTATATAAATATGCAGACATGATTAATGAAGAACTGGCAAGAAAACGAAAGGAGCTTGGACTCGATCATGAATAGAAATAAAAATGTGGTGGCAAGACCACAAAAAAATCCCTCCTATAAAAACCCGGGGCTTTTTCACAGAATTTGGATACATCGGGAGAGTTATCTTCTCATGTTACCTTTTCTGGTTCTTTTCTCGGTGTTTACCCTTTTGCCTATCTTTTCTGCTATTACCCTGAGTTTTACCAGTTTTAATATGCTCGAAATGCCCCGGTGGGTGGGGTGGCTGAACTATATTCGATTGCTTCTGGATGACCAGATCTTCTTACAGGTTCTTAAAAACACCCTTGTCTTTGCCTTTATTACGGGTCCTATCAGTTATGTGTTGTCCTTTATGCTGGCCTGGTTCATTAATGACTTTGGACCAACCATGCGTTCTTTTCTGACCCTGGTTTTTTATGGTCCTACTCTGGCAGGAAATGTGTTTTTTATCTGGACCTTTATTTTTTCAGGAGATTATTACGGGCTTCTTAATGGATGGCTTATCAATCTTGGTATTCTACGGGAGCCTATCGATTGGATCGGGGATACTAACTATGTTCTGTCGGTAGTGCTGGTTGTCCAGATTTGGCTCAGTTTTGGAGCGGGATTTCTGGCGTTCATTGCGGGTTTCCAAAGTATTGATCGAAGCCTGTACGAAGCGGCCGTTATTGATGGGGTCCGCAACCGTTGGCAAGAACTCTGGTATATCACTTTACCAAGTATGGCACCGCAACTCTTGTTTGGGGCGGTAATGCAGATAGGGGCTTCTTTTGGGGTAAGTGAAGTGATAAAGGCGGTGGCAGGCTTTCCTTCTCGCGGATATACGGCGGACACAATCGGTACGTATATCAACGATTATGGGGTGGTGCGCTTTGAAATGGGGTACGCCTGTGCCATTGCGGTGGTCCTGTTTCTCATGATGGTGGGGACCAACAAGGTAATCATGAAACTATTAAAGGGTTTGTTATGAAAGTACGATTCCATCGACTCCGAACTAACCGTAAACTAAATCGTTCTGCGGGGGGTAACTTCCTGCTTTTTCTTGTATTGGCTTTGCTGGGGGCCTTCATGGTGCTTCCCTTGCTGTATGCCTTTGTGTCGGCTTTTAAGCCCATGGAAGAACTTTTTATTTTCCCTCCCCGCTTTTTTGTGGCAAATCCGACCCTCGATAACTTTATTCATTTATCGCAAATACTCTCGAATTACTGGGTTCCCTTTAGTCGCTATCTTTTTAATAGCGTTTTTGTGTCGGTGGTAGCTACCTTTGGGAGTGTTATGGTGTCCAGTATGGCGGCCTATCCGATGGCAAAGCATAGTTTCCCGGGCAGGAAGCCCCTCTCCGATGTGGTCGTTCTGGCTCTCCTCTTTACGCCCCAGGTCCTCTATATCCCTCAGTACATCATTATCGCCAAATTGGGTCTTATCAATACCTATGGGGCCCTGATTCTTCCGGCTATCCAGAGTCCCCTGGGAGTTTTCTTGATGAAACAGTTTATGACCCAAATCCCTACTAGCCTTCTCGAAGCCTCTCGCATCGATGGGGCTAATGAATTTACCACCTGGTGGAAGGTGGTCATGCCGTCGGTAAAACCCGCCTGGCTTACGCTCATCATTTTTGCTTTCCAGTCTATATGGAATCAGCCGGGGAATTCCTATGTGTATGATGAGGCTATGAAGGTTCTTCCTTCGATCATGAGTCAGATCCAGGCGGGAGGTCTTGCTCGGGCAGGGGTGGTGGCGGCGGTTGCTCTGGTTATGATGATTCCTCCCCTCGTGCTGTTCCAGCTTACCCAGCGATCGGTGATCGAAACCATGACCACCTCGGGAATTAAGGAGTAATCCATGAGAGGGCGTGCTATCCTTTTCATCCTTATATTGAATTTTGCTGCTAGAATTTCCCTATATGCGGCTCCCCCCACTCAGCCATCGGTGCCTTACCATTCTTACACCTATGGGGTATGGGGCTCTAGCACCTACGCGTTCCCTGCGTATATGCCAGCGGAGATTGTAACTGGTTTTGATCTTGGGATAGAAGCTTTTAAAAATCCGAAGGATCTTTTTCGGGGACCCGATAGGACAGTTTATCTCTTGGATACAGGTAATAAACGTATCCTTGTCCTTGATGAACAGCTTCGGCTCATTAAAACGATTAGTACCTTTTACCGGGATGAGGGGCCCTTTGAGTTGCAGGACCCTCGAGGGCTTTGTCTTGATAATGCAGGACATTTGTATGTGGCCGATCGGGGGGCCGGGGCGGTATATGTGTTTGATGAAAAGCTCAATCTTCTTACGGAAATTCATAAACCCCAGTCAGATATTGTAGACCCCACGGTAGAATTTTTGCCCGAGAAGGTTCTGGTAGATCATCTTGGTACGGTGTACGTCCTTGTTTTTGGTTCCTATCAAGGGGCATACACCTTTTCTGCAGATGGGGCTTTCCTGGGCTTTTTTGGGGCCAACCGGGTGCAGGTAAGTGCCCGTCTTCAAAAGGATCGTCTTTGGCGCATGTTCATGACCAAGGAACAACGAGAACGGATGTACCGCTATGTACCGGTAGAATATGTGAATTTTGCCCTGGATCAGGAAGGTTTTATCTATACGGTCTCTAACTTTGGAGATAACGAACAGCCAGGACAGGTTCGAAAACTTAACTCCCTTTCAGAAAACATCCTTTTTGCAGGGCGAAAACCCCGTCAGGCCTTCTTTGGAGATCTAGAACAGGTGTGGACTAACCGGATCGAAAAATCCCTTCTTGTGGCAGTGGATGTGGATGAAAAGAACTTTATCAATGTGCTGGATTCTGAGCGGGGGCGGGTATTTCAGTATGATCAATCCTGTAATCTGATCGCTATCTTTGGAGGGCCAGGAGATCAGATGGGGACAAGCCGGAATGCGGTGGACCTGGTAACTCTGGGAGAGCGGATTCTAGTATTAGACGAAGTAAAAGGGGCTATTACTGTTTTTGCTCCGACCTATTATGGAAAGGCCCTTCGGGAGGCGACGGTTCTGTATGAGGATGGCCATTATGAAGAGGCCCTTCAGCATTACCTCGAAGCCCTTCATTATGACAGGAATAATTATATCATCCAGCGAGGTATTGCTCGAGCCTACGAACGGATGGGGCGATACGAAGATGCCATGGCGTATTATCGCCTTGCCCAAAACCGAGAGGGCTACTCCAACGCCTTCCGAGAGTGGCGGACCCGTTTCTTACGGCAGCACTTTTCTCTTTTTATGGGGATTCTTGTAGCGTTGTTTGCGCTGCCTTCCCTGGTGTTACGATGGTATCGACGAAAACACCCGCGGTCGGTTGAGCGGGTACTGTATGTTTCAAAAGAATGGTTTCCCTTCTATCTCTTACGACATCCCTTTAAAGGGTGGGATGAACTGAAACGAGAGGGAACAGGATCCCTGGGAATTTCATTTGTTATTTTAGGGCTCTGGTTCCTCTGTAATGTCATAGAATTTCAGTTTACGGGCTTTATTTTTAATCCCAACCGCTTGGACCAGATGAACCTGTGGATCATCATGGCTTCGACCTGGGGCGTATTTATCCTTTGGACGATAGCGAACTGGGGAATTTGTACCCTCCATGACGGCAAAGGTACTTTCCGAGAAATCTGGATTTTTACTTCCTATACCTTGGTTATTTATATCCTTGCCACCGTACCCCTTGTCGTTGTGAGCAATCTCCTCACCCAGGAAGAAGGGGCTTTTTTACAGCTTGCCCGGTCAGTAGTTTCCTTGTGGTTCGGTATCGAATTCGTTATGGCGGTGATGGCGGTTCATCAATATGACCTAAAAACCACCTTCTGGTCTATTTTCCTTACCATCCTGGGAATGCTTCTTATTGTTTTTGTGGTGGTGATGTTTATTTCCCTCTTTAATCAGGGCTATGACTTTATTTCTACCATTGTACAGGAGATTTTACTACGCCTATGAAAAAACAGACGTGTATAACGGGTTTATTGGTATTCATATGGTTATTAGTTATGGGATACTCCCTTTTTGCTATCCCGGAAAAGGGTCGTCCTTCGGGGAATCAAAAGGATAATGAAACAGAACTGCGATCCTTAGTTGGTTTTACCCTATACGCCGAGACCCCTGCCTTGCAACTTTTTGTGAATGAAGGGGAAGGGCTCTTTGCGGTCTATGTAAAGGCAACAAAGAAACTGTGGTATTCTTCGCCGCCGGGGTGGCAAAATGAATCCTTTGCGTCAGGGTTTAACAAGAACACCCTTCCTTCGATGCTGAGTATCCGTACGGTGGACGTAAACAGTTCCATCTTTCCAGCCAATGGGTATACCAATGTGGTTCGTCGATCGGGGCTTACGGTCTCGGCTATTCCTGGTGGGGTCCGTTTTGAACATACCTTTACCAGGGAAGGGATCAGCATACCGGTGGATGTACGCCTTGAAGGGAGAGCCCTCGTAGTGTCCGTACCCTTACAAGAAATTAAGACTGATCCGGAGGTGGGACTCAGGCTTATTGATTTTACTCTTCTTCCGTATTTTGGGGCCGCCTCTTCGTCGGAAGAGGGCTATTTGCTGGTTCCTGATGGGTCGGGGGCTCTTATCTACTTTAATAATCGGAAGTCGAAACAGCCCTACCAGCAGTACGTCTATGGGCGGGATCCGGTTATTCAGCCCTTGATGAAAAAGGAGGTTTCTGAGAGGGTCTATTTCCCGGTATTTGGGCTTAAACGAAGGGATGGTGGTTTTTTCGCTATCATCGAAGAGGGTGCAAGCCGGGCCTGGATTAACGGAGAAACGGCCTATCAAAGGACCTCGTATAATGCGATAAGTGCCAGTTGCATTGTGTTAGATTCAGATGTGGTTTCCTTCCGGGAAAAAACAGGGACCCCCCGGGATATCCTTATATTTGAAAATGTTCCCTATGGGGGAAATTTCCAGGTTCGGTATATCTTGCTGCCCCCGGAAGAGGCGAATTATGTTTCGATGGCTGAGATATATCGGAACTATTTAATAGAAAAGAAAAACTATACCCCCAGCCCTTTCTTAAAATCGGAACCTTCCCTTTTAGTGAACTTTATTGGTTCAAGTCCCAAGGTAAAGCCCTTTTTAGGATTCCCGAAACGTCAACAAATTGCTTTTACTTCTTTCGGAGCAGGAAAAACGATTCTGGAACAGCTAGGCACGCTTGGTGTGGATCATCTAGTGGTTAAGTACGATGGGTGGGAAAGAGGAGGACTTTTTGGAGACTATCCTGCAGCCCCTTCCCCGGCTTCTAGCATTGGGGGAGAAAAGGGCCTTAAGAATTTTTTAGCCTGGACCGCCGCCCGCCAAATTCCGTTGTTCTTAGGAACCGAGCCGGTGCTTTTGTATCGTTCCTCTTTTTCTTTTATTCCCGAAGTTCATACTAATAAAACGGTGAACCGGGCTCCCGCCCAGGTATTCCCTTACCGCATGTCTACCTTCGAAAAACTTACTACTAAAAAAGAAGGGGCCTACTGGTTCCTGAAAACCCCCGTCATCGAGAGGACCTATCAAAGATATGTGGAACGTTTTGTAAAGAATTGGCAAGACGAGGCTCTTCTATCCATAGGCTCTTCGTTGTCCAGAAGTATACAAGAAAAAATCCCCGAGGCTCCCCCTATGCAGGAATTTCTCGGCCTGAGCCCCGATTCGATGGGTAATCTTTTGGCTTCAGATTTTACGCCCAAGGGGTATAATCGAGAAGATACCCGTAGGACCTTTGAAACGCTCTTACAGCAGACGGCTCAAAAGATACCGGTGCTCCTTTCCCGTCCCTTTGATTATGCTTTACCTTATGTGGATTTTGTCTGTGATGTGCCGGTTACTTCTAGCATGTATGAGATTGAAGACGTGGCTATTCCTTTCTATCAAATGGTGCTCAAAGGTTTTAAACCCTTTACAAATATCGCCTATAATCAGGCCCTCGATCCCCTCGAGGCAAAGCTCTTTATGCTTGAGTCAGGGGCCTACCCTTCAGTCTTGTTTGTTGGGGAACATCCGGAGGAGTTGCGGGATAGCCTTCTTGAGCCCTACATGAGTAGTTATGCCTATGACTGGTTGGACAAAACCGCAGCGCTATACCGGGAACTATTTCCGCTGCTTCGACAAATAAAAGACGTTCCGATTCGAGAGCACCAGGTCCTTTCGAAGAAGGTCCGTCGTGTCGTCTATGCTAACGGAATAGGTTTCTACATCAACTATGGAGAACGGGCAGAGACTATAGGTAGTATAACCATTCCTGCCCGCTCCTTTGTACGTATTGGGGGATAATCATAATGAACGGTGATACGCTTTATCGACCCCGTCGGGTTTATCGACGTCGTAAAGGAAGCATTGAACAGCGAAAAGCCATGTATGGACGGATATTTATCGCACCGTGGGTGTTTGGCTTTATCGTGTATTTTGCTCTTCCTCTGTTTACTGCTGTTTATTACACCCTTACCAAAATATACATTGATCAAGAGGGACTTCATTTTGAATGGGTTGGTTTACAAAATTACCTGTATGCTTTTTTGCAGGATCCTGACTTTACTCGAAACCTGGTGGAATCAATTTTAAATATTGTCTATCAGGTGCCGATTATCGTTTTCTTTAGCCTTTTCATTGCCAGCATTCTAAAAAACGATTTCCGAGGAAGAACATTGATGCGGGCCATTTTCTTCCTGCCGGTGATTATTTCATCAGGGGTGGTAATCTCGGTGCTCAAAGAAAACGTCCTTAATACCTTTAGTTCCGAATCCACCTTTCTTTTTCAGGCCGAAGGGCTTAATGCTATTCTGGTTCGGGCAGGACTAAATGTGGCCCTGGTAAAGGCCATCGTTTCCACTATCAGCCAGATTTTCGATTTAACCTGGAAATCAGGGGTCCAGATACTGCTGCTTTTGTCTGCCCTTCACGCCATCCCTGACAGTATGTATGAGGCTGCAAGCATCGAAGGGGCCACGGGGTGGGAAAAATTCTGGAAAATTACCTTTCCTCTTATTTCGCCCAGTTTTATGCTTTCTATCATCTATTCGATAATCGATTATTTTACTGATTATTCGAACAAGGTAATGCGGATGATTGTGACCACCGCGAACCAGGGAAAGTTTGAATATAGTACGACGATCTCCATCACCTATTTTGTGGCGGTGATGATCATTATTTTGATAGTGAATGCTCTGCTTTCGCGGCGGACATTTTACATGGTGTAGAGGGGTCTATGAAATTCAGTATTCCGAAAATAAATCAGACAAAGCTTGCCAACCAGAGTCTCCTTGTTATTTCCAGGATTCTCCGGGCCATTTTTTTGCTGGGTATGACCTATGTTCTGCTATATCCCGTATTGTTCCTGGCTTCTAACGCTTTTAGTGATTATATGGATAAGCTGGATCCAACGGTGATCTGGATACCGAAGCATCCTACCCTTAAGAACTTTATCCTGGCCGATCAAGTTATTGGATTCGCTTCGTCCATCTGGAAAACCCTTACGATGATGGTCCCCTCGGTGCTTATCCAGGTGGTGGTATCCCTTTTTGTGGGGTATGGGTTTGCCCGATTCAAGTTTAAAGAGCGGGAACTCCTTTTTAGTTTTCTTATTTTCACGATTATAGTTCCGGTCCAAACGATTATTATTCCCCTCTATGTGCATTTCCGTTTCTTTAATTTCTGGGGCCTGGGGAATTTTCTTGCCCTTCACACGGGAGAACCACTGACGTTTAATCTGTTAAATACGAACTGGCCCTTTTATATCCTTTCTGCCTTTGGGGTAGGAATCCGTTCGGGCCTGTATATCTTTATGGCCCGTCAGTTTTTCCGGGGCATGCCCGTAGAACTTGAGGAAGCCGCCTGGGTCGATGGCTGTGGGCCTTTCCGCACCTTTTTTACTATTATGGTTCCCAATGTGGGAAGCATTGTGATTGTGATTACCCTCTTTTCTATCGTATGGCATTGGAATGATTATTTTTTGTCCGTCATGTTTTTTGTGGAAGAATACCCTCTTACGGTGGCGGTTACGGTACTTCAGGATCGGCTTAGTGTGCTTACCCAGAATATTCGCCCCGAAGATATGGCCCTGGCCCAGTCGGCGGTGCTGGAGGCGGCCTGTTTTGTGGTAATCGTACCACTTTTGATTTTGTATATCTTTGCCCAGCGGTATTTTACGGAAAGTATTACCCGAACAGGAATTGTGGGGTAAAAGACGGGGAATGCCTGGTGGAGGATAAAAGCTAGGGGCCAGATAAAAGGAAAAACGAACGGAAGGGATAGCCCGGAATGCGGAGGCGATAAAGAAAGCACAACCGGATCGGCAAGTGGCCAAAAAATTATGGGGAGGGGGAAAAATCCGGCATAGCCAGGGGCCTAAGGCTTTCTCAGGAGGCCCTGAGCCCTGCTTTAAGATTGTAAAAAAAGGGGAAAAATAAATACCCCTTTTGTAAAACCTGTGCTATAATAGGCAAAACAAGAAAGGGGAGGTTAGTCTATGTTGAAAAAGAAACCGGTTTTGTTGTGGGGTTTGGTACTTCTCACAGCTACTTTAGCTAGCGGGGCCGAGAGTCCTAATATCACCGTTTTTCGGCCGGGGGTAAATCCACGGGATAAGAACGATGTGATGGTTCGGGCCGCCGAAAAGTACAAGAAAGAGACCGGCGGAAAGGTAACCTTTGTCATTTCCGACTGGGTAAACTGGCAATCGAAAATTTTGACGTATATGGCGGCGGGGGAGCCCATCGATGTCATTTTTGCCCGGGATGCGGATTTCCCTCTGTTTTATACGCGGGGATATGTACAGCCTATTGATAAGTACGTGAATCTCAATGTTCCGTATATTAACAAGACGGGGATGGACCTTGCCTTTAAATATGATGGGAAGTACTACGTGGCTTCTCACATTACTTCCAATCACCCCTGGATCATCATTTACAACAAAACCTTGATGGAAGAAGAAGGGATCCCCGAGAGTGAACAGCCCCTGGCGCTTTATAAAGCCGGCAAGTGGACCTGGGCAAAACTTCGGGAATTAGCTATCAAACTTACCAAGGATACTACGGGCAGTGGCAAGATAGATCGCTGGGGTTTTGGAAACTGGTGGACCCGGGGCTTTGTGTATATGAACGGCACAGGTTTCACCGTCAAGGACGCGAAGGGAAACTTTAAATTGAATTTCGACGATCAGCGACTGTTAGAGGCCCTTCAATTCCTGGCGGATGCTAAAAAAGAGGGTTGGTACCAGCAGGACTACAGCATGACGAGTATGGGACTTCAACGGCGTACCATCGCCATGTATATGGAACGGGAATATTTCCCTGTTCAGGTTATCCAGAACACCCGGGATGAGCTTGCCTATGTACCGCTTCCACGGGGACCGGGAAACAAAGAGCAGGTGAATATCTTTGAATGCGATGGTTATGCCATTGGAAACGGTTCCAAGAGCCCTACCTATGCGGGAAAATTCATCGATATCTGTCTTAAAGAATGGTACGAGGAAGATCTCAAGGGACGCCAGAAGTGGCCCAAGGAGATCTTTCCCATTGTAGAGGAAATGGCTAAAAAGCCCTACTATCCGGGACCTTCTAACTCGGTGCTTGATCCTATGCTGGATAACTTCCTTGGAGAAATTGTCTGGACCGGTAATAGTCCTGCCGCTGCCATTGCGGGATACAAGGCCCAGGCGGAAACCCTTATTGCCGAGGCCGCCAAGCCCTTTGAAAAGCCCGTTAAGTTGCCCTTCAGTCCCATCACGGTGGATTTTGAAAATGGCGATATCTCTGCTTTTAAGGTAGGTAAATCTGAATATAAGAGTGTAAAACTCCAGATTGTTTCTGATTCTCGGGCAATCAAGGGTAAGTCCCTTTTAGTGAGCATGGATAGTAAAGTAGATGGAGAATGGATTGATGCAGTGTTTACCGACCCCGAAAAGGTGGGCATTGTAGGATGGCGAAACTATACCATATCCTTCGATATTAAACCCCTTAAGATGCCAACCCAGCCTGATGGGTACCTATACTTCCAGGTGTGGCAGGATAGTCTCCGGAATTGGGGCTGGACTACCCAGAAAATTGATGCGGCCAATCAGGTGTATACCGTAAAAGTCAATATAAAAGATGTCCTTGCTAATGGGAAATTCCCCTTGAAGTTTGGTGGACGTTTTGCAGGGGATTTTGTTATTGATAATATTTCTATACAGGAAAAAAAATAAGCAATTAGATTGGGATGGAAAATGCTGTGAGGCATGAGGAAAAGAGGATGATGAAGCAAGAAACGAAAAGATATATTAGGGGATGGCGACACATCGTAAGGATTTTGAGCATGATAGTGAGTATAGGAACGCCGTTGGCAGCAGTTGCAGAGGATGTACCTTTCCCCCGGGAATATCCGGTAATTCAATCTTCGCAGGGACGACGGCTTCCCCCTCTTTCTCCTCATGCTTTGTTGTATGAAGCGGAGGATGGGGATTTTTTTGGGGTCCGACAAGAGAAGGACTACCAGGGCTATACCGGCTCAGGGTATGTAAAGTTCCCGGTGATTGAAGGGGTAAGCCTGGCAGTAACGGTAACGATCCCTCAGGAAGGCTATTATGCTCTTCGTTTACGAAGTATGGTAAAACCGGGGGATACATCACTTGCCCAGGTACAGATAGATGTGGAGGAACGGTCTGTGGGGGCCCAGCGCCTTCCGGTAACGGGGATTTTTTCTGATGTACTTTTCTATTATCCCCTCTGGCTTAGCAAAGGAGAAAATCGGCTTTTTATAAGTTCCCTGCAGGGGGAATGGTATCTTGATCGTCTTACCTTAGAGCCCCTGACAAAGGAACTCTATCAGACTATGCTCCCCCGAAGAAACCTCGTGACCCCTAATCCTCTCCCTGCTGCTCAGGCGGTGTATCAATATCTGCTTGACATGCAGGGGAAGGGAATCCTTTCGGGACAGCAAATCTACGGTCGGAGTGTAGAAATCAATACTATTTTTAAGGAAATCGGGAAATATCCTGCTATTCTTGGTATAGATCTCATCGATTATAGCCCTTCGCGGGTGGAACGAGGGACCAAGAGCTCGGTAATCCAGGAGGCGATTAATTATTGGAAGAAAGGGGGCCTGGTGACCTGTGCCTGGCACTGGAATGCCCCCACGGGATTAATTGACAAAGAACCGGATAAGCGGTGGTACTCAGGATTTTATACCAAGGCTACTACCTTTGATTTTGCGGCGGCCCTGGAAAATCCTAAGGGGCGGGAGTACGCCCTCCTTCTTCGAGATATTGATGCCATTGCGGTGGAATTAAAAAAATTACAGACCGCTGGTGTACCGGTACTCTGGCGCCCCCTTCACGAAGCTTCGGGAGGATGGTTCTGGTGGGGTTCTAAGGGCCCAGAACCGTACAAAAAACTCTATATGCTTCTTTTTGATCGACTAGTGCGTCATCATGGTCTAACCAATCTGATCTGGGTTTGGAACGGCCAGGATCCCGCATGGTATCCCGGGGACGATGTGGTGGATATTATCAGTGTGGATCTGTATCCCCCGGAGCGGGATTACCGGGACCATGAAAAGGAACTCAGAGCCCTGCAGGCTTCTTCCTTTGAGCCAAAGCTCTGTGCCATTTCTGAGAATGGTACCCTTCCCAATGTGGAGGCGATTGCCCAAAAGAGGCTCCCCTGGGCCTGGTTTTGCACCTGGAATGGGGAGTTTGTTATTGATGGTTCAGGGAAGTTCTCGGAGCGCTACACGGAACGGGGGGTGTTTAAGGCGTATTACGAACATCCCTGGCTGATTACCCGGGATGAAGTTCCTTCCTTAGGGAGGGATATCCAGTAGAAAATAGAGCCCTAGGAGGGAACGAGCGGGCCCTGTACTCCTAGTTAGGATGGATGTGGCAAGGATAGGCGGGACGGCGAATACTTGCCCCGCCTGCTCCCTTTGTCACAAACCTACGACGGGCCCGTGGCCCGATACATAACATTAAGAAGGAGGTGATGAAAAGGCTCGGTGGATTATTGATTGAAAGAGAAACCGGTTGCTCTTATGGGGTGAGGAGAACTATCCTCCTCCCTACAAGGCTCGGTTCTCTAGAGACCAGGGTGGTACCGGGACAGAATGTGGCGCACCCTTGTCCCGGCACCGGTTTACGAAGGCCGTCCGCTACCAGTCGTAGCGGCCCATCGTTGATGGGGGCCTATCCTACAGTGTATCAAAAGGAGACCTGTATGGAAAGATACAAAAAGATTTTCTGTATCATTTTTGTGATGGTCCTCGGGATACTTTTTATGGGCTGTCCCGTGGAATACACAATTGTGAGTCCTATTGTCGGGGCTAGTAGCGGTGTCACTGCCGCCGAGAATAAGTTGGCCGATAATTATGCCAACGGACCTGCCACCTCCCTCTGGACATCCCGCTGGAATGATTCGAATTGGGATCTGGGGTGGGGATCCACTAAAACATACACCATTGATGTGGCCAATTTGGCGGCCACGGGCCACATCTCCCAATCCTGGATTACCAAATTGGTGCTCCATTTTACCATCCAAGACTACAACTGGTGGATTCAGCTTCTTGATTTTACCTAAAAAGTTGGAAGTGGGGCGGAGGTTTCCTTTGATCTGTGGGATGCCGACACGCAAGGACAATTCCACGGGACCAAAAAGGTAAGTGTGGAAATTCCCTATGGGGGAAGTGGGGATATTGTGTTGGGGGCAACCAACGCAACTCTTTATGGCTATGTGGTATCCCTGGACTCGGTGGATATCTATTTCAGTAAGTAAGGGAGGGCGAAGATGAAACGGATTTGTACAGTGCTCGGTATGCTCCTTGTGAGCGGAACTTTTCTTATGGCCCAAACCTTTTCCGCCACCGGTTATGTGAAGTGGGACTGGGGCTATGATGTGGACCATCGGACCAGTGGTTTTGAGGTTACCTTTAAAGATATGCGCTTTGATGTCTCCCTGGCAGATAAGACTACGGTCGAAAAAACCGGCGATACCGCCCCGTATGGGGAGATCAGGATCACGGGGCTCCGGGTTGGAACAAATGCGGACAACAGCAGTACCAGTGATTATATTACCCCAGTAAGTACCATCGGTGATAGCTGGAAAAGCGACTGGCAAAAACGTCCTATCTACCTTTTATGGGATCAGCTTTCTTCAAAGTTGGTATTCACCGACAACTTCAATATTGTCTTGTGGTACAACGAAACGAATAAGTACCAGCACAGTATGGCCTTTACCCTCTATAACGGGGATAGCTACGGAATCAGTAATGCCTATGCGTATAGCCTCTACAGCGGTCAATACGGATCCACCGATGTGGCGGGAAGCCTCTATAACAGCTGGGAAGTAACCGGCGATGAAGGCACGCCTACGAACAAGGTCTTCTTCAAAGCTTCTAATTACGATTGGAAAGAACCCACCAACAATGCCTATGTGCAGGTGAATTATTCTCTTCCCTTTGCGGATTTGAGTGCCCTTGTGGGGTCTTACAAGTCCTACAAGGACACAAGCCGCTTTGTGTACGATGCAAATGGAAACATCGTGGATAACGGAAACAACGGTTATACAGGAATTTTCAGTGTTTCTCTCACGGCGATTCCTAACCTGACGGCGGTGGTAGCGGGAACGGCAGACCTGGGTATCCCGGATACGGTGTATAGTCCCCCTGCCTTTGGTGGTAAGGTGCAATACAAATTTGCCTTAAACGATGATATCGCCATAAAACCGGGGGTGTATTTTGATGGCCAGCTTCCGGATATTGATTCCTATGCGGGGGCGGTTCCTTCTACCGATGGTTTTGATTGGGCCGTGGCAGGGGGGCTCCAGGTGGATTTCCTCAAGTCGGTCTTTACTACTAATGTGGGATACGGAAACGATGCTTCTAAAACGAGTACGGTAAATTCTTTACGGGCCACGGGGGCCCTGGACTTTAAGACGGTTCCCAATCTGATTGCTCGGGCGGCGGTGGAATATATCAAGGATGATCTTAAGGCGGAAGGTGATGGCTCCTATTCGTTGGGGTTCCATGGCTATGTTTCCTATGACCTACCAGTAGGGAAAGGTACAGTAGCCCCCTATGTGGAAGGTTCTTCCAGCAACAAGTCCAACGGCAAAGATTTCGATCTCTATATGAAGGCCGGAGTAAGCTTGAGCGGCTTCATGGCAAATACCACCTTTACCGTGTTCTGGGATTCCAATGATCTGACCAACAAGTTCAATACCTATAAGGATGCCATGTTCGGCCGGATTGTCTTTAGGACGGCGGTAAAGTTCTAAAGGTAGAGAGGGGATTTTAGCGCCGGAAATAACAATGGGGGCAGGATGTATGTTTTCTGCCCCCATGTAAGAGATGTTTTCCATTGATGCCAGGGCCAAGATTTGGTGCTCGAAAAAGTACCGGACCCTGTTTTAAGGAGGGGGCTGAATAAAAAAACAAGCAAAAGCCCTTTCTTACCGCAGAGGATTGTATGGATGTAAGAGCGAAGTTTTTAACGTTTCAGAAAGATCGGTTCCTCATAAAAAAAGATGGATGGTTTCATCTAATTATTTCCCTCGGAGGAATTCTCCTCTTTCTCAATGTTTCTTGTAGCATGGAAAATGGTTCCTCGTATGACACCGAGATATACCAGGAGTCCTTTGCGAATAATACTAATGGCTGGACTACCACAAGCGGAGGGGAACAAAGCGCCACTATTGCAGATGGCTTCCTTACCCTCACCAACAGCAGTACCTCTGTTCCCTGTATCCTCAGGGTTGTCCAGAATGGAAGTGCCTTTTCTCTTACCGGCCCTTACAAACTAGAAGTAGCTTTTTCTTTTCCCTCGCAGCCCGATAGTACCTATGCCAAGGCTCTTATTCAATTCAATTATTACACCACGAACAATGGCCCCGTCTTTGATTATGTGAGTGTTACGAGTTCAGGCTATTACCTTGTAGGGCACTACCCCTCGGAAGAAGGAAACTACTACTACTACACTGGTGGTTATGTTTTCTCCGGGGCGATCAACCAGGAAGGGAAGAATCTATTGAGTATTACCCAATATGGGGGAGGTTTTTCTCTGGCTATCAATAGTTCGTTTATAGGTTTTTATACCAATACTTTTTATTCGGGCATGCCCTATCAATTTTGGCTTGGCCTTGAAAAGGGGGCTAATAACAGTGCCCTGGGGAGTGTTAGTATACAATTTGATGAACTTACCATTTATCAGTGAGTCGCTTCTTATGGGCCTCCCCCTGCCAATGCGCCCAGAACGGTCCCTATCGATTTGAAAGGGAAGAGAGCCGTTCAATAAGACCCGTAAAAAGAGGGAAATACCGCTTTTAATTTGAAAATTTCAGGTCCTGGACCTGAATAGATACTGTAAGGAGGTGTACTATGAAAAGAAATTGGATGAGTAGGTTTGCGATGGTAATGGTCGTTTTTGCTGCAGCCCTGACAGCGGTTACCTGTGCTTCTACTCCGACGGAGAGTAATAATTCTGGAACCGCTCAAAAGATGGAGCAAAAGACAGAACAAAAAGCCGCAACCCTTCCTGCCATCAAGGTAGGAACGAACCCCTATGTTTTTGAATCCTTTGAGCGAATTACCGAGGATGGTAAGATTTACGTTGGCATCAACCCCAAGAAAACCTATGTAAATCTGACCAACGAAGGCTGGGGCGGTAATAAGGGGCTTAAGATTTCCAGTTCTACCGAGTATGTTACCGAAGGGAAATACTCTGCCAAGATTGAGATTGATTTTAAGATTAGTTCCCGTCTTCAGACGAATGGGGCCTGCTTCGGTCTGGGGTGGGACAATACGGGGGCCATCGATCCTGCCTATGCCAAAAAACTGGTGAATGCCGAATATATGCTCATTGATTACGTATGGATCCCTGCCCCTGAGTGTACTATTTCTAATCCGAAGGTAATCAATCTGGGGATTCATCTGGCTGGCCGGGATGATTCAATTTCGGACAAATCGAAGGGTGAACTGGGTGATATGGCCAATACGGATCCCTCCGGCAAGGGAACCCATGTGGTGCGGGTGAAAAACAAGCTTTCTTCGCTTACCACCCTGGTACCTCAGTTTGCTATCAAGGTATACCATCCTTCGGATGATCAGGACCCCGTAGGGCTTAAGTCGGATGTGGGTAAGATGATGAAAGGGACCCTCTACCTGGACAATCTCCGGTTTGCCGATAAGGATGGAAATGTAATTCAAAAATAAGGATTTAAAACTATAAGGTCTTCCCTTGCAGGACGGGGAAGACCCTTTTTAAAAAACGGTAGGTACGGGGGCTCCTTGGCTCTCTTTGACGATAGCGACTGAGTGGTACCCCTCTTCGGTTGCGCTATTCCTGAGAGCATCCCCACAAATTGTATACCCTGCATCGTTCTTTGAACTCGGTCTCTGATGGAAGCGTGATACCAGAACGAGGAAGGTATGTAATTCTTCGAGGTTCGCCTGGAAGGAGGGTAACGCAGTTGTCTTCCCAATAACCGGGGACCCCCTCTACATCCAGGGCCACAAAAAATGCGGGGCGTTCTACCGACAGAACCGCCTGCAGGAGACCGGTCTTTGTTTTTTCGATGGTAAACGTAAGGACAGGATCCTGGAGATAGCATTTTTTAGGCAGGGTAAAGAAGGAGGTTGTTTGCAGGGCATCCTGAACACCTGTGACCTTCAAAGAATCCTCAGAAAGGGAGCCTTTAAACGTTGCATGCATAAAATGCTGCTCCGGCCTACTGGTAAAATTTTCGATAGATTCCTGGAGTATTACAGTGGCCCCTTCTTTTTTCCCTTCACAGGGATATACCCGTTCTAAAATGAGCTTACCTGAAAAATCAAATACCCGCACTGTTACATCACCCAATATATCCTGATCGGTATCGTTTAAGAGAATCACAGAAAGTCGCCCCTCTTTTATGTATGAGACGAGGGCTACTGGCGCAAAGAAACGGCGGGCCCGGTAATGCAGAAGTTTCCACTTTCCTGAATATTCAATGCTGGACCAGGAAGCTACCGGCCAGCAATCGTTGAGTTGCCAGTAAAGGGCCCCCATACACCGGGGCCGCTGGCTCCGCCAGTATTCCACCGCTGTCTGTATGGCCATCGCCTGTTGTACCTGGCTCAGGTAGAGCATGTTTTTAAATCCCACGGGAAAACGGAAATACCGGGAGAAGTTTTCTATGATGAGAGAATTTCCCCGGGGACTTTTTTGGTGATGCTCCATGATAGGGGAGGTAAGGTTCCATTCTTCCTGTGGACAGTAGGTGGCCACCGTTTCTACGGACGGAAAGGACTGGTACCCAAACTCGGAACAAAAACGAGGTACCACTTCGTAATAGGCCTCAAAGGGCTTACCTTCGTGCCAGACACTCCAGTAGTGCATATCGCCCTTTGCATCGGCGTGCCAGTTGTCAGAAAAATCCTGAGGACCGCCGCTGGGCGAGCTTGGCCAAAAGATATGGTCCGGATCCAGGGCTCGAATGGTGTTTCCCACTATTCCTTCATTTAATCGATCATAATCGATGATGTACCGGTCCCGGTTTTGCTTGGTTTCAGGGAACCAATTAAGGGCTCCCAGGTTTTCATTATTTCCACACCAGAGAGCAAGACAAGGATGATCCTTAAGACGCAACACCTGGTAGGCAATTTCCTTTTGAACATTACTCAGAAACTCAGGAGTAGCCGGGTACATGGCGCAGGCAAACATGCAATCCTGCCAGACTAAAATTCCCAGTTCATCGCAAAGATCATAAAAGATATCCTGTTCGTACTGACCCCCGCCCCATACCCGTACCATGTTCATATGGGCCGCTACCATATCACCTAACAATTGCCGATATCGGTCCGGAGTTTGACGGCTGGGTAGGGCGTCCAGAGGGATCCAGTTAGCTCCTTTGACCCATATATCCCGGCCATTTATACGAAAGGTGAGGGGACGGCCTATCGAATCTTCCTGAGTAAGCACTTCCAGGGTTCTGAAACCAATTCGTTTAGTGAGAGTCTCTGAGGGTTCCCCGGAGACTGAAAAACCCTGCGAGGCCGAAGAAGCATAAGTTTGTTCTAACCCCTCGGGAGATACCGAAAAGGCAGAAACCTGCACGGTAAGAGTATACAGGGGCTGTTCTCCATATCCTGCGGGCCACCACAGCTGAGGTTTGGGCACGGTAAAATTCGCCGTAAGCAGGTGTTCTCCGGGGCCGGCAACCGGGTACTGCCGCTCCTCTTGTATAACGACCTTTCCATCGGGGGCTACCAATCCGTAGTGAACTACCAGTTCCCAACGAGAAGGGCCCTCTTTTCTTCCAGGGATAGTATAGTGAAGGACCGTTTCCAAATCCCACAGAGATTCGGTCCGCCGCATAGGGCGACAGGTACAATAGCTGATATGCCCTGGACGGTTAAAACCAATATACGCCTTCCCGTATATGCCGCTCACCATGAGACATGGCCCCCAGTCCCAGCCTGAGTGGCACTGAACCTTTCGAACTAGATTTCGATGGGGAGAATGAATAGGGGCAGTCCCATAGGGAATTGGATACGGAAGCTCTTGGGACCTTTCAATAGCCCTTTTTTCTGCAGAATAACACCATACTTTTAGGGTGTTCTCCCCTTCCCGGAGTATCCCATCAATATCCGCATAGAAAGGATAGAACATATTCTCATGGTGCCCGAGATAGCTGTTATTGAGATAAATGTCCGCTACGGTATCCACTGATTCTAAAAAAAGATAGGGATCCCCTTCTTCGAGCATATGGGAAGATACCGAAAAGGTATAGGAGAGTTCTATATCTTTCTGATTTAAAACCTGCCAGACCTCTTCATTTTTACCATAGTAAGGATCGGGCAGGATGTTTTCCTTTAAAAGGGCGGAAAAAATATCCCCCGGTATAATGCAAGGGATATCTCGTATTCCCTCTGTGTCTCCGTCTACGTGCAGTTGCCAGGGCCCTGCAAGGTTAATACACTCCATACCCCCGTTCTAGGGGATTTGGCCTGTTTTTTCAAGCCCCGTTTATTCAGCCTTTATCACGCCGGTGGGACAGGATTCTATGGCTTCCCGGATTTTATCCTCATATTTTGAAAAATCCACGCCCCCTTTTACCACCATTTTGTCGGGAACCTCGAAAACCTCAGGACAGATTGCCTCGCAATTACCACAGGAAATACACTCATCGTTGCTTTCATCGAGCCATACCTTAGAAATAGCCATGGGAAACCTCCTGCTGATTATAAGGGAATGAAACGTTCCCTTATTATACCACTACGTAGTAGGTTATGGTAAAAACTCAAAAAATTTTTCTTGACAGTTTGAAAAACCAGTGCTATACCATAGTTAATTTCATATATCAATTAACCTGATGAGCAGTGGTGGATAATGGCCGTAGCAGGCGGTTAGTTCACAAGGGGTATAAATAAAGTGGCGAGAAAAGGGCTGAGTGAACAAACAGAAAAGGCGCGCAATGCGGCCCGGATTGTCCGCTGTATCTGGAAACACCCGGGGATCAGTCGCTATGAGATTGCAGAGCAACTTCACCTTGAGCGCTCCACTATTACCCATCAGGTGAATCGTTTGCTGGATCTGGGTCTTATTACTGAAATTGCCGAAGGTGAAGCGGGGCCCAGTGGTGGCCGAAAGCCGATTCAACTGGGGATTAACAAAAATTACGGATACATTATCGGGATTGAGCTTCAGGTGGAAACCTATTCGGTGGTGGTGGTGAATTTAGCGGGGGAGGTGCTTTCTTTTAAAAAAGTAGAAAAGGTCATGAAGCCCCAAACCTTTATTGATGACGTAATCCAGATTGCCACCGAAACTGCCGAGACCATGGGGGGCTTTGACAAATTCCTCGGCGTGGGTGTCGGAATGGGAGGGATTATCGATTCGGATCGGGGAATTATCCATTATTCTATTCCACTGCACGTGACAGAGCCCTTTTATTTCTCCCGGGGGATTACCGCCAAAACCCATATTCCCTTTTTTATCGGGAACGACGCTAATTGTTGTGCCTGGGGAGAATTGGCCTTTCATAAGGCAGATGGGCTCAAAAATTTCCTTTTTGCCCTTGTCCAGCTACGAACAGGAGAGTTAGCAAAGGAAAACTACGGGGGATTGGGGGTTGGTTTTGGTATCGTGATCGATAGCAAAGTATATACCGGAACGAACTATACGGCTGGAGAATTCCGTAGTGCCTTCTGGGAAGAGGGGCCCCAGGCTCAGTTTTCTATACCCTATGAAGAGGTGGGGGATCTTCTCAAAGAGCCCCATCTTCTTGAGCGATTCGTTCGGGAACTGGGGCGGAATGTGGCTCTCTTTGTGAACACCTTCAATCTGAACAAGGTGTTTATTGGGGGGGATATCGAAAATTGGCCCATCGATGCTCCCGGCGTGTTTCAGGAAGAAATTCGCCGTAACTGGATGTACCCCATGGAGCCTGCATGTCTTGTAATGTATTCTACCTTAGGGGAACAGGCCGTTGCCTATGGGGCGGCGGGGATGTTGTTGTACAAAATTTTTACCTCCACTCACCTGCCGGTAGATGTGTCGGATGACCAGGACCCTCTGGTCCTGGCCTTGCATTTGTAAGTATCCCCGTTGGGGAGAAGGGTGCATTGCACCGCCCGTAAGGAAAGCGGTTCTCAAAGGGGAAGCCTTTCTTTGCGGGTATAGAGAAAAGAGGAGGTCTTTATGAAAAAGACTCTATCTGTACTAGTAGCATTCCTGGCGATTGCCGGGATGCTCTTTGCAAGCGGTCAGAGCCAGAGCGGCCAGGCTGCAGGTGGGAAGCAGGTCGTGGTAAAAGCCATGGCCTATGGGGACAACTCCAATGCCGAAGGGGTTAACTGGGTTCGCATTGTGAAGGCCTTTGAAAAGGAAAACCCCAATATCAAGATTGAGTACGAACTGCTCTACGACGAAGCCTATCATCAAAAGGTTGTGGCTCGGCTTGCGGCAGGTGATGTGCCCCACCTGGCGTACATGGGTGCTGATGCCCGTTGGGGTAAACCATGGAAGGAAGCCAATCAGCAGTTTGATCATCGCCCCTATATCGATGCAAACTACTTTGATCTGAACCTTATTCCCCCCATGGGCCCCAACGGAGAAATTTATGAAATTCCTCTTGGCACCAGCAATATCACTACAGTTCTATATATGAACGAAGAGCTGGTCAAGTCCCTCGGATTTAGCGAGCCCAAGACCTACGAAGATCTGGTTGCCATGGTTCCCAAGGCAAAGGCTGCAGGGCTTGATGTGGTCAGTATCGATGGTGCCGATGGCTGGGCCTGGGGTTCCTGTTTAATGTCCGCTATCATTGCTCGGCTTTCAGGGGATGCTAACTGGGTATCCAAGGCGGTAGAGGGTAAGTACAAGTTTACCGATCAGGTCTTTGTGGATTCCCTGAAACTCCTGCAGCGCATGGTAAAAGATGGGGTTATCTCTGAAAAATCGGTACTCGTTGATTACGGAGCCAATCTCTCTAATTTCAGCAACAAAAAGGCCCTGTTCATGATCCAGGGGCAATGGGCTGCCGGTTCTATCGATCCTGCGGTGGCCGAAAAAACAAAGATGCTTGCGTGGCCTAAGCTCCCCGGTGAAAAGCCTAACATGGCTGGTTCGGTTGCGGCGGCTATTCAGGTTGGATATGGCCTTACCCAGGCGGGAGCCAAGGATCCGGCGGTGCGGGATGCGGCTCTTAAGTTCCTCAAATATTTCTACAGTTATGAAGAAACCACCCAGCGCTTGCGGGATGGGGGCATCGTGGCACCAATTCTCAAGAATTATAAAGTCCCGGATGATCTCCCCAGCATCGTAAAACAGAAAGTGTCTCTTGCACAGAAAGCAAAGAATACAGATGTTATCGATGCCTACTTGAGCGGAGCTCCCAACGATGCCCTGAATGCGGGAATGCAGAAGATTGTCGCAGGAACCGCTACCCCTGAAGAGGTGGCCGCGGAAGTAGAAAAATTGCTTCGGGGTAAATAAAAACTAGGGTGAATCTAAAAGTATAGTGTTGGGCCCCGGTAGGGAAGAATCCTGCCGGGGCCTTGGATAAAGGAGTGCGGAATGAGAGGTCGAAACGGAAGAAATCTTCCGGCATACTTAGGAATGGTGGGACCTGCGACGGTGTTATTCCTTTTTATCGTTGCCTATCCTATTGTCTATTCCTTTTGGTTAAGTTTTACCGATTTTAATCCTAACAAGGGAGGAGCCTGGAATTTTGTGGGCTTTGCTCAATACACGAAGATGATTCAGGACCCCAACTTTTGGCACTCCCTTAAGAATAATCTCATTGTAGTTTTTGTTTCGGTGTTTGGGCAGATCCCTATTGGGTTTGCATTGGCCTATATTCTGTACCGAAACATGGTTCGATGGAGTAAATTTTTTCAGTCCATGGTGTTTTTGCCTAACTTTTTATCCACCATCGTAATTGGTATTTTGTGGAAGCGGCTTTTTCAGGCCGATGGTCCCGTGTCTCGCCTGATTCAACTAGTAACGGGAAATCCTCAGGCTCAATTTGACCTCATGCTTAAGGCCGAGACGATCATGTATCCCATCGGTTTCGCCCTTATCTGGATGTATACGGGGCTGTATATGGTGATTTTCCTTGCAAACCTCCAAAAGATTGACAGTGCCATGATCGAGGCTGCCCAGATCGATGGGGCCAATGAGTTCCAGATTTTTACCCGAGTCATCGTTCCCGTCCTTTCAGGAACTATTTTGGTGTCGAGTATTCTGGCTATCGCAGGGTCTCTGCGGGGCTTTGATCTTATATTTTCCATAACCACCCAGGGGCTCCAGCGGAATAATGCGATGGTTCTTGCTATCTATATGTACCAGACCGCCTTCCAGGATTACAACAATCCTGAACGGTTTGCCTATGGGGCGGCTATTTCCAATGCCATTATCGTGATTAGCGTGCTCCTTATTCTTTTAAGTAATTACATCGGCAAAAAACTCAATGCCGGAGAGGAGTACTAATATGTGGCAACAGCATGACTCCTCGTCTCGAATAAAACATTACTTTGGGAAAGTTATCTCCTATGTGGTATTCATTGGGTGGACCTTGATTACGGTTATTCCTCTGCTGTGGATGGGCTATTCATCGTTTAAGTCGAACGAAGAACTCGTCCGAGATATCTATGCACTTCCCCATGACCTCTTTTTTAATAAGGATGATGTCTATCAGGTGATACCGAAGGCTCTTAATGTGCTGATCCCTGAGGAAATCCAAAACGATCCCCGGGAACGGCTTATCATAGAATCCACCGAAATTGCTCCTACGCGGCGACTCCATGTGTTCTTCCTTTTAAAGGAAGAACTTCCAGAAGAGATTGCCCGCCTCCAGCCGGGGGATACCCTGCGGGTGTCTCAACTTCCTCAAAAAATGCAATGGGAAATTCACTGGAAAACCGTATTCTTTAACTATATTTCTGCCCTGGAACGGGGCAATCTGGTGGGCAAATTCTTTAACAGTGTGCTGTACGCAGTGGTTTCCACCTTTTTTATTGCCCTTTTTGGGGTGATGGCCGGTTTTGGGCTCAGTAAGATGGATTTTAAAAAAATCTCTCTTATTATTGGGGGACTTATTGGTTTTGGGTATCTTATCAGTAATAACTCGGTGATTGTCCCCCTCTTTTTGATGCTTTCAAGCCTGAAACTGACCGATACCCATCTGGGGATAATTCTCGTGTATATCGCCTTTGGACTTCCCCTTTCGGTGATGCTGGCAACCCAGTTTATTCGGGATCTCCCGGACAGTCTCATTGAATCGGCTTTTATCGATGGGGCGGGTTACTTCCGAATGTTCTTTAGCATTATTGTGCCTATGACGGTGCCCGTTATAACGACGATTTCCATTATATCGGGCCTGGGAATCTGGAACGAATTCCTGTTAGTGCTGGTTATGGCAAGTTCGGAGCTTACCAAGTCCTTGCCCGTGGGGGTTTATTCTTTCTCCAGTCTTACAAGTACCCAATTGGGCTGGCAGCTTGCCGCCCTGGTGATAGCGGTGTTACCGGTTATGATTATCTATTTTATCTTTAACAACAAACTGACCCAGGGTGTGGTTGCCGGGGCAGTGAAGGGGTAAGGCATGAAATTTGGTCACTTTGATGATGCAACGCGGGAGTATGTAATTGAGACACCCAGAACCCCCCATCCGTGGATTAACTATTTGGGGGCAGAGAGTTTCTTCTCTCTTATTTCTAACACCGCCGGGGGCTATAGTTTTTATAAGGATGCCCGGCTTCGCCGGCTTACCCGGTATCGGTATAACGATGTACCCCTAGATGGTAATGGACGGTACCTGTATATCCAGGAACGGGAGCTCGCGAGTGGCAATAAGCGGGGAAAGCCCAAAGGCACGGTCTGGAATCCCGGCTGGAAACCTACTAAGACGGAACTGGATTTTTATGAATGCCGCCATGGCCTTGGCCGGACCACCATCGTGGGTGAAAAAAATGGTCTCCGAGCTACGGTTCGGTACCTTGTTCCCCTGGGGATGAACGCAGAAGTTCAGGAGTTGGTCCTGGAAAACACGAGTCGTCAGGAGAAGGCGGTTTGCATTCATTCCTTCGTGGAGTTTTGTCTGTGGAATGCGTTGGACGATTTTACGAATTTTCAGCGGAACCTTTCTACCGGCCAGGTAGAGGTGGAGGGCTCCGCCATCTATCATGTCACTGAGTACCGGGAACGGCGGAACCACTACGCCTTTTTCTGGACCGATGCGGAGATTGCCGGTTTTGACACGGACCGGGAAACCTTCGTTGGCCGGGATGGGGATTACGCCCATCCTGCGGTAGTAGAAACCGGTGTTAGCTGGCAATCGATGGCGGATGGCTGGTCCCCCGTAGCCTCCCATCGAATCGAATGGGACCTGGCTCCTGGCGAAAAAAAACGGGCCGTCTTTGTGTTGGGCTACATCGAAAATCCCCAGGACGAAAAATGGGAGAAGCCCGGGGTGGTGAATAAAAAGCGGGCTCGGGAGATGGAGCGGTATTTTGCCCGGCCTGAGGCGTTTCAGGAAGCCTGGGATGCCCTTGAGCGGTTCTGGGATGAAAAGCTCTCCCATTTTTCGGTACAGACGGGGGATGAAAAACTGGACCGGATGGCCAATATCTGGAACCAGTATCAGTGTGTGGTAACGTATAACATGGCCCGCAGTGCCTCTTATTTTGAAAGCGGCATTGGTCGAGGAATCGGTTTCCGGGATACCTGCCAGGACATGCTGGGCTTTGTGCACCTTATGCCCGAAAAGGCCCGGGAACGGCTTTTTGATGTGGCTTCTACCCAATTCCCCGATGGGGGGGCCTACCACCAGTTCCAGCCCCTTACCAAGCGGGGAAACAGCGATATCGGCGGCAATTTTAACGATGATCCTCTGTGGCTCATTATGGGAGTCGCGGGCTATATCAAGGAGACCGGCGACTGGGCTTTCCTTAAAGAATCGGTCCCCTTTGATAATAATCCGGCGGATACCGCAAGCCTCTACGAACACCTGAAGCGCTCGTTTCACCACGTCACCAATAACCTGGGGCCCCATGGGCTGCCCCTCATTGGCCGGGCCGACTGGAACGACTGCCTTAATCTGAACTGTTTTTCTATGGATCCCAACGATTCTTTCCAGACCTGTACCAATAAGGATGGAAAGAACGCTGAATCGATTCTGATTGGCCAGATGTTCCTGTATGTAGCCCCCGATTACATTGAAATCTGCCGGCGCATGGGTGATGAGGCAGAGGCCCAGTGGGCTCAAGAGGCTGCCCGTGCGATGGAAGAGGCCCTGCTTCGTTATGGCTGGGATGGTCAGTGGTTCCTCCGGGCCTATGATGATGCGGGGAGAAAGGTCGGTTCTGCCGAATGTGAGGATGGTAAAATCTTTATCGAAACCCAGGGATTTGGGGCCATGGCCCTGGTGGGGAAAGAAAGGGGCTATCCAGTTCAGGCCCTGGATTCGGTGGCAAAGCACCTGGACACCCCCCATGGCATTGTTATTCTCGATCCGCCCTATAAGGAATACCATATAGAACTGGGAGAAGTTTCTTCGTATCCGCCGGGGTATAAAGAAAACGGGGGAATCTTCTGTCACAATAATCCCTGGGTGATGATCGGAGAAATTCGGGTGGGGCGTCCTGATCGGGCCTTCACCTACTGGAAAAAAATATCCCCCGCGTACCGAGAAGATATCTCGGAACTCCACCGAATGGAGCCTTATGTTTATTCTCAGATGATTGCGGGGAAAGGGAGTAAACGCCACGGGGAAGCAAAAAACTCCTGGCTCACCGGGACGGCGGCCTGGAATTTCGTGGCCCTTTCTCAGTGGATCTGCGGCATCCGCCCCGCTTTTGATGGACTCATTATAGAGCCCCGGCTCCCTTCCCATGTAAAACATGCCACCATACGCCGCTGGTTCCGGGGCGTAGAGTATCATATCGAGGTAGAAAACCGGAATAACCAGGGAACGGTCCACCTCCAGGTGGAAGGTGCTTCCTGCACGGGAACCCTGGTTCATGGCGCCCGTCCGGGTGTTCCTGTTATGGTAAAGGTGGTGGTGGGGTAAGTACAAAAAAGAACTGAGTCTCCTCATTTAAGATAAGGCAATCCACCGATGTAAAGGCCCGCCTTCCCCAAAAGGCGGGCCTTTTAGTTTAAGAGGCGGCTAACTACGTTATAAAGCCTTTACAAAACGGCGGGAACTCATACATAGCTTTTCTGCCAAGTTTTTTAATTGTAAAGATATTAAAACGGTTTATTTGAAAATAAGGGGTTAGAGGGTTGTTTTCAGAGGTTTTTCAAAAAATCTTAAAAAAATTCTTTACAAATCTTTAAAAGCAGTGGTAAAATAAAATAAATCGGTTTAGTAAAACGGTATATATAAACCGAAAAAATTACAAGGAGGATCGTGATGAAACGGCTTGTAGCTTTCATCGGTACCTTACTGGTCCTCGGCGCTGCGTTGTTTGCCGAGGTGACCGTAAAGGATTTAGGAGATGGTACCGTCGAGGTTACCTTCTTCTTTGGGAGCACCACTGCTAAAGAAGTCCTTATAGCAGGGGATTTTACGGATTGGCAGAATGGCTGGCTCCCTATGACAAAGGTTGCGAATGGCTGGGAATTTAAAAAGGTGTTCCCCCGGGATGCTACCATTAAGTACAAGTTTGTGGCTGATGGGCAGTGGATCTTCGATATTAAGGCCCCTGATAAGATTGATGATGGATTTGGGGGTTTTAATGGTCTTGTAGATGTGGCGGAGCTATTGGCGGCGAAAAGCGGTGGAACTGCGGCCAGTAGTGGTGGAGGGGCCGCTTCTGCCAAATTAAAGTTCCAGACCTGGAGTATGATTGGTCTTCAGGGTAAATTTACACCAAAACCCAGACCTTAGAAAGCGCCGGTATTGGAGCAAAGTCCTATGCCAAATTTTCTGGGGATGCCCTTCCCAATCTCCCTGTGTATGTGGAAGTAGCCCTGTTTGAAAACGATGGATTCGAAAATCTGTACAAGAAAGATAGCCTTGAATTCTCGAAGGGGCTTACGAATTTCTTGGTTGATACCTTCTTTGATCCTATCCATTATTATAATGGCCAGAAGACCGCAGGAACCTATCTTGGTCACTTTAAGGCTGGCTTCAGTAGCCCCTATGTCAACTATCTTACCGGTTACAAGTATGCAAAACTTCCCTCTCACACAAACGTAAGCTGGACCACGGTAGATCAAGAATGGGAAGCGGGATATGCCCAGGTGGGTGGCTTTAGCCAGTTTAGCCTTGGTCAGGCCCTCCAGAATATTGGGGATAACATTACTATCAACGCAGTCCTGGGGCCCAACCGCAGTGCCGATCGGGCAGGAAATCAATATGGTTTGTATTCCTATGTGACTGCCCAGATCGGGGACCACTATCTGGATTTCCAGTACAACGGAGCCTACGGGAACACCTACGATACCATTTTTGATTCTATTTATGAAGCAGACTTTATTGGTGGATACAAGGGACTTTTTGGCCCCATTACCGTTAAAGCCAATGCCCTCTTTAATGTCTGGGGATCTGTCAAAATTAATGACCTTTATAAAACTGCCTATTCTCCTTCCAGTTCTGATGTAAGCAGCGCGAAGGAAGGGCTTGGATTCCTTCATAACTTTGCCACGAATCTTCAGGTAAGCTACACCGCCGAATCCTATGGGATTACTCTTGGCTATCGAGCTCGCGGTACCCAGGCAAGCATGATGTATGTGGAAGAAGGGGCCGATGGACATACCAACATCAGTGATCAGCTCGGTGCTCTGAATACCCAGCGCGTTTGGGTCGATGGATATGTAAAACCGATCGATATTCTTACCCTTAGCCTGAACCCCTATGCCCAGATGGCTTTTATAAAAGACGACTATGCCAGTCTTGCTTCCTGGCAGCGGCCCTACGTGAATAAGGATACCCTGGAATTCTACCTGAAACCCTCGATCGACCTGGATACGGAAGCACTCCTTGCTGGTATTCCTTCGAATTTATCTCTTTATGCAAAAATGAAATATGTTAACACCACCGAAGATCAGTACAGTCGTGGTACCAGTAAGAGTTCCTTCCTCCTGAGCGAAGGGGGAGCCAAATTCACTATGAAGGATATCACCGACATCTTTAAGGCGGTGGAAGTCTACTATGGTTATGACAACACCAATAGCAACCAGCTCTTTAACACCCTTATCGGTGCGGTGACCTTACCCCAGAGCTTTACGGTCCAGGCTGGTGCGGGGCTCAGGACTGCCCATGAGGGAGTTACCGCCTCTGATGCGCCCTTTGGATTCTTCCTTGGAATAGTAAAGAAGGTGGAAAAAGTCCTTTATAAGCCGGTGGCCTATGCTCAATTTATCTACAACATGGATCCCTACAAGTCGTTTGGTGATGGACAGGACAATTTTAACCTGGATGGGTACATCTTGGATAACGGGGTGGGGGCCTATGAAAATTATGGGGCCTTCCGCATTGGTTTGCGCTGGGATCTCTAAATCATAAGGGAGGAATAAACGATGAAACGAGGTACTGTTATATTGCTGGCTCTGGTGGGAGCTCTCGTGCTTCTGGCCTGCCCTGTTGAACGGAGTCAAAAATATCCTGATTACACCTTACCCATTAAAGTAGATGTAAGTACTACCACAAATACTGATGCTATCCAGGTTACAGCGACCACTACGAGCAATTCCTATTGTACCTACACTGTTACTATTACTGGCCTGGTGGCGGATATCGGTAAAAAGCTGGTGGTGGCAGGAGAACAGATTGGTTCTACTCCTACTAATATTAACGCTAACTGGAATGTAACTGCCGCAACTGTTACCGATACGGGTCTTGTGGGAACCGTGGACAGCACCGGGACCTATACCATAACCTTTTATGGTAAGGCTCCTACTAGCTGGGGAAATCCAGATGATGGAGCCCAGTTTAAAATTTGTTACTATGATGATGCAAGCTGGAAGCTTGTTCTGGGAAACAGTTCGGGGGGTAACTTCTGTGTGAGTGGTGCTACCGCGGGTAGTACCTACCGGAATATTACCCTTACCATCGATCCCAATAAGCTTTAAGCGCAGGAGATAGTAGGGGCCGCCCGTCGTACAAGAAGGGGGAAATCCCAATGGAGATGGGCGGTCCTTTGGAATTACTAAAGGGGTCGGTCCTTTTAGCAGAACCGGTGTGGGACAGGGTGAGGCGAGGAAGAGGAACTTCTATCGATTTGGGTATCGTGAAATAAAATAGGCGTGTTTCTTCGCCTTGTGCCATGCACGTTCTGGGGTGCATTGTGCTTCTTGGAAGACAACCAAATACCAGAGCCTTCTTCATGGGGGGAGTCAATCTCAGGGCCGATTGACTCCCTTTTTTATTTGTTCTTTTCTCAGAGCCATATCTGCATATCTTTAGAATTATAGCAAGGGAACCTCAGGGTATTCCCTCCTCTAGCCCCCTTACTCACTGGTAGGTGGCAGGTAATGATACAACCTTGTGTTCAAGCAACATGCATAATTGGCGCCTTCTTCTGATGAGGAGGTTTTTAAATGGATTTGGGTTGGTATTTAGAGAGATGTCTCTCTTCTCTTTCTAAAAAGGAACTCCTGCGATTAAGATGTCCAGTCTGCCCTGGGAGAACCCCTCAGGGGGTCCGAAAACGCCATGGTGTACCAGCCATCTCAGTATTAACTTTTGTGGCTTTTGTATGCCTCTTGTTCTGTTGTTTTATACCCCTTGGTTGCGACATGGGGCAAAACTTCCGGGCTAAACAGCCCCAGGAACAGCTTACTCTGGTAACCTGGAACCTCCAGGCCCTTTTTGATGGAAGTGAAACAGGCACCGAGTATGCTGACTATCGCCACAGCAAAGGATGGACAGAAGAAAAATACCTTGAGCGGATTAGCCAGATTCAGGAAGCCCTCGCTGGCTGGCTTCCCCAGGGACCGGACATCCTTGCCCTGGAAGAAATAGAGAACAAGGAAGTTCTTGAAGCCCTCAATGGCTGTTTTAAAGAAAAAGCCTATCCCTACGCTGTTTTTTCTAAAAATGCCGATGCCGCCTTGGGTATTGGGGTCCTGAGCCGTTATAGAATTATCGACCAGCGGTCCCATTTTGGGTATCGACAGGGAGCCGAAGGCCAGCGTCCTATCCTGGAGCTTGTGCTGGATACGGGCAAAGAATCCCTGGTGGTGTTCGTTTGCCACTGGAAAAGCAAGAAGGGTAAGGATGATACGGAGCGTTTTCGACGGGATAGCGCCGCCATTATTCAACGACGGATCCGGGAACTCCTGGGAACCACCGACACCCACGGGCCTATTCAATTCTCTGTGGCGGAGGCTTCTGAAAATAAAGAGGATACGGACCTGAAACAGGGATACCCTCAGGAAAATCAAAAGAGGGAAGCAGGGAAAGTCACCAGTCGCCGGGACGATCTCTCCCTGGGGGCTATTCTTGTGGTAGGAGATCTCAACGAAAATTACGATGAGTTTGAGCGCCAGGGGAAAACCCGGATAACCGCCCTGCTTCCTACGACAGAAGAAGCCGGTCGCCTGGTTCAGCTTCAGCAGAGGAAAAAGGAAAGACGGAGTTCTTTCAACCTCAGAGGAGGAGATTATTCTCTAGAGGACCCCTCTTTAAAAGGCTCAGGAGAAACGCCTCCTTTCTCCTGGCCAGAGGACGTGCTCCTTTTACGGGATTCTTTCCAGATATCCCAGGACGAAACCCTAAGGGACCTCACTTTTTATAGTCCCTGGCAAGAAAGTCCTTTTGCCGGTTCCTATTGGTATAAGGGAGCGTGGGAAACCATCGATCATGTGCTCCTTCACAGTTCCCTGGGAGATGGGAAAGGCTGGGAATTCGCCTCCTTTGGAGTAGCCCAACAGACCCCCTTTGTAAACGAAGAGGGATATCCCGTAGCCTATAATCCCCAAACCGGCAAAGGCGTAAGCGATCATCTCCCCCTCCTCGTGGTATTAAAGTATGTGGAATAAGTTCTGCTGCAGCAAAAGATTAAGGGAGATGGCTGGGGGGGGAGCACCGCACCGCCCCCCTTCGGCTTAGCCCGCACCAACCCATCGCTTTGGCCACCGCGGCTCCCCCCTTGCGCCTGCTTCCTTCGCCGCTTCCACAGTCCTTCCCCGGCCGGGCGTCCCGCCCGGCCCACTACCCACCTCCCACGGCTCAGGCGATCAGGCGCTCCCCCCCCACTCCGGGCTCGCCCCCGGCGGGGCCCTTCTCAGGGCCCCTTTAGCCAATCTTACCCGGTTCTCGCGGCCTCTAAGCCACCCCGGAAGGTTTTTTGCGGGTGGGGGCTGCTCCCACCAGGCCACAGCGGGCGTCTTTTGGCTCCTTTCCGGGTTACCCCGCAATAGCGCCAGTTTTTTGGGGGCCCAGTTCTCCACCCCAGAAGGTTTTTGGGCCCCTCTCCAGGCCCCCACCACACCCGATTTCCCCTCCCAGCCTTGCCTTCCCACCCTCCCTGTGCTATGGTTGTCGTATGCCAGACCACCACGACCGCGGCTACAAGGCCCTCTTCTCCAACCAGCGCTTCATGGAGCAACTGGTTACCTCCTTCATCCACGAAGACTGGGTCGCCCACGTCGATTTCTCAAAGGCCTCCCTCGTCGACAAGTCCTACGTCACCCGCCAGTTCAAAAAGCTTGAGTCCGACCTCATCTGGAAGCTCCCCCTCACAGATGAGGGAACGGTCTACCTCTACCTCCTCATCGAGTTCCAGTCCTCCGTCGACCCCTGGATGAGCTTCCGCATGCTCCGCTATGTCCTTGAGTTCTATGGGGGCCTCTTAAAGACAAAGCCCAGGCCCGAGCGGCTCCCGGCGGTCTTTCCGCTCCTCGTGTACAACGGCGACCCCCGCTGGACTGCCCCCGAGCAGTTTGCTACCCTCGTGGACCAGCGCATCGCCGCAGACTACATCCCCCACTTCCGCTACTACAAACTGGCCGCCAACGAGTTTTCCCCCGACCAGCTTGAGGCCATGCACAACCTCGCCTCGGCCCTGTTCCTGGTGGACTCAAGCACGGTGGATGAGATTCAGCGCCGCATTCGGGGGATTGTGAGTATATTAGAGAAGGAGCAGCCAGAGGTGGTGACCGAGTTTATCCGCTGGCTTTACGCCCATTTTGAGGACCCCGTGCCTCAATGGGTTGATGAGATTCGTACCCTTAAGGAGGTACCGACCATGTTAGCCACTGCCATCAAGAAGAAAGAACAGGAATGGTTTAAAGAAGGCCTTATGGAAGGCCGGATAGAAGAGCGCCGGGAAACGGCCCGGCGGATGAAGGCCCGCGGGATTGAGCTTGATATCATTGCCGAGGTGACCGGCCTTTCCCGGGAGGAGATTGAGGAACTGTAGGCTAGCAGAGAGGGGATAGGGCCCGGCTCCCTCAAGGATCCCCTGGTTCATCATATTGACAACCCCTCATAAATAGTTATATCTTTCTAACAAGGGCGTGATGCCCTTTTTTTAACGCCTTATATGTTAGTCTATACTAACATATAGAGCAAACTAGGAGGAAAGAGTATGTTTTTATCCGATGCCCCACCGGGTGCATCTTTTCGGGTGATTCGGGTGTTGCTGGGAAAGGAGGTTGGCAAGCGGCTTGCCGACATGGGATTCACCGAAGGTGCCGAGGGAGCGGTTATTCGATCTGGTTTTATGCGAGGCCCCTTACAGGTACGTATCCGGGGCTACGATGTGCTGATTCGCCGCTGTGAGGCTGCGGGTGTCGAGGTAGAACCCATAGGGGACTGGAGCGCTGCCGAAGATGCCCATCGGCTTTTTGCTGGGTTTGGGCCTTTTGGAAGACGAGTCGGAGGGCCTCATGGCAGAAGACGTCGTTGGGAACATGGGGGAAGACGACATCCTGAAACCTTTTGCGAAGATGATGAGGGAGAAAAGAGTAAATGAAGCAAAATATACGGGTAGCCCTGGCGGGGAATCCTAATTCAGGGAAAACAACGCTTTTTAACGCCTTAACCGGATCCCACCATAAGGTGGGAAACTATCCGGGAGTAACGGTAGAAAAAAAAGAAGGAAGCCGGCTGTATAAAGAGACCACCTTTCATTTTGTGGACCTACCGGGTATTTATAGTCTTACGGCCTATTCCATCGATGAAGTGGTTGCTCGGGATTTTCTGCTCCACGAAAGGCCCGATGTGGTAGTCGATGTGATGGATTCCACCAACCTGGAACGACACCTGTACCTGTGTTTACAGTTCCAGGAGTTGGGGATCCCGGTGGTTGGCGCCCTGAACATGACCGATGAGGCTGAAGAAAAGGGAATAAAGATAAATAAGGCTTTTCTTGAAAAGGTCCTGGGTATACCCATGGTGCAAACCGTAGGACCCCGCGGAAAAGGAATGGAGGAACTTTTAGAGCTTATTCTCCATGTCTACCAACACCAGGATCTCCCTAAAAAATACATTGTGTATGGTTCTGAAATAGAACAGCGTTTAGAGCCATTGCAGCATCTTATTGAAAGCGATGCTACCTTCGCTAAAACCTATCCTTCCCGATGGCTCGCGGTAAAACTTTTAGAAAAGGATAGCCGGGCCTTCGAAGTGGTAAAGGAACATCCGAAGGCCCAAGAGATCCTGTCATTTTTGCAGGAAAGTGTGGTATGGCTTGAAAAACATTACGGTAAGGATCTTGAAATAGTTATTTCTGAACAGCGCTATGGCTATATTCATGGGGCGATAAAAGAAGCCGTTGCCATCCAAAAAAAGAACGATTTTTCTCTTACCGAGGCCATCGATCGGATTGTGATGCATCCTCTCTTATCTCTGCCTATCTTTGTGGGGGTTCTCTGGGCGATTTTTCAGCTTACCTTTACCCTGGGGGAATACCCCATGGCATGGCTCGAAACCTTTTTTACGTGGCTTTCTGAGGTAGTCCACGGGGCCCTTCCTAATGGGTTGCTTCAATCCCTCGTGGTGGATGGTATTATCGGCGGCGTTGGCGGGGTGCTTTCCTTTGTTCCTCTTATAGTTATCCTGTTCTTTTTCCTTTCTTTGCTTGAGGATATCGGCTATATGTCCCGGGCTGCCTTTGCGACCGACAAATTCCTTCACTTCTTTGGGCTGCATGGGCAATCTATTTTCCCCATGATGTTGGGATTCGGTTGTTCCGTACCTGCGATTATGGCCGCTCGAACCCTTAAAAGTCCCCGGGATCGGATCCTTACGGTGCTGGTAATACCCTTTATTAGTTGTGGGGCCAAGCTCCCCGTCCATGTGCTCCTGGCGGCGGCCTTTTTCCCCGAGAATCCGGCGGCCATGGTGATGCTCGTCTATGCTATTGGGGTGGTCCTTTCGTTGGTGGCGGCTTGGGTGTTAAACCATACCGTACTAAAGGGGGACCCTACTCCCTTTGTTATGGAATTGCCTCCCTATCGGCTCCCCACCCTTCGGGGCATCCTCTGGCATGTGTGGGATAAAACCTGGCAGTACGCTAAGAAGGCGGGGACCGTCATCCTTGCGGCTTCTATTTTGATCTGGGCGCTCCTCAAATTCCCTTCCTACGAAATGTCTCCGATGGAGCAGGAACATCTTCAGGCTGACTATCTTTCTCTCCATGCAGAGGCCTCGGAAGAAGAACTGGCCGCATACATTTCGGCCCGAGAGGCTGAGGCTGCCCTGGAACATAGTTTTGCCGGTCGGTTTGGTAAGTTCATCGAGCCGGTTTTTAGACCCTTAGGGTTCGATTGGAAAATAGCGGTCTCTATGGTAACCGGCTTTGCTGCCAAGGAGGTGGTGGTTTCTACCCTTGGAATCCTCTATGGGGTAGGGGAAGAAGCAACTGAAGAATCGGAAGGGCTCCGACAGGCCCTGCAACAGGACCCTGCCTGGAATCCCTTGGTTGCCTTTGTGCTTATGCTATTTGTGCTGGTTATTCCTCCCTGTTTTGCTGCCCAGGCGACAATTCAGGCCGAATTGGGATGGAAATGGTGGGCCTTCTCGGTGGTAAGCCTCCTGCTGTTTGGCTGGTTGTTAGGATTTGCGGTGTACCAGGGGGGCCTGCTGCTTGGACTGGGAATATGAGTGGTCCTTCTTTGTTCTGTGATGGGCCGCTACTAAAAAGGAAACTGTATGGAACTCATTATAGTAGGAATAATCATCTGTATTGCCCTTGGCGGGGCCGTCTACTCATTCTGGAAAACCCTGAGGGGTAAAAAACGAAGCTGCTGTTCCTAAGATAAAAAGAGACCCTAGCCCTATATGACGTGACCTGCAGGATGCCTCTTGTAGGTCACGTTCATATAATTTGGCGGGGCTGGAGCGACCTCAGGCGACTTTTTTGACGGGCCGCGGGGTTCTGTTTCGGAGGGGAAAAACACAGTTTTTCGCGAGGGCCCCCATTATTTCTGGACTTTCTTTTTTAATACGGAGCCTATCCAGTTTCCATTTAAGAAAAGATGAAGGCCAATGAGCGCAAACATACCATATCCACCAATTGTATGGAGGGTATACGCCAGGCTATTACCCCACCCAAAAGTAAAACTCAACGCGGTAATAAGCTGCATCAGCATAACAAGAAAAAGGAGTGCGTTCAGCGGTATCAATAATTTTTGTCGTGTCTGGGCCTTCATAACACAAGCTCCACCTTTGTGCGTTTGCTATGTTTGGCGGTTATATTGTCCTGATTTGCAAGGGCAAGTATAACCGTCACTTTTGAACCCGTCGCAAGGGGGCGATCGTATCTGTCGCCACTATTTAAGGGAATTGAAAAGGTGATAGAGGTTCTTCCGTCTTTTTCTTCCCCTGATATCAGATTTACGTCATTGGTACCGCCGATATCGGTATCCTTCCTATGGGATGTAAGACCTGTTCCGAAGTGGTCTTCCAGAATGGTAGTCCCATTGGGAAGTACCGCTCCAATAAGGATATTGGCATCCCGCATCATGCTGGTGGGATTAAACCCCACCGCTACCCATCCCCGGGTGGCCGCTGAGACCCTCATGACAAGGGAAGGGCCTTCAATTTTCCAACTGAGCTGGAAGTCCGCATTCTGCCAGGTCTTTTCCTGAGCCATCGCAGCACATAAGGCTCCCCCAAGGCCTACCACAAGAAAAATGATCTTTTTCATAGCCACCCCCTCATTCATAATAATTCTTAATTAAAAAGGTACGGTATTTTATCACAATAAACAATGAAAAAATCTTTTATTCTTCACAAATTTTTAGTTGGGATTGATAAATAAAAAAGCCATCACGACGGCAGGGGGTAGCCTTTTTTTACCGTACGATGGCTTAGCATACTTCCGGCAAAGGGCCCTTTATTTTATATAGGTGGGGGTCGCTTTCCACCGAGGGGTGACCCCTTCATTGAAGAATGGGCTCCCCTTCGAAGGTAGCCCCCCTTTTTTTAAGAATGGGAGATCCCCCTAAAAGAGCCCCCTTCTCTTTATTCTCCCTGCTTGTAGGGCCGTTTTAAGAATTGCCGGGCAAAGCGGGCGCTTGCCAGGGGCCCTACGAGAATGCTTGCTAGGCGCTGAATCCGCCAGTTCCAGCGGGGGATGCTGTAGACCTTCCCTTTAGCTGCGGCTTTTAGGCACCGATAGGTGGTCTTTTCGGCGCTATAGCCCCCTGCCACCTCCTGGCGAACACCGTCGCTGGCAACCAGGGCGAATTCACTTTGAACCGGACCGGGACAGAGGGCGTGCACCCGAATACCCCGGGACTCCCATTCGGTGGCCAGGGCCACGGACAGGGAAAATACATAGGCCTTGGTAGCCGCGTAGACCGCAAAGTCCCCCAGGGGGGCAAAGGCGGCAAGGCTTGCCACATTGATAACAAGGCTTCCTTCCTGGAGAAAAGGAAAGAATTTCCCGCACGATTCGGTAAGGGCCCGGCAATTCAGGTCGATTTCGCCAAGCTGTTTTTCCAGGGATATCTCTGCAAAGGGGCCATAGCTGCCATAGCCCGCATTGTTAATTAAAAGCCGCAGCGGTTTCCCCGTTTCCCGGCACCGGTTTGCCAGCGTATCGATAGAGCCTGCTTGAACCAAATCTAGGGGGAAGGTACGGATAAGAAGCTTCCGATCCGCCTGTGATTTGGGTTCGCTGTAGGTGTTTTGCAATTCCTCTGCCAGACTAGTGAGCCGATCCTGCCGCCGGGCCACGAGCCATAGTTCATCAAAAAGGGGCAACCCTTTAAAGTGTTCTACCTCTGCTGCGGCCGCCGCCAGGTGCCGGGCAAAGGCAGCCCCAATGCCGCTCGATGCTCCGGTTACAATGGCTATGCCTTGGGTTGATGTGGGTATGTTCTTCATCAATCTACATCCTTAGGTGAGAGAATCTTTTTCATCGACTGGGGAAATGTACGATTTCCCCGGGGAACGTGTCCTTTCCTATTGTCGGCGGATAAGTTCCCGGGGTTTAGAGCCCTGGGCGGGTCCCACGATACCCTGTTCTTCCATCATTTCCACAAGGCGGGCTGCCCGGTTGTAGCCTATTTTAAGACGCCGCTGAATGTAGCTTGCGCTGGCCTTCCCTTGCTGGTACACAATTTCCAGGGCCTTTTCGTACAGGGGGTCTTCGCCGGACGAAAAAAGGGTGGCATCCTGGTCCTCTTCTTCCTCATCGTAAAAGATTTCGTCATCGATGTATTCCGGCGGTCCCCATTGTTTTACATACTCCACCACCCGTTCTACCTCTTCTTCAGAGACGTAGGCCCCCTGAATACGAATAGGGAAGGGGTCTACCGCCCCCGCATAGAGCATGTCTCCCTTGCCTAGGAGTTTTTCTGCCCCCACCATGTCGATGATGATGCGGCTATCCATCTTGCTAGCCACCATGAAGGCAATCCGGGTGGGAATGTTGGCCTTGATGAGACCGGTAATTACGTCGATAGAGGGACGCTGGGTGGCCAGAACCAGGTGGATGCCCACGGCCCGGCTCATGGCGGCCAGGCGGGCCACGGTGGATTCAAGCTCCTTGCCGGTGGTAACCATGAGGTCCGCAAACTCATCGATAACCACCACAATATAGGGGAGCCGCTCGGTGGCAATGTTCTTTTCTCTTATTTTTCGATTGTAACTGCGGATATCCCGAACCTGCATGGAATCTAGGAGGGCATAGCGTCGCTCCATTTCATAAATGCAGTACTGTAACGCCTGGAAGGCCCGTTTGGGCTCGGTAATCACGGGGGTGAGCAGATGGGGAATATCATTATACAGTTTAAGTTCCACGATTTTGGGGTCGATGAGAAGGAGTCGGACTTCCGCAGGGGACCGTTGATACAAAATAGAAAGGATCATGGAATTGACGCAGACCGACTTTCCTGAACCGGTGGCCCCGGCGATCAAAAGGTGGGGGGTCTGGACCAGGTCGATGGTGATGGCCTCGCCGGTAATATCCTTACCGAGAACCACGGGAATCTCCATCTTTTTGTCCCGCCGCTGTAATTCCCCTTCGATCATTTCCCGGAAGGAGACGATGTTGCGTTTCCGATTGGGAACTTCTATGCCAACCGCGTGCTTGCCGGGAATGGGGGCCACAATACGGACCGAGCTTGCCGCAAGACGGAGGGCGATGTTGTCCTGAAGGTTCACGATTTTAGAAAGCTTTACCCCCGGTGCAGGAAGTATCTCGAACATGGTGATCACCGGTCCTTTACGGATCCCCGTGACCTCCGCTTGAATGTTGAACTCTTTCAGGGTTTCTTTAAGAATCACCGCCGCATCCCGGGTGGCCTGATCGATAATCCAGTATTGACCATCGGGGTAGGCCGTAAGCAACCCTTCCACAGGTACATGGTAGGGCTGCTTACCCCCCGCGGGGGAAACTCCCCCGCCGTGCAGGGAATTAGCAGGCTGCCTCTCCCCCGAAGCAGCAGAACCGGAGGCCGGTCTTCCCTCAGAGGAAGAAAAAGTATCGGCGGTTCCAGTAGCGGAAAGGAGGGTGGGGGCCTCTGGGCGATCGTTGGCTCCATCTCTTGTGATTCCCTGGCTTTTGCGAGCGGCTTCCTTCTCTGCTGCCGCCAGGGCTTTGCGGAGATCCTCATCGATGGCAAAGGTTTTTTCCCCTGGGGGGGTACTATCAGAAAAAACGGCCGGGGATTGGGGCCGTTGGGACGCTCCTGCTTCTTCTTTGTTTGGCCCTTCTTCGCTAGGGGTCCCCTGTGGAACTTCTAGATTATCAGAAATTGATGACCGGTCCCCTTCTTCTATCGGAAGTTCCTCCAGGTTTTGAGGTTCCTCATATTCCTGCGTTTTGAAAGGGGAAGATGCAACCTTCCTTGGTTCAGCTGGGGGTGCTTGCTCAACCCAAGAACGGTTCTCATCAGGTGGTTCCTTAGGGCGACCAGCTTCTGTTTCGAGAGGAGCTATTCGTTTTTTATTGTGCTGATCCGCTTGCCCCCTCGAAGAACCTGCTTTCTGTATTTCTTCTAATTCCTCAAATCGACGCAGGCTTGCAAGTGGTTTGGGTTCGGGGAGCGAAAATGGGATAGCTGTATTCTTTTGGTCTACCCACGATGGTCTGTCTCTGTCCTGTTCCCTTGGCCCGCTGAGCAGCCTTTTTTCTTGCAAAGGGCGGCGATCTTTAAAAACAGGGGTGTTTTTTTCTTTCCTTTGAGGATACAGAAGATCCCGGGCCTGGAGAATCACCATACTTTCGAGAAATGTGAGCACTCCCCCAATGCCAAGGAGCAGTTCTGGCGGAAATTCCTTAAGAAAGCTGAATGAAAGGGCTTCTTCTTTTGTATTCCGCCAGAGGTAGAGGGTAAAGGCGAGGGTAAAGAAGGGAACCATACTCCAAAAGAGAAGGAAATATCGGTCGGGACGATATTTTCGGGTAAGGAGCAAGAGGGCTCCACCCAGGATGTACAGCGGAATGGCAAAGGCCAAAATTCCGTACGCTTCGAGGAAAAAACTACCTACGAAGGAAAGGAAAAACGGCAGAGAATACTGGGCTGCCACAAGAGCCACTGAGAGCAAAAGAGCCAGGGTTATAAAGATACTCGCCACCGTAATTTCTCTTTTGCGTCCCCGGTAGGAAGCTTTTTGAGGTATCACGCCTATTCTTCCTCCCTTCCAGATTCTGATGAAAACCCTTTGATGTTCACAGGAAATATATCGGTAATTACCTGTTCCATAGACATACCAAAGTAAAGATATCCGTATACCGCTGCCGCCGCAAGAACCTGTCGTGCGTACTGGCGGGTTTCGGTTATGGGAATGGTTTCCAGAAAAAGATCCTCCGCCATCGATGGGGTTGTGCTTCGCCACTGTCGCACCCGGGTGATACCGCCGTTGTAGGATGCCAGGGCTAAAAGGGGACTTCCGGTCCGTTCGATAAGGTGTTTAAAATACCAGGTGCCAATATAGATGTTGGTCTCCGGATCGGGTAAATTTACCGTCCCATTTTGAATAAATTGGGGCCCCCCCGCCCGGGCAATGCGGCTGGCCGCATCCAGCGCGGTAGTGGGCATTAACTGGGTAAGACCTACCGCCCCTGCCCGGGATACCGCGTCGGCAGCAAAGGCGCTTTCTGTTCTGATGAGACCATACATGAGTTCCGGTGGAACCCCAAAAGAACGGGCCGTTGTATCGATGAGGTGGCTATAGGGCCGGGGATACAGGAGAAAGAGGTCCTCTCGAATAGGGCTGTAGTCCTGCCGGGAAGAGAAACGACTGGTAAGTCGGATGACTTCCCACCACCGTTCTTTTTGAACAAATAACTGGGCAAGCTGACGAAGCTGGAAAAGGGAAAGATCTTTTTCATATTTTAGGATGAATGGCAAAACCAGCTTCGTTGCCCCATATTCAAAAAATCCCCGCAGGAATTGATAAAGATCCTCGGTCTTTTTATCTGTTTTGTTAGGTTCTTCTTTAGAGGTAGCAGCTACCAGCTCTACCTGGGCTCCCAGATGCGCCGCCGCAAGGCTGCGGTAGTAAAAAGAGGCCCGATCGCTCTCATAGGCGATCTTGAAGAAAAATGTGGATGGCCGGGATGCGGTGTAGTTTTCGGGAATATCGCTAAAAGAAAGGGGGGTCTTTGGAAGATAGAACCCTTCTTCTATCGATCTTCCTAAAATATAGGCATAGCGGGCCCTCAGGGGGGATTCAAGAAATTGATATGCCCGCTGGAAAACCTGATGTAACAAGGCCCAGGAGCTGCGGGTTACCAGGGTGGTGCATATTTTATCCAGGAGATCCTGATAATAAGAGGAGGAATACCAGAGGGAGATGTATTTGTCTAAATATAAAACAATATTGTCTATTTGATTCGTCACTATCGTGTCGAGGATGTACCATATTGCCGCATCCCGTTGGGTAGGGCTTTCTGCAAAGGCAATGCTTCGCTGGAAAAACTCAAGACTCTTAGGGAAATCTTGCTTTTGTCGGTACATTCTGCCAAGATAAAACAGAAGGCGGAAGCGAAGGGGATCTATGCCGAGATTTGGTACCTCTTGCTCCCATCGACTAAAAAGTTCTATTCCTTCCTGCAGAGCAGGTCCATACTGATACGCCTTTCCCAGATCCGAAAGAACCTCTGGCCAGAAAAGAATTGCTTCCTTATTTTCTTCCATGACCTTTTTAAAGTACAAAAGAGCCTCGCCGTAAGACCGGTCAAGCACGAGCGATCGAGCCTGGGCAACATTTTTTATAACCGAGGGGAGAATCGTGGGATAGGTGGTGTTAATAAATTTGAAGGTTTTCTGGTGTTCCTGGCTAAAGGGGGTCGCCAGAAAGTATTTTTTAAACGTCTCCTCCAGAGAGGGAGGGGCCTTTGCTATGCTTGATGATGCTGGTTTATCCTTTGAGATTTTCTCTATTTCTTTGAGGAGAATAAGGGCCTTCAGGTGATCCGAACGACTTTCTTCTGGTATTCTTTGTATCAGTTTTTCCATGGCCACAAAGTTACCTAAGACAAAGCTTATCTCCGCTGCGAGTTCGCAAAGAGGAGGCCGACAATACTCTTTTTCTTTGGTGAACCGTTCAATCAGGGAGTTTAATTTCTGGGTGTTTCGTTCTTTTTGTTTCCAGAGAGAAGAAAAGAGCGCCTCGTAGGCCTCTCCCCGAATAATGAAGGAAGCGCTTTTTAAGGCCTCTTCGAAAAGAATAAGGGCCCGTTCTTCCTCTTTCTGAGCCTGAAGCTGTAGTCCCACGTAGAAGGCTATTTCTGGTCCTAGCCAGCGCAGCTGACTGGTTTGTTCCAGCGGCTGGTCTATTATGAAACTGAGGGACCCCGCACGAATTTGCTCAAGGACCTCTTCTTTGGAGATACCCAATACGAAAGAAGGTGTACAGGCTTGTAAAAATGCGAGAAGCATCCCTAGCCCCACGGAACTCTGGAAAGAAGTACGGAGCCATATAAAAAGTTTGCTCCTCCCTGTGGGCATTCCCCGGTGTACAATTCCCCTCTCTCTGTTGGGCTTTCTGGAGGTCCGTGTCCTCTGCTCTAGTTTCTTTACCCTTCCTCCCTTATTTAGGAGGAATCCGAATAGTGGTCCCCGAGATGATATGATCGGGATTCTTGATTTTATTGAATCGCGCAATGCGCGGATACAGCCATGGATTCCGATAAAACGCCTCCGCTATGTCCCAAAGGGTATCTCCCCATCGTATTGTATATAAAACGCCCTCTTTTGGAATAGTGGTCGGTGCCCGGTACCGGGAAACCGGCGCAGGGGGGCGCTTGCGGACAGTCTCTGTTGGCGCTGTACTCTTGGCCTGGCTCTCCGACGGAGGGGTCTCTTCCTTTTTAGGCGCAGTACTTTCTGAAGTTCCACTTTCTTTTGCGGTTTCCGCTGGCGGGGGAGTTGGGGCTGGTTCGGTGATAACCATCGGCGCCGCTGGGGCTTCTGATGCGCCTTCCCCTTCTTCCTGGACCTTCTGCGTGATGGGAGTAGTTCCTGCAGGTTGGTTTCCCCTTTTTATTGCAAGTACCAGGACTAATCCTAGTATAAGAACAACCAGAATACCTAACAAAACCGCTAACCAGGGGAACCTTTTCCCCGCCCCTGTTACAAGAGCTGGTTCGAAAGTTTCTTCCTCCTGTTTTTCTTCCGCATACCGTTGTGCCCGGGCGTAGAGGCCTGATGATGAGGGGCTTTCCTGGTCCAATTCAAAGTCAGGGAACTCATAGGTTTCCTGTTCATTTAACGCTTTAAGGGATACCGAAAGGTGATGCCGCTCTGAACCGGGCGGGGCATCAAGATCCCTGGCTTCTGCCACGAGTTCATCCCCTTCTTGGGAAGAAATAATCATCTCTATCGAGGGTTCCCCTTTGGGGCGCGGTTCGATGTTTTCGATTACCAGGGAGCCGATGTATTCCGCATCTGCCATGGTCCGGGATTCACTCTTGTACAGGTCGATCTGCACACTTTTTTGGTTGTCATGGACGGTGGTAAGGATAAGCCGTTTTTTGGAGATAGAGCCTTCTTCAAGGATAGGGTAAAATTCCCCATTTGCAATTTTGATTCCTATACTGGCCGCCATACCTCATCTCCTTACCTGGTTTCTTAAACTTTAAAACCCATTGCCCCCTTTGTCAATTGATATCTATAAAAAATATAGGTTTACATATTTTATGGGGGAAACTTGACCAGATCTCCCTAGATACCGATAATGAAACCATGATAACAATAATTCCCGTTCTGGTGGTCATCATTCTTCTTTCTTTGGTGGTTCTTATTCTTATCATGGCTTCACAGAAAGAAGAGACCAGAACAAAAGAACCAAAAAAACATAAAAAAAACCGTAGTAAAGAAGCGGTTATTCGGGATGCTACCCGGCGGCTATCTCAAAACCCTAAAGATCCAGAGGCCCTCCTGGCTTTAGGAGACATATATTATCAGGACCAGGTATGGGATAAGGCCCTTAAAATATATGAAACCCTGGTGGAACTCTGTGCAACTAATCCTGATCTGGATGAATACGAGATAAACTGTCGCTATGGCATGAGCGCCCTTAAGCTAGGGCTTCAGGACCAGGCGTATAAGGGACTTGTGATTGCCCGGAGTTTACAACAAAACAACTTTGAAGTTAATTACAATCTGGGGTACCTGGAATTTCTCCGAAAGAACTATGAAAAGGCTGTTCAATTGTTACAGCAGGCCCGTACCCAGGACCCAGAGCATGCTCCCACCCTTCGCTATTTAGGTCATGCCCTCTTTAAACTGCATCGATACCGGGAGGCCCTTGTCTTTTTACGAAAAGCGGTGGATCTGATACCGGAAGATAAGGAATCCCTTTATACCATGGGAGAATGTTACTACGAGTTAGGACAGGTCGAGCAGGCTATTAAAATTTTTACCCACCTTCGACCGGATCCTACCCTGGGACCTACCGCATCTTTGTTTGCGGGAACCATTCACATGAATCAGCACCAGTATCCCAAGGCAATTATGGATTTTGAAATTGGACTTAAGCACGAAAACATAAAGATTGAAATCCAGGCGGAACTAAAGTATCGACTGGCCCTGGCGTACCTTAAGCAACAAGAAATAGGAAGGGCCCTTACGATCCTTAAGGAATTGCAAAATAGTTATCAGAATTATAAGGATGTCCCCACCCTTATCGCGAAGTACCAGGAGTTGAATTCAAACAAGAATCTCCAGATTTACCTTATGGCTCCAACGGGGGACTTTGTTACCCTCTGTAGGAAAGTGGTGCTGAGTTTTTTCCCGAAAGCCAGGGTAAAAATTACCAACATTGCGGTCAATAAAAACGAATGGGCCGATATCCTGGCCGAGGTGGATACCCCTAAGTGGGCCGATGTGGTGATGTTCCGGTTTATCCGAAACCAGGGGGTGGTAGGGGAACTTACCGTCCGGGATTTTCATGCCCATCTTAAGGAAGTGAAGGCCGGAAAGGGCTACTGCCTTTCGGCGGGAACCTTTTCGGATGAGGCAAAAAAGTTTGTAGAAGCCCGGCTCATCGATCTGTATGAAAAGAATCAGCTGAGTAAAATCCTGGAATCGGTAGATGCCAGTGTTTCGGCGATTCCCCTTTAAAATGGACCCTGCCCGTTTATTGTTCGGGACCTTCTAACTCTTCCACCGCTGAAAGCTTTCCTTGAATGCTCCTGCTCTTTTTGTCCGCCAGATCCACCGTGTCGGCCGCTTCCTGAAGTTTTTTCCTTGTTTTATCCAGGAGTTCCCCAAATTTCGAAAACTCCTCTTTTACCAGGTTTAGGGTTTTCCAGATTTCGGCGGTCCGCTGTTCTACCG
>ERZ795060.534-NODE-534-length-51313-cov-8.895860_pt1 | contig 51313 bp, 43 predicted proteins | sample MGYA00375144_ERZ795060 | MGnify/ENA primary metagenome ERZ795060 (study PRJEB30189, sample SAMN05720157) | activated sludge metagenome | isolation source: anaerobic digester from wastewater treatment plant | place: Japan | collected 2015-05-15 ... | reverse complement strand
TTTTCCATGAGAAAAGTAATAAAATATTCCATAATATTCGTCAGCAGCCTGGTAATAGCGCTGGTTACAGCAGTTTTGGTGATTTATTTTTATTATGCCGACCAAATCATTCGCTATACGATAGATCAATTGAATAAAAATTTAACAGGAAAAGTCGAAGTACAAAAAGTATCATTAGACCTGCTAACAAATTTTCCTTATGCCGCTATAGCCATGAGCAACACCCTGGTAATCAGTACCATTCCCAAAGAGGACACGCTATTGGTAGCCGAAAAACTCTTACTTCAACTCAACTGGATAAAAATTATCAACAAGCAATATTTAATAGAAGGCATTGGCATTATTAATGGCAGGATTAACCTAAGCTTTGACTCAAGTGGCAATTTTGTTCACCAATTATATAAAGAAGAACAGTCCAGCAGTAACGAAAGCAGCACGTTTGCAATTCGTCGCATCTGGGTTAAACAATCCTTGGTTAACATTAATTGGCAGGAAAAGAAACTTATGGCCACACTTCTCAATGAATTCCATTTTGCAGGTGAAATAAATGAAGAGAAAATAGCTGGTGAACTTGCAATACAAGGAACTGATCTTACCGTATGGTGGGAACACAAACAACATCACATTCAAAATTATAAAATTGTAACTGATTGTTTTAATGACGATAAAAAAACGTCAATTGAAGGAAAAATACAGGTTAATCAACAAAATTTTTCCGCATCTTTTTCCTCAGATGATGCCATTCAAAATTTTGAAATAAAGGGCAATAAAATCAATTGGAAAAAACTGGCCACGTTGCTTCCTGAAGATTTATTCAAGCAAATCCCTGAACCAAAATGCAATTTCAGCGCACAAATACGAAGACAAAAAGCTGGAAGCAAAGAAATATTTGTAAAGGCACAAGCCACGTTTCGCAACCTTGAAACCATTTTGCCCAAAAAAATTGTTGCCAAAGCTTCGGGAACAATTCGATACGAAGGTAAGCTGATGGAAAAGTTTCACCAGGTAAATCTTTCAGAAATTCAGCTTAAAACGAATTATTCACAGGCGAACTTTTCGGGAATCATAATGGGTACAAAGCAACAATGGATGGTCAATGCCAATGGCAATTCTTCGATTGATGTACGTGAATTCAGCCAAATCATGGACAGCCTACCCCTTCAACTCAAGGTTGGTACAGCAAACCTTAAATTTTCAATAAAAAAACATGCCACAACCTTAGATAATCTCTTTACCGAAAAGGGTTGGATATACGAACTTGATGGAAAAACTGAAAACATGGCAGGATATCTTAACAAAATGAGAATCGATAGCGTTACCACCGCATTGTCGGTATATCCCAATAAAATTCATATCTATCAACTCACTGGAAATTGGGAAAATTTTCCCATTCAATTTAATGGTACTGTTTCCCTGGAATCACATCCAGTCATTGAAGGTAAGCTTATAGCAAATAATTTAAATATTGACAAAGCATTAATGCTTATTAATTCAGATAAAAGTTCAAGTTCTAGTCCAACTCTTTCGCTGGACCTATCTATCACATCGGGAAGTTTTAAAGAATTACCTTTCAATCAGTTAAGAACGACGCTATACATGAAGGACAGCCTGTTGCAAATTTCCGATTTTTCGGTCACTTACCTGAATGGGAACACCAATATGAGCCTGAAAAAAATAGGTTTTTCTTATAATATCGCAGCACAGCTCAAAAACGTGGATGCTGCTTTGCTAGTCCAGCTGCTCGAACATTTTGGATTTTCGCAGATAAAAAAAGAAATGATAGCGGGCAAGATAAACGCAAAGGGACAATTTCAAGGGATCGTAAATAATAACAAAATACAGTTTAACAATATTTTAGGTAATTTTGAATTAACTATTAATGAAGGTAGATTAATTCAATATCCACCTGTTAAGGAAATTATGAAATACATTAACATTCGAGAACCAGAGGATATACGCTTCAAGCCCATCAAAATTCAGCTTAACATACAGGACAACACGCTTTGGTTTGCACCCACCCGTATACAATCATCGGCTATTGACTTTATGGTATGGGGTAGTCATACGTTTGATAACCGATATGACTATCATTTTAAATTTTACCTTGCCGACATACTAAAAAGAAAACGAGAGAACAATAGCAGTATTCCGGTAAATGAAGTAGAAGATTCCACAAAAATGTCGGTAGTTTTTGTACAGCTGGCAGGATCCGGGACAAGCTACAAAATTAGCTACGATACAAAAGCTTCGCTTACAAACTTTCGTTCGCGCTGGCAGGAAGAACAAAAAACCCTGCGCAACATCATAAAAGACGAATTTAAGCCATCTGATAAATCAGACAATACGGAATTGATGAATACACACAATAAAAAAGCAGCCCCCACAGTTATAATAGAAGACCAGGAAACTAAACCCGACAAAAGGCCAGCCAACACTACCCCATCCAAAAAAAAGCCTTCAATTGAATGGAAAGACGAAGATAATTAATCGAATCAGCAAAAATTTTGGTCATGAGCATTTACAATAAGAAATTTTGGTGGAAAATAAGCCTAATCATTTTTGCCATACTCATTGGGGTAGGTTCACTATACTACACCAATAATCTTGTAAAACAGCTGGCAGAGGAAGAAAGCAAAAAAATAGAACTTTGGGCCGAAGCTACACGACTTCTTGGATCGTCCGAAACCGACAACCAGGATTTTGGGTTCTTACTGGAAGTAGTGCAAAACAATAGAACTGTTCCTGTAATACTCACCGACTCAGGAAATCATATAATTTCATACCGTAATCTCGATTCCATAAAGGCTCTTGATTCTGCATATCTTAAAAAAGAATTGCATGAAATGATTTCCAAAGGAAAAAGAATTACTATTCACGTAGGACCCTACAACAAGAATTATGTATATTACAAAGAGTCCCTAATATTGACACAGCTTCGCATTTATCCATACGTTCAACTGGGCATCATCATGCTATTCATTGTCGTTGCCTACCTTGCTTTTAGTTCATCACGTAGAGCAGAACAAAATCAGGTATGGATTGGACTAACAAAAGAAACCGCACATCAACTGGGAACACCTACCTCATCGCTGATGGCATTAGCAGAGATTCTCAAAGAAAAAGGTATAGAACCAGCATTGATAGAAGAATTAGAAAATGACGTGCAGCGTCTTACCACCATCACCGAGCGATTTTCAAAAGTAGGTTCCCGTCCCCACCTTGCCAACGAAAACATTGGCCAACTCATCGAAGGGGTGGTGCAATACCTCAAGCATAGAATGCCCTCTACCATACAGGTAACGCTTCAACTTGAGCCTTTTCTTGTAGCACCAGTGAGCAAAACGCTTTTCGAATGGGTCATCGAAAATGTATGTAAAAACGCTATCGATGCCATGGAAACAAAAGGAATCATTACCATTGAGGCCCAAAAAAGTAAAAACAAAATATTCATTGACATTTCCGATACCGGCAAAGGAATTCCCAAGTTCAGGTATAAAACTATTTTTATGCCTGGCTACACAACAAAAGTTAGAGGATGGGGTCTTGGACTATCGCTTGCCAAACGGATTATAGAAAACTATCATAAAGGAAAAATATTTGTGCTTAATTCCGAAATTGATAAGGGTACAACCTTCAGAATCATCCTCAAAGCACCTAAACAATAACACGACTCTCATTGCCATTTATATTTTCCCTGGTTATATGCTATTAATTTCTTTTCAAAGGCAACTACCGGCTGAGGGATTATTGCGCATAAATTCGTAATGCTATGTCTCACCCATAAACAGGATAAAGATGTACCTGCATGGCCTAAACATGGCCAGAAGATGTCGTAAAATCTTTACACGCTACCTATAAAACCACTACGATTTTTTGAATAAACATTCAAAGTAATTGATAGTAGCACATCAAGAAAAAGCATTAGGAAGATTCAATATACATACAAGGTACCCTTTGACAGCAAATTCATCGAGTTGTCGTACCTTTGCACAAAAAATTAAGTATGAATCTTTTGCGCGAAGACATAGAGTTGCTTGCACCAGTTGGTTCGTACGAATCGTTACAGGCGGCCTTCCATGCACATGCGGATGCCGTTTACCTGGGTGTAGGCAAACTGAATATGCGATCCCTATCATCGGGCAATTTTAGCGAAACCGACCTGCTAAAAATAAGCGACCAGTGCCGAAAACACCATGTAAAATGCTATGTTACACTAAACGCTGTAATGTACGACGATGACCTGGATGAGGTTGAAAAAATTTTAGCAGCATGCAAAGAGGCCGGTGTAGATGCTGTAATAGCCAGCGACATTGCTGTAATGCAAAAAGCGAGGGAACTGGGTCTTAACGTACATCTTAGTACGCAGGTCAACATCAGCAATACAGAATCCCTTAAATTTTTTTCACGTTATGCCGATGCTGTGGTACTGGCGCGGGAATTAAATCTTCAACAGGTAAAACGCATATACGAAAATATTACATCGCAGAACATTACCGGCCCCCAGGGAAAACCTATACGACTTGAAATGTTTGTACATGGGGCACTATGCATGGCCATTAGCGGAAAATGTTACTTAAGTTTACATCAATACAACCACTCTGCCAATCGGGGTGAATGCTTTCAGGTTTGCCGTCGTTCCTACATTGTTACCGACAAGGAAACTCAAAGTCAGCTTGAAATAGACAATGAATACATTATGTCGCCAAAGGACCTGTGTACAATCGAATTTTTGGACAAAATTCTGTTTGCAGGTGCTCGACTTTTGAAAATAGAGGGCAGAGCTCGAGGTCCCGAATACGTAAAAATTGTCACCCTGAGCTATCATAAGGCTATCGACGCTATTCTGGAAGGAAAATTTACGGATAGCCTTAAAAAAGAACTTTTAAGCGAACTTTCTAAAGTATACAATCGCGGCTTCTGGGATGGCTATTATTTGGGTCGAAAGTTAGGGGAATGGTCAAACAGCTATGGATCCATAGCCACCAAAAAGAAAATCTATGTAGGCAAAGTGATAAATTATTACAGCAAAGCAAAAGTAGTTGAAGTATCCATCGAAACCGGAAGTATAGCACAAGGTGATACACTTTTATTTATCGGCCCCACAACAGGCGTAGAAGAACTCACGGTAAACGAACTACAGGTAAACGATATACCAAGCAGGCAAGCCGAAAAAGGCCAACATTGTACCATCCCTTCAACAATTCAGCTTCGCCGTTCGGACAAAGTTTACAAGTGGGTGGACAATGCAGATTTATAACATAAAAAAAATTTATCTGAAAATATTTGCGAACGAAAAAAGTTTAAGTAAATTTCGTTCAATTTTTAAACAAGGGTTATGAACAGACTCATCTTTTTTGTCGACGATGACAAGATGATATTGCACTTGCTGGAATATACTTTTTCGGGTCGGGACGAATATACTGTGCGTTCCTTTCGACGCGGAGAAGATTGTCTGGCGGCATTAGACCAAAATCCTGATCTCATTATTCTTGATCACACCTATATTGGCAACAACAGTCAATTTACCACGGGCCTGGATATTCTGCGCGAAATCTGCAAGAAGAATGACACCATTGACATTTTTGTTCTAACAGCCAATGAAAGTGAAAAGCTAAAAGAAGAATACGCAACGCTTGGCGTGAAAAAATTTATAACGAAGAACGAATTCTTTATTGACAACCTGATTGAATCAATTGGGAGTAACTTTGCTGCGAACTGAAACCGAGAATTCTTTCACGAGAGATTGTTGACCTACCAGGACTCGAACCTAGACTAACAGAACCAAAATCTGCTGTGCTACCATTACACCATAGGTCAATCCAATTAAGCGTCGCAAAATTAAAAAAAATTTTTAATTCAACGGTCACCCAACCATTTTTTTGTTGCACGGGTAGCCACAAAATTTTTAAGGTAAAAGGGTTCAAAATAAGCTACATTTTCAAAGCGTTGCTGCTTATAAGCATCGTAAGCGGGCTGAGCCATAAATTCAGCCATAGGTCGTACATCCTTCAAAAACACAGCATTTGGATTATTATACAAAAATGCAACCTTATCGGCGCCGCTTCCGAAAAGTATCAGCTTACGATCTGCTAAAATTTCGGTGAAAGTTTCACTGGAAATGATTTTTGCCTCAATAGACGATATCGGGGTAAGGGTAACATCAAAAAGTTGTGTATACACCTCCATGCGTCGCGCATCAATCATTGGACAAAGTATGGAAGAATCGAGCACTACCTTTTGTCTATCAGCAGCTGCAAGCGCTGCATAGCACATCAGCTCAAGGGTACTTACCGCAATAAGTGGTTTTTCCAGCGCATAACACAAACCTTTGGCCACTGATGTTCCAATTCGAAGTCCAGTATAAGAGCCTGGTCCCTTGCTGATGGCTACCGCATCAATTAAATTAACACTTAAGTTAAGCTGTTCTAACAATTTATTTATTAAAACAGTAAGCATTTGAGAATGATTCCTTTCAGTGCTATCTATTAATTGCAAAAGGACTGTAGTACCCTCAAAAAAAGCAACGCTACAATAATGCTCAGAAGTTTCAATGGCTAAAATCTTTGGCATCATTCTTTTATAAATTTTTCCCTTTTTACTATTACAACTGGCATATCGTCTTTGAGTCGCTTAGAAAGCAGATTAAAGGGACCCACCACAACTTTATCCCCCAACTGAACACCGCTTTTAACTTCAATAAAATTTTCATCCTGAATACCTGTAACAACAGGTACCATACGAGCACGGTTGCCTTTGACAACAAAAACAACCTCTTGCATCATATCCGACGATTGGGAAGGCTTTAAGCTATCTTTAGTGGCAGAACGCATTGTCAACGCAGCAAGTGGAACAGCAATGGTATTGTAGCTAACCTGCGTATGAATCTCAACATTCGCAGTCATTCCTGGTCGAAGTGGGTAAGGATTTACAGGGGTAGTTAAGCTCTTGTACGACTCGGGGAATAGCTCAATCTTCACCTCAAAAGTTGTAACCTGATCAGCCAACTGACCCGAAACAGAAGCAGAATGTGCTATATCGGTAACAACGCCTGCAAGCTTCGTACCCATATACGCATCGACTTCAACAATAGCCGTATCGCCTTTTTTTACGCGAATAATATCATTTTCATTAATTGACACCACGACCTGCATTTTGCTCAGGTCGGCCACCTGCAAAAGTTCTGTACCAGCCATCATTTCAGTTCCAACTACGCGCTCCCCTCGTTTCACGTTAAGTTTAGTTACAGTACCATCAATGGGTGCATACACCGACGTTTTTCTTAAATTTTCCTCAGCCTCAGCCAGCGAAGCCTCAGCACTTTTAACTCCAAACTCAGCGGCACGAACATTTTCGGTAGCAACCTGTAAATCGACCTGTGCCAGCTTATATTCCGACTCAGCAGCTTCCCACTCAGATTGCGAAATAGTTTTATTTTCCCACAACATTTTATTTCGTTCGTAACTTAATCGAACGCGATCAAGCTGCACCTGGCTCTGCTGAAATCGTGCACGCGCATTATCGAGGTTAACACGCGCATTATCGAGTGCTGCCTGTGCCCTGTCGCGTACCGATACATAGGTATTGGGCTTAATTTTCAACAACAATTGTCCCATATGCACATATTCACCCTCTTTGACCAGCAGCTCAATGATTTCGCCCGAAACATCGGCGCTTACCTTGACATTAACAACAGGTTCGATACGTCCACTGCCTGTAATAGTTTCGTAGATGGTTCGTTTCTCTACGGCTTCGACATATACTTCAGAAGGCTTTTCGGAACCAATCCAGCCCAATTTCTTACCTATAACCACAAAAACAATCAAAACGATAACTATCAGTAACGATATTCTTAAGAGCTTTTTAGTCGACATAGTCAAAATATTTAATTAAAACCCCTAAAGGTAAAGAAAAAAAATTTCAGCATGCAACTTAAGAAAAGAAAAGACGCAAATGAAAATACATTCAACTGTAATTACAAAAGACGTATTATGATAATAATTTTATTTTCAAGGAATAAAAAAGATTCATCTGAAGCAATAAAACAAATAAATAGAATTTAAAACTCAAATGTTTGTTCGAAGGCAGCTTGTATTTGTCTGGCCTTTTTCTCACCAACCATTTCGGTCAATTCATCGACCGAAGCCATTCGGATGGCCTCAATGCTGCCATATTTTTTCAAAAGCTTTTGTTTTGTTTTATCGCCTATGCCCTCAATCGTATCGAAAAAAGAGCTTAATGCGCGTTTTTCGCGAGTGCGTCGATGAAAGGTTATGCCGAATCGATGCGCCTCATCGCGCAATTGCTGTATCAGACGTAACGAAGGCGAACGTTTGTCAAGATATATAGGTAGGCTATCCCCGGGACGATAGATTTCTTCGAGACGCTTGGCAATGGAAATTATTTCAACTTTTTGTTCAATATTCAAAAGCTTCAGGGCTTCGATAGCAGCATTTAGCTGACCTTTACCCCCATCGATAACGATCAGCTGAGGCAACTCCCCGTCCTCGTCGAGCAAACGCCGGTAACGCCGATAAACAATTTCGCGCATGGTTGCGTAGTCGTCGGGACCTTCGACCGTTTTCACATGAAAATGCCGATATTCAGATTTAGCGGGAACACCATTTCGAAAAACAACGCAGGCAGAGACAGGACTTTGCCCCTGTATATTGGAATTATCGAAACATTCGATATGTGTAGGCAGCTGCCTAAGGCCCAAATCGGACTTAAGTTGCTGCAAAGCAGTGTTTTCTTTTTGACTTGCCTTATCCATTTTATGGATCAAGAATTGCAAGTATGCGTTGGCATTTTTCAGCGATAATTCTAAAAGTTTACGACGGTCGCCGGTTTTTGGAACGATATAGCGTATATCATTAAGTTTAAAATTCGGCTGCACCGTGACAAGAATTTCGGGGGCGGTACTGGCAAATTTAGTACGTATTTGTGTAATTAAAGAACCGATTAAATCAGGGATTTCCTCTGCATCCTGCACCTGAAAATAGGCATTATAGGTATGCACCAATGCACCTTCGACAACATGTAGGTAGTTTACCACCGTCATCTCCTCCTGTCGCGCAAAGGATATTACATCACATTCACGGATACGAGGATTCACAACCAACGAATCGTTGTGATATTTTTCCAACAACGCAATTTTTTCTTTCAGCTCATGAGCGTATTCGTACTGATATTGTTGGGCTGCTAATTGCATTCTCTCCTGTAGCAAACGCTTCACTGCAGATATTTTTCCCTGCAAAATGTTTTTAATCTGCGACACATTTTGTTGATAATCCTCTTCGGACTGCAGACCGACACAGGGTCCTTTACAGATACCTATGTGATAGTCGAGACAAACCTTAAAATTTCCGGCAGCTATTTTGTCGGGGGTGAGGTCTAGATTACAGGTTCGCAAAGGATACAACTGTTTAAGCAGGGTAAGTAAATTTCTTACAATGTAGGCCGAAGTAAATGGGCCAAAATACGAAGATCCATCGTTCACCACCCGACGAGTAAGCATAACCCGAGGAAAAGGCTCATTTCGAATCACTACCCAGGGATAGGTTTTATCGTCCTTAAGCAGAATATTGTAGCGGGGTTTATATTTTTTTATCAGCGTATTTTCGAGCAGCAAAGCCTCCGATTCATTATTCACCACAATATAATCGAGCAAAGCGGCACGCGCTACCAACAAACGCGTTTTTGCGCCAACGACAGAACTACTAAAATAGGACGATACCCGGCTTTTCAAATTCTTAGCCTTGCCCACATATAGTACTGTCCCAGCACCATCGTAAAATAGATATACCCCTGCCGAGGTCGGCAATAAGCCTAAAAAATCGGTATTATCCCTCGTTATGGATATCATAACCGTAACATTAATAGGAACTTGACTGTAATAGATTCAACTTTTGTTCCACGTGGAACATTATAAGTTCAATCGTTATCGATGTTCCACGTGGAACATTATCGTCCCATGTATATTAGCAATGCGTTGATATCGGCCGGGGAAACTCCCGGAATGCGCGATGCTTGTCCAATATTGGCAGGTTTAATCCGTGATAGTTTTTGCCTTGCTTCGGTTGAAATATTAAGCTTGTTGAAATCAAAGTCAGACGGAATAACAAGATCTTCCAACCGTCGCATTTTATCAGCAATTGTTTTTTCACGTTCGATATAGCCACTATACTTTACAGCGAGTTCGGCAGAAAAAAGTACCTCCTCGGAATAAGATTGTAGCATCTCTGGCCGTATATGTTGTAAAAGTCCACGCAATGATATTTCAGGTCGCAAACACAAATCGCGTAATCGAACTTTTTGCTGTATAGGCGTAGAATTAAACGACGCTAAAAATGAATTCACATGATGAGGTTTAACAGAAGAATGATCAACAATTTTTAAAACCTCCTGTATTTTTTCTTTTTTCTTTAAAAATTTCTCATAGCGTTCGCGACTTGCTAATCCCAAATGGTAAGAACGCTCGGTTAAACGTTCATCGGCATTATCCTGCCTTAGCAATAAACGGAATTCGGCGCGCGAAGTAAACATGCGATACGGTTCATCCACCCCCTTTGTTACCAAATCATCGATAAGCACTCCAATGTAAGCCTCATCGCGCCGCAATATAAAGGGTGGCTTACCAGAAATCTTCAAATACGCATTAATACCTGCCATGATTCCCTGGGCAGCAGCCTCTTCATACCCAGTCGTCCCATTAATTTGACCAGCAAAATATAAATTTTCAATATATTTTGTTTCCAAAGTATGATAAAGCTGGGTAGGTGGATAATAATCGTATTCAATTGCATACCCTGGTCGGAATATTTTTACATTTTCCAATCCCTTAATCTTTCGAATAGCACGAAATTGTACATCGTAAGGCAAAGAGGACGAAAAACCATTTAAATAATATTCACAGGTATCGGTACCTTCGGGTTCAAGAAATAACTGATGGCTCTGTTTTTGAGCAAAAGTAACCACCTTATCCTCAATGCTGGGACAATATCGTGGACCAACACCCTGAATACGTCCAGTAAACAAAGGCGAATCGTCGAACCCTTCACGCAACAGCTGATGCACCTCAGGATTTGTATAAGTAATAAAACAACTCATCCGTGGTGCATGATACGCATCATCAATTAAAAAACTAAACTTGCCACCCCCCTCGTCACCAGGCTGCTCTTCTAAAACAGAAAAATTTATTGTTCTTCCATCCAAACGTGCAGGCGTTCCTGTTTTCAATCGCCCCACTTGAAAGCCATAAGATTTCAATTGGGCTGAAATACCCTGTGAGATAGGTTCAGAAATTCGACCGCCCGTAAAATTTGTTTTTCCGATATGTATCAAACCATTTTCAAAAGTGCCATTTGTTAAAATAACAGCCTGTGCCCCAAAAGAGACGCCTGCCCTGGTAACTACACCAATGACTCGAGCGTCCTCAATTAGTAGCTCAGTAACCGTATCCTGCCAAAACGAAAGGCGAGGAATAGACTCCAAAACTTTTCTCCATTCGAGGGAAAATTTCATTCGATCGCACTGCGCACGAGGTGACCACATAGCAGGACCCTTTGAACGATTCAGCATTCGGAATTGAATCATAGAACGGTCGGTTACAATTCCAGAATAACCACCCAGTGCATCAATTTCGCGAATAATCTGTCCTTTGGCAATGCCCCCCATAGCAGGATTACAGGACATCTGGGCAATTTTTGTCATGTCCATGGTAATCAACAAAACATTTGCCCCCATATTTGCAGCAGCCGCTGCAGCTTCAGAACCAGCATGCCCAGCACCCACTACAATAATGTCATATTCTGCAAAAAAATTACCCTTCATTTTCACAACACATTTTTAGATAATAATCTTCCTTCGCACGCATCAGCATTTTTTGTCTCACTGTTTTATCCTTATAACCACACAAATGCAAAACGCCATGCAAAACAACACGCAACAATTCATCGCGAAAGGTTACTCCTAAGCGCTTTGCATTGCTGTTAACAACGTCGAGCCCAATAAAAATATCTCCAGATAATCTTTTCCCCTCTGTATAATCGAAGGTTATAACATCGGTAGGATAAAAATGTTTTAAATAGGCACTATTTAACTGATAAATATAATGATTATCACAAAAAATTACTGAAATATTTCCAATATTGCATCCTTCAAGTTTTGCTAACTGTTGAATGCAGTTTTTGACTTGACTAAATTGTAAATGTAAACGTATAGAAGGATGTATGTTGTAAAAACGAACAGTCAACTTTACAATTTAAAAGATAACACCACACGGGTTCCATTATCAAAAAACTCGGTAGAATCGGAAAGTTTTCTCATCAAAAAAATCCCTCGTCCACTAACATTTTCGATATTTTCAGGCGCAGTGGGATCAGGCACATTGTTGTAATCAAATCCCGTACCACAATCTGTTATAGTTATTTTTAGCTCGCTTTCATCATAGTCCGCCTCGATAGTAACAGGCAACTCTTCCTTTAGCTTGTTACCATGCACAATTGCATTATTTGCTCCCTCGAGTACGGCAATTAATAAGTTGCCGTATAACTCTGAACTAAGCTTGCAAGCAGCGGAAATTTCATCAACAAATTTTTCGACCTTTCGTAATTCTTCTATTTTTGAATTAATTATCAACTTATTTTTCATTGTCTACACAATTAACATATATGCATGTATACTGCATTTTGTTGATTTTGGTTACCAAAATTAATACATTATTTAATACCATAAACAGCAAAAAAACAAAATTTATTTTAACGAGCTAACCATTCAGCAGGGTTTAATTTTTGCAAATCACGCCAGATTTCAAAATGTAACCTTGCCACATTTTCACCAGGCATACAAGATGAATTCCCTAAAACAGTATTCACTTTTATTTCCTGTCCATTAGAAACGACAACATTAGCTAAATTTTGATAAACAGTATAAAAATTACCATGCCGTACAATGACTGCATAATTTGACCCCTTGATGAAAAAAACCTTTGAAACGACACCCCCAAATACTGCATATACAGGAATATCACAATCGCACGAAATATCAATTCCATTATTTACAATCTTTATTCCTTTATACAGCGGATGGGATTGTTCACCAAACTCAGAGATAATGACACCACGAGAAACAGGAAACGGCAAACGACCTTTATTTTGTTCAAACTGGGCACTTACAAGAGCAACCTGCCTGGAATAAGTCGATTGTATAGCAGACTTAGCTTTTTGAACCTCGCTCTCAACAAGCGAACGAATAGCTTCTTCAACTTTACGGGCTGAATTTTTTAAATTTTCCAAATATGCCTGTAATTCTTTAGCCCGTTTTTGTAACGATTTCAATGACTCCTTTGCCTGTGCTAAATCATTATTTAAGGTAGTAAGCTCACGCTCACGCTCTGCCAACAATTGTAGCTTTTCGGCACGAGACCTGGCCAACTTTTGAGAATTATCATACAAATCAGCAATTTGAGTACGCAAACGATCGAGAACAGCACGCCGATGCGCATGATACTGGCGCAAATAAACATATCGGCGATACATTTCACCAAGATCGGAAGCTGAAAACAACAACGTCAAAAGGGTTTGTGGTTTAAAATAAAAATATGTACGATAAGCGATCATAGCATATTCTTGCTTAGTCTTATCCACCAACTGCTGAGTTTGTTTCAAGCGAACAGTTAAAGAATCAATATGTAATTGCAACAAACTCACCTCATCATTCAAATTTTCAATCAACTCCCTTCGTAAAGCAATACGACGATTGATTAAAGAAACAGAATTTATTAATTCTCCTCTACTCAAATCGATCTTCTTTAACAAATTTTCAGTAGTAGTAATTTCTTTATTAATCTGCTCCCTACGCTTCAATAAAACATCCTTACGAGCAGATGCGAAAAGATCAAAATGAAAAATTATCAATAAAAGAATTGCAGATATAACTCTACAAACGTTTAAGTTGCAATACATACCCACCAAATATAATCTGAACTGACTTTGGCACAATTGTGCTACCATGCCTTACATAATCCTGTATATAATATCTAATACACAACCCACCGTCGCAATATTCCTTCTCAAAACCATTCATATCTTCAACATTAAACCCTTGAACCAAAGCCAAAAAAAAATCCTTTGTATAACTGTAGGTTGTTTTGGAAAACATACGATGAATTAACTCACTTACATCATTGTTGTAAACATATAATAACTCAACTGAATCGGACGAAAGAGTAAAAGACATCAATTTTACTCCCATTGCACCATATATCGAAACACTTAATGGCAAAGAATTTCCAGTAATGACAATCGTTGCACAATCATTGCTTGATGTACAAACTTCGTAACGAACAGTTCTAGCATGCTGCGTATAAATATATCGCGAACATCCTAAAAAAACTTGCAACAATATAATGACTAACGACCTCCACATTCTACAGTTGTCATAAAAAATGAACCATACTGTTTTGGGTCGGGGAATAACTTACGCATTAATTTCAGTCCTTTTGCTGTCCGTCCCGAACAATATAAAATTGCAGCATAATGTTCCAACAACTCGCGCCTATCATCATCAGCATACTTTAGTGCAAGATGCATATATCTATAAGCCTCATCATAACGCTGCAAACGATACAATACCCAAGCATACGTATCAAGAAATGCCGAATTCTTAGGATAACGCATTACAGCAGTACGCGATAACATTTCGGCCTTATTCAAACTCTTTCCCGCAAGTGAAAGATAATACGCATAATTGTTCATAATAATTTCATCGGCCAAATCTTCACGTAGCGCTTTCTCAAAATAGTAAAAAGCACTATCGCGCTTTCCATTTTTAATATAATAATCAGTCAAAAGATTAATAGCAAGCGTTTTGTACGGAAATTGCCCTTCAACTTCAACACTCTGAATGAAATAATCACGTGACATTTCGTACTCCTTACGATTATAATATAAAAAGCCTGCCACATACAATCCAAAAGGTGATCGAAAAGCAACTGGACGTTCCTTAAAAATAGAATCTAAAACATCATACTTGCCCAATACAAACAAAGGCAATATATATCGACCCCATCCTGAAATATCTTCAGGATACAATTTTACGTACTGTTTTCCTAAACTTGTCAAAATATCCATCCGATTACGCTGTAAAAAATAATTAAAAGCAGATTCATACAGTTGACTATTTAAAGGTACAAGTTGTATTATAGTCAAAAATTTATTTTCTAGATAAGCATTAAAAACTGTATTATCGGCACGCAACATTAAGTTAATCCAATTTATCTTTTCAGAAACTTCAACATCGGATGAAAAAAAAGAATCGAGATATGCAAAAACAAAATTTCTATCCCGCCGACTATTAAAGAAACGAGCATAATCATTGATAGCCTCAAAAGAAAAACTATCAGTTCGCAAAACAACATTAAATAACACGCGTGAATGTCGTAATTTACCATTCTCAGCGAGTAACAATGCTCGTTCGAGGATAAAATCAGTATTTCCAGGAAAAGTAATTGCACAGGTATCCAAATATGCTAGTAAGATTTTGAAAGGCTGCCTATCTGACTTCATATATTTAAAACGTAACCTAAACAACTCAGGTTCGGCATAACGTGAGAGCAAATAATCACAGACACTTCGACCATGCGATCTGTATTTCGTATAAGACAGAGCTAAATTTGAAAACAAGAGTAAATCATCATACGAAACATCAGAAAATCGAACTAACTTATCGAAGAGAGGAAGTGAATTTAACGTATCGCCTAATTCAAGAGTTAACATGGCATAATTTCGTACATACCAATAATTTGTAGAATCGAGCTTATAAGCGCGAACGGCATAATTTAAAGCCTGCTCAATTGAACCTGCAGAACGATAAATATCGCTTAATTGATAATAACATGCAGCACAAGTACTATCTACACATAAAATTGAATTCAAAATATAGACTGCAGCAGTAAGGTTACCAGACTCACGATTACGTAAAGCTTCAATATAAGAATATTCCACATCGTAATTACGTTGCTGAGAAAAAACGACAGGGAAATATACAAACAGCAATAATGTTAAAACTAATTTTTTCATATTCATTATTTACCCGTATGACCAAAACCACCTTCACCACGCGTAGTCGAAGACAAAGAATCTACTTCCACCCATTCAACAACTGAATGTCGGGCAACCACCATCTGACAGATACGTTCACCATCCTGTAATACATAGGGATCCTGTGATAGATTTGCCAGGATTACTTTAATTTCTCCACGATAATCAGCATCAATTGTACCGGGTGAATTCAAGACAGTGAGACCGTGTTTTAAAGCCATTCCGCTTCTCGGTCGTATTTGGGCTTCATAGCCTTCAGGTAGCTCAATAAATAAACCAGTAGGCACCAAAACACGACCCATTGGGGGAATTGTAATTGGCTCATCTATATAAGCCCTTAAATCCATACCTGCACTCAAAACTGTTTGATAAGAAGGTAACGGATGACGAGAAGTATTTACAATTTTAATTTTGACCTTATCGACCATAATAATTCACGTATAGGTTTAAACAAATTTTCAGCATAAATAAAATACAGCACAAATATCATTAAAAGAACATTATTTATTAATATAACAAGCATAAATGTAAGGTTATTTAACACTTCATACTGAAAATAAAAAACTAACAAAGCGATGATAAAATATTTTAACATTGTGAAAATGCGATAAGGAATCGAGTAATAACGCTGACCAAGCAAATAACATAACACAGTTATAAAAATGTAGCTAAATAGGCGAACCACAGCTGCTGCCTCGTATCCATACTTTGGAACAAAAAAGTAATCAAAAATTACAGTAAATAATGAACCGGCAAGTATAATTAAAAACCCAAGAAAAGTTTTATCAACAAGCTTATACCACATTGAGAAATTTAAATACAAACCTGCAAAAACATTTGCAAGCAAAACAACAGGAACAATTGATAATCCAGACCAATATTGTGATCCTATAAAATATTTAAACAAGGGCAAATTAGCATAAGTAAACAAAAATACGGTTAAACTAACAAAAACATAGAATAAAGTAACTCGTGCAAAAGACTCCTTACTTCCCGGATCTTCGGCATAGCGGAAGAAAAAAGGTTCAGCTGCATAGCGAAATGCCTGCACAAACAAAACCAAAAATACAGCCAACTTCAAATTAGCAAAATAAATGCCCAGTTGACTCATAGCATCCACACCAGGCGGCGACAAATATTTAATAAACTGCCTATCAATTACATCATTTATTGCACCAACTATACCCGACAACATGAGGGGAATACCATAAACAATCATTGTACGTAAAACACGAAAATTGAAAAAACGAAAGCTTGGTATGTATATAACTAAAAATAAAAACGTTACTAAACTTGCCAACAAATTTGATATAAATATATACTCAACTGTACGATTAAATTTAATTCCGAATGAAACCAAAAATTTTGGCAAGAGGACAATAAACAAAACATTTAAAAAAACATTTACGACAACATTTGAAATTTTTAAAACTGAAAATTTTAATGCCTTTTCGTCAAGTCGTAGTTTAACAAATAAAATTGCAGAAACTGCATCGAGTGCAAGAATAAATCCAAAATAAATAATATATCGTCCATAGCCGGGATAACCCAACAAATTAGCAATAGTACCCGATAAATATATTACAATGAATAAAAAAATTAAAGAAGTAAACAAAACAGAATAAAAAGCCGAAGCAAAAGCATTATTCCCCTCCATTTTAGCATAACGAAACACAGCGGTTTCCATCCCATAAGTAACAATAATATTTAACAAAACAGCCCAACTATATAAATCAGCAACAATACCATACTCAGCCGGACTAAAAAAATAAGTATAAAGGGGGACTAACAAAAAATTCAAAAATCGAGGAACAATAGTACTCAAACCATAAATAACAGTTTGCCTTCCAAGAGTTCGCACTGATGCAGACATAAAAAAAATTTTTTACTTATCTTCGCATCACAAAGTAAAAGAAAAATAATAAGGTATTACTCAAAAATTAATAAAACCATGATCAACGATATTCAAAATCTAAAAAACGAAATACAAAACACCAGTATCAAAACACAAGAAGAACTGGAAGCATTTAGATTAACTTACCTGGCAAAAAAAGGAAAAATTACACAACTGTTCGAACAATTTAAAACACTATCACCTGAAGAGAAAAAAAACACAGGTAAGCTTTTAAACGAATTGAAGCAGCAAGCTGAAACAATCTTCAAAACTGCACAAGAAGCCATTGAAAACAATAAAGAAACATCGGCAAATACAATTGACTTCACACTTCCATCATACAATTCAACCTTCGGACACAGGCACCCCATATCTATTATCAGGAAAGAAATATGCGAGATTTTTGAACACCTTGGATTTAAAATAGAACAGGGACCTGAAATAGAAGACGACTGGCACGTTTTCAGTGCACTAAATTTTCCTCCAGAACATCCCGCACGCGACATGCAGGACACGTTTTTTATTGAAAAAACGCCAGACATTCTCTTAAGGACACATACATCATCGGTTCAAATACGCGCCATGGAAAAAACACAACCACCACTTAAAATTATTATGCCCGGACGCGTATTTCGCAACGAAGCCATATCAGCAAGAGCACACTGCATATTCCACCAAATTGAAGGTTTATACATAGATACAAATGTATCCTTTGCCGACCTTAAACAAGTATTACTGTATTTTGCAAGAGAGTTTTTTGGCAAAAAAACAGAAATCAGACTTCGACCATCATTCTTTCCATTTACAGAACCATCGGCTGAAATGGACGTTTCATGCAGCATATGCCAGGGTAAAGGTTGCAATGTTTGCAAATATACAGGCTGGCTCGAAATTTTGGGATGCGGCATGGTACATCCTAACGTATTGCGCAACACCAACATTGACCCAAATATTTACTCAGGATATGCATTTGGTATGGGTATAGAAAGGATTACCATGCTGAGATATGCTATAAAAGACCTACGACTATTCTTCGAAAACGACGTACGTTTTCTCGAACAATTTTAAAGCAACGTAACCTTATACTCGATAGGTAACCCGGGTGAAAGCGTATTCCATACTCCACAGTATCGATCCTTTGAAAGTTCGATAGCCTTTACGATTTTTTCCATATCTTCCGCCGCTGCATCTAACTGATACTCCAGAAGTATTCTTAAATATTTTTTTGGATGCTCATCAGCAAGTTCAGCATGTACATTGATAGAAAACCTGGAAAAATTTACACGCATTTTATTCAAAATCGAAACAACATCCATGCCCGTACATCCAGCCAATGAAACCATTAATAATTTTTTTGGCGAAGGGCCCAATGAAGGCTCTGATCCATGTTGAGCATCAACAATAACTTTATGACCATCGACATCGGCCGAAAAAGCCAAACCTTGTTCCCAGTTGAGTGCTAATTTTGTTTCCATTGAAGTAAATTTAAAATAATCTTTGTTGTTTAGGAAATTTTCGTTCGATATCTAAAACAGTATAAGCCTTAGCAGTTGCTTCGCGACCACGGGGTGTTCGCATAATATAACCCTCTTGAATTAAAAATGGTTCAAAAACATCCTCAATAGTTCCAGGATCCTCACCAATAGCAGTGGCAATGGTATTTAAACCAACAGGACCGCCATTAAACTTCTCAACAATGGTTTTTAAAATACGAATATCAGTTTCGTCGAGCCCATGAGGATCGATTCGCAATGCATTCAGTGCATACTTAGTAATTTCAAGATCGATATTCCCATCACCCATCACCTGCGCAAAATCGCGGACACGGCGCAATAGAGCATTAGCAATACGTGGTGTACCACGACTACGAGAAGCAATTTCATAGGAAGACTTTTCATCAATTTCAACATTCAAAATTGACGCAGTACGTAAAATAATTTTTTGCAGATAATCCACCCCATAATAATCGAGATGTAAATTAATACCAAAACGTGCGCGCAAGGGACTGGTTAACAGACCAACGCGAGTGGTAGCACCAACCAATGTAAAAGGATTTAACTTAATCTGAACAGAACGTGCACTTACACCGCGATCGATCATTATATCAATAAAAAAATCCTCCATAGCAGAGTAGAGGTATTCCTCCACAACAGGCGAAATACGATGAATTTCATCGATAAATAACACATCACCCACTTCGAGGCTTGTCAACAAACCGGCCAAATCGCCAGGCTTGTCGAGTACAGGACCTGAAGTTATCTTGAGGTTTACCTGCATTTCAGCTGCTATAATATTAGCCAGCGTAGTTTTGCCCAAACCTGGTGGACCATGTAACAAAACATGATCGAGTGGCTCAGAACGCATTCGCGCAGCCTTGACAAATACTTGCAGATTTTGTACTACATGTTCTTGACCCGTAAACTCAGAAAAAGTTACAGGCCTGATTTTATTTTCAAAATCAACATCAGCAACAGCAGCAACCTTCCTTATATCAAAACTCATAATGTAGAAAATACAGGTTTTCCTGCAGTGATATCGAGCATAGCCTTAATAGACTTTTCTGCTTTCACTCTGATTTGTTCATCGACAATAACCTCAGGAGAAAGCGTCTCAAGGGAACGATATATCTTGTCAAGTGTTATAAGCTTCATGAACCGACAATCGTTACATCCACAGGTACTATCGGTTGGAGGCGCAGGAATAAAAACTTTATCAGGACACGCAGCCTTCATTTGATGGATAATACCAGATTCTGTAGCAACAATGTACTTTCTTCCACTATCCTTTTGCACATATGCTAGTAGCGAAGAAGTAGAACCTACATGATCAGCAATAATTAATATGGGTTTTTTACACTCGGGATGAGCAATTATTTTTGCATCTGGATTTTGCTTTTTTAATTCCAAAATTCGTTCAAGCGAAAAGTCTTCATGCACATGACAGGCACCATCCCAAATAATCAAATTTCGGCCTGTTTTAGCAGCCAGATAATTTCCCAAATTTCGATCGGGTGCAAAAATTATTTGCTTATCTTTCGGTATAGCATTAATAATCTGTTCAGCATTTGATGAAGTACAAACAATATCAGTTAATGCTTTAATTTCAGCTGATGTATTGACATACGAAACAACAATAGCATCGGGATATCGTGAACGGAATTCACTAAAACTATCCACAGGACATGAATCTGCAAGTGAGCAGCCTGCCAGCGGATCTGGGATGATAACTTTTTTTTCAGGATTCAAAATTTTGGCGGTTTCGGCCATAAAATACACACCCGCCAGCACTATTACATCAGCCTTGACTTTTAAAGCCTGCTGCGCCAGTGCCAGACTATCCCCAATGAAGTCTGCAATATCCTGAATTTCAGGAATCTGGTAATAGTGCGCCATGATAACTGCGTTCTTCTCCTTGCGCAATCGATTTATCTTTTCTATCAACAATTCTTTATTATTCATTTCTTTCTTTAAAATTAAATAAAAAAAGAAGAAGAAGAAGTCCTGTTAATTGGTGAATAAAATTTTTGTAAAATTAGTGCATTTAACAACAAGAATACACAAATAAACCAATTATTAACAGTAATAAAAAAATAAACTTATTGAAAAATAGATCGATAGTTAAAGATATTAACACATGTTGGAAACATTTTAAACATAGAAATGTTTATTAATTTCTATCGAAAAATTGTTTAAAAGCGTGGAAAAAATTGTTTGCAATCGGTAAAAAAAACATTTTGGTGTTTGAGCAAAATAATTATATGATTAATTTTGATTCCCAATTCAATGAAGTTATTTCAATTTGTTAACTTATTATAAACAGTATTTAAACACACAATTAACAAAAGAAGATGGGAATGAAAAAAATTGGGATAGCGAGTGATCATGCGGGTTTTAGGATGAAAGAGGTAGTAAAGGATTGGCTGAAGGGAAAGGACTATGAAGTTGTCGATTTTGGGACATTTAGTGAAGAAAGTACAGATTATCCGGATTATGCGCATAAGTTGGCCGAAGCAGTAGAAAAAAAGGAAGTTGAAGTAGGGATTTCGCTTTGTGGCAGTGGCAATGGAATAAATATGACTGTAAATAAACATCAGGGAATAAGGGCGGCGCTCTGCTGGAACAATGAAATTTCGCGGTTGGCTCGTGCCCATAATGATGCGAACATTTGTTCACTCCCTGCACGTTTTATTTCAGATGAAGAAGCCAAGCAAATTGTTGAAACATTTTTAAATACTGGATTTGACGGCGGAAGACACTTAACACGAATCAATAAAATACCCCTTAAAATCTGCTGATATGCTATCGAACACCTGTAAATATGCGCTTCGTGCGTGTATATTTTTGGCCCTTGAAGAAAATAGAGACAGGATAATTGGAATTAAGGAAATATCTAAAGCACTTAATATCCCTACCCCATTTTTAGGAAAAATACTTCAGACACTGGCAAAAAACAAAATTTTACGTTCGGTCAAAGGGCCAAATGGTGGATTTTCTTTAGCAGTGCCACCGAAACAAATAAAAATGATGGACATTGTTAATATTATTGATGGTGGTGACTTTTTCAATTCCTGCTTAATTGGCGTTTCTTCGTGTTCAAGTGAAGAAGAACACTGTCCCATTCATCCTCTTTATAGTCCTATTCGTGAAGAGCTTAAGAAACTGTTCAATGAACAAGATATAGAATCATTGGCCCACGAGATTCATCATCATGCTCATAAGGTATTCATTTAACAGTGGCTGGAATATATATTCACATTCCCTTTTGTCATCGTAGGTGTCATTATTGTGATTTTTATACACACGTTAATATTTCTTACCTTTCTCCATTTTTCGATGCATTATTAACAGAAATTGAACTGCGCGCAAATTTTTTTTCTGAAAAAACTATTATAGAGACGGTATATTTTGGAGGGGGAACGCCTTCTATTCTTCATTCCTCAGCTATTGCAACAATACTTGAAAAACTTTCAAAATTTTTTGATCTTCATGAATATTGTGAGATTACTCTTGAAGTAAATCCCGAAGATGTATCGGAAGAATACTACAGACAAATAAAAAAAGTGGGAGTAAATCGATTGAGTATTGGAACACAAAGTTTTAACAACAAAATTTTACATTACCTCAATCGTCGACATGGAGCTGAACATTCGGTGCAAAGTATAGAATGGGCTTTTAATGTTGGGATAGAAAACATCAGCATTGACTTGATTTACGGAATTCCTATAATGGAAAACAATTTGTGGGAGAGTACCATACGAACGGCCGTAAAATTTCCGGTCAAACATATCTCAGCGTATCATCTTACCATTGAACCTCGAACGACTTTTGGATTTTTAAAGGAAAAAGGAAAACTTAAAGAAATAAACGAAAATCAGAGCTGGCAACAGATGGAAATTTTGCATAATTTACTTGAAGATGAGGGCTTTGAGCATTACGAGATTTCAAATTTTGCAAGGCAGGGATATCGTTCGCGACACAACCAATCGTATTGGAAAAGTGTACCCTATCTGGGCTTGGGACCCTCTGCACATTCATTTGATGGACGTTGCCGATATGAAAATATAAGGGATTTACAAAAATACATTTCTGCAATAAACGAAAGGAAACTCGCAATTACAGCCGACATATTGACACAGGTTGACCAGATGAACGAAGTAATCATGTTGGAATTACGCTGCAAGGAGGGACTTTCGAAAAATCGTTTTTTAGAAAAATTTGGAAATGAACGATATATTGAGATCGAACAAAAGGCAAAAAAATTTTATCCCCAATACCTGGAGATAAATGACAGGGGAATAGTGTTAAATCTCGAAGGATGGTTTATTTCGGATCGCATAGCAGCTGAGCTATTTTTCGGTTGAAGATTTATTTCTCATTGCCCAGATAACCAGAACGATACCAGCAACAATAAAGGGTATACTCAAAATCTGTCCCATCCAAAGTGGAAGGCTTGTTTCAAAATCTTCCTGAGGATTCTTGATGAATTCTATTAAAAAGCGAGCACCAAAAAGAAGGATAAGAAATATACCAAATGCAAGCCCTTTTTTCGGAAACCACCAATTTTTACGATACGCAAAAAATAAAAGTAGGAAAATGAAAAGGTACGATAGAGCTTCATAAATTTGGGTAGGGTGCTTTGGAACAACTTCGCCTGCCCGAACAAAAATAAAGCCCCAGGGAAGAGTGGTTTCTACTCCGTATATTTCCGAGTTCATTAAATTACCAATGCGAACAAACATGCCTCCAATAGCTACAACAACGGCAATGCGATCGAGCAGCCAGAGCATGTCGGACTTATTTTTCCGAACCCATAGGTATAGGGTAATTAACAATCCAATAGCAGCTCCGTGGCTGGCCAAACCACCCTCCCATATTGCAAGTATTTTTAAAGGATTAGCAAAATAGTATCCAGGATCGTAAAAAATCACATGGCCAAGACGTGCACCGACGATAATTCCCACTGCCACATATACGAGAAGCTGGTCGAGCAATTCGATGCTATAGCCTTCTTTTTTAAAAAAATATTTGAAAATATAATAACCTGTCAGAAACGCAAAGGCAAACATCAATCCGTACCAACGAATTGCCAGTGGACCCAGATGAAAAATCTCGGGACTTACATTCCAGTGAACATAAAGTAAAGCTTGCATATTTTAAAAATTTACGCTGACCAAAAGTACTAAAATGTTTGGCAATTTTTTTAATAAATAATGAAACTTTTGTGAATCTTGCATAGCCGAAAGCTGGCTAATTTAAATATACAAAGAACAGAAAAGTAAAGTGACATTATTGCCAGAAAACATTTTCTGCTAAAAACGTGGAGTTTGAAATCATGCGCAAATTTTAGATACTATAACTTATGGAACGAACATATTATAAAATTTTCGTGAGAATTAGCTATGCCTAAAAGAAAAAAGCTGCTTTTTAAGCAGCTTTTTATGAAGTATGGGAATAAGTATAATATCAGTTTTTAGGAGTTTTAATGATTACTTTCATTTCGTTTTCAAGGAGGGACTTGAATTTTTGGGCGTCTTCAGCAGTACCTTCGTAAGCACCCCAGTGCATGGGTATGGCAATTTCGGCCTTGACATCACGAGCAGCATCGGCAGCTTCATCGACCGAATTCATAGTGTACGTTTGTCCTAACGGCAATAATGCAATATTTGCCGTAAAATTTTTCATTTCGGGAATCCGTTCGGTGTCGCCAGCATGGTAAATTACAATGTTACCAATCTTAAGCAGGTAACCTACCCATTGCTTTTCCTTAGGATGAAATTTTGTTTTAACCACATTGTAGGCAGGAACAGTGGTAATTGAAATGTTTGGAGCAATTTCAATGGTTTGTCCGGGTATTACTTCAACAAATTCCTTACAAGTACCATTGTATTTGCAGTCTTTTGGACCAATTATAGTAGTTTTAGCTGTCGAAATTTTAGCAATGTCGTTAGGGGAAAAATGATCGCCATGTGGGTGAGTAATTAGAATAAAATCAGCTGAATCGTTTTCCGATATAGCCAGAGGATCGAAGTAAATCGTCTTACCCAACACTTGAATTTTAAAACACGATTGCTTTATCCAGACGAGACTGTCAGCAATGTTTTGTGCCGTAAAACTTATATCGTTTTTTTCCTTCTCTTTGCATTGGGGTAACAGGTATGTTGCTATAAAAAGCATAGTGAATAGCAAATGTGTTTTCATAGGTGTACATTTTTTAGGTTAATAATATTTAAGTTTTTAATGTATTACAACTTAGAACAAATTTACCCTTAAGTTGATGAAAATATTTTTAAAAAATTTAAAAAATATACAAATCAAATATTATGATAGCATAGTTCTTATGCATAAACAGAAATGAATATATTCACAAATTTAAAAGGCTGGAAAATTTTCTCTACTTTTACCTAAAAATGCGTAGCATGGCCACCAATAAGCGAAAAATAGTAAATGATCCTGTATATGGATTCATCCACATAAATTACGATACCATATTTGATTTGATTGAACATCCCTGGTTTCAGCGGTTGCGAAGGATAAGGCAATTGGGGCTTACGCACATGGTATATCCTGGAGCCATGCATACTCGTTTTCAGCATGCGCTGGGAGCCATGCATTTGATGAACCAGGCTATCGAGGTTATCCGGGCAAAAGGTCATGAAATTACCGAACAGGAAGCAGAAGGTGCTAATATTGCAATTCTTCTGCATGACATAGGCCATGGCCCTTTTTCGCATGCGCTGGAATATAGTCTGATTGAGAGTTTTACGCACGAGCATCTGTCGCTATACATCATGGAACAACTTAATGTGCAAATGGATGGTCGGCTCCAGACAGCCATAGATATTTTCAGGCATTGCTATCCCAAAAAATTTTTAACACAGCTTGTATCGGGGCAACTCGATATGGATCGGCTCGATTATTTACGTCGCGACAGTTTTTTCACGGGTGTGTCGGAGGGGGTCATTGGTTCCGACCGAATCATCAAAATGTTAAACGTGGTAGATGACCGGCTGGTAGTAGAAGCCAAGGGTATTTATTCTATTGAAAAATTTCTTATAGCCCGTCGATTGATGTACTGGCAAGTATATCTGCATAAAACGGTGTTGGCAGCTGAAAATTTAATGGTAAACATATTAAAACGCGCTAAATACCTGGCATTAAGGGGTGAAAAGTTATTTGCGACCCCTGCTCTTGAATATTTTCTTACGCGACGGTTCAATCATGAAATTAATAACCACGAAGCTATAGTAGAAATGCTCAACCACTTTTTGCTCCTTGATGATAGCGATATACTATCGGCTATCAAGGTTTGGCAATATCATTCCGATAGGGTACTCTCGATGCTTTGCCAGCAGATGAACAATCGGCGTTTGTATAAAATTGAACTGCATAATCAGCCTATCGATCCAGTTCGTATACAGCAACTCAGAAAACGCGTGGCCGAACAATTGCATTTCTCGGAAGAAGAAGCGGAATATTTTGTATTTGAGGGCACAGTTTGGAGCGACACGTATAGCGTAGTTGACGATAGGATTAGCATATTATATAATGATGGACACCTGGTAGACATTTCCGAAGCTTCTGATATGCTCAATATACAGGTTTTGTCAAAGATTGTAAAGAAATATACGCTTTGTTATCCTAAAAATTTAGGGTAAACCAAAAATTTATGATGCTTTCTAAGTTGTCTTAAATTTAGCTCAAAAGCGGCAGGTTAAAACCTTTTTTCTTTCCACCAGAAAATCAGGAAGCGTAAGCCGATGATAAAATGTCGGAAAAACGTAGCAAAAAAGCCATAGTTTTTCGACATGATGATGAAGCGTTCCAGTAATGCACGGGGTATTTTTTGCTTGTTAAGTCCACCATCGACAAACCTGGAAATGTAAATATGCGTATTGACAATCACAGAAGCATTTTTAAGCGCATTCAATACCCAATCAAAATCGGAGGCAATTCGATATTTGAGATTGTATGGCTTTGTAATACTGCGGCGTATGATAATAGATTGATGACACACCAGCATACCATCTCGAAACGATTTCCAGGTAAGGTTTTCGGGGGCCTTGAGCCTGCGATTCCCAATGATATTACCTTTGTCGTCAACAATGAAAGTTTCGCCGTAAAAGATGTCGACGTTGGGTTGCCAATGGATAAAGACATTTTGAAGCGTATGGTTATCGAAAAATGTATCGCCAGCGTTTAAAAACAGGACATATTCGCCGGTTGCAACAGCCAGCCCTTTGTTCATAGCATCGTACAAACCCCTATCGGGTTCGCTCAGCCAATATGCAATATTATGTTGATACTTTTGAATGATAGCAACCGTACCATCCTTGGATCCGCCGTCGATTATTATGTATTCAATGGCTGGGTAGGTTTGATTGATAACACTTTGTATAGTACGTTCAAGGAAAGCTTCGCCGTTGTATACAACCGTAATAACACTTACACGGGGTAGCGAACCGGGTATCCATTCACTCATATTGCGATGTATTCTTACCGTGCAAGGTTAATACTATTTTGTGAAATGGCAAAAGTATTGTGTAAGCCACTCAAATTTTAGAGATATACTTGAGGTACGGCCTGGCTTAGGGGTAAAGAAATTTTGTCGAGTTCGTTTTTTCGAAAAACGTAGACGATTCCGTAATTGGAGCATTCGGCTCGTCGTTTCTCGTCCGGTAAATCTTTAAAGTGTTCTTCCACTTCATCCCATATTTGAGCAATGAGTTCGTCGGCAGTTTTTCGAAGGTTTGGCAATTCGGAGAAATAACGCGAAGTGTTTTTTTTCATGGTTTTTTGGGCAAGGTAAGCATCCTTAAACCGTTCGAATCGAACCCTCACAAGGGCAACCGTAGGGTTTGTTATGGGAGAGAGTCCCCGCCGCATACGTTCCTGTTCACCCTGCAAAATATTTTCCCCCCATTGGAGCAAAGCTTCATCACTATTGAGCGAGGGCAACCGGGTATCGTCTTCGTTCAGGCCAAAAAAAGTTCGTGTACTGGCAGGAAGCTCGCCACGCTCGATGGCCATGTTCATAACCTGTAAAAAGTGAGATATATAAATACGAGCCTTGCGTAAATATTGTTGATATTCTTTACTTTTTTTAATCTGATTTTCATAAGTAAAACGGCTTTCAGCAATATTTTTTTCCAATATTGGTAAGAACGATTGCAATTTTTGAAAAGTAGCTTGCGAGAAAGCTAATTTAAAAGGGGGTAACTCTTTTCCTTTTTGATAGGCAGTACGCATAGCTTTTAAGCGAGCTGCATCGGTATTGGGTAGGCGACGGTACGGCATAGCTGGCAGTTTTTGATGTTAATAAAAAATTGAGAATTGTTGATAAAAATTATGTAGCGAATATAACAATAATTATAAAAAATCCAAGGGTATTCGTAAGAAAATTTTTTATATTAGGTTGCAGTTAACTATCTGAAATAAAATAGGTATCGTAAAATTAAGTAATAACAAGCATTTCATATATTAAGATAAACAATTCTTATCTAAATCAATTTTTGCGTAATTGTAATGCAAATAAAATTCATACCCATTCGCAGGGTAAAATTGAGGAAGATATTTAAAGAAAAAGTTAGCACATAATTAATTATTTGATATAGACGGGTATGACGGATTGTGTGCACAACGAGCATTAAGCAATAGTGCTACCTGTTAATTTTAGAATGTAAAATTTTAACCACATCCCACCTGATGTAACCCAACTTAATAGGGAGCGGGGATAGGTGAAAGGCATACAAAAGCCAGTCCATACCGGACTGAACGATCGTTATATTTTATGCCTGTTCGTCGATATAGGTTAAAGGTTTATCACCTGTGAGTTCCTATTTTCGGAGGAAATACACTTTTTCATAGTAAATTAAGACCATTTGAGAAATTTTTACCTAAATTTAAAGCGTAAAATATTTGAATGGGTAGCATAAAGAAGTGTTGTGTAAATGTGTATGACCGTTAAAGTAACTACCACTTCAAGCTGGTTTATTTGGTGGAGGGCTCATCACATGCGAGTTCCATCCGACCAATTTAAAAAAACATTTAAAAATATTTTCGGATGAAACGAGCATGTATAGCAGTATTCACAAACGAGTATGAAAATAATTTCTCATACTTGCTAGAATTTGTAGCACAAAACACATTACATGCAAGTTCCATCCGACCGATTTAAAAAACATTAAAATTATTTTCGGATGAAAACATTAAAATTATTTTCGGATGAAATATTTATTTATTGTACAGGGTGAAGGACGTGGGCATATGACCCAGGCCATTTCGCTATCTGAAATGTTAAGGAGCGAAGGGCATACTGTGGTACATGTATTGGTGGGAAAAAGTGCGCGACGTGAGATACCTGGTTTTTTTTATGAAAAAATTCAAGCACCCGTAACCACGTTCGAGAGTCCCAATTTTGTTGTAGATAGCAAGAATAAAAAAATACATATATGGCGTAGTATCTGGGTTAATTTACTTTCGGCACCAACTTTTTTCCGAAGTATTGCTTTCATTCGGGAAAAGGTAAATGAGACACAGCCCGATGTCATCGTTAATTTTTATGAGCTTTTAGGGGGGTTGTATGCGATGGTTTCACGGGTTCGTTCGCATATTGTAGTGGTAGGTCATCAATATCTATTAGCGCATCCGCAGTTTGTTTTTCCGAAGGGGTATTGGATTGATAAAAGGCTGATGTCGCTGAATTCGTGGGTTGTAGCTGCAAAGGCTAAAAAGAAATTAGCGCTTTCGTTTCGACCGATGCCCGATGTGATACGTAAAAAGCTTTACGTAGTGCCACCTTTACTGCGAAGTGAAATAAGACGGCTTTCGACACAGAATAGGGGTTTCATACTGGGATATTTGCTTAATGCTGGATATGCCGAGGAGATTGAGCGTTGGCACGCTCGACATCCCGAGTATGAACTACATTTCTTCTGGGACAAAAAAGATGCACCGGAAGATTTGAAGATCGACGATCATTTATGGTTTCATCGATTGAACGATGTGAAATTTCTGGAAATGATGAGTAAGTGTGGTGGATACTGTTCAACTGCAGGTTTTGAATCTATTTGTGAGGCGATGTATCTTGGCAAACCCATTATGATGGTACCCACTTATGGGCATTTTGAACAGGCTTGCAATGCGCTGGATGCAACACTGGCAGGAGCGGGCATACAAAATAAGGTGTTTGATTTGGATCCTTTTGTAGCCTATTTGCCTCGTCACAAGGATATTTCTTACGCATTCCGACAATGGGCAGATTCTTCAAAGGAGAAATTTCTGCAACACCTAACCCAGTTCGACTGAAATATTTTCTTATCAGCTACGTTATTCAAAAGCTAATCGATTGGTGTATAGGGCAAGATGTGTAAAGTACATGTTTAGACGTGAAGGTTATTAACGATTGTTGCATCGGCTTTTAATTATGATTCCATCCGGTTATTATAAAATAAATTATCTTCGGATGAAACGAGCATGTATAGCAGTATTCACAAACGAGTATGAAAATATTTATCAGTTTCGTACTTCCTATGTGTAGAAGGCTCATCACATGCGAGTTCCATCCGACCGATTTAAAAAACATTTAAAAATATTTTCGGATGAAGTATAGATACCCAGATAAATTTTGTAAAACAGCATACATGCGAGATTTTTTCCCTGATGGAATAAGATTTTCCATTAACAGGATCGTATTATTATTTCTGGTGCTTTTTAGCTGTTTTTTGAATGTTTCTGCGCAGGTTGGCGGTACTTCGACTTACGATTTTTTGAATCTGGTTACTTCGGCACGGACTGCTTCCCTGGGAGGAAGGATGGTTTCTTCGGCCAATGGTGATTTAAGCAGCGTATGGCAAAATCCGGCTTTGCTAACTAGCAAAATGCATCAGAATCTGGCCTTAAGCTACAACAATCTATTTGCTGGAGCAGGATATGGTTTTGCTGCTTACGCAATGGATCGGCCAGGATGGGGAACGATGGCAGCAAGCGTGCAGTATGTGGATTATGGAACCTTTCGTGGTGCCGATAATTTTGGAAACCTGCAAGGAGACTTTTTTGCAAAAGATTTTGTGTTGAACCTTAGCTATGCCCGAGCCATTGATAGTTCTTTTTATGTAGGCATAAATATAAAGCCCATTTATAGTACGTACGAACGCTACGTATCGATGGGAATAGTTACCGATCTTGGATTTATGTACCTTTCGCACAATGGTAACTTTTCGGCAGGATTGGTATTTCGCAGCATCGGTACTCAGCTTAAAACCTATGCTTCGACCTACGAATCGGTTCCTTTTGAGATATTATTGGGCATTTCGCAGAAACTGCAATATGCCCCCTTTCGTTTTTCCCTAACTTTTCATCACTTACAGCATTTTGATATGTATTTTGATAGCAAGCTTAATGACCAGGTAAACAGTAGCAACGAGAAGAGTAAGGGAGAAATATTGTTAGAAAATATTTTGCGACATACCATAGCAAGTGTTGAATTTTTGCCTTCAAAAACTTTTTACATAGCTGCTGCCTATAATTACCAAAGAAGACAGGAGATGGCCTTGCTGGACGCACCTGGAATGGTAGGTTTTTCTTTTGGGGCAGGTATTTGCACACAAAAGTTTTCTATCAGCTATGGGCATGCTGTATATCATGCTGCAGGAGGGTCCGATCATTTTTCGCTGTTGGTCAATTTAGGAAATTTTATTCGTAAGCACTAAACTTCGATGGCATTCATTACCTTTGAGGCAAAATTCGAATTATGGCGTTGCCTCGTGATGTCATCATAGCCATCGATGGATATTCTTCCTGTGGAAAAAGTACCTTTGCCCGTGCCATAGCAAGAAGATACCAACTCATATATATTGATACGGGTGCCATGTATCGGGCAGTAACCCTTTTTGCTTTGAGAAATAACATTATTGGGACAAATCACTTCAATCGAGAATTGTTGATTGCGCAGTTGCCTCAGCTCAAGATTGAATTTAAGAAAATCCAGCAAAGCGAGAAAGAAGAAACTTACCTAAATGGGGAAAATGTAGAACAAGCCATACGCGATTTGCAGGTGGCATCGTTTGTAAGCCAGGTAAGCGCTGTGAAGGAAGTTCGTGCAAAAATGGTTGAGCTTCAACGTGCTATGGGAAACACTGGCGGTGTAGTCCTCGATGGCAGAGATGTGGGTACCGTAGTTTTTCCACAGGCACATATTAAAATATTTATGACCGCCGATCCCGTCATTCGAGCACAGCGTAGGATGGCCGAACTTTTGGCTAAAGGCGAACAGGCTAATTTTGAGGAGGTATATAATAATTTAATAGAACGTGACCGTTTGGATACTACGCGCGAAGAAAGTCCGCTCATTCAGGCACCTGATGCTATTGTGCTCGATAACTCGTACATGACCCCCGAGCAACAAATGGAATGGTTCGAAGCGCTTGTTAAAAATAAGTTTGGCGATTTATGATAGTTACTATAGATGATCATTCGGGATTTTGTTTTGGAGTAGCCCATGCAATACGGCAAGCCGAGGAAGAACTTGAACGAAGTGGCAAACTATATTGTTTGGGCAATATAGTTCATAATAGCGCTGAAGTAGAGCGACTCGAAAAAATGGGGCTGGTGGTTATTGATCATCAAACATTTAAAAATTTGCGGAATACTACCGTCCTCCTACGTGCCCATGGTGAACCCCCTGAAACTTACCAGATTGCAGCACAGAATAATATACGTCTGATTGATGCCTCGTGCAAGATTGTACTAAAAATACAGCAACGATTGCTTAAAACATTTCTGGCTGACCCCGAGGCACAAATTGTCATTTATGGTAAATCGCAACACCCCGAAGTCATAGGTCTTCAGGGTCAGGTCAATGGGAAAGCCCATGTTGTACGATCGGAGGCTGAGCTTGCTTCGCTCGATTTTTCCCGACCCATCCACATATTTTCGCAAACAACAATGCCACTGGATGGGTTCAGGCAGATGGTTGCTTTTATTCGTGCAAGAATGATTGAGGTTACCGGTTTGGACAATCCTCCCTTATTTGTTCACGATACTGTGTGCCGGCAGGTGGCTAACCGCACAGAACATTTGCGGAATTTTGCCAGAGAAAATGATGTAATTGTTTTTGCTAGCAGTAAGGAAAGTTCGAATGGCAGGCTACTTTTTGAAGAGATCAGCAAAGTTAATCCTCGCAGTTATTTTGTGAATCAAGCCAGTGAATTGCAAAAAGAATGGTTTGAACATGCGGAAAAAGTTGGGATATGTGGTGCTACTTCCACACCGCAATGGGTTATGCAAAATATCCGCGATGAGATAGTACGTCTTTGTTCCTAACAGTTTTTGCACACCATTTTTTTTATTTTCTAAAAAAACCTGTCATATTCCTTATATTTTTCCCAAATATTATTATAATCATTTGTTTATCAATTGATTATATAATTCATTTTCTTTTTGTAGATATGCAATGCAAACGTTTGAAATCAGGCTTTTCGTTGAGAAAAAGTTATTATTTTAAAGCTAAATATCCAAATCTTTCCCGATTTCTTCTTGTAAATCGATTTTTACCCACCTAATTTTATTTTACTGTTTAACGAAAAACTCAATGACTATGAAAAGAAAATTACTATTTGCCCTCGGTTTTGCCCTTATGGGTATGGTAGGTGCAATGCAAGCACAGACCGCCAGTGTTACTTTTAAGGTAAACATGAAGTATGCTATTGAAGCAGGAAAATTCAATCCGACAGCCGACTTTGTTGACGTAGCTGGTTCGTTCAACAACTGGAGTGGTTCAGATCATCTAACCGACAATGGCGATTCGACCTACAGCATTACGCTTACTGATCTTACACCTGGTACCATTTACGAATATAAATTTCGTATCAATGGCAGCTGGGATGCCGACAAACACGATTTTCCCAATGGGGGTCCGAATCGTAAAATTACGGCTATAGACGGTATCACCGCTTACAGCGTATTTAACGACACCCGTCCAGGTTATGTACCGGTAAATGTTGCTGTAGACATGTCGGTATGGCAGCAAGCTGGGAAGTTCGACTCAGCTACTCAGGTAGTTGATATTATGGGTAACTTTTTTGACTGGTCAAATTTTGTTGAACTCTTCCAGAATCATGATCTCATCTATCGTGGTCGTGTGATAGCTAAGGCAGGTGAGACGATGCAGTTTAAATTCCGTATCAACCATAGCTGGGATGCCGATAAGCATGAGTTTCCCAATGGTGGTCCCAGCCGTGAATTTAGCGTACAGGATACAGCTGGTGGTGTAGTGAATGAAGCTGGGCCATACTATTTCAACGACGATACGACGATTACGGGGATAGTTGCTGTTACCAATAATTATCAGCTATCGGTATTCCCCAATCCTGTTGCCAATATTCTGAATATTAGTGCTTCGGAAAAGCTACAACGTATAATCGTTGCCGATCTCACGGGACGTCAGGTTATGGTTCGTCTGGCCAACGCCAACAACCTGCAATTGGCCCTCGATAACCTGACCCGAGGAACTTATTTTGTAACCGTAGTACTAAGCAATGGCCAACAGCACGTCGAAAAAATCTTGAAATATTGAGCCAGTTGTAAGTAGGTTAGTTATTAGTAGTTAGGTCAGTTGTGTGTCGAAGTCGGATGATACCCTGTATCATTCGACTTCTTTTTACGTACAAATTGCATATAAAATGTTTTTCTCCAGAAAAAGCAGAATATTTAAAAATGCGGAAAATGAAAAAGATAATGCTATTGCTGTTGGGTTTAGTGGCATTTCGAACCCTTCAGTCACAGATAATCACCTGTAATCCTGTTTTTCCCCAGGCTACCGATTCAGTAGAAATTATATACAATGCTGCATTGGGCAATGGGGGTTTGAAAGGGTATACGGGCGATGTTTATGCGCATACTGGAGTAATTACCAGTGCCAGTACCAGTTCCAGCGATTGGAAACATGCGCCGGTGTGGGGCGATAATTCGTCCAAATATAAGCTCACCCGCATAGGTACCGATCTGTATCGACTCGTTATTCGTCCCTCAATTAATGCCTATTATGGTGTTGCTTCGAATGAGCAGGTTCTTGAATTAGCCTTTGTGTTTCGTAGTGCTGATAAAACAAAAGAAGGTAAAACTGAAACCAATGGCGATATATTTTATCCTATTGTTAGTGATACATTGATTCATATTCAGATTTTAAGTCCATCGGGTATTCGTAATTTAGTGCAATTGGGCGAAAGAATCCCTGTTTGGGTGGCTTTTTCGAAAAACGATTCAGTACAACTATATGAGAATGGTATTTTGAAGAAAACACTGTTTCAAACCAGCGAATATCGCGATACTCTTGACATTATACAAACTGGAAAAACGCGTGTAACGATTAAAGCATACAAAGGCGATGAAGTAGCTAGCGATTCGTTTTACGTTTATGTACCCTCCCCTACCCTGGTAGCTCAGCTTCCCCAGGGTTGTGACGATGGCATAAATTATCTGAATGATTCAACGGTAGTGCTTTGCCTTGTAGCTCCGAATAAAAAGTCGGCCTTTGTGATAGGCGAATTCAACAACTGGGAGCTTGATACGGCTTACCAGATGAGATATACACCCGATAGCTCGCGTTTTTGGATAATGTTAAATCATCTTACCCCGCAAACGGAATATGCTTATCAGTTTTATGTCGATGGGCTTACTATAGCCGATCCTTATGCCCATAAAATTCTGGATCCATGGAACGATAAAGCTATTCCTGCAAGCGTCTATCCTAATTTAAAGGAATATCCAACGGGCAAAACAACAGGAATAGTGTCGGTATTGGAAACAGGAAAAGCACCATATAATTGGAAATATGATAACGTAGATCGTCCTGAAAAAACTAAGCTAATCATTTATGAGCTGTTGGTGCGAGACTTTCATGCTTCGCACAGCTATCAGGCCATCATCGACTCGTTAGCATATTTGAAACGTTTGGGTATTAACGCTATTGAGCTTATGCCTGTAATGGAATTTGAAGGAAACGAAAGTTGGGGATATAATCCTTCGTTTTATTTTGCCCCTGATAAGTATTATGGTGCCCCTGAAATGTTGAAAAAATTAATTGATACCTGTCATGCAAATGGAATAGCCGTAATACTCGATGTAGTGCTCAACCATTCCTTTGGGCAATGTCCTATGGTTCAGCTATACTGGGATAAAGTCAACAATCGTCCTTCGGTTGAGAGTCCCTGGTATAACCCTGTTCCAAAGCACGATTTTAATGTAGGGTACGATTTTAACCACGAAAGCCCCTATACCCGAAAATTTGCCTCGCAGGTTTTAAAGTACTGGCTAACAGAATATCATATCGATGGTTATCGTTTTGACCTTTCAAAAGGGTTTACCCAAAAAAATACTTTAGGCAACGTAAGTGCCTGGGGTATGTACGATTCTACGCGTGTTAAAATTTTAAAATCCTATGCCGATACCATCTGGAGTGTACGCGCTGGTGCCTATGTCATCCTTGAACATTTTGCCGAAAATAAGGAAGAAAAAATATTGACCGATTATGGTATGATGGTATGGGGTAACGCAAATAGTCCATTTCTCGAAGCCTCGATGGGATGGAATGAATCATCAAAGTCGGATTTTTCGTGGGCTAGCTACAAGGTTAGAGGATTTTCTGCACCAGCGCTTGTAACTTACATGGAAAGTCACGATGAAGAGCGTATAGTGTATAGTAATTTAACGTGGGGCAATACTGGGAATTCGTTTTATACGCCGAAAAATAATCTGGAAGTCGCCCTATCGCGTGCCGAACTGTGTGCGTTATTCTTTCTGGCTTTGCCCGGTCCAAAAATGATATGGCAATTTGGTGAACTGGGTTACGACTATAGCATTGATTACAATGGACGTGTAGGAAACAAGCCCATTCGTTGGGATTATTATCAGAATCCCAATCGATACAGACTATACAACTTTTATGCAACGATGAACCAATTGCGCAGCGAATATCCTGTGTTCAACACCAACGATTTTTCGCTTAGCGTGGCAGGCAAGGTAAAAACCATGGTACTTCGTGATAACGATATGCAGGTGATCGTTGTCGGTAATTTCGATGTCTTTGCGCAGGAAGCAACCATTAGTTTTACCCAGCAGGGGTGGTGGTACGATTACTTTAAGGGAGATAGCGTGCAAATTAACACAACGTCGATAAAGCTATTGCTACAACCAGGAGAGTACAGGATGTTTACCTCGGTACGTTTGACATCTCCAGAAATTGTAAGTGCTCCTCAGGCTTTAAATGTAAGAATTACAGGCGATGTATCGTTGGGAGGTGTTTTGCAGGTTCTTTACGATTATTTTGATTACAATGGAGATCCAGAGGGAGATACTCGTTTTCAATGGTATCGCTGCAGTACGGTAACTGGCAGTGGAAAGACTGCTATCGCTGGTGCTACAGGATCTACCTATTCGCTCACCGAAAACGATAAGGGTTTTTACATTTTTGCCGAAGTAACCCCTTATGCTACCACTGGCAAACTGCTTAAAGGATTACCTGCAGTTGCGTATGTAGGTTTTGAAACATCGGCAGTAATGCCAGAAACAACAAACATCGACATTTATCCCAATCCTTTTGTGAATTTGATTAACATTCGGATTGCCGGAATCGGTTCAAATACGCTGAAGGTAGAAATGACCGATATTTTAGGCAAGGTGGTATATTCAGCCAACTTTTCATCTACCTCCCTGCTAACACTCGATGTTTCAGCTCTTCCCAAAGGGATGTACATTCTTACGATTCAGGATAAAGCGGGCAAAAATCTATTGCGTAAAAAAATGGTAAAATAAAGTGATAGAAACATTTCCCAAAAAATTAATGCCGCTATTGCCCTTGCAGTAGCGGCATGTTTTTTATAATGAGGGTTGAATGTGAGCGAGAAATTGAAAAAATTTTGAATTACCTCACCTTAGCAAATGAGGTAACTATAGCTTTATGCCCAGTACCAGAATGTCGTTCTGTTGGCGTAATTCTTTTTGCCAGATTTTAATGTTTTCTTCGAGTGTTGATTTTTGTTTTTCAAATGCAATATTTTGATGCTGACTGATAAAGTCCACAAAGATGTCGTGCGAATTCCTGGAATCAGTATTTTCGAGGAATCCATTTTGAATGACATAAAGCGTGTCGTTTGTGTGAAATGGGCTTGACATCGATAGGTTGTCTAAATTAATAAGGTTATTGCCGGAGAATAGGAAGGTAGGAATATTTGCCCCATACCATGTAATGTTTTTATTTGTAGGATCAATTTGTATTAATTTGAAAAGAGGTTCCGTTTCAAGTTCCTCTTTCATATTTGTCGTAACAATTTTATAGAGGGTCGATAAGTCTTTTTCTTTATCCGGTATCAGTGATTCCATAACTTTTTCGCATAAAAAAGCCGATAGGAATGCAGAAATGCCTTTATTGTGAAAAATACCGACCGCAATTAAGATTTGTTGATTTCCTCGTTTTTTTGCACTGACCATGTGCGATGGAATATCGAGCAGCGGACACGATACAACAAAATATTCTGAGAAATTTTCTTTTAACAAAGGGGGTTCCAGGTAAAACTTATGATGCAAAATCTTGGTTTTGCCCAGTATCTGGGTCAGTTCTTTTTTTTGTCGAATAAGGGTTTCTTTCAGGTTTCGAAGACGGTCTTTTTCGGCTTCGAGATTAAGCCATTCGGTCTTAAGTTTTTCTTCATTACTTTCGGCAGGACCTTTAATGGCTGCCAGAATATTTTTAATGCGAGTAATAAATTCTTCCTTTTGAAAAGGTTTTTGAATAAAGTCGGTTGCTCCGAATCGGAATGCTTCTGCCGTATTTTCCGAAGCAGTAAGCATGACAACGGGGATATGTTGCGTAACAGTACTTTCTTTAATTTTTTTCAATGCATCCAACCCCGACAGCGTAGGCATCTGCCAGTCCATCAGTATCAAATCGGGTTTTTCGTTTTCGGCTACTGTAATGGCTTCAGCGCCATTGTTGGCAGTTAAAACCTGATAATGCTCGTCAAGCGATTTGATAAGAGAACTGATGAGCGAAAGTACAAGTTTTGAGTCATCAGCAACCAGTATTTTCATTTTTGCAGTAATTTGGTCAGTTTGTTTGTGTTAAGATAGCAACTATGCAATTTATAAAAAATCTTTAAAATAAAAAAGTTAATGAGCTTCAAGCCAGTTTTTACCAACTCCCACATCGACTTTTAAAGGCACTTTCAGCGTATAGGCATGTTCCATTTCGTATCTCACCAGTTCGGTGACCTCGTCCAGCTCTGAAGGGAATACGTCAAAAACCAATTCGTCGTGCACCTGCAGTATCATTTTAGTTTTCAATTTACGTTCACGCATTTTATCAAAAATGTTAATCATGGCAACTTTAATGATATCGGCTGCTGAGCCCTGGATAGGACTGTTGATAGCATTTCGTTCGGCCATTCCACGTACGGTAGCATTTTGCGAGTGGATATCGGGCAAGTAACGACGTCGTTTAAATAGGGTTTCGACATAACCTTTTTCGCGGGCAAACTGGATAATTTCGGTCATGTAGCGTTGAACTCCCGGGAAAGTTTTAAAATACTCGGCAATGAGATCGCTGGCCTCTTTGCGCGAAATATTCATTCGTTGTGCCAGGCCAAAGGCAGATATGCCGTAAATGATACCAAAGTTGGCAGTTTTTGCTTTTCGGCGTTGTTCACGATCGACAGCTTCGAGCGGCACTTTGAAAATTTTAGCGGCAGTAGCGGCATGGATGTCGGCATCACTGAGAAAAGCTTCTATCATATTGGTATCATTGCTCATGTGAGCAATTATACGTAATTCAATTTGCGAATAGTCGGCCGATAGAAGCAGGTTACCCTCCGACGGAATAAATGCCTTTCGTATCTCCCTACCCTTTTCGTCGCGAATGGGTATGTTTTGTAAGTTGGGATTATTGGAACTTAATCTTCCGGTAACCGTTAGGGTTTGATTAAAAGAGGTATGAATTTTTCCGGTATTAGGATTGATGAGTTTTGGAAGTGCATCCACATAGGTTGAAAGCAGTTTGGTTAGTCCTCGGTAGTCGAGAATTTTTTCGACAATGGGATGTTTATCGATTAATTGCTGAAGGGTTTCCTCATTGGTCGAGTATTGTTTGGTTTTTGTAAGCTTTCCTTCGTAAGGTATTTTCAGATGCTCAAAAAGTATTTCTCCCAGCTGACGAGGCGAAGCGATGTTGAAGGGGGTTCCTGCTAAGGCAAAGATTTGATTTTCCAGCTGAATTATTTCATCTATTAATATTTTCTTGTATTGGTAAAGATAGTCGACATCGAGGGCAAAACCGTTTTTTTCCATATCGATGAGCACTTCGAGCAGTCGGGATTCGATTTGGTAGAAGAGTTCTTCGAGCCCATGTGCAGCCAGTTCTTTTTCTAAAATAGGTTTAAGTTGTAACGATACATCTGCATCTTCGCAGGCATAGTCACACACCTGATCCAGTGGGACCTGGTTCATTTTCAGTTGCGAGATTCCCTTACTTCCGATTAAATTTTCGATGGGGATAGGGCTATAGTTCAGGTATTTGCGAGCTAAATTGTCGAGCTTGTGGCTTTGTTCGGGCTGGATGAGGTAGTGTGCCAGCATGGTATCGAATAGGGGGCCTTTTACTTCGATTTCGTAACGATGCAAAAACAGAATGTCGAATTTCAGATTGTGGCCTATCTTGCGGATGGAAGGATTTTCAAAATATGGTTTAAACTTCTCAAGTATTCGAGTTGCATGCGCCCAGTTTTGGGGTAGCGCAAGATAATATGCTTCGTGTGGCACAAAACAAAACGACACTCCAGCAAGTTGATCGACATGCGGTGACAGACCTGTAGTTTCGGTATCGAAGCAAAATTCGTGGCATTGACTGAGTTTTTCAAGAATAGCGTCTATTTGCTCTTCGTTATTGATTAAGTGGTATTGGTGAGGTACATTAGATAGCGTGTCAAAAGAACTTTGTGTGTGTTCAGCTGTTGGGGAATCAAAAATGCTGGTCTGTATGTATGTCGATTGTTTTTTTGATTCAACGGCAGTAGTATTATTTGGAAAGAATCGTGCCAAGAACGATTTAAAGTTCAGTTCTTCCAATAGTTTTTTCAGCGATTTCTCGTCGAAAGGTTTACGTTCGAGTAATTTTTCGTCGAAATCGATGGGTACCTGGGTGTCGATGGTAACCAATTGTTTTGAGAGCTTGAGCATTTCGGCGTTTGCTGCAATTTTTTCACGTTGCGATTGATTCAGCTCATTGAGGTGGTTAAGAAGATTCTCAATGGAATGATATTGTGCAATAAGTTTTTTAGCGGTTACTTCGCCAATACCTTTTACACCTGGCACATTATCGGAAGCATCGCCCCAGAGAGCAAGGATATCGATGACCTGACGGGGATCGTTGATGGAAAAATTCTTTTTAACTGCTTCAACATCGAGAATTTCAGCGTCGTTTCCTGCTTTTTTGGGTTTGTAAATTTTAATACCTTCTTTCACCAGTTGAGCATAGTCTTTATCGGGCGTTACTATCAGTACCTGAAAATTATGTTGCAAAGCTTTTTCGGCCAGGGTACCAATCACGTCATCGGCTTCGTATCCTTCTACTTGCAAAATGGGAATATTCATGTATTGAAGGATATCCTTGATGATAGGAACCGACTTTTGAATTTCTTCAGGAGTTTTTTCACGGTTGGCTTTGTACGCAGGATAAAGTTTATGACGAAAGGTATCGACTCCGCTGATATCGAATGCTGCTCCCAGATGAGTAGGATTTTCGCGTCGGAGAATATCGTCGAGGGTGATTAAGAATCCATAAATTACCGATGTATTTAGCCCATTGGGGGCAAAAATGGGACGGTTGATAAAAGCATAATAAGCTCGATATATAAGAGCATAGCTATCTATAAGTACCAGTTTTTTCGACATGGTTAAATAGAAATTCAGGATTGACAGGCACAGCGACTAATGCATTCGAGCATTTGACTAAGTTGCTGTAAACGAACAAAATAATAAATGTTTTTACCTTCACGCCTCGAAGCTACAATTCCCTTGCTTTTTAAGATACCAAGGTGATGAGATGCAACAGCTTGAGGGATTTGCAATGTTTCAAATATTTCCGTAACAGTCATTTTTTGCTTTTTCTCAAGCTCTTGTAGTATGGCAATCCTCAATGGATGTGCCATTGCTTTTAACATTTCCGAAGCATTGACCAGTTGTTCGGGATCCAGGTTATTGAACGACATGTCTAAATTTTTGACTACCATCTGTTTATGCAAAACTATAAAAAAATAAAATATTTATCATTGAGTCAGGATGGAGCGATAACATTGGGTTATTTCGCCGATATAAAAACGATGAAAGTCTTTGCCTGGATATGCCCGATGGATAATTTCTTTTTCTAAAAAGCGTTCGTGCTTAAGGTCGTCAAAATAAATTTTACGACATTCGATAACCATCCGTCCCTGTTCAAAAGTAATTGCTTTTGATGGTAATTCATAGGGGATAAGTCCAGTTTCTTTAATTTTATCTACACTTTTGCCGCTATGCTGTCCGCAATAGTTAAGAATGTCTTTGTAACGTGTATCAAAAAATGTAAGGGTAAACAGTGGATATTTTTCTACAAACTCATAGGTATACCGGTGAGGTCGAACAAAGATAACAGCAACAGGCATATTCCAGAGCATACCAAAGGTACCCCAGCTGGCGGTCATGGTATTAAAATCATCCAGTACCCCCGCTGTTACAAGCATCCAATCGTGGTTAAGCAAATGAAAAAAATTTTCGTTAACTTCTTCTATTTCAATATTCTCAAAGATGGAATTGTTTTCCCGACTCATAACCTATGTTACTGTAGTTTGTGTTATGTAAATTTTATCAAACAAAGTTATTTTTATTTTTTACATAAGCCAAAAAGAAAATAAGTTTCTACATTTGAAAGCATTTTTGTGCTATTATTTATCGGAAATTAATGAGGATTTTACATTTACCGGCTTCATTTTTGCCTTACTATACGGGGGGAAAGGAAGTGTTTGTTGCCCATCTGGCAACTGCATTACAAGAGATGGGTCATGAGAATAGGGTGGCAATTCATAGCACCGAACGTATTCCACCTGATGTCAGTCGGTACGAGTATCAGGGTATTCCTGTAAACGTTTTGCCACCTGCTAGTGTAACCCATGCACAATATTGGCGCAGCGAGGCTACTTTCGATGATAGTTTTGAACAACTGCTGAAGGATTTTCAGCCAGATATTGTGCATTTTCACGATCAATCGGGAGGTGCCAGTTTTTCGCACATGCGCATAGTCAAGCGCTTGGGCATAAAAACATTGTTAACCTATCATTCGCCGGGTCAGAGTTGTCCGCAACGTGCTTTGCTATACAGGGGTAAATATCTGTGTGATGGGAAACTTGATGAAAAACGTTGTACGGAGTGCTTATACGCCTGCAAGGGTGTTCCTGTTTGGGGTGGACGTGTATTAACGCAGTTATCGTTATCTTTTGGTAATACCGAAACAAATCGTCTTAAACGATTTCTAAGCCTTCCCACCTCGGTAAAGCAGTATATTGATTCTTTTCGGGAAATATATGCACTGGTTGATGGGATTCAGGTACATGCGCATTGGGCAAAAGACCTAATGGTTGCAAACAGGGTAGCACAAAACAAAATATTTTTTGCTCCTCAGGCTATACCAGATTTTTTGCTGGATACGGGGGATAATTTCCTGAATCAAAATGCAACTTTTTCTCTGAAACTGGTTTTTGTAGGTCGATGCACATACATCAAGGGAGTACATGTATTGATTGATGCTATAAGGCTTTTGCCTAAGGATTTTCCTGTTGAGGTACACTTTTTGGGTCCGTATTGGGATAGCACAGATTATGGACGTAAGATGTTGAAGCGTATAAAAGGCGATAAGCGATTTCATCGACCAATTTTATTACCGCCTGCACAGGTAATCACCTTTCTACGCACGATGGATGCGGTTGTGGTGCCTTCGCTTTGGCCCGAAACTGGGCCTTTTGTGGTTCTTGAGGCATTTCGGGCAGGTGTACCGGTTATTGGAACAAGAGCCGCAGGTATTGCCGAACGTGTCGAGCATCTTAAGAGTGGATTGCTTTTCGACTGGGGAAATGCGCAACAATTGGCTGAGTGCATAAAGTTACTGTTACAACGGAAAAAACATAATCAAAAATTCGATATCCCTGTTTTACCTGACGTAAAGCAGATGGCTACTGAAATTTTAAAAATTTATCAAAGCTTGTAATTTAAGTGAAACATTAGTGCGAAAAAGAGTAATCTACAAATTGTGTACAGTGTTAGGAACAAATTTTATTGGTAAAAAAACAAAAAAGAGCATGAAAATATTGCATGTACTCACTTCACCCCGAGCCGAGGGTACCCCCCGTCTGGTACTCGATTGGCTTACCGTGAAAGAACATCAGCAGTATGTGTTGTTTCTTCAAAAAGAACCTGCTGATTTATTGAATTCTTTTTCTTCAACAGAAGTGTTTGTCAATCCACAATTACCAAAAGGATACAAAAAAATTGCTGTCATTTTTAATGTGGTTAAGAAAATTTGTAAAACATTCAAACCTGACGTGGTGATTGCATGGAATACAGGTTTAGCTCCTTTTATTCTTTTTTCTGCTCGGTTAACGAATGTAAAAAAGTTAATTGCGCATTGTGGAAATGCTCCTAGTGAAAGCTTTTTCGGAAAATACATATATACATGGTTCACTTTTTATGTGTGTAAAATAATCGGTGCAAAAATTGTTTGTTGCTCGAATTATTTGAAACATGAATTTTGTTCTATACCATTAGTTCCGAAAAAGAATGTTTATTCGGTTCACAATTGTGTGAATCAAAGTAAATTTAATGGAATTAACAAATCGGTGAACCAATTAATTACTACTGCTATAATGGTTGCAACTTTAGAACCTCATAAGGACCATGTTACTCTTTTGAAAGCTTGGAAAATCGTCGAAAATACTTTAACATATGCTAAGTTACAATTAGTAGGTTCGGGTAGTTTAGAATTAAAACTTAAAATTCTTGCTCGAGATTTAGGTTTGAAAAATGTTGAATTTTTAGGTTCGCGTGAAGATGTTCCTGAGCTTTTGAAAAAAGCTGATTTTTTTGTTTTTAGCACTACACACAATGAAGGTTTTGGAACTGTTTTGATTGAAGCTTTAAGTGTTGGTTTGCCAATAATTGCTACAAATGTACCTGCCTGCAATGAAGTCTTGCAAGAGGGTAAATATGGTTATTTGGTTGAACCTTATAATGAATATTCGCTAGCTGAGGCTATTATGCATGTTTTTCAAGATAAATCATTTTTTGATGAAGAGAAAATAAATGAAAGAAAAGAATATGCAGCTAGTTTTTCTCCAAAAGCTATGATTGATAAGTATCTTTCAATACTTAATCCGTAAATTATGGAGTCAATATTATCTTTTTTGGATGCACTAAAACATAATAATCATCGAAATTGGTTCGATGCCAACAAATCGTGGTATCGTGAAGTAAAGGCGCAGTTCGATACTTTTGTAGAGGCACTGATATTACGCATGGCTGTACATGATCCAGATTTAGCCTATCTTACGGTTCGCGACTGTACGTACCGGATATATCGCGATATTCGTTTCTCGGCCGATAAAACGCCCTACAAAACGAATATGGGAGCATATTTAGTAAAAGGCGGTAAAAAAAGCCAGCTGGCGGGATATTATTTTCATGTTGAGCCTGGTAATTGTATGGTTGCAGGAGGGTTATGGATGCCCGAGCCTGCGTTATTGAAAAAAATCCGATGGGGTATTTATGACAATATCGACGAATTTGTATCGATTGTTGAAGATCCCGTGTTCAAAGAATTTTTTCCACAGCTGGATGAGGATGCCGTATTAACGCGACCTCCCCGTGATTTTCCTGCTAATTTTCCTTACCTTCATTATTTAAAGTTTAAAAGCTATACGGTGTCACATCCTTTAAGCGACGAAGATATACTTTCGGACGATGTGCTTGATCGGGTGGTTGACGCATTTTGTCTGCTTAAACCCTTGAATCAGTTTTTCAACCGTATTCTGGAAGAGGAGTGATGGTAAAGCTGTAGCTGTTTTAATTTTCCCATCGGGGCTCACGTTTCTCGAGGAATGCCCGTAAGCCTTCCTGTCCATGTCGGGAACGTTTAAGCCGAGCAAGTAAGAGGTAGGTGTAGGCTTTGATTCGGAAGGTAATGGGTGGTTTGAAGAGGCTTACCAGTTTTTTGGTTGCCCGTAAAGCGTATAAGGATGCTTTTCCAAGACCTTCTATAAATTCTTTAACGGTTTTTTCGAGTTCTGGATTAGGAACGACGATATCGATAAGTCCCGACGTAGCAGCTTGCTTGGCAGTAAAAGTTCGCCCACTGTAGATCCAGGGATTGAGGTGGGTACCTTTTGTTTTATGCATCACATAGGGCATAATGGCTGCGGGAGCTATACCAAGCCTTACTTCGGGAAAACAAAGTATGGCTTCCTGTTCGGCAATAGCTACATCCGACGCTGCAATAAAACCCAGTATCCCACCAAATGCGTTTTTTTCGACCACCACCAGGGTTACCTGCGGAAGGTTCAGAAAGTGGTACAAACAATCGGCAATAAGTTTGCTTTGTCGGATATTTTTCAAAAAACTTTCCCGACCTGTCTGTTGCATCCATTCGATATCGGCTCCTGCCGAGAGCACATTGTCTTTTCCGCGTAGTACCACCAGGCGGATTTGTTTGTGATGATGTAATGCCTTAAAAGCCTGAAGTAGCTCGTAAAAAACTCTTCCCGTCAGCGCATTACGTTTATGGGGTCGATTTAGCCAGATCCAGGCTACCGAGTTTTCGATGTTTACTATAATATCCTTAAAATCTTGGAAATTGGCCTTCATGACTTATGGTATTTTGAAGTTCTTTTGATGTATGTCCTCTCGTTTTAATTCATTTTGCGTTTATGGAATCATACTCGTCCTTCTCATTTTTTAGACAGATGGGTGCCTGTTCCAGATGAGGTATGCTTATCACCTGAATAATTTTTAAAAGTCTTTTTAGGTATTGTTCATATGAATCAAGCTATTGGTATTAAACACAAAAATTTTTGCTGATGCATTTTTTTACATTCGGAAAATGCCATATTGTGGTGGTTGCTTGGGAGCTTGTGCCACAACGGAAAGGCAAAAACCCAGCACATTGCGGGTTTCAGCGGGGTCGATAATGCCATCGTCCCAAAGGCGGGAGGTGGCGTAATAGGCTGAGCTTTCATTTTCAAATTGTTCCACCAGGCTGACCTTTCCACTTCCCTTAACCGTCGAAAGCACCAGCGAAGCTTGTTCGCCTCCCATTACAGCAATACGGGCCGATGGCCAGGTGAAAAGAAAATGGCTATTCATGGCACGACCAGCCATGGCATAATTGCCTGCACCATAGGATTTGCCCATGATGAGCGTAATTTTGGGTACATTGGCATTGGCCACGGCCTGTACCATTTTAGCTCCATCCTTTGCTATCCCCTTGTGCTCGTAATCGCGTCCTACCATAAATCCCGAAATATCCTGCAAAAACAGCAAGGGTATCTGCCGGTGGCAGCATAGTTCGATAAAATGTGTGGCTTTCAGTGCCGATTCAGAAAATAAGATGCCATTATTGGCCACAATGCCTACGGGCTGTCCCATTATTTTTCCCCAACCGGTAACGATGGTGGTACCATAGCCTGCCTTAAATTCATCAAATTCACTCCCGTCGAGCAATCGAGCAAGAACCTCGTAGGGATCAATATTCTGTCGATGGTCGTTAGGAACGATACCGTACAGTTCGTCGATATGGTATTTAGGTTCAACGGGTTCGAAGGGTGGACGATAAGGGGTTTTAGCGGCAAAATAATGCTGAAGGCTTTGACGACAAAGGTATAGGGCATGTTCATCGGACTGAGCAATGTAATCGGCCACCCCCGAAATGGTTGTGTGTACTACGGCACCTCCTAATTCTTCGGCCGATATTTCTTCGCCCGTGGCAGCCTTTACCAATGGGGGTCCCCCTAAAAAAATGGTTCCCTGCTCTTTTACCATGATAACTTCGTCACTCATGGCAGGTACGTAAGCGCCCCCGGCAGTGCACGAACCCATTACTACTGCTATCTGGGGTATACCCAGCGCCGACATACGCGATTGATTGTAAAAAATACGACCAAAATTGTCCCTATCGGCAAAAACTTTCGCCTGCAACGGCAAAAATATGCCACCACTATCGACCAGATAAACACAGGGTAAATGGTTTTGTAGGGCAATTTCCTGTGCCCGTAAATGCTTTTTTATCGTTTCGGGAATATAGGTTCCTCCTTTCACCGTGGCATCGTTGGCGATGATAACCACTGGGAAGCCATGTACTATACCAATACCTGTGACCATACCGGCTGCAGGAAACTGATTTTCGTACTGATCGTAGGCAGCCAGCGTTGAAAACTCCAGAAAAGGCGTGTGAGGATCACAAAGCAGTTCAATACGTTCGCGAACCAACAATTTTCCTCGCTCGCGATGTCGACGAACTGATTCCTCTTCCTCACGCATGATAATGCGTTGTAGTATGGATTTATAGTCACTTACCTGTTTCTGTTGGTATGAAAAGTTCGATTGAAATTGCGGTGAATTATGGTGAAGGCTACTTTGTAGAATCATAATATTTTTTTCAGGATAAACACTTTCAATTGTTAAATTGTTTAGGGCTATAAACGTACAGCTTTGACAACCTGGAGTTCTTATGAAAAACATTCCAGGTAATAGTGTTAAATGATTAATTTTGCAGGATAAAAAAAAACAAGGTTATGGAAATTAAGGTATTTAAAACGAATGAAATTGATTCGGAACGTTCGTTGGTGCTTGTTACATCTAAGGATTCGGAAATTGATTCCAGATACTTTAATGAAAAGGAATATGCCTATGTGCAAAAGAAGATAGCAAAAAATGAAACGTTTATAGTTATCAATCAGTTGCATCGCCTGGTATTTGTGGTATTGCTGGATTATACACGTGCCGAATATCAGGTATGGGAGGAGGCTCGTAAAGCGGGATATCGTGTACAAACCTATCTGAACGATCATGCCCAGGAAGGTGTCATCCTTGTTCACTTACAGTCCGATAAAGGAGCGTTGTTGGCTTTGGCCGAGGGGGTTCTTCTGGGATCGTATCGTTTTGTGAAGTATTTTACAAAAGCTGAAGAGAAAAAAAGCAAATTACGTGAGATAGCCCTATATGGCGATTTTCTACAGGATGTTGAGATTACAGAATTAGTCAACCTGATTACCCAGGTATACCGTGTTAGAGATTTGGTCAATGAGCCGGTATCGTATTTAAATGCTGAACGACTTGCCGAGGAAGTAAAAGAGATGTGTGTTAAGCAGGGTTGTCGGGTCGAAATTTTGCATAAGTCGCAAATAGAATCGTTGAAAATGGGAGGTTTACTGGCGGTAAACAAGGGTTCGGTCGATCCGCCAACCTTTACCGTCATTGAATGGAAACCCGAGAATGCGGTAAACAGTGCGCCTTATGTGTTGGTGGGTAAAGGGATTGTGTACGATACTGGTGGTTTGAGCCTGAAGCCCACTACCGATAGTATGGATTATATGAAGTCGGATATGTCGGGGGCTGCGATTGTAGCAGGGACAATAGCTGCCATAGCGGCAAATAAGCTCCCCATTTATGTGGTTGGCTTAATACCGGCTACCGACAATCGTCCTTCGGGCAATGCTTATGCCCCCGGCGATGTTGTGACTATAATGGATGGTACTACGGTGGAGGTTCTCAATAGCGATGCCGAAGGACGTATGATTCTGGCCGATGCCCTGGTATATGCGCAGCGGTACAATCCGGCGCTGGTCATTGATGTGGCTACCCTTACCGGTTCGGCTTCCATGGCTATTGGACCCTATGCCCTGGTAGCTATGGGTACCGCTTCCGATGAAATAAAACAGCAGCTTCAACAAAGTGCCAATGCTGTTTATGAGCGTATAGTTGAATTTCCTCTCTGGGACGAGTATGACGAACTTATTAAGTCCGACATTGCCGATATTAAAAATGTAGGTGGAAAAAATGCAGGGGCAATTGTCGGTGGAAAATTCCTTCAGCGTTTTGTAAAATATCCCTGGATGCACTTCGACATTGCGGGGGTTGCTTTCAGCAAAACCAATGATAGCTACCGTGGAAAAGGAGGCACGGGATTTGGCGTTAGGTTGTTATATCACTTCTTCCGCCAGCAAATTAATAGTTAAAACAAGCCGCAGTTCTTGCAGGCGAGTATAAAGAAAATTTTTTATACTTGTTTGATTTTAGGCACAAAACATATTGCATGGAGTTCCATTCGACCGATGTAATAGACATTTAAAAATATTTTCGGATGGAACCCCATGATTGTGTACAAACATTAGTTAAGTCAATGAACCACAATTTAAAACGCAAAGAACGCGAAGCTTTACGCAAAGAACGCTAAGAAAACTCTGCGATTACCTGGAGGGCTTAGCCGAGTAATATTTTATTCAGAACAGTTGCATTTTAAGTACGGCAATACAAACATTCACGATTGTGTTATTCCCGCAGTAAGTATAATCTGTTATCTTCGACCCGATACAACATGGGTGCAACCTGTACTTTAGGATATCGAAGTCTTAAACGTTTGGCTTCGAGGAGTACGAAATCAATCTCATTGCCTATTTCAAACATCGGTGCAAAATGCATAAAATGTTCTTCAGCCCAGGTACGATCCCATCCGGCATTTTCAATAAGGCCCTCGATAAACTTATCTT
>ERZ795060.530-NODE-530-length-51472-cov-6.465683_pt1 | contig 51472 bp, 41 predicted proteins | sample MGYA00375144_ERZ795060 | MGnify/ENA primary metagenome ERZ795060 (study PRJEB30189, sample SAMN05720157) | activated sludge metagenome | isolation source: anaerobic digester from wastewater treatment plant | place: Japan | collected 2015-05-15 ... | reverse complement strand
GTTGCGCAGGAGTGAGTTTTCGCCCAGGGTTACATTATGCTCAGGGGTGAATTATGCCCAGGGTTGATTTGTCCAGGGTTACATTATGTCCAGGGTGAATTATGCCCACAGGGTTGATTTGCCCAGGATTGAATTATGCCCAGGGTTGCATTATGCCCAGGGTTACATAATGCCCAGGGTTGCATTATGCCCAGGGTTGAAACCCTGGGCTGTTATTCGGCGGCCCCTTAAAAGGGGCGCTGGGGGAGGAAGGGGGGGAGGGATGTGTAATTCGAGAGGTGGAAGCGAGAAGAAGGGGTTTGCCCTTACCTGGCCTTTTTCAAGGGGAGCGGGGGGAGAAGTCATCTCTTGCTCCTATCAGCCCGTGGTCAAAGTGCTTTTGTCGAACCCAAACAAGCTTTTTTCCTAAGGATTTTGAAGGACGATAGACAGTTTTTCGCCTTTTGCCACAGGCTGCTATCCCATCCCTATTTTTATGTGATACAGTATTGCGGTTCCAACGTGGATTCCGTTGCTTGTGTCTACCTATCATCCATCCGGAGCGTCATGATGAAAAAATGGTTTATCACTATTGTATGGGGTATTGGATTAACGTTCCTGCTTCCATTGAGCCTCACCGCCGGAGAGACGGCGAAAGGGCCGTTGCGGGTTCTGGAAAATAATCCCCGCTATTTCACCGATAGCAGCGGCAAGGCGGTCTATCTCACCGGCTCGCATGTTTGGTACAACCTGGTAGACATGGGGCCGGATGATCCTCCCAAGCCGTTCGATTACCACGCCTATCTCGATTGGATGCAAAAACTCAACCATAATTTTATCCGTCTGTGGATGTGGGAACTGGTATGGTGGAACACGGAAGCCAACAGCCAGCATACGGACATCACTTTGCATCACGCCACGCCCCATCCCTGGGCGCGTACCGGCCCGGGCCAGGCCCTGGATGGCAAGCCAAAATTCGATCTCACGCGCTGGAATCCCGAATTCTTTGACCGGCTCACAACCCGGATTACGGCGGCGCGGGACCGGGGAATTTACGTTTCCATCATGCTGTTCGAGGGCTGGGGAGTGCAGTTCGCCCCCGATGCCTGGAAAGGCCATCCCTTTAACAAGGAAAACAATGTGAACGGCGTTGACGGCGATTGGAACGGTGACGGCCAGGGGCTGGAAATCCACACGCTAACAAATCCTGCCGTTACGGCCATCCAGGAGGCCTATGTCAAGCAGGTGATCGACACAGTCAACCGCCTGGAGAATGTGCTGTACGAAATTTCCAACGAGAACCACCCCCCCTCTACCGAATGGCAATATCATATGATCAATTTGATTCATGAGTACGAGAAAAGCAAACCCCTGCAACATCCCGTGGGCATGACATTCCAGTACAAGGGCGGCAGCAATCAAACCCTGTTCGACAGCCCAGCCGATTGGATTTCGCCTAATCCCGACGGAGGCTACCGGGATAATCCGCCGGCCAATGACGGCCGCAAAGTCATTCTGAATGACACTGACCACCTCTGGGGCATCGGCGGCAATCAAGTTTGGGTATGGAAAAGTTTCACCCGGGGGCTCAATCCCATTTTCATGGATCCCTACGATGGCGTAACGTTGGGCCAACCCTTCGATCCGCGATGGGATCCCGTCCGGCGCAGTTTGGGTTACACCCGCCGTTACGCGGAACGGATGAATCTCGCGGCCATGACGCCTCGCGGGGATCTGGTTTCCAGCGCGTATTGTCTCGCCGATCCGGGAAATGAATACCTGGTCTATTTGCCGGAGGGCGGCGAGGTGACGGTGGATCTTGTGAAGGTGGAAGGCGCGTTCAGCGTGGAATGGTTCAATCCGGGTACGGATGAAACGCGGCCGGGCCGTTCCATTCAGGGCGGGGCTTCCCAAAGGCTGGTCTCCCCCTTCGAACAAGCCGACGCGGTGCTGTATTTGAAATGCGGAACGCCGGAAGAGAACTGAGCCGCCATGATTTGGATTAAAACCCTCTGTTTTGGAGTGGTGGCGATGGGAACCGTGGTGGCGGGGATCCCATATTGGTTGGTGATGTCGACCCAACATACCGCGTCTGAGATGGAATTGGGCCTATGGGCTTGGCTGGGACTGCCCCTTTTTTTGGCGGGGGCGTTGTTGGCCGGCTGGTGCGCCTCGCACTTCGTGATTCATGGGCATGGCACGCCGGCTCCTATTGATCCACCCAAACAATTGGTGGTGCAAGGGCCCTATCGATATGTCCGGAATCCCATGTATTGGGGTGTACTGCTGATGGTTGTGGGGGAGTTTTTCGTTTTTGAATCGGCCGTGCTGCTGTTTTATGCCATTTTACTGCTGGCTGGATTTCATCTATTCACGATCTGGTATGAAGAATCGGTCTTGCGCCGCACCTTCGGCGACGCGTATGTCGAATATTGCCAGCGCGTTCCCCGGTGGTGGCCGGCCATTTTCCCAAGGAAACGGTAATCTTCGGAGGGTTTCGTAATCCAAGGCCGCGGATCAATCTGATTTTCCCAGGATTTTCATTTGTTGCCGGATCTTCTCCGCCATTTCGTCGATCGACTGGCGCACCTCACCGGCCCGGGGGCTGCGCAGGAAAAAGGCCCGGAGTTCCGCTTCCCGGACATGGGCCGCCGCTTTCCGGAAGAGATCCGGATCGTGATCCAGCAAGGCCAGTTCAAACTCGGCGCGGGCCAGCGTATCGAGATACGCGAAGTTCCGGCCATCCTTGCGGACCGCGAACGTGGCATTTTCAATCGCGTCCTGGTACAACTTCCGTCTTTCTTCCGGATTATCGACCGATCCGGCGAAGAGAATCATTTGCATGGCGGCGATGTTGCGGTAATAATCCTTAAACATCACTTCCTGGTTCAACGCGGCCGCTTGTTCCAGGCAGGTCTGGCTTTGCCGCAACCATTCGCGGGCTTTGCCGGGCTGGCGCTCCCGCAAGGCGGTATAGATCAGATAATCGGCGCTGACCACGCTTAACAGCCAGTCTCGAGAGGCGGCTTGCAGAATCCCGTCGGGGATATCCTGGATGGCGCGCTGCTGCAAGGCCCTTTCCAACGTAAATAACACTTGCTGATCGAAATTACCCTGGGCAACCGGGCCGGCCGGGGCTTCATCCTCTTCAATCAAAGCCTTGCGGGCCAGCAAGGCGGTTTGGATGGCGCGAGGCTCAAAACGGACACTTTCTTCCAGCAAGTAGTAACAGAAAACCAGGAGCATGGCGCCGCCCATCAGCGGAATCAATTTCCGCCAGGAGAGATAGTGGTTTTGAGTGCTTTTTTGCAACGCCCGCCAGGAGGTTTCCTTGAGGATTTTGATTATGGTCAGCGCGTACGCGAGGATGGTGAACAAGACAAACGAAATCCAACTGATTGTCCGGGCTTGGTTCCCTTGAATCCCGTGAAGCGCTTGGTAGAGATGGCTTCCCCCCAGCAACACGTACATGACGAACACGAAATAAAAAGTGCGGTATGAATGCAGAGTTTCTTTTCTCCGCAGACTGAACAAGGTGGCCACCGTCAAGGACCAGCACACCATGAGTCCCAGGAGCCCCGCGAATCCGTACCAGAACCAGGCGATAGGAATCCGCGCCAGCGAGGCGAACGACGTGAGCTGTGCCGTCAGCAGATCAAGACGCGAAAACGAGTAAAAGAAGAGAGTGCCGAACGCCAAACCGGATCCCACGGCCATGGGAAAGGATTGAATCCCGTACCGGATCAGCTTGGACCAGGGCACGGATCCGGTCAGGAGGGTCAAGAACTGGTGGTTCCGATAGGTCAGCATGGCCACGAAAATCGCCGCCGCCAGGAACGATAGAGGGCCGACCAGGAAGATCCGGATCATCTCACTGGCGATTTCCTGGTACGTCAAATGCCGGGCCAAAACCGATTCAGGAAACACGAAAAGCAGGTTGCCCAGTCCCATGAGCATCCCGAACAACACGGCAAACTGGAATCCGATGGACAGATGGTCCGTGTACTCGCCGGGATTCATCCATTGGGAAAAATGGGAATAAACCTTTTGCGTGAACCGCTCCACCAGGCTCCGCCCATAGACGGTGAAGGAAATATCCACCGGAACATACGCCCGTAAACTTCCCCACGCGGTGGGGGGGTCGTCGCGAAGATCGCGCAACCGCCGCCGGGCGGAGCCGATGGCGGTCACCACGTTGGGATTCCATTGGGGATTCTGCACGGATTGATCGAGACACAACGACTTGTAAAAACCTTCCGCCACCAACAATGGTTTGTCATCATGAATTTCCGCATTGTACCCGATCACGCACATCCCTAGATCGTGCAATCCCGAGGCGAGGCCGGAGGAATGCCTCCCCCGGCTGGACGAACTGCAAGCATTCAGAAATATCACGGAGGGCAGGGGGGGGGGGGGGGGGGTGTCCCGGGTCTCCATGAATAGTTTCCGCAGCCGTCCCGCGGAGACATAATCAATCCGGTCTTTTTTGTCACTCTCAAAACACAAACAAGGTTCGTCATTGTAGATCACGCCATGACCAATGAAGTGGAGCAAGGGATAGTGTTTCGCGTACCCGCCCCGGAGAAGCGTTTCCAATTCCCGCAGGGTGGCCACCCCCCCGGGATGCGTCTTGGGTTTATGAGGGCTGATCCGGATCAACCCGTGCGTTTGCTTCTCCAGGGTGCGGAGCAGCCAGGCCTCTTCTTTTCCATGCGGCAAAGCCGCCAATCCCAAGTTTTGGAGGCGTTCCCCATCCGCGAATACAAACGGAGTGACCAATAGAATGCCCCAATACGAAACCTCGATCTGCTTGGCAGGTTGCGGGAACGCTTCAAGGGAATGCGCCCGGATAATTTGCAGGGAATACCGCCAGGTGATGTAATCCTCTCCGTCGTGGAGCAACTCCCAGGGCAGGTCTTCCAATGTCAAGCAAAGTTCCTTGCTATCCGGGGTGGGAGAAGGAAAATGCAAGTACAGAATTCGTTCGAAAGATTCCATGCCAGGCTGGGCAAACGTGCGGATAAGAGAGGCTTGCGCTTCTTTTCCCAGCAGTTCATAGAGTCTCCGGCCGGTTTCTTGCCGGTTGGAGAGTAAATCCGCGGTCAGGCGGACTTCATTCTTTTCTCCGTCATCCAATTGCAGGGGCAGACCGCCCGCGCCATCGAAAGTGCGGGACGGCCAGGGCAAACGCAATTCGATATGTTTTCCGATTTGATAGTAGAAATCGGTGACAATTTCCCCGTTTACCTGGCGCGGCTCACCGAAACTCCACCAAAGTCCACCCACCATCGTCTCTTTTCATGGAAAACAATCGTAAAACATGCTCATTTTACTTCCCCCTCCATGAGAGTATAGTGGTTGTGGGACTGCGGTGGGATGGACAGCGAGAGTTTGTCTGGGGGAACCAGTTTTATTGGATATATATTGCCGGACACCAATCCATCCGGCTAAAACGAGATATCATTGTGCCTAGATACGGATAAACAAATCCGTGAGAAGATACGGAGGGAAAACAGAAAAAGTACAATAGAAGAAAAGACCCATTAGCCGTGTCGCGTTTGGATTCGATTATCAAGGTGTAAGTCACGATATCTCTCGGAGTGATGAGGGTAGGACCATGTATCCGTTTCCTCGAATAATCCACCTATTCCTGGCTGCAGTGCTTTTCGGCGCGGCCGGTGCCCCTGCTTTTACGCAAACCTCGAATGAACGTGAGTTCAAACCCCGCGTGGCGCGGATTTCGTATCTCGAAGGGCCGGTCACCACGCAACGCACGACCGATGATCAGTGGGTGGATGCCACTTTAAATCTCCCGCTCCTGGTGGGGGATAAGCTGTACACTGGAGTCGGAGGCCGGACCGAAGTGCAACTGGAAGACGGCATCACCCTCCGGTTGAACGGTGATACGTATATCCATTTCGCCAATCTGGAAGACACTATGATCCGCGTGGGACTGCTCAAAGGCTCTCTGGACGTCAACGCCGCCAAGGTTTCTTATACGCGGACCCCCGTTGAAGTTCAATCGAAGACCTTCCAAGCGGGTATTTACGAATGGGGACATGTCCGGTTTGACGCCGATGAAGCCGGGAACACGGTCATTATGGTGAAGCGGGGCAGCGTCGACATCGCCAAGGGGGCAAAAGACTTGCTCAACTTGCAACGCGGCCAGCAGGCGCGCATCAATGCCAGCGATCCCGGCAACCTGATCGTTGAGAAAATCCGCCAGGAAGACGACTTCGATCAATGGTGCCACATGCGGGACGCGATGATGGCGGCCAGCCAGAGCGGCCAATACATCAATCCCCGCGTGGCCGGGTACAGCGATCTCGACCGCTATGGCACGTGGGTGGAAATTCCCGAATACGGCCGGGTCTGGCGTCCGGCCGCGGTGGTGGAGACTTGGGCTCCGTACCGGGACGGCCGCTGGGTGTGGCGGGAGGATTGCGGATGGACTTGGGTCTCGTACGAACCCTGGGGCTGGGTACCCTACCATTACGGCCGCTGGGTTTATGTGAAGCGCTATAACTGGTGCTGGGTGCCGGGACCGGATGTCTATGTGGTGCACCATCATCACTATCACCGGCCTTTGTGGTGGCCGGCGCTGGTTTCATTCTCCTATTCCCGTCATGGCCGCTACTACAGTTTCGCGTGGGGCTACGGCGGCTATTACCATGATTATCCGTGCGTGGGATGGTTCCCGCTGGGTCCGCGCGATCCATATCCCCATTACTATCATTTCGGATACCGGCGCATCAAGTACGAAAACAACATTACCTATATCGACAATTCCTATACGGACAACTCTGTTAATTATTATGATTATTCAACGCACAATTACCAGAACATTAACGCTCCCAACGCGGTGACCGTGATGAACAAACGCGATTTCGACAACGGTGATTTCAGCAAGAAAGCCATCGCCAGTTTGAATCCCTCGGAAATCCGGAACGTCACCGTAGGGCCGGAAGCCGCGGTTCAGATTTCCCCCCGGCGCGTCCTTGAATCCAAACCAGAACGAGGAGGGGATGGCGGCTCTTTGGCGGGTCCTGCCGGTTCTATGCCGGCGCAGACAGCGCGTCCTAGTGAAACCGGGCGTGACCTCTCTCCTTCGCGGGCCAATGCGGTTGTGCCCGAAGGTGGCGCTGCTCCCACCTCGGTTGAACCCAGCCGCGGCCTAGGAAGCCGGGCGCCCCGGGATGAAGGGACCGCTGTTCAATCTTCCGCATCGCTCTCTCCAGCACGAACAGGTGCGGATCAGCCCAATGCAAGCGGACGGGTGGCACAACCAGGCCGGGAAACGGCAACCGTGCGCGAGGAGGGGAAACCGGATAGTTCCGGTTCGCCGACTCCTGGAAGAATGTCGCTCAGCCAGCGGCGGGTGATGACTCAGGAACAAGGTAACGAAGCCCGGCCGGAAACCGCCGCGCCTTCGTCCGCGGCTCCCCGGGCCACCAGCCCCAGCCGCGACGAAACACCATCCACAAGCACTCCCGGCGCGGCCCGCAGCCTGTCGCCCAGCCGCGCGGAGGCTTCTGGCACTTCGCCTCAGACAGAACAGCGCGCGTCGTTATCGGAACGGCGGGCATTGATTCAAGACCGTGCCAATACGGACCGGCCGGAAACCGCCGCGCCTTCGTCCGTGGCTCCCCGGGCCACCAGCCCCAGCCGCGACGAAACACCATCCACAAGCACTCCCGGCGCGGCCCGCAGCCTGTCGCCCAGCCGCGCGGAGGCTTCTGGCACTTCGCCTCAGACAGAACAGCGCGCGTCGTTATCGGAACGGCGGGCATTGATTCAAGACCGTGCCAATACGGACCGGCCGGAAACCGCCGCGCCTTCGTCCGTGGCTCCCCGGGTCACCAACCCCATCCCGAGCGCTGCGCCTCGCAGTACCCCATCCTATTCTCCCAACCGGACTGGAACATCCAATCTCCAGCCTCGAACCGAGACTGGGGTGCCCCGCTCATCTTCTTCCAATTCAAGTAGTTATGTCCCGTTGAGTGAGCGCCGGTCCGTCAGTCCATCCAATCAGGGGGACGCGGTCCGCTCGAACATCGTGAATCAGCCATCGGTCCGGTATCTGGGACCATCCCGTTCTTCGTCATCTCCCTCTCCGAGTTATTCTGCTCCCCGCTCGGCCGGGACGAATGGGCAAATCTCCCCTTCGTACAACGCGCCTCGTACCAATACGCCTAGCACCACCTATTCTGCTCCACGGACGTATTCCGCTCCCCAGGCCGTGCCCCGTTATCAATCCAGTCCCCCCCGGGTAAGCGGTCCCAGTGTGAGCGTTCCGCGAATGAGTGCTCCGAGCGTAGGCTCCCCTAACGTGAGCGCCCCGCGAATGAGCGTTCCGCGCATGAGCGCTCCGAGCGTGAATGTTCCACGCTTGAGCGCACCGCAACCAGCCGCTCCCCGGGTAAGTACTCCTAATGTTAGCGCACCGCGGAACATGCAGCCTCAACGGTCTGTTTCTCCCCGCCGCTAATACCCGCTTTTGAGTGCCCTGATCAGAACGGGGGTGTTTCGAGCCCCCGTTCTGATTTTTTGGGCGGGTCTGTCATGGGCAATGATTGTAACCGGTTACCGGATTTTAGGGATTTTTCACCGCGCCATTCCGGTAGAGGAGGATAAGTCTAACACTGAAGCATCTTTTCTCCTCTGGCAGGGGGAAAAAGAGCATGCGGCTGGAAAGGGTGAAATACATACTTTCTTTGCAATTGAGTAGACTGCTGCAGAATTGATCACTCCCCCGTTTTCACATCCTGCTTTTTTGTGTAAATGAAATACAGGTTCCGGAAATAAATCAGACAATTGAAAAGATAGCTGAGGATAATCCACCGGTCCGCGATATGGAGGGCGTACGTCAGCATCAACAGGCTGCCCACAATGCTCAAATACCAAAACGACACGGGAATCACGCTTTCCTTCCGGATTTCTGAGGCGATCCATTGAATGATGAACCGGGACGAAAACGTGACCAATCCCAGGACCGCAATCATGTCCCAGAAACCGAAACCGCCCGACAAAATTTGACTTAACTTGGAATCCATGGTTATTCCTATTTTCACAAAATGGATGGTGTCTCGGAATTATCATGGCCCGCCCCGGGGAGGGATCAAGGGATTGAGACTCAGGGGGATAGAGAAAGAATAGGAGAATAAACCGGGAAGCAGTTGCTTGGTAAACCGGTATGCTTCTGGGAAGGTGAAATCAAACCGCCGAAGCCAGTATTTACCCGATTGTAGAGAATGGATGAATTTCGCCCTTTCCGGGCTACCCTCACCCTACCCCTCTCCCAGAGAGGGAATCATTTCGCGTGATCCCCAATCCTCCGCTCACGAAAAGTAACGTGAGAAAGTGCTGTGTTCTGTTAAAACCGTTACCCGCCGCGCAAACCAACGAAACAACTCAAAAAAAACGCCTCCCGTTTGTTCAGGAGGCGGGGATCGATGAATTTCCTTGCCGATCAACATTCAAGTTCGGATTGAGGCCATGTGCGGATCAGTGTTTCCCCGGTTCGAGCGGCACGCTGCGCCGTTCATAAGTCACATAGGCTTCCAAAGCGATCATCTTGGGATCATTGGGTTCCAGCATCTTGCCTTCCAGGGGATTGAGGATGCACCAATTGATCATCTCCCGGAGCGCGGCCACCCGGCCCAGTTGCTGCTGGAATTTCGGGTAAGTTTCGGGGTGCGTATTGGCGGCATTGGGATGGCATTGCGCGCAAGCCACGCCGTTGGTTCCCAGTTCCGGGCTGACCCATAGCGCACGGCCTTTTTCGACTACGCTCATGAATTCTTGTTGCCACCGCTCCACATCCTTGTCGGTGAACTCATCCGCCTGGGGGGTGTCCAAGGCGAGGAACAGGGCTACCGCCAAGAGGAGCAAACCGAGGGCGGAAAACGTGATACGCAGGATTATTTTCGACATGGACGTCTCCTTTGTTCTTGTATTAGCGATGCGTGCTCAATAATGGATTTGCGGGGGGATCCGTTTGTCCGGCGATTGATACACCGTGTCCTCGGGTTGTTTTGTTTCTGGATTATAGGCCACCGTGCGGTTGGTGTTGTTCCAGAGATTGTAGCGCAGAGTCACGCGTCCCGTATTCAGATCGATGAGTTGCCAGCCCGTGGCGTCCCGTTCAAAGAACGGATCGGCCCGGTTCATGGGGACGGTGAGTTTGGGCAAATGGCTTTCGGCTTGCGCGTAACTCTGGGGATAGGGCCAAGGCCAGGCGGTCGCCATTACGGAATTGAAGCTGATGTTCCCGATCTGGTTGTATTGGATCTGGTGGACATGCCCGTACACCACGGTGACGGTTTCGAACGGCTGGAGGAGCGCTTGCACTTCGTCCGCGTCCTCGGTCCAGAAATTCCATCCTTTATAAATCTTCTGGATAGGGGAATGCGAGAACACCACAACCGGGGTGTCTTTTTTTACCTTCGCGAGATCTTTTTGGAGCCATTTCCGTTGTTCTTCGCCGACCATGAAGGGCGAACCGTTGGGATTGTCGAGGCCCGCCATCTCCAGCATGCGTTGTTCGGCAGTGGGCCACCGGTTGTGGGTCCATTCGTCATACGTGAGCACGCTGTTCAAAGTAATGAAATGCACACCTTTATGATCCCAACTATAGTAATGGGGACCGAACAATTTGGACCAGTATTCTCCAAGGTCCAGGTAATAATCATGTTCCCCCATCACGCAGCGCACCTTGTAGTTGAGTTTGGAAAGCATTTCGGCTCCGTGGTCGAGTTCTTCTTTTTTCCCCAGTTGGGCCAGGTCGCCGCCGAAGATGACGAAATCGGGTTTGGGAGTAAGCAGGTTGGTTTCGGCCACCGCCCGGATCAGCCCGCGGTCCCAGTTGTAAACGAAATTGGAACCCTGGATCTGCTGGATATGCGAATCCGAGATGTGCGCGAAGGTGAAATTCTTGCTCGAATCGGCGAAGGATAATTCCACCATGGTGAGCGGCAACGCTCCCAAGGCGGCCGCGCCTTTGAGAAAATCGCGGCGGGATAGACAGGTTGCGGTCATGATAGCCTCCTTTGGCAGGGAACGCTCCCTTTGGTTTATTGGGCGTATTCCGGGCTGGTCAGCGCTTCCATGAAGGCGACCAGGGCATCGATTTCTTCGTCGTTCAGGTTCAGCGGGCGGATTCCGCTGCTGAGAAAATCATTGACCGGGTCTCCGGGCTCGGTCACCCCGCCGTTGTTATAATGCTCCATGACTTCCCGCAACGTCGCCAGGCTGCCGTCGTGCATGTAAGGAGCGGTTTTGGCGACGTTGCGCAGCGTGGGCGTTTTAAACGAACCAATGTCATCGAGTTTCCGGCTGATCGCAAACCGGCCCAATTCCGAGGTGCGCTTGTCGGTCAACACTTTCTTGTCCACCTCCGAAGCCGTGGCTTCGGCCTTCAAAAACTCGCGCGCCAGTTTGGGGATTTGGTGCTGGATGGCGTTGATTCCCACGCCGATATTGTGAAACCGGTTGTCGGTGAACAAGGCCTGGGTTTGTTCGATGACATGGCAGGAAACGCAGCGTCCTTCGTTCACGAAAAGGTGATACCCCTGGATTTGCTGGGGGGTCATGGCGTCCGCCTCTCCGCCAAAGAACCACCGGTCGAACGGCGAGTTGCCCGAGATGATGGTCCGCTCAAACGCGGCGATGGCTTGTGTCACCTCCGTCATGGTGACGGCTTCTCCGCTTTTGCCGAAGACTTCCTTGAATTGCTGGACATACTCTGGATCCGTCCGCACGATATCCAGAATGGGTTGATGATCTTTTAATCCCATTTCCACCGGATTGACCGGGGGGTGCAGCGCCTGGTCTTCCAGGGAGGGGGAACGGCCGTCCCAGAATTGCGTCTGCATATAGGCCGCGTTCACCACGGTAGGAGCGTTGCGGGTACCGGTCAGTTTGAAGATCCCTTCCGACACTTTCAGGGGACTGTCCGTGAAAACTTTTTTAGGATCGTGGCATGTGGAACAACTGACTTCCCCGGTGGAACTGAACCGGGCATCCATGAATAGCTTTTCCCCCAAGGCAATCTTCGCGGGAGTTTGGGGATTATCCGCCGGGTATTCAACCGGAGGCAATCCCAGGGGAACCGCTCCGATTTCTGCCGCCCCGCCGGAGGCGGCGGCCTGCAATCCGCCGCTTCCGTCTGGCACGCCGAGGAAAGCGGCCAGGCACAGAAGCGTACCAACGCGAATCCGTGTATGTCGCTGCGCGTCCATGTGTGGTCACCTGCTTCTTGAGATTGGATGTCCCCTCCACAAGCGGAAAAACACTGCCAGGGATGGGATCATTTCCTAAATGCTACTTAATCATAAATAAGAATCTTTCGTAAGATGAAAGCAAAAAAAAGGGGCTTTGTCAATATAAAAGGCGCTATTGGGAATGATTATTTTTTTCACATTCCTGGCAGATTCCTCGCAATTCCACTTTTTTCAGATTGATTTTCCCGAAGGTGTGGGTGATGGGGGGAAGTTCGAGTTGATCGAATTCCGGCCAGTAAAAATCCTCGATACTTTTACATTTTAGACAAATAAAATGATGGTGATGATCCATATTCGCGTCATACCGTCCCTTGTCCGACAAGCATTGCACCCGGGAAATGAGGCCGTAGTCTTCAAATAAGGAAAGAGTCCGATACACGGTATCGAGCGAGAGGGTAGGCAGTTTCTGATGGATCCGGGAGAAGACCTCTTCCGCCGTGGGATGGTCGATGGTATCCAGCAGGGAGTGGAAAATCATCAGCCGTTGATGGGTGACCTTCAAACCGCGTTCCCGGCAGAGAGCAGTGAATTGGCCGATCCGTCCCTCGATTTCGGATTGCGGACGAGTTTTCACGGATTTTAGTCTCCTGGGCGTTTTGTACGCCGCCCATTGAGAATAACGGCCTTCCGGCTTTCAGTCAATCACATACGAAGCCGTCTTCTTTTTATGAATCCGCCGGAATGGGATTTTCACGATCCCAGGACATCCCGTAACAGGAGGTTTCCTTATTTCGTGGTTTGGGGCGGTGTTATGGATTGAGCTGAGTGATCTCGATGCTCTGATTTCTATTCTTTAATAATAATTCTATTTATCATTTTTGTCCACTTTTAATTGAATGAGAGAGGGACATCATGACCACTCACAAAACATTCAAGAAGCTGTTGGAGGTGAAAGCCAAGTCTGCCGCCTCCCATGAATAAGAACCGTGAATAAGAATTTCTGTTCCGGATTTTTGGGGTGAATCCGGGCGCGGGAAAATTACTTTTTTTGGATGGTTTGGAGCAAAGGCGTATGGACCGTTGGGCAAGGAGGCCTGGTATTATCTTGGCGTGGGGAATGACGCCGCGCGGAAAAAGGAGTATCATCGAGTTTCAGGAAATCGACTGGAGGAGCTCTCATGTATCAAAAAAGCATTGAACTACTGAACAAAGCCGTGGCGGATGAACTGGCCGCCGTGCACCAGTACATGTATTTTCATTTTCATTGCGACGATCAGGGATACGATTTGCTTGCGGCCCTGTTCAAACGGACGGCCATTGAGGAAATGTTGCACATCGAGCGCATCGCGGAACGCATTTTGTTTTTGAAAGGCGACGTGATCTTGAAAGCCTCGGCGGAAGTGGATCCCATTCAGGATGTCCAGGCCATGCTGGAATTCGGGGTGAAGTCGGAGCAGCAAGCGGTGAAGGATTATAACCTCTGGGCGAATGAATGCGCGCAGAACGCCGATTCGGCTTCCAAGAAAGTGTTTGAGGATCTAGTGACCGACGAGGAACGCCATTTCGATCAGTTCGACACCGAACTCGAGAATATTGCCAAATTCGGGGAACGGTACCTGGCCTTGCAGTCGATCGAGCGGAGCAAAACCCGGGCCGCGGGCGCACCGGCGGAGTAAGGACAGCCGATAAACAAAAAAAGAAGAAGTCGGAAAGCAAAAAAATTGTTTTTTTTGTAACATTGTACTCATTCGCTGAGAATTGCACCCTTTCAAGGTTTTCCTCACCCTGACGCTCCTTCTAAGGGAAAAAATTTCATTGCTTCCATCGGTCTGCATCATACAAATCAAGGAATATGCATATTCTAAATATCTAAATAATTACAATAATCAAAATAAAGGAAGAATCCTTTGCTCCTTTTTGTTCGGAGCAAGAAATGGCGTAAGGTCAAAGAAAAAGCCTCTTCCCCAAGCGGGGAGGAAGAGGCTTTCCACACCATTCCCAAATGCTGCTAGGGATGAACGACCGCTTTAATGGGATTGCCCCTGCGGTCGCGCACTAAGGCAATAGTCTCACGCAATTCGGACAGGGGAACGTCATGGGTACGCAGCAGATCCACGTTCACCAAGCCGTTGGCGATGGCTTGGAGGGCGGTCGGCCAGGTGAGGGGAGCCAGCCAGGAGAAGAGGATGGTTTTGTCCCAGAAGATGGATTTCAGCGCGGGAAGCCGGACCACCGCGTCGTCGGCGGGCAAGCCGAAATAGACGATCCGGGCGCGGCGGCCGGTGATCTCCAGGGCTTGCTCCATGGCGGGCACCGCGCCGGTGGCGACGATGCAAGCGTCGGCGAACTTGCCGTTGGTTAGTTTTTCGATTTCTTTTTTGAGATCGGGCGTGTAGTAGGGAGAATTCTTGTCCGCGGTGTTGTAAAGCAGTTGGGCGCCGACTTTTTTGGCGATGTCGAGCCGGTAATCCAAGGTATCGACAACGGCCACCTGACCCGCGCCGCTTGACTTGATCAGTTGCAGCATCATCGCGCCGATCACGCCCGCGCCCAGGACGACGGCGAAGTCGCCGAGTTGAATGCTCATTTTAGAGACCCCGTAGGTGGCGCAGGCCAACGGTTCGGTCATGGCGGCTTGTTCGTAGGTCACGTTGGCCGGGATTTTGTGGACGCCGGTGTAGTGGGAGACGCAATATTCCGCGAACGCGCCATTGCTGGAGACGCCCAGCACCTGTTTCTTTTCGCAGAGGTTGGGCATGCCGCGTTTGCAGATTTCACACGCGTTGCAATACTGCACCGGATCGATCACCACCCGGTCGCCTTTTTGGAACAACCCCAATTTTTCGGGGATGGCACCCACTTCGGCGACTTCCCCCGTGAACTCGTGACCGAGAATCAAAGGACCTTTGCCCGTGGGGGTTTCGAGGGAGCTTTGGCCGTAGTAATAAGCGACATCCGAACCGCAGATGCCGCAGGCTTTCACGCGCACCAGAATTTGATCCGGGCCGGGAGCGGGAACGTTGACACTTTCCAGTTCCATCTTTTCCGGCTCGTAGAAGACTTGAGCAGCCATGGTTACCATGATAACACCTCGTTTTCAATATTTCTTAAACGTTGTTTTTGCCGCGCGGATCCGTCGTTCTGTTTCCGCGATGGTCCTTTACCGGCCGTATTTCTGAAGATAGGGCTTTAAAAATTCCTGGGCCTTGCGGGTGACTTCCCAGGCTTCCGGCCAGAAACACAGGTCAATGGTCCACCATTTTCCGGTGAATTCGGCGTCTTTCATGATGGCGGTCAGGGCTTCGTCGAAATTGATCTTGCCTTCGCCAAACGGCCGGTGGGTGCTGGTTTCGTTACCGTGCAAGGTTCCGTCCGAATCGATTAGATGAACGTGGCCGATATGGCCTTTGAGCATCCGCGCGAATTCGGCTACGCCACCAGGCAGGGTTTCCTTTTGACCCGGTTGGCGCGCGCCCACCACGGCGCACATGTACGCGTGGCAGGTGTCGAACAGGACGGAAAAATTGGGATGATCGACGGCCTTCACCAGATTCACCACTTCGCTGGGTTTATTGAACAGGAAGCCTGGTTCGAATTCCCAGACCAATTTCACGCCGAAGTCCTCGGCGATCTGGGCGCATTTCCGCCACAGTGAAACGATCCGGTCGAAGGCCACTTGCCGCTCCACGCCGGGAATGCCGTCCGGCCCGTTGACACAATCCACGCGGAGGGCCGGGGCGCCCAGGTCAAGGGCCAGTTGGAGATTCTTTTTGAAGAGTTTGATGTAGGAATCGTTCTTCTGCGCTTCGTCGGTGCCTGGACCCGGGTACGCCCAGAAGTCGGCGGCCATGCCGGAGACTTCCAGGCCATTGGCGCGGATGAGATTTTTGATTTTTTCGCGGTCGGCCTTCATGGGATAATCGTCTGGATGGACATGCGGCCGGAACGCGCCGATCTCGATGCCATCGAAGCCGTAAGCGCCCAGCTGGCGGACCACGGTGTCAAAGGGGACCGGATTGGATTCATAGGGGCCGAAGGCATACGCCCACGAACCGATGGATAGCTTGACTGACATGGCTTGCCGTACCTCCCCAATCTGTTGGATTGAAACGAATTTCTCTGGTTTTTTGCGGAACCGGGCCGGGAGAATGTTTAAACCAACCTCGATTCCTTCCTATTTTATAGTTCCGGCGGATAGCAGGCGGTGATTTCCAGATTTTCCGTGCCGGTATTGACAATCGTATAACCTGGCAGGCAAGCCGGGATGAAGACCGACCGGCTTTTAGCGATTTCCACGTCTCCGAAGGGACCGCGAAGAATCCCTTTACCCTGCGTGGGAACCAGGCAATGGAAGCCTTGGCCGCCCGGCATGTCGAGTTCTTTGTTCACGCGCAAGCGATTGACCCAGAAATACTTTTTGGCTTCGTCGGGAACCAGTTGTTCGACGACGCTTCCATTTTGTTCCCGGACCACCTTGGGAGTGCGCTTGACGTATTTGTTCAAGTACTCCTCCGGCATGGCCTCGAAGCGGGCGGCGTCGAGGGCGGTGTCCCAATCCAGACCGCAGGCCGCGTCCTCCCGTCCATAGGGATACCCTTCCCATTCGGCCAGAATGTTCCAATCGGTAGGTTCCTGCGGTTCGAGGATGCACAAGCCCGCGCCCAGCGAGTGCACCCAGCCGTCGGTCAGGTAGATCACATCCCCGGCCTTGGGTTCGATCACGTGCATATGTTGGCGCATGGTTTCGACATCCTGCGCTTCCATCCATTGCTTGAATTCCTGTTTGGTGATGTCCCGCTTGAAACCTACCCACGCCTTGGCGCCGGGCCGGGTGTCGATGACGATCCAGGCCTCATTTTTGCCGAAGGGCGAATTGAGGTGTTCCGACGAAAATTTCGGGGAGGGGTGCCAATGGACGGGGATATGGGCGTCATCGCCGACGTCGAAAATCTTGAGCAACACGCCTAGTTTCGCCCCGAATTTTTCGTAATGCTTCCGTCCTAGGGTTTCTTCGGGAAAGGCTTCCAGCAGTTCGGTGAGCAGAGCGGTCTCTCCATTGGGCAGTATGACCCGGCTGATGCCCTTGTCGGGGGGGTTGTCGCGGCCCGGCGTGATGGCCCGGTTGGTGGAGAAAATCCATTCCTCGGACCGGAAATCGTCCTTGGGATCGGGTTCCCCCATGAACTTGGCGCGTAATTTTCCACCGTTGTAGAAATGGAGATAGGTGTTGGGCGCCAGATACACAGGCTTTTCCAGCAATTTTTTCAGTTCGTCTTTGGATGCCATGTGAACTCCTCCGGATTTTTATTGAACCAATACGAAATCATCACCGTGATGTTACGGGGTTGCCGTTTGATGCGATATATCCTAACCCAAACCGGCCAGGAGTGTATAGAGGAAGAGAAGGGAGGAAATCATGGCCAGGTGGACGATTTTCCCACCGCCAGCAGCGACACCCCGATGGGCAGAGATCCATAGCGCAGGACGTGCCGCTCCAGGGCAAAGATCCGGTAGAGAAGCGAATTCAGAAGGGGATTGGCGGATTTTAAGTCTGATTCCTTCCATGAGGACGGCCGGAACCAGCGGTTGAACAACCGGACCGTCAAGACGGCGGGAAACAGCAAGGTGTTGAAATACGAAATCTTATGAACTTCGAAGCCGGCCGCTTGGAGTTTGTGGAGCAGATTCCGTTTCGTATACCGGCGGACATGGCGCGATACCTCGTCTTCGCCTCCCCAGAGGATGGGCAGAGCGGGAACGGTGAGCAGCAGCCGTCCGCCGGGCTTCAACACGCGCCGGAACTCGCGCAGGAGGTTCCCATCGTCCTCGACATGTTCCAACACGTCGAAACACGTGATCCAATCGTACGCGCCGGATGGCAACTCCTGGGGCGTTACGATCCGCCGGACGTTGTTCATCCCCCGTTTATGGCACCAGGCGATGGCTTGCCCGCTTTCATCCACCCCGGTGACTTCCCCGAAAGGGGCGAGGGCCAGGGTCAGTCCGCCCGTTCCGCAGCCGTAATCGAGAATGGAAAGCCGGGGAGCACCGGACCGCGTTTCCGCAACCATCAGCGCGTGGAGGATGGACACAATGATTTCGCGGCGGGCGAGGAACCACCAGTGAGATTCTTCATGCTCGTAATTGAGTGCGTAGGCTGCCGGCTGCATGGCATCGATCAGGGGAAGGTCACAAGGCGTCGACCGCCCGGGTTTCCAACCGTTTGAGAATGGCGTATCCCGCAAGGAGCCCAATCACGGATACCGCGGCCGCGTAGGGGACCGCCCCGTAAAATACCAGCTGGCGTAACTCAGCCAAGCCGGGGAAGGCCGCGTCTTCCACCCGCAGGCGGGAAGCCAGCAAGGCGTAGCGGTACCATTCCAAGATTCCCGCCATCGGATTGAGAAAATACAGCCACCGCCATCCGCCCTCCACGCGTTGATACACCTCGTACACATCATACAACACCGGCGAGAGATAGAACCACACGAAAACGAGAAACTCCATCATCTGGGTGGTGTCGCGGAAGAGGACGTTCAACACGGATACCGCGAAGCCTATTCCCAGAATCAAGGCGGTATGGAAACCGATCACCAAGGGAAGTTGCAGAACGGTCCATGAAGGACTGGAACCACTCAGAATGTAAACCAGCGGGATCAGCACCACTAGCGAGAACACAAAATTCACCCCATTGGCCAGCACCACCGCCGCGGGATACACGGCGCGTGGGCAATAAACTTTTTTGATGAGGTGACTGTTGGCCAGGATGGAGTGGGTCCCTTCGAGGAGGGCGGTCGAGAAATAAAACCACGGCATGTAGGTGACCAGCAGCAGGACATAATACGGAACCGCATACCGCGGGCTTTCGAAGCCCATAATAAACGAAAAGACCAAGGCGAGCACCGCGATGGTCAGCAGCGGGCGCAGCAGGCTCCAAAAGAATCCCAACACCGACACCTTGTACCGGGCCTTGAGGTCCCGCTCTGCCAACTGCCGGATCAACCGGCGGTAAGCCCACAGTTCGGAGAGGGGCGCCGCGTTCCGCCATTGGATGTCCGGTTTTTCAGTGATTGCCTCAGACGTGGGCGTAGAGGGATTCATGGGCATCGAAGGCATCCTGGACTTGTTGGCGCGTGGCGGTTCCCGTGGTTCCCAACTGGCGGATGGTGATCGAGGCCACCAGGTTGCCGATGACCGCCGCCTCGGTCAGTTGCGCGCCGGAAATCAGTGAAGAAACAATCCCCGCCGTGACGCTGTCACCCGCGCCGACGATGTCGATCGGCCCCGTGACGGGAGGGCAGGGGATGATCGTCTGGCCCTGCCCGGAAACGGGGCAAATCCCTTCCTTGTCCAAGGTCAGGAAAACCGGCCGGCCGGTACGTTTCCGCAGCGTTTCGGCGCATTCCAGGGCGAAGGGCGTGGGGCATTCGTCCCGATGGCCGGGATGGATGGCTTTGACCGTCTCGAAGCGGTTGGGTTTGACCAAGACGTTGTGAAACTCGCCGATCCGTTCACGGGAATCAGCAAAGAATAAAATCCGGGGATGTTCCGTGGCGAGCCGGGCCAGAGTGCCGCGCACCCGGCCGGTGATGACGCCGCAGTCCCGTTCTTGCACCTGGTCGGCGATGATCACCGCGTCCACGGCGGGCAATAATGCGTCCAAGCGTTTTAGCAATTCGGTTTCCATCGCTTCGGTGAGGGGGACGCGGTTCTTGATGTCCTGGCGGTTCATCTCCTCCTCGCCGCCGTTGGTCTTGCGCATGGGCTTGGTGTAGGTGGGAGTGAAGCGGTCCGGGGTGATGAGAATCGAGTCGATGTTCACGCCCTGGCGGATCAGTCCCTGCCGCAGTTCGTAGCCTTCGCCGTCGTCGCCGATGACCGTCAGCGCGGTGATGTGCCCTACCTCGAGGGCCCGGAGGTTGTTGACCACCGTGCCGGCTGCCCCTGGCTGCGAACGTTTGGCGGTGACTTGGTACGCGGTTTTACCGGTTTCGATGGAGATTTCATCCAACGCGGGATCGATCACCAGGTACCGGTCGAGAAAAAAGTCTCCGAAGACTAAAATTCGGTGATTCGGATATTGGGATAAGATTTCGTGCAAACGGGTACGGTCCATGGTTCAAGAATCCAGGGAGATCATTGAGACAACGATCATATCGAATCCATCGTATGCGATAAAGGCGCAACCGTTATCCATTCGTCCATGGCTTCTCTTCACCCTGTCCCTCTTCCAGAGGAAGAAGATCCGGAGATTGGCCCTTACACCAGGGAGCATGGCAAAATCCTCTGATAGTTTTCAAATTTTGGCTTAATTTTCGACTTCTTTATCATCTGTGAGTTCTATGAGTTATGTAACGAGTGCTCCGCATTTCCCCGCGCCTGAAGCGGCCGTAATTGGAAGATTCGCTGGATTTCGCGGTTTTTTTATGCTTCCGGACAACCAAACTCCAGAGCCCGGGATTTCCATCCAGGGTTCCAGGGTGGATAATTTTCACTTCCTATCCTTCGCCTCTTCGTTTCCCTCGATGATGACTTCCTTCGCATGGTTGATGATCCGCACACCGTTGACGCCGTTGTTGCCCCGGATGATGGCGTGCTTCACGTTCTCCCCCAGTTCCACGCTGGGCTGCGGCGTGGCGAAACTGGAGTTGTGGATCTGCACGCGGCCGGATTTGACGACCACCAAGGGATTGTCCGGTGTCTCCTTGTTCCAACTGCTAAAATAGCAATCGCTGAACGAAACGAAACCGTTTCCCTCGACGACCGCATTGTGCAGCGCCGGGCCCCAAAAGGCGCAGTTCACGAGCCGGACGCTGCCGTTGCAGCCCGGGCTGACGATCAATTCCACGGGGAATGGGCCGTTGAACGAAACGAATTGCCCGCCGGTGATCAGCAGGCCCATGGGTTGGATGGCGTCCACCCGCACGGCGGTTTCGCACGCGTCCGCCCCGATCCCGGTGAATTGCCCGTTGCAGGCCCCGTTTTCGGTTTGGATGAACCGCCAGCCAATTTTGGCGGGAAACACAAAGTTGTTGGACGCGTATTCCCAATCCGTGCGTCCGAAGATAAATGCTTCAAGATTTTCGTACATGTATTTGTACACCGGATCCCAGTTGCCGCCCACCGAGGCCGCCGACCACCAATGGCAATGAAACTGCACGTTCTCCACCCGGCCGATATCCGTGCAATTGTCCACAAACAATCCCCGCCGCAGCACGCATCCGTACACGCTGCGGACGCGGTGGCGCACATTGTTTTCCGGTCCCGTCCGGATGCCGTTGTAACTATTGATGAGTGTGACATTCTCCACCGTGTTGTCGAATCCGGTGAGATGGAACGTCCAGGGATACGGATGGATGTCCTCCGGTTTTTGTTCCGGATACCAGACTGTCAGTCCCTTGACCGTGCTGGAGTGGCCCATTTCGAAGAGCGCGGGAGCGGATTCATCGTCCCGTCCGCCCATGGCCAGAATGACCGTGCCAATCAGCGGTTCGATGGCCAACGGCGCCTCGTGCGCTCCGGTCACCGCCACGCCTGTTTTAACGTTCAAACTGCCCCGCACCACGTACCGGGCCGGCGGGAGGTACACCTGTCCGCCTTTGACTGCCGCGGCGTCGATGGCTTTCTGGATGGCGGCGGTGTCATCGGTCTGCCCATCGCCCGCCGCCCCGAAATCCCGCACGGAAAAAATCCCTTCCACTGCCGCCTGGGATTCCGCTTCCCCCGCGAGGGAGGATGAGGCGGCCCCGCCTATACAGACGAGACAGCAACTGGCCAGACTCAACCAGGCCCACGCCTTCGGATTGGGATTGTACCGCATGTGTTTGGCCGTCCTTCCTTGTGTATTCCGATGATTGCTCATTCCGGTTTGGAACTTCCCCATGGGAGGCGATTATCCCACGCTTGTTCGAAACCTGTCAACGAAATCACTCCCCTTTAGCCAGGCTGAGTCAAGAAATCTTTTGGGCTAATGGATCTCCTTTTGAATTTCCATGCCGATGACGCGCAGGGCTCTAAAATGCCGGATCGATCTAGTAAACTGGATTAGTCTACCCTGGTTTTTCTTTTTCCGGTCATGGATAGGGTTTTTCATGAATCTGGTTCAACCGTCCATGAGGAGATTCCGAAAAACGAATGTTTGCCTATTTTTCCCGCTTTTTCAAAACGATCTTCCAAAACCGCACCGATAACGATCTCCAGGATTTGTTCGGGCAATATTCGAACCTGGTGGAGTCGTGTGCCCGGGAATTGAATCCTTTATTTGCCGCCGGGAAAGAGGAACGTCTCATTCACGCGCAACGGATCGCCCGGTTCAAAGAAGAGGGGGACCAGTTGAAGCGCCGGCTCAACGAAATTCTCGATAAGTCCTTCATCATCAGCTGGATTGACAAGGCCGAAGCCACGCTCCTCGCCAACGAACTGGACAGTTGCCTGCGCGCCATGCGGCGGGTGGCCAAGCACATGCATATCTACCAGATCGATTCCATCCGCCCCCAGGTCCGGTTGCTTCTCAATTGCATCGTTCACATGGCCCAGGAAATTCCTAAAATGATCGAGGATTTACGCAATGCCCACTTCGACCTCCTATCGGCCCGCAATCCGGAAATCGGCAAGTTGGAATCGGAAGCGGATGAGTTGTACGCCATCGCGGTCAGCGCCCTGTGGCAGGAGGAGAGCGCCAATCCGCTGACCGTCATCAAGTGGGAGCGCATCTTTCAGGGATTGGAACGCATCACGGACCACGAACGGGACATCGCCGACACCATGCTCTCCATCGCCCGCGCCGCGCAATAGAAGGACCTTCGCACCATGGATTGGCATCTCCTGCTGGTGTTGGCGTTGGTCTTGGGTGCGGAATTCGTCAACGGCTGGACAGACGCTCCCAATGCTATCGCCACCGTCGTCTCCACCCGGGTCATGACGCCCCGCGCCGCCGTGGTGCTTGCCACCTTCTTCAACATGCTCGGCACCCTGTGCGGCACGGCCGTCGCCGAAACCATCGGGAAGGGCATCGTGGATTTAGCCTCCATGAATCCCGATATCATCATAGCCACCATGATCAGCATCATCCTCTGGAGTTGCGTCACGGTGCATTTCGGCATTCCCACCAGCAAATCCCATGAACTGGTGGCCGGGATGTCCGGGGCCGCCCTGGCGGTGGCCGGCCCCTCGGCTTTGGTGGCCGCCGGCTGGGTGAAAGTATTTTGGGGATTGATTCTCTCCAGTTTTTTTGGCTTTGTGATCAGTTTCATCATGGCGAAATGCATCATCGCGGGTTGCCGGGAAATCACCCCCTGCACTGCCAAATTCGTGTTCGGCAAATTGCAAATCGTCTCCTCGATGCTCATGGCGTTGAATCACGGCATGAATGACGGACAAAAATTCATCGGTATCTTTTCGATGACCCTGGTCGTGGCCAATGTCCTGCCCCACTTTTATGTTCCCCTATGGGTAATCCTGCTCTGCGCGTTCACCATGGGCGCGGGCACCATGGTGGGGGGCTGGAAGATCATCAAAAACGTCGGCATGCGCATGGTGGACATCCGCCCATGGCAAGGTTTCGCGGCGGAAACCTCCGCTTCCGGCGTGATCTTCGGGGCCTCGCTGGGAGGCATCCCCCTCAGCACCACCCACACGATCACCACCGCCATCATGGGCGTGGCCGCCGCCAAGAACATCCGTGGCGTGAGATGGAACATCGTGGGCAACATCGTCCTGGCCTGGGTGATCACGTTCCCCCTCTGTGCCGTGCTCTCCTTCCTGATCACCCTCGTGTTGACCCACCTGATTTAACTTTTCCAGTCCCTTTCCTTCGCCCAGTGTCCGAAGTTCTTGACGTAATTCCTCCCGTCCGCCCCGGGGAATCCCCCCGCACGTTCATTTCGATTTAGCCATGTTTTATTATTCAAACCGATGGCCTCTTTATTTTTTTATGGGATTGTGGTAAGGTAGCCAAACATTGGATTAATCCATTAACACATTGAATGCAGGGAGGTAAGGCATGATGAGGAAAATCACGCAATACGGATTTTGGGTAGCCGTTGTTCTCTGGGTTGCTGCCCCGTCCCACGCGCAGATTGGGATTTTTACCCAGTCCCAGGACATCGGCGATGTGGGTGCGGCGGGCAGCGCCAAACTCGAGAACGATGAGTACATCATTGAAGGCAGTGGGGCCGATATCTGGGGCACGGCGGATGGCTTTCATTTCCTCTACAAGGAAATGACCGGGGCCTTCACGATCAAGGGCAAGGTCTATGCGGAGGTTGGAGGCGGGGACGCCACCTGGACCAAGGCCGGCCTGATGGTGCGGGACAATCTGACACCGGGTTCGCCCTTTGGATTCGCCATGATCCGGTCCAGCGGGCAGGATTTTGCTCCGCAATGGCGGAATACGCAAGGTGCCGAGGCGGACTGGGGTGGCGACGCTACCCTGGTTGGCGGGATTGACGGGACGGGTGTCCAAGAGGGCATCGTGGAAGTGGAACGGGTTGGCACCACGTTGAACTTTTATTACGTGAATCTTGAAACCGGCCAGCGGGTCTTGCATTTGACCCATGTGGTGCCCGGTCTTCAGGATCCGGTGTACGTGGGCTTGGCGGTGACGTCGCATAACTACGGTCAGATCAGCACGGGTTATTTCCAAAACGTGGTTCTCCAGGAATATCCCTGGTCGGCCAGCCGGATTGTGCCGGTGCAATCCTATTCTCTCGGGCAGAGCATACAGGGGATCACCGTGAGGGTGGACGTGCGGGAAGGCCAGACGGTGGCCAATCTCACGGTGAAAGAAACGCTTCCAGCCGATCTGGCGGTCAGCAACGTGAACGCCACCGCGGGAAACTTCACCATGGCCAATGGCGTCATCACATGGACGTTGAGCAACGTCACCGGCTCGGCTTCCTTGACGTATGATTTGCAGGCCCCGACCCGGACTTCCTACGGGAACATCAATTTCACGGGTGAGGCCACGGACGGCACTTTAACTGTTCCCATGGCCTCTTCGGTTCCTCTCCGGAGGTTCAATATTTATGAGACATTTTCCTATCCGCTGGAACAAGCCGGCACCGCTTTGGCCAACCTGCAGCAACAAGGCGGATTCGGTTGGGCATCGGGTTGGGCCAATTCAGGCGCTTTATCGCCGAACGCCCTGGATACCAAAATCCTCGAAGCCGGTTTGGTGCAGAATCAACCGGCTGAATACAATCCTGGCGGATTTTCGGTCCGGGTGACCGGAAGCGCGGATAACGGCGTCGGCCGCAAATTCGAACCGGTCTCCACGGGTGAGCTGTGGGTGTCATTCGTCTTTCTGGATGAAGGCCCCGCGGCCAACCATTGGGCGGGGCTGACCCTGTTCGCTTCCAACGGTTCTGAATCCAGCTTCGTCGGCAAACCCTACAACGCCGATAAAGCGGGCATCGGCAACCTGCCGGGCGGGGATAGCTTGACCCAGGCCAATTATACCGTGGCGAATCATTACCTGGTCCGTTATGTCCTGAATTCAGGTTCGGGACAGAACGACAGCGTGTATCTGTGGATCAATCCCGATGAATCCGACCGGATGGATACCTACGATGCCGGCGGACCCAACAACGATGAAATCAGCGACATCGCGGAAATCCGCTTGCGCCGCGGCTCGGGCTCGGGTTCCGCGTATTTCGACAACATCTGGATCAGCTCCGATCCGGCCTTGCCTCCGGCGGGGGCGGGACGCGTGGACCTGACCTTTAACGATCCCAACCGTGATCCCAACCTCCCGGTGTGGGATGTCATTTCGGTCGATCAGTATGACGACGGAATTACGGGCCAGCCGGGTTTCGGACATGACATCGGCAACAATTACTATCTCATCGTCGCGGGGTATCTGTACTACAACGCGGCCGGCACCGCGTTTGTGGCCAATGGTCTGCCGCCCGACCGCATGAGCGGCCTCAATGGCCACATCCTGGGACCCTATAACAACGCGTTCGAAGAGTTGGGCCTGAAAAACTCGATCAAGTTCAATAACGCCGCCGCGCAGCGCGGGCCGTTCACCTTCAACGTGGTTCCGCCCGGCCAGTACAGCGAATTGCGGGCGGCGATGACCGTAGGCAACGGCTACGGTGTCCTGAAATGCACGTTGAATTATGAAGACGGCACGTCCGAGCAGACCGAAATCCACGCCGACGATTGGTTCCGCGATCCCGGGGATGCCACCTGGATGTGGAATGACGTGACCTTGCTGATCAACGGCATGGACCGGCTCGACGGTTCCAGCCTCTTCGCCGATGCCAACGATCCGGCAGTCAACGAACACGCCGCGCCGGTCAATCCGGACAAGGTGCTTGTCTCCGTCACGCTGGAACTGGATCTGGAAAAGAGCCAGAACGGCGGGGCCGTGGCCTTCAATCTCTACGACATTTGGTGCTACCCGGCCGGTGAGCCGACCGCGGTGGATGACTGGTCCTTGTTCTAAGCATTGCTTTCCAGGACCGGTGCCATCCCGGTCCTGGATGGCATCATGGAAAAAAATCCCCCGGGGATCGTGGTCTCCGGGGGGATTTTTTTATAATGCCAGCGGGCCGGCCATGCCACGGGGGGATTGGCCGGGGCGGATATCTAGGTCCGCTCCGGCCGAATGCCGGCGGGAGGATGATAGTTTTTCATTTCATTGTCCCAGTTTGATGGTTTCGTTATCTTGGGTGTAGGGAACGCCTGCCGGACCGGAGAGGTCGATCCGCAAGAATCCCTGCTTTTCGCTGGCGATGATGTCCCCCTTGGAGTTCAGGCCGTTGCTGGGATCGTAGGGGCGGGTGGGATAGGCCTGGCGCGTCTTGTCCGGCCCCCATCCCCACACCCACCAGGTCCCATGCAGGGAATCCAATCCCTGCTTGATCCCCACGTATAGATACCACCCCGCCTGCAGGCCGTCTCCCCGGTCGTCGGTCATCGTCACGTTGCTGGGCATGTCGATGAACGGATCGTATGGAATCTGGGTCATGTAGGCGATTGGAGTGGTGATCGGACTCAGGTTGTACGTGTGCGAAAGTTGGCTGACTTCGCACAGGCCGCACGGCCATCCCGGCGGCCGGAAGGGAATGAAGTTGTTGTCGATCCGGTACATGTCGATGGCGTTCGCCTGCGCCCGGATGTCAGCCATGGAACGGCTGATCAAGGCCCGGACTTGCGCGTTCAGGAAATTCGGGACCGCGATGGCCGCCAACACGCCGATAATGGCCACGACGATCAGCAATTCAATCAGGGTGAAGGATTGGTTTTGTTTCATGATCAATTCTGCTTTTAAAAACAGGATAGATATACAACCTTCGCTATTCTACCATGAATCAAGCCGTCAGGTCATGCGGTTTGGAATGGTATTTTCATAAAAAAAATCGGGAAGCGTGAAATAATCGGGGACCATGGCCGCGTAAGCGCCCACTTCTAAGGGAGCGTTGATCAAGGGGGAGATTATTGCCTGGAATACTGGCGAATCCCGAGTGGTTCGATTGACTTGCGAAATTGAATCTGGGAAGGTAGGGCATCTGTGTTGATTTAATCCACTGCGAAATGGGAGACTTCCATGTTTAACGGTATCTTTCGCATCCCCGAACCGCAAAATGAACCGATTCTTTCGTACGCGCCGGGATCGCCGGAACGGGCGGAACTGCAAGCCAAACTCCAGGAAATGATGGAGAATCCCGTCGAGGTTCCAATGATCATCGGGGGAAAAGAAATACGCAATGGCAACCTGGTGGATATGCGGTGCCCGCACAATCATCATAGGGTGCTGGGCCACTATCATCAGGCGGACTCGGATTACACACATCAAGCGATCGCCGCGGCCCTGGAGGCGAAACACACCTGGGCGGCGATGCCCTGGGACGCGCGGGCGATCATTCTTCTGAAAGCCGCCGAATTGTTATCCACCCGTTACCGCGCCACCCTCAACGCCGCCACCATGCTCAACATGAGCAAAACCTGCCACCAGGCGGAAATCGACTCGGCTTGCGAATTGATTGACTTTTGGCGGTTCAATCCCCATTTCATGGAGGAGGTGTATGGTGATCAACCCTTGTCCACTAAAGGTGTGTTGAATTACATGGAACACCGCCCCCTGGAAGGTTTCATCCTGGCGCTGACACCGTTTAACTTTACGTCCATCGCCGGAAACCTTCCCACCGCCCCCGCCCTGATGGGCAACACCGTCGTATGGAAGCCCGCTTCGGCGGCGGTGTTGCCGGCCTATTACATCATGAAAGTGTTGCAGGAGGCCGGCATGCCGGATGGCGTTATCAACCTGATTCCCGGTCCGGGCCCCAAAGTCGCACCTCCCGCGCTGGACCATTTGGACCTGGGTGGCATTCACTTCACGGGCAGCACCTATGTGTTTTCCACCATCTGGCTTTCTGTGGGTTCGGATATCCGCAAATATCATGCTTATCCCCGGATCGTGGGAGAGACCGGGGGCAAGGATTTCATCTTTGCCCATGTTTCATGCGATATCGAGGCCCTGGTCACTGCCTTGATCCGCGGATCGTTTGAATACCAGGGACAAAAATGTTCCGCCTCCAGCCGGGCCTATATTCCCCAATCCCTCTGGCCGCGGGTAAAGGAAAGGCTGCTGGATGAAATCCCGCACATCGGCATGGGCGATATCTGCGATTTCAAAAATTTCATGGGGGCGGTCATCGATAAGAAGGCGTTCGACAGCATCTCCGAATACATTCAACTCGCCAAGACCGATCCCATCTATGAAATCCTTTGCGGAGGGAACTGCGATGCCTCGATGGGATACTTCATCGAGCCGACCATCGTTCGCAGCCTGGAACCCAAATCCCGGCTGATGACGGAAGAGATTTTCGGCCCGGTTCTGACCGTCTTTGTCTATCCCGACGAAGAGTATGAGGCCGCCCTCGATTTGTGCGATAAAACCAGCCCATACGGATTGACCGGTTCCATTTTCGCCCTGGACCGTTCCGCCATCGTTAAAGCCATGACCGTGCTGCGCCAGGCGGCCGGGAATTTCTACGTGAACGACAAGCCCACAGGCGCCATCGTGGGACAACAGCCGTTCGGCGGCAGCCGCGCATCGGGCACGAACGACAAAGCCGGCTCGTGGCTCAACCTGGAACGCTGGGTTTCCCCCCGGACCATCAAGGAGACGTTCATTCCCCCTACCCAATGGCGCTATCCTTACATGGGATGATGTCATTCCGCAACGCGAGGCAATGGAGGAGAGGCCGTGCTGATAAAAAACCACCCGGTGGTGAGCGTTCTTCTGCTTTTCTTTTATCTCTTTCTTGTTGGCGTTTATCCCTCCGCCCAGGCGGATGAAATCGTCTTGGAAAATCAATACGTGAAGTACGCTATCGGCCCGGATGGAATGAACCACCATTTTATTGATCAATCCACCGGCCGGGATTTTTGTGATCTTTCTTCTCCCTCGCATTGCGCCGCGATTCAGGCGGGTGGACAAGAACATCCCGCCACCGCCGCATCGTATGACGGGCAGCATCTCAATCTGGAATTTGGGGACACCGGCATCCGTGCCGCGGTGAAGGTGACGATCCGGGATCACTATTTCTTGTTCGAGGTGGCGGAGGTCAGCGGCGGCGAAGTGGATTCCTTCACCTTCCTGCATGTCCCGCTCGTGAATCCCGGCGAGCCATTGGCCGGATGCGTCCTCGCCCTCGATCTTCAGACCAACGTCCCCGAATTGCCCCAGGCCAACCGCCTTTTGCGGGCGTCCGCTTATTCGCGCTTCGGATTGATTGGAGCGGAAGCGGCCCTGATCGGTTGTCCCCTTGCGAAATTGCGTGATGTCATGAAAGAAGTGGTCAGCCAGGCGAGGGAGATCCCCCGTTCCTCCATCGGCGGCCCCTGGGCCATGGATGCCCCGATCAACCAGGGATCGTACCTTTTTAACTTCGGGGATCTGTCCATTGACAAGGTAGATGAATGGATCGCCCTCGCCAAGCAGTTGGGTATCACGCAAATCGATTTCCACGGGGGCTCTTCGTTCCGCTTCGGCGACTGCGAGCCCAATCCCGAAACCTACCCGGAGGGCCGCACGAGTTTCAAGGCCGTCATCGACCGCCTGCATGAAGCCGGCATCTCCGCCGGTTTACACACCTACGCGTTCTTCATCGACAAGAAATGCCCCTGGGTCACGCCCGTTCCCGATCCCCGGCTGGGCAAGGACGCCACTTTCACCCTCGCGGCCGATTTGACTATCGACGCATCGGCGGTGCCGGTGATTGAATCCACGGAAACCATGTCCACCATCACGGGATTCTTTGTCCAGAACAGCGTGACTCTGCAAATCGAGGATGAATTGATCGTATACGCGGGCATCGACAAGGAACCGCCTTACGCCTTCACCCAATGCCAGCGGGGCGCGTACGGCACGAAGGCCGCGGCCCATCCCCAGGGCGCTCCGGTGCATCACCTCAAGGAATGCTTTGGCTTGTTTACCCCCGATGGGGATTCCACTTTGCTGGCCGAAGTCGCCGCCCGCCAGGCGGATATGTACAACGAATGCGGCTTCGACATGATGTACCTGGACGCCCTGGACGGCGAGAGCATCCTCGGCGGTTGGGAATACAGCTGGCATTACGGTTCGAAATATGTTTTCGAATTGGCCTCCCGCCTGAAAAAGCCGGCTTTGATGGAAATGAGCACCTTCCATCATCACCTGTGGTATGTCCGGTCCCGCATGGGCGCATGGGACCATCCCACCCGCGGGCACAAGCGCTTCATCGATCTGCATTGCCAGGCCAACGAGGAACTGAAAAAAATGTTTCTGCCCGGCCACCTGGGCTGGTGGGCGATCAAGACCTGGTCCGGCATTCAGGGCGAACCGACCTTCTTCGATGACATCGAATATCTTTGCGGCAAATGCCTGGGCCACGATGTGGGCTTGTCCATCATGGGCATCCATCCGGAGAACCGCCATCAACCTCTCTACCAGCGGTTTTCGGAAATCATCCGGCGGTATGAGAACCTGCGGCACGCCGGCTATTTCGGCGAAAAGACCAAGAAACAGCTGCGCCAGCCGGGCAAGGAATTCACCCTCAAGCAAACCGTTAAGGGCGAATGGCAGCTGGTCCCGCGTGTGTATATCAAACACAAAGTGGAAGGCTTGCGGAATGGAAGCAACACGTGGAACGTGAACAATCCTTACGCGGACCAGCCTCTCCAGCTGCGGCTGGAAGCCCTCATGTCCACCATGCCCTACGGCGCCACGGAGGCCCTCGTGCTCACGGATTGCGCCAATTCAGATGAGTTTGCGGACCGCGCCGCCGCCGAAGGAGTCAACGGCAATTTCCGATCCACTACCTCAGGGACAAAAGGGGGACCGGCCAACGGGATTCTCACCGCCGCCAACACCGGCGTCGCCGAGGCCTCCGCCGCCTGGTCCATGGCCGGGAAGGCATTTTCCACACCGCTCAATCTGGACGGCCACCAAGCGCTAGGCGTGTGGGTCAAGGGTGACGGGCGGGGCGAAGTATTGAACCTGCAGTTGCGCAGTCCCGAGCACCTGATCGGCGGATACGGCGAGCGGTACATCGTGATCGATTTTACCGGCTGGAAATATTTCGAACTGATCGAGATGGAATCGGAACGCTACAGCGACTACCGCTGGCCGTACGGATCGCTGTATTCGGCCTACCGGGAAAACCTGGTCTTCAGCCAGGTGGACCATCTGAATGTATGGCTTAACAACATCCCCGCCGGCCAGTCCGTGGAATGCCAGATCAGCCCCATCCAGGCCCTGCCCACGGTGAGCATGACGATCAAGAATCCCACGGTCCGCGTTGGGGACACGAAAATCACCTTCCCGGTCGAACTGCAATCGGGCGAGTACATCGAAATGTTCTCCGCTGCTGATTGCAAGCATTACGGGAAAGATGGCAACGTTATCGCGAACGTGAAACCGGTGGGAAACCTGCCTCTGTTGCGGAACGAGATGAATACCCTCGAGTTTCAATGCGAACCGGATTTGGATTTGAATCCCCGCGTGAAGGTCACGGTCATTTGTGAAGACACCACGGAGGGCAAATAAACAATCCTTTATCAGCGATCCCCTCTCCCTCGGGGAGAGGGTCAGGGTAAGGGAAAATGTAGGATGGATTAGCGCGAAAGCGCGTAACCCATCAAACTTACTTATGGTTCATCCGAGAAGTGCGTACTTGAAGAAGTAAAATTGATTCCATCCGCTACGGGGCGAGGGCGGACACCAAGGTCCGCCCCTACAAAAATTCCCTCACCCTAGCCCTCTCCCAGAGGGAGAGGGGATTTTGGGGTAGTTTGCATCGATTTCTTCAAAGAGATATGAACCGGCCATCTGAAAAAAATATACACATGCCGGATGAGCCTTACTTATCTCATTTCCTCCCCTTGTGGGAGAAGGGCCGGGGGTGAGGGGGCCATTGTGGTGCAGGCTTCTTGCCTGCATTATTCCCTCCGCGTCTCTGCGGTGCAGCTTCGATTCCTCCCCCGAAGATTGGGGGAGGTTAGGAGGGGGTTGAAAATGGATACTTGTGCTTTCCCTTAACTGAATAACATCGTCCGGCAACCTACCACTTACTCCAACGACTTGGCTGCGGAACTGGCCGGTTCATTGGATGCCGGAATGAATTTCAAACATACCGGCATGGGGATTTCCGTGAGCGTGCCCGTGAACTCCAGCCGCCCGGTGTGGGCGTCCCGCCGGAATGTGGCCACCGTGCCGGAATCCTGGTTGGCGGCCAGGAGAAACTGTCCCGTGGGATCGAGGGCAAAATTACGGGGTGTTTTCCCCTGCGTCGATTCATGTCCCACGTAATCCAGGTGGCCTGTGTTCGGATCGATCTGGTAAACGACGATACTGTTGTGCCCGCGGTTGGAGCCGTAGAGAAATTTCCCGTCGGGCGATACGTGGATATCCGCGCAATAGCTGGTTCCCTTGAAATCGGCCGGCAACGCGGGGACGGTTTGGATTTTCGTCAACGCGCCGGTGGTGGAATCGTATGAATACGCGATGATCGTGTTGTCGAGTTCCTGAATCGAATATGCCCACCGGCCGTTGGGATGGAAGACAAAATGGCGTGGACCCGACGCGGGTTCGGTTTGAACAAAAGGCGGGGTATTGGGAACCAGTTTCCCTTGGGCACGGTCGAATTGATAAATCATGATCTTGTCGAGGCCCAAATCCGGCACGAACACGAAGCGGTCCGCCGGGTCCAGCACAATGGCGTGGGGATGCGGGCCTTCCTGCCGCCGGGGATCCGCGCCCGATCCGGTGTGCTGCACGACATCCGACGCGGGGGCCAGTTTCCCATCGCTCTCGACGGGAAAGACGCAGGCGTTGCGGCCGCTGTAGTTCGCCGCGAACACCCAGCGGCTCTCGCGGTCCACGCTGACATAACACGGCGCGCCGCCTTGGGTGGATTGCTGGTTTAAAAAGGTCAGGCCACCTGTTTTCAAATCAATGGAAAACGCGCTGACGCCGCCCGAGCGGGAATTTTCATTCACGGCGTACAGGTATTTCGTTCGAGGTTCGATACACAAGTACGATGGATTTTGAATCCCCGCCGCCTTGTTCGCGTAAGTCAGCTTGCCCGTCTCCGCGTTGAAACGGTACACATAAATCCCCTCACTGCCGCCGGACGTGTACGTTCCCACAAACAGATAAAACTCGGTATCCGGTGTAGACATGGCGGACGCCTCGCTGGGCAGCCAAAAGAATGGGAATCCATCCAGAGTGGAATTCACGAATCCGGCCCCGATCGGCAAAACCGCCAGGCAGATCAGCCAACGCCGGTGTGAGAGAAAATGGCATGGATGACGCATGATGGTGAATCCTTTTGATACATAGAGTTCCCCTGGGTATGAAACCCGGGGTGAGGCAAAAATGATCCTGGATGATAAGCGTGTCATCCCCGCGAAAGCGAGGATCCAGGCCACCGGCCCAGGGTTGACCCCCTGGGCTGCTGTCGGCGGCCCCTTGAAAGGGGCGCTATCAACCGAACGAATATTTCCATGAATTTATCGAGTATCTTGGAGTCCCCTTCAGGGGACGGCTTTAAAGCCGCTCAGGGCTTCAGCCCTGGGCGATTGACGGCCAACGGTTCCCGCGGCCTTCATCCCCTTCCTCTACGATTGAAACGGATACCGTACCTTCTCAATCGGCAAGCCCCGCACGTCGATCTTGGCCAGGTCCGCCGTGCCCAGGCCCGCGCGTTCGGCCAACAGGAGATGATTATCGCCTTGCTCGAAGGGCGCGGTTCCCCGTTCCGCCCGGGGATCGGGATACCCCATGACCGCCAAGCCGACGGCGTCCGTCGAGACCGGATTGAGCCCCGCGATCAGAACGCCGGGCGTCACCGGCTTGATGCCCCGCGACCAGAATCCCTCGCCGCCGCTCATCGACGTAATGCCATCGATCACCGCCAGATGCACCGGACACGCCGCGCACAGATCCACGATCACCCGGGGCACGACATATCCCGCGTCCCGGCTGAGTTTTTCCTTGAGTCCCGGCAGGGCAATCTCTTTCCCCCACCGGCCGCCTCCGTGCATGGAGCCGCGCGCCTGGATGGCGTCTTCCGTGCCCGCGTCGTCGCCGTAGATTGAGCATGGCGTGATGCCGAACAGGTTTTTCATGGAAAGCGTGATGCCGGCAATCGTGTGATTCTTCAGTTTGGCCAGCGAAACCAGCACGTCTGTGTCTTCGTACGAATGATTCAACTGGAACGAGTGGAAGAGATAGCCGGGTTCGGGGACTTTGATCTCCGAATATTTTTTCCCGAATCCCAGATTGCGGGTGTTTTCGCCCTCGACGTTGCCGAGCGCCAGCAGGCTTTTCACATCCCAACCTACCATTTCCATGACCTCTTCCATGGATTTGCGGTAGTACGCGCATTCCACGAACCGCACCCGTTTCGCGCCTTCCTCCAGTAGAAGGGAGGCCAACGCGATGGCAGTCGCGCCGTGAGTCAGGTAGGTTTCCCCCGGCGGCCGGCCGAACAGCGTTTCGTACGGGCTGCCGGTGAAATTCACCTTCACCGTGACCGTCTTGTTTTTCACCAGCGAGCCGATGCCGCCCAGCAGGTCAAAGCATTTTTTCATGGATTCCTTGACTTCCGGCCCGTAACCCCGGCATTCGGCGATGGCGGCCTTGGCGTTGGCCAGGTGTTCCGCCGGAATTGGCCGGGCTGGGATTTCTGCCTCCAGGGCGTGCGACAAAGCCCACGGCCCCGCCACGGCCATGCCCACTCCCCAGCGCAAGAAACCGCGCCGGCTGCAGGTGTACATGGGTTTCATGTCGAATTGATCATTCACGCGTTTTTTATCCACGATCCGTCTCCTGTTTTCTTCATACGCGGTCCGAGAAACCTTGCCCCATAAAAATAGGCCATTTTCCCTCCAATAACTAGATGAGGATCCTCATTTCAGTAAACTAACCGGTATGACCGATCGCTCATTTACCTTGATTGAATTGCTGATCGTGGTGGCCATCATCGGGGTGTTGGCGGCCATCGCGGTCCCGAATTTCCTGAACGCGCGCGTCCGGTCGCAAATCGCCCGCGCGGAGGCCGATCTCACGGCCCTCGACCACGCGCTGGAGATGTACCGGTTGGACAACAACGCCTACCCGCCTGATTGGCAGGATCAGAACATTCCCGATGCCGGCAAACGGCCCATCGGCGGGCGTTTTTCGTTTTCACGGGTGAATTTGGCCATCATCTCGCATCACTATGAATTGACCTCGCCCATCGCTTATCTCAGCAGCCTGCCCCGCGACACGTTCGAAAGCCTGGAAAACAAGATGAACCAGCTGCCTCCTGAGTGGATCCACTCGTACTGGTATCTGCGGTGCGGGCCGGCCCCGCCGCGCAGCCGGAAAGAGTTTGAAGTATTCAACGGACGGCGGTACGAAAGCCTCACGTGGGTGCTCTTCGGCCGCGGACCGGACGGCGAACGGCAGCAGGACCTGCCCGGTGTCACCGCCAAAGACTGGCTGCTGGCCTACGCGCCTTCCAACGGCCTCTACAGCCGCGGCGACCTGTACCGCATGGGGCATTAACCAAGATGGACTCAAAACATTATGCTGGGAGCGTTGAATGAGGCTGGAATCGATGCAAAGGGGATCCCTATTTACTCGCACGTTGAACTTTCTCACGGCTTTTTTCGGGGTATGAGAGTGGATGGGAATGCTCAACAATTCCCTTACCCTGGGAGAGGGCTGGGATGAAGGAAAATCCTTACGCCAATCATGCCCCTCCCGGTTTCACGCAACCACCTCCCACTACCCTATCCCGCATCCGCCGCGTCTCCGTGATGGATCCGTTTTTTTTCCACCGCCTCAGTGGCATTCGGCTACCAGCGGGCCGGCCAGGTCTTTCAGGAAGAACAGGCGGCCGGGCTGCGTGGGCATGAAGGTCGAGGGAAGCCAGCGGTCGGGCCCGTAGCGCAGCGTAATCCACAAACTGGGGCCTTGCCACTGCATCCCGTTGGGAAACGCGCCGTCACAGCCGCCGATGATCTTGTCCGCTTTCAGGAACAATCCCGGCCCGATGGTGTTGGCGAAGCACGAAATCAGCGTGTAACGGCCCCGGAAGCTGGTGAGGGCATTCTGTTCGATCGTCAGGGGATGCAGGGGCGCGCCCAGCCGGTAGCACTGCTCCATCCATTCCTTTTCCGAAAACTCGCCCGCGTATTGCGGTTCCCAAAAAGCGATGTGGCAGGCCCGGCCGATACCGAACACCACCACCAGCGCCGCCCCCGCCCGGCGCAGCGCGGCGATCTGTTCGGGATATTCCGGCAGATCGGTCTTGGTGGCGAAGTGGCGCTGAGCGGGAGGCACGGTGAGCTCACCCAACGGGCCGTAAAACGCCTCTTCCATCGCCTGCTGGAACGAACCCACCGCGTCGGGAGCAAGCGTGTTGCCCTGCTGGTCGGACCATTCGTCCATATTGAATCCATGGAAATGATCACAATTGATGTTCCAGGCCTTCAGGAAAAAGACAGCCCACTTGTACATCCCCATCGGGCCGACCGGCAGAATGAACACCACCTCCCGCTTTTCTTCCCGGTACGCGCGGATGGTCTGGGCGATTTCGAAACCCATCATCATGTCAAAATCCTGGATTGTTTCGCAGCGCACGGGTTGGAAGTCCTTGTGCCACCAGGGTTGCCGGTCCAGAATGGACTCGGGAGGATTCGAACAGCAACGGTCGATCTTCTCCAGGTCCCATCCCTGCGGGTAAAAATTTTCCAGGAGGGATCCCTTGATTGTGGATAACAGATTGATCGCGGCCATGATCTTCACCTTTCTTTCAATAGTGGGCGCATTATAGCATAGTAGAGGACGGAGTCCTTGTTCTTTTGTTTCATATTTCCCTGATATTTTGAAGCCTTCCAGGAGGAAAAACACCGATGACTACATACCGGGCAGCCGTGGTAGGGTGCGGATGGGTGTCGGGCGAGCACATCGCCGCCTACAAGAAGCATCCGCAGACGGAAGTGGCGGCGCTGGTCTCGCTGACCGTGGAGGAGGCGCGGCGCAAAGCGGAGGAGTACGGATTGAACGTCCCTTGTTACGATTCCGTCGAAAAAATGATGCAACAGGAGAAACCGGATATCGTCTCCATCACCTCCATCCCCACGATGCACGTGGAGCATGGCTTGTGCGCGGTGGAATACGGCGCGCAGCTGGTGATGGAGAAGCCGGTGGCCTTGTCGCGGGAGGATCTCCACCGGTTGACGCGATCCGTTACGGAGCACGGGACCAAGTCGGTGGTGAGTTTTGTCCTGCGCTGGAATCCGCTGTTTTCGATCATCCGCGCGCTGCTGGATGACGGCGCGGTGGGCGAGTTGTTCTACGGCGAGGTGGATTACTATCACGGCATTGGTCCTTGGTACAAGCAGTACGAGTGGAACAAAACCAAGGCCGCGGGCGGAAACACACTTCTCTCGGCCGGCTGCCACGCCCTGGACGCCCTGGTGTGGTTCATGGGCAGCCCGGTTACCGAAGTCCACGCCTATGCCACCCGTTCGAAGCGGGACATCTACATGGCCTATGAATACGCGCCCACGTTGGTCACCTTGTTCCAATTCGAGGACGGCCGCTGCGGCAAGGTGACCAGCTGCATCGAGGTCAACGCCCCTTATATGTTCCCCATTCTGCTCCTGGGCTCGGAGGGGACCATTCGCAACAACCAGCTTTATTCGTCCAGAAAACTCCCCGGACAGACGAATTTCGCCACGATTCCCACCATCCTCCCCGACAGCGGCGATGTCACCCACCATCCCTTCCAGGGCGAGATCAACCACTTCGTGGATTGCCTGGAGCGCGGGGTGGATTCCAGCGTGCCTATCGCGTACGCGGCGAAGATCATGGAACTCTGCTATGCCGCTGAGGAATCGGCGCTTTCGGGCCGCAGCGTCCGGATGGAAGGATAGAGGCCGGACATGAAAATTCTCGCAATTCACGCTCATCCGGACGATATCGAATTCCTGGCGGCGGGCACGTTGGCGTTGTTGAAAGAAGCGGGGCACGAAATCGTCATGGCCACGGTAGCCAACGGCGACAAGGGCACGCCGGACAAACGCTGCGAGGAGATCGCCGTCCTCCGCCGCGAGGAGGCGAAGCGCTCCGCCGCCCTCCTGGGCGCCTCATATCATTGCCTTGAGTTTCCGGATTTCGAAATCTTCGATGACGACCGCTCACGCCGCGTGGTCACCGAATTCCTCCGGCGCGTCAATCCGGATCTCGTCCTCACCGCCTATCCCGAGGACTACATGGCCGACCACATCAACACGGCGGTGCTGGTGCGCAACGCCACCTTCGTGGGTGGACTCCGAAACTACTACACGGGCTTGGCCCCGGTTATGGACCATATCCCCGCCCTCTACTATATGGATCCCCTCGAGGGCATCGACACCCTGGGGCGGCGCATGCGGCCGGAATTCTGTGTCGATATCTCCACGACCCTGGGGATCAAGGAACAAATGTTGGCCGCGCACGCTTCGCAGCGCGAATGGCTGCGCAAACATCACGGGGTGGATCAATACTTGCTTTCCATGAAAGAATGGGCGGCGGAACGGGGCGCGGAATTCGGATTTGCGTACGGGGAAGGTTTCGTGCAACATAAGGGCCACGCCTATCCGAGAGAGAACATCCTGGCGCAATTACTTCCGCCCGGGAACGTGCGGATGGCCTAAACCATCCGGCATACCAAATCCGTTGGAAGCTTCGCATGGCAAACAAGCCTAAATCCTCCCCCGGTTCCCCGGATGCCACCCCTCCTCCCGGCGAGTTCCGGCCGGTGGAGGTGGAAATCGTGGAGTGGCCGGATGAGACGCGGCCGCCCCTGGAGACAGAATGGTCCGAAGGGCGGCGGCCGGCCGGTCTGCCGCCGCGGGTCATGGCCATGGAAATGCGCATGGAAGGCTGCGGGTGCGGGGGGTGTTTGTACGCCGGGTGCCTGGGATTGATCCTGCTCGCGGCGGGATGGCTCCTGGCTTGGCTGCTTTGAAAACCGGTACCCAACCGGTCGAATGTGAGACCCTCATCTTTACGGGAAAGAGAATAAAATTTGTGCTTGCGAGGCCAGAGGGACGATGTTATAATTTAAGATACATTCTGGTTTTTTACGAAGAATCTGGGAAAACCTATTATAGAATTAATTCTTCGGGGAAAATCAGGTTGTTTTCCTAGTGGTTGTGTTTCCGTGTCATTCGGTGTTGAGGATGGCTGCTTCGAAGAGGGGGATGTTATCGTTTTGGACTCAAGAAGGTGGGTATCTTCAAAGGGTCGCAAAACTGACAAGTGCGATGCGCAAACCATTCTCACGTTGTCTTAGCATTGTAGGTATGCTTCATGCTGAAACACCGAATTACGAGGGAACACATGATCGATTCCAGCGAATACAACTCGGTCAATCCAATTAACTGGAAAGCCCGCGTCGTCATCGTGGACGATGAACCCACCTTGCGGTTTGGATTAACCCAAATTTTAGGGAATGAGAAAAATCTGGATGTCTGCGGGGAAGCGTCGAATTTTGACCAAGCCCTGCGGCTGATCGAACGCGTCCGCCCGGACGTGGCCGTGTTGGATATCTCGCTTGAAAAGCGCTGCGGGATCGAAATCATTCGCACCATCCGGCAGCGTTTTGGTACGGTCAAACTGCTGGTTTGGTCGCTGCACGATGAAGCATTGTACGCGGAGCGGGTGTTGCACGCCGGCGCCATGGGCTATATCAGCAAACGGGAAGAACCGGCCAAAATCGTACAGGCCATTTTCCAAATCCTGAATGGCAAAAAATACCTGAGCGAACGCATGGTCAGCCTGATGCTGAAAAAAAATTATTCCGACAACCGTCTGCCGGTCCGCTCGCCGGTCGAAGTCCTTACCGACCGTGAATTGGAAATCCTCGAAATGATCGGCATGGGATTCAGCACAGTGACCATCGCCCATTGCGTCCAGCGCAGTGTCAAAACCATCGAAGCCCACCGCGCCAATATCAAGAAAAAACTCAACCTGACGAAAAATTCGGAATTGATCCGCTATGCCGTGGAATGGATACACGACAGCCAGTCCCTGCGCAACTAAACTTCCGGCCGGTTCCCCGCGAAACCTGTTTCCTTTTCACCTCCCGCCAGCCGTCTGGGTATGAATCGCATTCGGATGAGCAGAACCGGCCGCGGATGATTTTTCCGCACTCAACGGGGGTTTCCCTTTTTCAAGCGGTTTGTTGGTTGGAGGGGCAAGTGGAAACATCACGGGGATGGGATTCGGATGGTAAATGTCCAGCGGACCCGGATGCCGATTCCGCTTGATTCCGGCCGGTGGGATAGAGAAACACATCGGCGGTTAGATCCGGAATTTGGTGGAAATTCAAAAGGTGGAGTGTTTTCTGGAATTTGTCTTCCACTTCGGAAATGACTTTGGAAGATTTTTCTATATCCGTCTCGGGGAGGATAATCCCCAGTCTTTGGTTTTCCTTCCCATGCCAACCTTTGATGTCGCTTTTACGGGTGCGTTCGCGGATCACAGAACCCAAAATCTCCCAAAAGCGGTCATGATTCCCCTTAATGGATTCGGGCGTGGTGAAAGAAAAAACTACCAAAGTGAACTGGGTATTCGAACGGTCGGCACGGGCCCTTTCTTGCATGAGGCGGTGATTAAAATCGGCCCAACTCAGGAATCCCGGTATGATGAGATTGCCGGGGTTTTGTCCTCTTCCCCGTATACAATGGATGATTTTGTCGATGATTTTCATCATTCCCCTGGAACCTTCCTCCCTCCGCGCGGCTGCTTTTTTATATTGTAACCCCATTTCGTCCGATTTTGGATCAATGGAGGATGATGTTGCGTTTTTATGCTCGCCTAGATCTTTCCTGAGATATCAGGAGATATCCATGGGTACGCCCCGGCTTGGATGAATGGAATGCATGCCAGGGAGGCTGAATACCCGGAATCTATCAAGAGCAGAAGGATACAAAAGTTACTCTCCCTGGATGGAGCGAAGCGCAACGTTTTGGTAGGATGTCCTCCGGTATTCCAATTCCGGAGCAATTGATCCTGCGCTCCAGCCGGTTGGCTTGAAACAGGTGCGTCGATGAAAGAATTAATTTCCCGTACCGGGATGGCATGTTTATCCGTGAGCGTGATTCTCTCGATTCCGGCCCCGGCGGAGGAGGTCCAGGCCGTGAAATACCAACCCACCTGGCAATCCCTGGACCAGCGCCCCATCCCGCCTTGGTTCGACGACGCCAAATTCGGCATTTTTGTCGTATGGGGCATTTATTCCGTGCCCGCCTGGGCGCCGAAGGGCCAATACGCGGAATGGTACGGGAACTGGATGAATATCGAGAATCACGAGGTGCGGCGCTTCCATGAGAAGACGTATGGGAGGGATTTCCAATACGCCGATTTCGTGCCCAAGTTCACGGCGGAGATGTTTGATCCGGAGCCATGGGCCGAGCTCTTCGGGCAATCGGGGGCCAAATATGTGGTCTTGACCGCCAATTATCACGATGGCTATTGCCTGTGGCCCAGTTCGTACAGCTGGAACTGGAACAGCGTGGACCTGAGCCCCCATCGCGACCTGGTGGGTGAACTGACCGAAGCGGTCCGTTCCCGGGGTTTGATCATGGGCTACTACTACTCGCTCTATGAATGGTATAACCCTTTGTACCGCAATAATTTGCCGGAATACGTGGAGAAACATCTCCATCCCCAGTTTAAAGAGTTGGTCGAGCGGTACAAGCCCTGGATCCTTTTCGCGGACGGCGAGTGGGAACAAACCAGCGAAGCCTGGCGCAGCCCGGAACTGCTGGCCTGGCTGTTCAACGAATCGGCCGTGCGGGATGTTGTGGTGGTTAACGACCGTTGGGGCAAGGACACGAGAGGCCTCCATGGCGGATATTACACCTCGGAATACGGATACCAGGGTTTGGACACCCAGCCCGGCGAGGCCATCCAGCGCCCCAAATGGGAGGAAAACCAGGGGATCGGCGCGTCATACGGATTCAACCGCCTGGAAGGCCCGCGGGATTACAAATCCTCCACGTCATTGATCCACATGTTGGTGGATATCGTCAGCCAAGGGGGCAACCTGCTATTGGATGTCGGCCCCACGGCGGATGGCCGGATTCCAGTCATCATGCAGGAACGTCTGTTGGATATTGGGGATTGGTTGCGGGTGAACGGTGAGGCGATCTACGGTACCCGGCCGTGGATTTACACCGGCGAAGGCGATTCCATCCGCTATACCACCAAGGAGGGCTTGGTGTACGCCATCTCCTTGCGATGGCCCGAGGGCGAACTGGTTCTTGAAAAACCGCAACCTTCCGGGCAGACTACCGTCCGTCTCCTGGGGTGGAACCAATCTTTGTCTTGGAAGCACGAAGACGGCCGGATGCGGATTTCCGTTCCCCGGCTGCAAGTGGATGAAATCCACTCCCGGCACGCGTATGTGTTTGAGTTATCGAATGTGCGGTAACAAAAGGACCAGCGCGGTTGAGCGGGAGGGGGAACCTCCGCCTGAGCCGATATGATATTTTCCGTATTGTATTCCTTGAAAGAGAGAGTACGCTTTTCTTGAGAAGAAAATTCCAAAAAGCGCATCGAGAGAGGATTTCATTCTTAATTTGAGGACCACCCCGCTTATGCATCCGCATTCCGGTTTGATTGCCGACGCGCATCAAGTGCCTCCCATTGTAGAAAAACTCCAGCGTGAATCCATCATCGCTTTCGATACGGAATTCATTCGGGAGAAGACCTTTTTTCCGGTTTTGGAAATCCTGCAGATCGCCACGGAGCGGGAATCCTGGTTAATCGATGCCCAAGCGTTTTTGCAGGCGGATCATGGGAACTTATCCGCTCTCCGTCCCCTGCTGGATGTTTTAGAGAATCCCGCCATCCTTAAGACCGTGCATGCCGCTCATGGCGACCAGGAAGCCCTATTTCACAGCTTTGGTATCGTGCCGAAACCCATTCTGGATACCTCCCTGGCGGCTTCGTTGTGTGGATATGGTGAAAGCGTAGGATTGGGCACCCTGCTCAAATCCGTGTTACGGGTGTCACTAAAAAAGGTCCATTCCCGGACGCATTGGTCTCTGCGGCCTCTGCCCCCCCAATTGTTGGAATACGCCCACGCCGATGTCATTTATCTCGTGGCCCTGGGAAAAGCATTGCTTCACCGTTTGGACCAGCGGGGACGGCGGGAGTGGGCCCTGGCCTTGTCGCGGCAGTACGAAGATCCCGCCTTGTACGAACCCAAACCGGAAGAGATCGCGCGGCGGCTTTTTAAAAGCGGCCGTCTGACGCCCAAGGATTACCCGGTCTTGCTGGAACTGGTCCGCTGGCGCGAACAACGCATTCGGGAGATCAACGTTCCCCGCAAATGGCTTTCGGACGACAGCACGTTGATGACCCTGGCCGCTGCGCGGCCGCAAAACCTGGATCAGTTACGGACCTTCCGGGGCATCTCCAAAAACGACCTTTCCCGCCAAGGAGAAGCCATTTTGGACGCCATCCGGCGGGGGGAACAAGGAGAACCGCTTAGCGTGGAACCGCAAGAGCACCCTTCCGCTGAGGAATCGCGGGTGATCGATCTGATCCGGGTCTTTGTGAATCTGCTGGCCGATGAGCACGAGGTGGCAGCCAAATATTTGCTCGATTCCAGCCAATATTCCACCTTGCTGCAACTCCACCCGGAGTCCCCGGAAGACTTGGTGGCCGCCGGGATACTTTCGCCTCAAGCCGCCGCCCTGATCGGACACGAACTGATTGAATTCCTCCACGGCAACCGCTCCCTCTCGATTCAGGATGGCCGGATTACGGTAGTGGACCCCGAAACTTGTCCCCCTCGCCGATCCTGACCGGATTGAGAAACAGTAGGTTGCCGGAGAAACAAGGGTGTAAGTTTTTGTTCAAATCCAGCATTTACTCCGAGCTCAACTCGTGGTATGAGTGGGAGTGGGAATCCAGAAACAGGAGGACTGGTTCCCCACATGATCTTCCCGAATCCGCTGCACCGGCAGGTGTTCGCGGGGTACATGGCGGGACGCATTGCACCCAGCGGCCAGCCTGGTTGCGGAAGCGTCTTGAAGCCTAGGCCCGGCAACTGGCGGATTTCTTGGGACCGGTGTTGGGTGGCCAGGCTCCAGCCCCCCCCGAACGGGGAGAGTTTTCCTATAGGACCGCGGCTGCCGGCGCCGGATGGAGAACAGTATTTCCCCCGGCGGGTTGAACAATTGGGCCAATGCCACTCATTTATCCATAGCCGTTCTTCCGGAGGAGTGGGAGAAAAATAGGAATCTTCTGAAAATATACAGATCCAACACAGGAGAGCCGCCATGCCAATCGCTTATGACCGCCGTGCTTTCATTCGCAACTCGCTGCTTACGTCCGTGGGGGGGGCCTGGGCCGTGAAAACGCTGTCCCCAACGGCGCGGGCTGAAAACGCGCCGCGACCAGCCGGGGAGGGGCCGGCCGCGGGTGGCGGCGCGCTGCCTCAGGGGAAAATCGGGGACCTGCAAGTCAGCCGGCTGTTGCTGGGCGGCAACCTGCTCACCCACTATACCCACAGCCGGGATTTGAAATATGTCTATAACCTGGCAAAGCACTACAACACCGTGGAGAAGATTTGGGAAACCATGGCGCTGGCCGAGAAGCACGGCGTCAACACGGTGGTCATTCACACCGCGCCGGGAGTCATGGATTTCCTGCAGCGGTACCGCCATGAGCGCGGCGGGAAGATCCAATGGATCATTTGCCCCACCGCGCCCATCGACGATTCGATGGAGGAATACCGCCGGCAGGTGCGGGAGATCGTGGAGGCGGGGGTGGACGCGGTGTATGTGTGGGGCGTGCGGTCCGATCAGTTAGTGGAGCAGGGCCGCCCTGACCTGATCGCTAAGGCGGTCGCCACCGCCAAGGAGTTCGGTGTTCCTTGCGGCGTGGGCGCGCACGATCTGCGGGTGATCACCGCCTGCGAGAAAATCAACGCCGGGGCCGATTTCTACATCAAGACCTTTCACCATCACAACTATCCCAGCGGGCCGAAGCCGGAGGAGATCCAAGGGCCTTACGCCGAATTCCCCGGGTACTGGTGCAGCCATCCGAACGAAGTGATCGAGGTCATGAAGGATGTAGGCAAGCCATGGATCGCCTTCAAGGTCATGGCCGCGGGAGCCATCCCGCCGGAGGACGCGTTTCAATACGCCTTCGACAACGGGGCCGATCATGTTCTGGCGGGGATGTTCGATTTCGAGATCGCCGAGGATGTGCAAATCGCCCAGGCCGCGCTGGCGAAGGTGAACCGCCGGCGGGAGTGGGTCAGCTAGGGCGGGCTGGTTTACACTTTCCGTTGGCTGGCGGGGAGGATGGCCTTACGCAGCCGGATCGATTTCGGCGTTACCTCGACCAGTTCATCCTCGCGGATGAATTCGATCGCTTTCTCGAGCGTCATGGGCAGCACGGGGGTGAGCATGATGCCGTCATCCTTGGTCGAACTGCGCATGTTGGTGAGTTTCTTTTCCTTGCAGACATTGACGTTCATGTCGTTGGCGCGGTTGTGTTCGCCGACGATCATCCCTTCGTACACGGGCGTTCCCGGATTGACGAACAGCACCCCGCGCGGTTCCAGGTTAAAAAGCGCGTAAGCGACCGCCACGCCTTGCCGGTCGGCCACCATGGAGCCGGTCAGGCGCGTGGGGAAATCGCCCCGGTATTCCTCGTAGCCTTGCAGGTAGGAATTCATCATGCCGGTGCCCTTGGTGTCGGTGAGAAACTCATTGCGGTAGCCGATCAGGCCGCGCGAAGGGATGGAAAACTCCATGCGCACCCGTCCGGTTCCGTGGTTGACCAAGTTCACCATGCGGCCTTTGCGGGCGGAGAGTTTTTCGGTGACGATACCCACAAACGCCTCATCACAATCGACAAACAGGTGTTCGACCGGTTCAAGCCGCTTGCCGTTCACCTCCTTGTAGATCACCTGGGGGCGGCCGACGGTCAGTTCAAATCCTTCGCGGCGCAGGGTCTCGATGAGGATGACCATCTGGAACTCACCGCGCCCTTTCACCAGAAACACGTTGGCGTCGTCTGTGTCTTCCACCTGGAGGGCCACGTTCCTGAGCGTTTCCTTGAGGAGCCGTTCGCGGATTTTGGTGGATTGGATGATCTTGCCTTCCTTGCCGGCGAAGGGGGAGTTGTTGATGCCGAATTTCATCGAGACCGTTGGTTCGTCCACCGTGATGCGGGGCAACGCCTTGGGATTCTCCCGCGTGCAGATCGTGTCGCCGATATGCACCTCGTCGATCCCCGCCAGGATGGCGATGTCCCCCGGTTCGACGCAGCCGACTTCTTTGAGGTTGATCCCTTCATAGACCTGCAGCCGTGTCACCCGGAGGGGGCTGATCCTCCCGTCCTGGCCCAGGCACACCAAGCTGTCGTGGTTGCGGACGGATCCGTTGGAGATTTTTCCGATCGCCAGCCGTCCGAGGTATTCCGAGTAATCGAGGTCGGTCACCAGCATTTGGAACGGCTCGGCGGGATCGTAGGCCGGAGCGGGGATTTCGTTGAGGATCGCTTCGAAGAGAGGGGCGAGATTTTCTCCTGGTTCGTGCAGCGACCGTTGCGCGATGCCTTCCCGTCCAATGGCGTACAGGATGGGGAATTCGATTTGTTCTTCGGTGGCGTCCAGGTCAATGAACAGGTCGTAAATTTCGTTCAACACCTGATCCGCCCGCGCGTCCTTGCGGTCGATCTTGTTGATCACCACGATGATTTTCAGGCGCGCGTCCAGCGCTTTTTTCAGCACGAAACGCGTCTGCGGCAGGGGGCCTTCGGAAGCGTCCACCAGCAGGATCGCCCCGTCGACCATCATCAAGGCCCGCTCCACTTCGCCTCCGAAGTCCGCGTGTCCGGGCGTGTCCAGGATGTTGATTTTCACGCCGCCCCAGTGCACCGAGCAGTTCTTGGCGGCGATCGTGATCCCCCGTTCCCGTTCCAGGTCGAGGTTGTCCATGATCCGCTCGGCGACCTCCTGGTTGGCGCGAAACAGGCCGCTTTGGCGGAACATGAAGTCCACCAAGGTAGTTTTGCCGTGGTCGACGTGGGCGATGATGGCGATATTGCGGATGGCAGGATTTGAGACCCGGCTTTTCATGGCGGTGTCTTCAGCCTCGAGGGAGGATGTTTCCAGCAACTGAGATTCGGAACTCATAGGCGCTCCTGTATTCCATGACATGTTTCCAGGTGATGGAGGATTCGATTCCGGGTTAAAGGAGTCTATTCCGCAAGGATACGGTTCGTGATGGACTACCCTTGGCCGGCGGGAAAAATCCGAGGGGAAGTATATCTGTTATCGGGAAATGGGCAATCGCTTACCGAGGGAAAACCCAGCGTCATCCGCCGGGGAGGACAAGGGAAAACAAAATCCAAGCACGATTGGATAATGCGAAAAATGCGGATCTCCGGCTGCCGCTCCGGATGGGTTCTCCGCGTGGTTGTCAAGCCGGTCCCTGAAGGAGACTCAATTGGGTTCGTGGGATGGCAATCCAATCCGTTCAGCCATGCCATGGGGACAAGGCTTCCCCTTCTTCCGGCCCTCCCCCAGTTGGGATAGGGAGCCGGGATGGGAGATTGCCGGGTTGAGGGATTATATGGGGACCCTCTCCTCCATTCGACTTGAGCACTATGGTCCGAAGCGGCAAATATCGCCGATGCTGACCAAGCCGTTGGTGGGGCTGTAGGCCAAGGCGTAATCGCCCTGGCCGTTAGGGCCCAGACTGCGGAGCTGCCACATGTCCACGATGGCAGGCGGAGCGGAAGTCGGGCTTTTCATCCGGCCGGTGTTGTAGAAGTAATCGCGGCTGAGGGCTTCACTGCCGCCCTTGGCGTAGAGATACACATAATTGGGAATCACATCCGGAAACCAGCCGTAGCCGCCCGCGGTGACCGTGGTTTTGAACTCGAAAGGATCCGTAGGCAACGAGGACATGTAGGGCGTGGGAGAAGTCAGCCGGTCCAGTCCAAACATCACCCCGGTGGTGGCGCCGCCCAGGGGATAAGCGTTGTGATCCAGCCGGTACGCTTCCAACGCCGTGCCGATAGAGCGTTCATCGGCCTCGGCGCGAGCGACCTTGGCGCGGATTTGGGCGTTGAGAAAATTGGGCACGGCAATGGCGGCTAAAATGCCGATAATCGCTACAACAATCAGCAATTCGATCAGTGTAAAACCAAGACTGTTTTTCATCGCAGAGTCATATGACCTTCCGTTGGGTATTCTTGTGAAAGTGTAATTGCTCGCCGGGGAAAGGTAAGCCGAGCAGGAGAAGAAAAAAGGGAAGGGAGACGCCAGGCCTCCCTTCCCATTCCTTGCAGGATCAGAACAAGGACCACTCTTCCACTGAAACCGGCGGGAAGTAATCAAGGCTGGTTTCGGTCAACGCCGCGCGGGTGATTTTGATCCGGTCCATGGAACCCTTATAGGGCAAACCTCCGTTCCGTTCATGGCCGATCAAGAATTCATATACTTCCGCGAACTGGACCCCCCCTTCATAGGGCCTGGTTTCTTTCAGCTGGCCGTCGATATAGAAGCGCAGTTCCGTGAAGACGTCGTGCACCGCCGCCACGTGATGCCATTGCCCGTCATCCGGGATTTCGGCATTCGAATGGGCATCGAGGATCCCATAGGTGGTGACGGTCAGCGTAAAGCGGCCCTGTTGGTTGTCGGCGGGCCGGAGGGTGCCGGTCTGGTTTTGATAGGGCAGCCGGCCTTCGTCGAAATTGTAAGCTACCACGGTGCTGGCCAACGGCGCCTTGGGATGGGCCGGATCGCTGTCCAGTTGATCCGCGGAGAGCACGGCGTTGTGGATCCGCACGCGGTCAATCCAGCCGGGCAAGGCGCTGCCGCCGGCGCCGGTGCCGATATAAAGAATGTTCGACTGCAGTTCCCGGTGGGCGCTGCCGGTTTCCACATAAGCCGCCTGAACGCCGTCCAAATAGAAAGTCACGCCCGCACCCGGTTCCCAGGCCATGGCGATGTGATGCCATTGGTTGTCGGCGGTGATGGCCACATTGCTGTTGACATCTTCGATGGTCCGGAACGTGTAAACGAATTGGCCATTGTTGATGCCGATCTTGTATGTGTCACCGTAGGACAGAATGTCATTGAACTGGTTCAAGCGTTCCAGTTTGATCCAGGCCTCCAGGGTCATGGGGCCTTCCTGGATGGCCAAGACGGGATTATCCGAATCATCCGTGGTCAATCCCCGGTTCACCTTGACCGAGTAATCGCCAGCCTGGCCGGAGGGCGAATCCGGATCCGCCGCGGGCTTGGGACCGTTGTCCCGGAACGAGAACGAATACCCGTTCTGACCGCCCACGCCATACGCGAAGAGGATGGCGCGGTTATTGGGTTGCGTGCCGTCGATTTTCAGCCACGCTTCAAAGGAGAAGCTTTCATCGATGAACTGCATGATGTCTTGCTCATCCACGAAGATGACCCGGTCATTCCCGTCGAAATAGAGCGAATAATCGTTGGCGGCTCCCGTGGGGGAATCCAACACGAAATCCGGACGGGTGTCGGCGGATGCCCGCTCGGCTGTGCTTACGGCCGGCCGGATAGCACCGGCTCCATTCGCGTAGGGCAGTTGTTCTTCGTTGAAGTCGTAGGCCACAATGGTGTCAGCCAACGGCGCCTTGGGATGGGCCGCGTCGCTGTCGAGCTGATCGGCGGTAAGCACGGCGTTGTGGATCCGCACCCGGTCGAGGAGGCCGGGGAGGGGATTGGCGCCGGCCGTTTCGCTGCCGATATCCAGCAGGTGGTTTTGCAACGCCCGGCCGGCATTGGCCGTTTCTACCATGCCCATCGATTCCCCATCCAAGTAGAAATGCACCCCCACGCCCGGCTCCCACGCCATGGCGATATGATGCCAGGCATTGTCCGGTTCGATGGCAATCCCGCTGTTCACATCCTCGATGCCATAGAAGGTCCAAACGAAGACGCCGTTGTTGATACCCATCTTGTAAGAAGCCCCATACGAGAGAACGCCGTTGTACTGATTCAGGCCTTCCAGCTTGATCCAGGTTTCCATGGTGATGGGACCCGACTCGATGGCCAGCACCGGGGAATCCGAGTCGTCGACCGTCAGGCCTCCGTTCACCCGCACTGCCCGGTCGCCCGCCGCACCGGAGGGAGAATCGGCGAGGGATTCTGGAACCTGCGCGGGATCCAAGGGCAAACCGACGCTGGCCGTGAACTGGCCGCTGTTATCCGTCACCGTAGTGCCACTGCCCTCGTTGAATTCCCACATGTAGACATCGCCTGCCTCTTGCGTGTAGCCCCAGGGTCCGATCACCAGGGCCGCCACTGCAATCCCGCCAATCATCCAAAACTGCTGCTTCATTCTGCTGCTCTCCTTTCGGATTTTTTCGATCATATGATCGATTTTATAAGATCAAGATCGAATTGAGATGAGATGAATATACCATTATCACCTAAAATAAGTAAATAGAGACGAAATAGATTTCTATGGTTAATAATTAATCAATAGATCGAATTTATTATTCCTGTTTCGCTGATGGGATAACTTAGTAGCGGGATGGAAACACCTTCGTAATCCTTTGTGAGGGGACACCCTTCCGGGGAAACTCACTCTAAATGATCATTCCTGTTTTTGAATCAATTTGCTCCAATGCAGCAATTTCTTATGGCATGATTGGGGGTTATGCATATAGAAGATGGGAGTACATAAGAAATCTCTTTCTCGGGGAGCGGGCCAGGGCGAGGGAAGGG
>ERZ795060.519-NODE-519-length-52316-cov-7.166319_pt1 | contig 52316 bp, 47 predicted proteins | sample MGYA00375144_ERZ795060 | MGnify/ENA primary metagenome ERZ795060 (study PRJEB30189, sample SAMN05720157) | activated sludge metagenome | isolation source: anaerobic digester from wastewater treatment plant | place: Japan | collected 2015-05-15 ... | reverse complement strand
AAAGCAGTCGGCAGCAGCGGAATCCGAAAAAGTATCAGACCATCCTGACCGGTGCGGCCGATGCGGAACGCAATGAAACCGTGGTACGGATGAGCAATAACAGTTCTCTTGATGGGTTTACTATAACGGAGGCAGTGTCCTATGGGATTTACGGAAATGAGGCCGATTTTACGGTGGAGAACTGCCGGGTCGTTAATAATCAACAATATGGGATCTGTGCGCAAAATGGGGATGTAGCCATAAAATGGTGTGAGATTATGAATAATGGATTATATGGGATTTATCACGCTGGAGAAGGATATGCTTTAACAATCGATAAGTGTAGAATTGTTCAATCTGGACGATATGGTATATACAATAGATTTTCCACGCCTACGATAAATAATAGCATCGTTTCAAGAAATGGCTACCTTGAGCAAGGGTTTTATGGAATCAGAATTAGTAATCCCACATATAATCCGCGTGTCTTTTGTAATACAATTGTTTACAACAAATTAGAGGGGATCTTCTTTGCGGACAATGGAACAACTATCGATCCGAATGATAAGAACTGGCCGGATATTCAGAACTGCATTCTGTGGTATAACAATAGCGGCGGGATGCAAGCGGCCGGATTTGATGCCAATACGCTGCCTCAGTACTGCTGCATCTACAATCCTGCGGATCCGAACGGAACAGATTATACCCTAAACGCCAGAAACAATTTCAGCGGCAATCCAGGATTTGCCTACGGCGATCCGAACAACCTGCATTTGGCCTGGAACTCACCGTGCAAGGATAGGGGCAATCCGTACCATACAATAGACGATGTCGGCTTGTCTGATATGGATGGCGAAGAACGCATTGTTGATAATAGGGTGGACATCGGGGCGGATGAGATTTGCTCCTGTGACGAAGACTTAAGCGAGGATGACATCCGGCATCCGCTGGACTGGGATTCGGACGGGGTTATTAACAATATTCAGTTCGGGGAGTTTTCGAGGGCATGGCTGAGCTGCGAACCCAATTTCCCAGGTGATCCCAATAACTGGAATCCTGTGTGCAATCTGGACAAAACCGGCAACAGTGAACACAAAATTGATTTGGGGGATCTGGCTGTATTCTGTGAAAATAATCCTCAGGTATGGCTGTGGCGGGCCTGCTGGGAGCAGGCGCAAATGAACCGGTTTGAATTGATTGCATGTTCTATGATAGGGGAGGGCGGGGAATCGATGAGGATGGCCATGCCAATAATGGAATCACGTGAGATAACTCCTGCCCAAGAGGTTGTTGAACTAGATCCGGACGTATTGGAGGAGAACATTCTCCTGATTCTTGAGGAAATTAGCAAGTCCCTGAGTGAAGAAACCGAAAATCTCGACGCACGCTACGAGATAAAGGCCTTTTTGGAGGATTTACTCCGGGATCTGCAAAACAACAAAGGTTGACAAATTAAAAGACTTAAAATGTCTGGTTAAAGTTTGATATAATAAAAGAAAAGAAAAAAAGCAAACAGGAGGTTGATCTATGAAAAAGACAATGATCATTGTGTCGGTTTTGGTATCTGCTGTTTGCACACCAGCAATCGCAGGTTTTACTCGCATCATTTCAAATACGTATGAGTATGGAGTTATTTTACGAAACAATGAATCTCTTTTGGTGACAGGAGGGGGTGCAGATCAAGTTGAATGCCGCGATTACAGTTATGTCGAAGTAAAGGGGACTACTTCTCCTCTTCAGTTAGACGTAGGTGGTATATTTGTGCTTGATCTTATGAATAATAGTCATATGACTTTTTACAACGGCGAAGTGGGGGCATTTACTATATGGAATCAAGCCCAAGCAGTCTTTAAGGGTGGGCGAATTGATTACATCTCGAGTTACCAGACTGTACCGGATGTTTTTGTGGGGTATAATGAGCAGGGTGAACCAATCTTTGATAAGTTCAGGCACATTGAAATGTTCGTTAAGAGCTATCTGTACAACCCCACGACCACGACATTGACCGGCACGTGGGCGGACAACTCGACCTTTGCCATAAAACTGCTCAATCAAGCCGGCTACGACCCGGTTATCGACAATATCCAATTCATCCTTGTCCCTGAACCGGCCACTGTCTGCCTGCTGGTTTTAGGTGGGTTGTTTGTGAACCGAATGGATGGGTAAAAATAAAAAAAGCTCGGGGGAAAGCCCGGGCTTTTGGTTTTTCCAATAGGTTTCAGCTCTCAGAGTCCTGCGGCTTTGCGGAGTTTGGCGGCCATATCGGTTTTTTCCCAGGTGAAATTGGGGTGATTTCGCCCAAAATGACCGTTTCGGGCCGTTTCCGTATAAATAGGACGCCGCAGTTTTAAGTGCTGAATCATTCCTTTGGGGGTTAGCGGGAAGAAGTCCCGGACAAGTGCTTCCAGACGGTTTTCGTCGATTTTTGCCGTGCCTTCGGTGTTCACCAGTACGCTGATGGGTTCGGCAACGCCGATGGCATAGGACAGCTGGATTTCGCAGGTGTCGGCCAGGCCGGCGGCGACGATGTTTTTGGCGATATAGCGGGCCATATAGCTGGCGGAGCGGTCCACTTTTGAGGGGTCTTTTCCGCTGAAGGCCCCGCCGCCGTGACTGCCTCGTCCGCCGTAAGTGTCCACGATAATTTTACGCCCCGTCAGCCCGCAGTCGCCCTTGGGGCCGCCGATTTCAAAGCGTCCGGTCGGGTTGATGTGGAAGATGGTGTTTTTGTCCACAAGTTTTTTGGGCAGAACGGGCAGGATAACTTTTTCAATCAGCTCCCTGCGGGCCTGCTCGGACATCCGTTCAGTCTTTCGGTCCACAACGGAGGCATCATGCTGGGTGCTGCACACCACGGCGTGAATGCGGCGGGGCTTTCCGTTTTCGCCGTACTCGACGGTAACCTGGCTTTTGCCGTCAGGCCGCAGCCATTTGATTTTGCCGGTTTGACGCATTTGGGTCAGACGATGGGTGATTTCATGCGCCAGGTATATCGGCAGAGGCATATAGGCCGGGGTTTCCGTGCAGGCGTAGCCGAACATCAGCCCCTGGTCGCCGGCGCCGCCGGTATCTACCCCCATTGCGATATCGGGGCTCTGCTGCTTCAGTGAGACAAGAACCGCACAGTTTTCGGCATCAAAGCCGATGTTCGGGTCGGTGTAGCCGATGCTGCGGATGGTATCGCGGGCCACCTGAGGGATATCGACGACGGCTTTGGAGGTGATTTCGCCGGCGATGACGACCATGCCGGTGGAGACAAGCGTTTCACAGGCAACGCGGCTGTTGGGGTCCTGAGCGAGCATCGCATCCAGGACGGCATCGGAAATCTGGTCGGCCACCTTGTCCGGATGGCCCATTGTGACGGATTCGCTGGTGAAAAAGTGCCGACGGGCAGCGGAACAGCCGCCTGCGGACTGATTGGTTCCGGCCATTGACTTTCTCCTGTATTGTGTTGCTTTTTAAAATTCGTTAAGAAAGGGACTTTAGCGGCTTTCGGCCGTTTCGTCAACAAAAAACAGACCGGCAGGCCCTGACGGACTACTGTTTTCGGAAGACAGCCACGATGTTCTCCACATCGACGACGAAAAGCCGGTTGTCGCCTTCGAAATCCACCGGAATGGCCCCTTTGGGGTTGAACAGGACTTTGTCGTACTGTTTGAGGGGGATTTCGGAGGACATTTCGACTTCGGCGGAAACGGACACAATCCGGCCGGTGATGGTGGGGATTTCGATATTGTCGGGCAGCTGGATGCCGCCTTTGGTCTGCTTTTTGTCTTCGTCTTTTCGAATCAGGACCCGTTTGCCGATGGGCTCAATCGTCTCAAAAGAATCAATTTTGATGGGATCAATTTCGCTCATACCTCTATCCTGTCTGATGCTTTCGGACGGTATATTATACGAAAAAACGTTCGTCTATGACTTCTTTTTTTTCGCAGAAGCGGTTTTCCGCTCCAGGATTTCATCGACCTGGGCCGGGTCTGACGGCGGCCATTGGCCTTTTTCCTGCAGGTCTTTGAGCTTGTCCAGCAGTTTGATGCTCACAATGGTCCGGCACCGCGGAAAACGGCTGCATCCCATAAACGGACCGCGTTTGCTTTGGCGAACGACGAACAGACCGTCTTTGCACTTGTGGCAGCGGATTCCTGTGGGGGTCGGCGGGGGCGCCGGCGGCAGGGGATTGCCTTCCTTGTCGGCCTTGAGGATGGTTTTGCATTCCGGATAGCCGGAACAGCCGAAAAAGGGGCCGAAACGTCCGGTTTTTTTCACCAAGGGCTTGCCGCATTCCGGGCATTTGTGCTCGGTGGGCTGGTCCTGAAGCATTCGGCCGTCTTTGTCGCAGGGGGTGCCGAATTTGCACTCCGGGTAGCGTGAGCAGCTGAGGAACCGGCCGTTTTTGCCGAACCGATACTCGAGCGGGGCCTTGCATTCCGGGCAGGTGTATTCGCTGGGCTGCGTTTCGGCCTTGGCGTGTTTCATCTTCTGGACGGCCTCTTCGAGTGATTTTTTGAAGGGCTCGTAGAACTCCTGCAGGACCTGGACCCAGTTGAGGTGCTGCTCCTCGATTTTGTCCAGCTGCTCCTCCATATGGCGGGTAAAGGCAATGTCCATAATCTGGGGGAAATATTCGAGGAGTTTGTCGGTGACGATTTCGCCGATATGAGTGGCGTAGAAGACGCGGTTGACCTTTTCGACGTATTTCCGCTCCTGAATGGTGGAAATAATCGTCGCATAGGTGCTGGGCCGTCCGATACCTTCCTTTTCGAGGGTCTTAATCAGCGAGGCCTCCGTATATCGGGCTGGCGGTTTGGTAAAGTGCTGAACGGGTTTGAGGTCCACGACCTTGAGGATTTGGCCTTCGTGCAGAGTCGGCAGGGTCGGTTCTTCTGCGGAGGTCGGCCAGATTCGCGTAAAGCCGTCAAAGGCCAGCGTACGGCCGGATGCCGTGAAGATGCACGGGCCCTCCGGCGTCTGGGCCTCGATTTCGATGCGGGTGGTATCCCACTGGGCTTCTTTCATCTGACAGGCGACAAATCGGCGCCAGATAAGGTCATAAAGTTTGTATTGTTCATCTGTCAGAAAGGGAGCCAGCTCGTCGGGGGTCAGGTCAGGGTCGGTCGGGCGGATGGCCTCGTGGGCCTGCTGGGCCTCTTTGCGGGCGGTAAAAACATTGGGAGTTTCCGGCAGATATTCCGGGCCGATTTGGGACTGGATGTAATGGCGGACTTCCTGAACGGCCTCTTCGGACAGGTGCGTGCTGTCGGTTCGCATATAGGTAATCAGCCCCAGAGCGCCCATCGAGCCCAGATCGATGCCTTCATAGAGCTGCTGGGCGATGGTCATCGTCCGCTGCGCTCCGAAGCCGAGCCGATTGGCGGCGGCCTGCTGAAGCGTTGAGGTGATAAACGGAGCGCCCGGGCGGGACTGGACGCGTTTGGTTTCGATGCGGCGGACGATAAACTGTGTCCCTTTCAATTTCTCATAGACGGCCTGGGCCTGCGTCTGATTGGAGGCCTCGAACTTTTGGCCGTTGACGGATGTCAAATCAGCCCGGAAGGCACCGTGTTTGGCCAGCCACTGGTCCTGTTCGGTCAGCGTGCGTCCTTTTTCCGGGTCTTTGGCGCTGTTGAGAAAGGTTTGCCATTCTTCAGCGGTGATGTCGGCCTTCTCGGAGGCAAAGACAGCCGGAATGAGCCAGTACTCCTGCGGGACAAACGCACGAATCTGCCGCTCCCGCTCGACAACCAGCCGCACGGCGACAGACTGGACACGTCCGGCACTCAGTCCGCGTGCGACTTTTTTCCACAGCAGGGGGCTGATTTGATAGCCGACGATGCGGTCCAGAACACGTCGGGCCTGCTGGGCAAGAACACGGTCCATATCAATCTTGCCCGGATTGGCGAAGGCCCGTTCAATGTCTTTTTTGGTGATGGCGTTAAAGACAACGCGGTACGTGTCTTCATCATTCAGATTGAGAACCTCTTTGAGATGCCAGGCAATCGCCTCGCCTTCTCGGTCCATATCGGTTGCCAGGTAGAACTTCTCGCATTTTTTGGCCTTGGCGCGGAGGGCGGCGACGACCTTGCGTTTGCCCGGATTGATTTCATAGGTCGGTTCAAAATTGTGTTCGATGTCAATATTCAGGCCTTTGGAGGGCAGGTCGCGGACGTGGCCCATGGAGGCCTCTACTTCAAAATCCGGGCCGAGATATTTGTTGATGGTTTTGGCCTTGGCGGGCGACTCGACGATGACCAATGCTTTTGTTTTGGCTTTTTTTGTCATTGTATTCTCTGTCGCTTAAAAGCGTTTTATCTTTGTCTGTTCTGAATTATCGGTTTTCGTTGTCGCTATTCTGAAGGCAAGGCGATAGATAAACGGGGCTCAGGAGGGATGTCAAGAGAAAAGAAAGGGAATATTCTGAATTAAACAGGTCTATTATGTTCTGGTATTGCCTTCTGTGTTTATGGACGGCCTCTGAAAAGCCGGTTTTTTCAAGCAATGCACTTTGTCCAAAAGAGCCCAGATTTCATGCCCTCCAAGCCGAAAAATAAAGAATACAATAGCGGATAGATTGTGCTTTACACAAGAGGCCATGACTGTTATAGATAAGATGCGAATGGATTTCAGAAAAGGGATGAAGTATGAAGAAAAAAGTTGGGTTTTATTCGATGCTATGGGTCGGGATTCTTTCGGGTTTGGTAGTCGGCTGGCCGCGTCCGTCGGCCCTGCCGGAAAAAGGACACTGGACCCTCGATATTACGTATGAACATCCCATCCTGATTCAGGTACCGTCTCCTCAAACCGGCCAGCCGAAACGGTTCTGGTATATGATTTTTTCTGTGACAAACCTGTCTTCGGAAGAAGAAGTTCCATTTTATCCGAAATTTGAGTTGGTAACGGACACGTTCCAGATTCTGTCTGCCGGACAGGGAGAGCCGTTCAGTCTGTTTGAAACCGTACGGGCTCGGCATCGGGGGCAATATCCGTTTCTTGAATCGCTTGATTTTGAGGACCATCGCATCCGAAAAGGCCAGGACAATCGACGGGATTTTGTGGTCTTTTGGCCGGATTTTGATGAGAAAGCCAAGGAGGTTCGGTTTTATCTGGCCGGGCTGAGCAATGAAACGATTGCTATAGAGCATCCGACTTTGAGAGAGCAAGAGCGTCCTGTGCCGGTTTATCTGCGAAAGACTCTTCAGCTGACCTATTCCATCGGAGCGGATCCCCAGCTTCGCGGACAGGCCTCCCTGCGATTTGAGGGGCAAGACTGGGTAATGCGGTAGGCAAACAGGTGCGGGTTGGCTTGTCGATGGCGGAAGCGGGAATCACGAAAGAGTCGTGTATTTACTGCGGGCACAGCCAAAGCCGCTTTTGTTACTCGGCCGAAAGTATGTATGGGGAGATTTTTTCTATCTGCCGGTGTTTGAAATGCGGTGCCTATTTTCTGTCTCCTCGTCCTGATGACCGTCAGCTGGAGCGGTATTACGATGAGGCCTACTACGGTTCCCGGCCGAACAAGTTTTCTCCCGCCGTAGAGAAGGTTCTGGATTTTTTTCGACAGGGTCGTGCCCGTGCGGTGAGCCGTTTGGTTCGGCCGCCGGGGCGGGTTTTGGATGTCGGCTGCGGAAACGGACGGTTTCTTGGTTATTTGATTGAGCGGGGGTATGAAGGATACGGGGTGGAGCTGCCGGGTCCGGCGGCTCAGCGGGCGGGGGAGGTACCCGGAATCCATCTCAAAATTGGTTCTCTCGAGGAAGGGGATTTTCCCAAAGGTTTTTTTGATGCGGTTTGCCTCTGGCATGTCTTTGAGCATTTGTCCCAGCCGAGAAAGACACTTCAGACCATTGATTTTATTCTCAAGCCCGGGGGTTTTTTGTTTTTGTCGATGCCGAATATCCATAGCTGGCAGGCGCGGCTTTTCAAGGGCCGCTGGCTTCATCTGGACCCGCCGCGGCATCTGGTTTTCTTCTCGCCGGAGGGGCTGGTGCGGGTGCTCAGTGAGCAGGGATTCCAATTGTGCCGAAAGACGACCTTTTCTCTGGAACAGAATGTTTTCGGAATTCAGCAGAGTCTTCTGAACTGCATCTGCCATAAACGAGAGCTTTTGTTTGAATTTTTGAAAGGCAACCATTCCTATACGGCTGGGTATCCGATGGGATTGCTGCGTCTTCAGCAGGTTTTTACCTTGCTGACAAGTCCGCTGTTTGTGTTGGCGGCGGCTTTGGAATCGCTTTTCGGGGCAGGGGGGACAATGGAGATGGTTTTCCGCAAGACTGACAGAACGATTGTTGAAGGAGACAGAACCGGCTATGTTTAAAGGGCGGAAAGTCGTGGTGGTCATGCCGGCCTACAATGCAGAGGCCACCCTGCGAAGAACCCATCAGGAGGTGATGGAGCAGGGAATTGTGGACCTGGTGATTGTGGTGGATGACGCCAGCTCGGACCGGACGGCGGAAGTGGCCCGTCAGCTGCCGTGTACGCTGGTTCATGTTCATCCCCGCAATCAGGGCTATGGGGCCAATCAGAAGACCTGCTATCGGCTGGCCCTGGAGCAGGGGGCGGATATTGTGATTATGGTGCATCCGGACTATCAATATACGCCGCAGCTGATTCCGGCGATGGCGTCGATGATTGCCAACGGCCTGTATCCGTGTGTGCTGGGTTCGCGGATTCTGGGCGGTTATGCCCTCAAGGGCGGGATGCCGCTGTGGCGGTATGCGGCCAACCGGTTTTTGACCTTTGCGGAAAACCTGCTGATGGGGGCTAAACTGTCGGAGTATCATACGGGCTATCGGGCCTTTTCGAGGACGCTGCTGGAGCGGCTGCCGCTGGAGAACAATTCGGATGATTTTGTGTTTGATAATCAGATGCTCGCGCAGATTCTCTGGCTGGGATATCCGATCGGGGAGGTGTCCTGTCCCACAAGGTACTTCGCGGAGGCGTCGTCCATTAACTTTCGCCGCAGTTGCGTGTACGGCCTGGGGTGTCTGAAGACGGCCCTGCTCTATCGGCTAGCCAAATGGGGGGTTATCCGCTCGAATCTTTTTCCGGTGCGCTCACCGTCCCGGAAGGAGCCGAACAATCGCGTTTGAATATCATCATATAGGTTTTTTGAGAGAACGGATCTCCAATTTTTTCGCAGAAAGAATACCCGTTTTTTCCCAGGTAATCCTGCAGTTGCTGAAGGGCCTGTTCATCGGGATTCCAATGGACATCCGGACAGTCATGGACGGGGAAAAAGAGATACTCGTATGACTGCAGGGTGTTCAGACTTTTCAAGGTTGACAGGTAAGCAGCCCTCGGAGCCGTGACAGCCTCAAGCGGTACCCGAAGCGGGCCGACCGTTGCCAGAATCAGCCGCTGAAAGGAGTTGTTAAAGACGATCAGTCCGGAAGAGTCCTGGATATAGGAATGAACGGCTCGTGTAAAATTCTGTGTGCAGTGGGGACCGTCGTGAGTTCTCGGGGCAGCGAACGAGCGATAAAGATTTGCCCCCAATACAAGAAACAGCAAGACAGCAGCGGGCGGGGAATATTTTCGGGGCAGAGAGACAACTCCCAATGCGAGAATCAGCAAAACGACGGGAATCGTAAAGAATTGAAAATGGGGACTGTTCAGTGTTTTCATTTGGAAGATGCGGTCTGCCAGATAATACGCCGCCAGGTAGATGCAGAATGCCAAAAGAAAAGCTTTGCCGGCTTTGTTTTTCTGCAGCTGAAATACTCCGGCCAGTCCGATTCCGGAGACGATGCCGAGAATCAGAAATTTGTAAAAGGCGTATGTTCCGGGAAGAAACTCTGAAAAGTTTGAGGCAAAAAGATGTTCGAGCCAGTGACGAAAACTGCTTGTGCCGTAGAAATAATAGTCTCCGGTTCGTACGACTTTTAACTGGTGAAAAAACGTCGGGAGCCAGGGCAGATAAAAGAGGAAAACCAAGCAGCTGGTTGCAGCGGCGGCCATCCAATTTCTTTTCTGTTTCGGATTAGACAGCACAAGAAAGGCCAGGTCAAAGACAAAAACAAAGATGAACAGATAGATTGAATAAAACCCAACGACTGCCGTGAAAACAAAAGCGAGATATAACAGCAAACTTCGCTGTTTCTGACCGGTTTCGGTGAATTCCAGAATCAGTCGGAAAGAAAGAAGGGATAAAAACATCACCAGCGGATACGGCCGGATCAGGAGAGCAAACTGAACGCTATAGGGACTGAACGCCAGAAGAGCGGCTGCCAGAAGACCGCAGGCAGGACTCCTGAGTTTCCTTCCTATCGAGAAGAGCAATCCAATCGACAAAACCGAGAAAACCACGGAAAATATTCGAAGAAGGAGAACATCATTTCCCGCATATTTGATGAGGGAATGAAGCAGCAAGTAATAGAACGGCGGATGCATTCCGGTTTGCTCCATCGATTTGAGCACGTCGGACAGACCGCGGTCGGGGGAGTATTCCATCAGGGATTGAATCTGCCGGACGGGTGTGGGGGAGTGAGGGATGCGTCTGGGATAATCGAGGGCTTTGCCGGCGGCCTGAAGCAGACTGACGCTTTCATCCCCGCTGAGCGGCAGATTCCAGCAGTACAAAATTCGCAAAAGAAACCCGATAAACAGGATTGCCGCCAGGAGCCAGCCGGTTCTCGACATTGGTTATCTCCGAATCGAGACAATCTGCCCGCACCGGGGACATTGGGCCTTTGGAGCAGGAAAGTTCGGCGGGATTTTCATCGTAATGCCGCAGGAGCATGGGAGAAAGACAAAGCCGTTGACTTTCCGCATTAAGTCTCCGATTTGGCGGTTTACTCGTGCGGAATCTGTTGGGACAGGGGCTTGCGGAGTCGAAGCAGAAGGACTTCGCGGCGGAATGGGTTCGTCTTTGACGGCAGAGGGTGGAATAATCCCTGTGCGTCGGGTTACAGCCCTGTAGGATTCTTCATAATCTCGGTAGGAAACCCCCTGGCTCATCCGCCGCAGGATTCGAATGCGTTCTTCAATAGGCGGATGGGTGCTGAACAGGTGGGCGGCGTTTCGGCCGCGGAACGGGTTGGCAATGTACATTGGAGCGGTCACGGCGTTGGCGGCCTGCATTGAAACAGAGGTGTTGGCAATTTTTTCGAGGGCCGAGGCCAGCCCCTCCGGATAGCGGGTCAGACGTACAGCTCCGGCATCGGCGAGATATTCTCGTCTTCTGGATAAGGCAAAATAGAATAATTGGGCAAACAGGGGGGCTAAAATGGACAGGATAATTGCTAAAATGAAGAAGATGGCTTGTGCTCCGCCGTCTCGGCCTCGTCCTTCTGATGAATATCTTCGTCCGCCGATAGAGGAATAATACAGCCCTCTGAGGAAAACCTGACTGAGCAAGACAATGCTGCCGAGCATGACCCCTGCCAGCGTGACGTAGAGGATATCTCGGTGGACGATATGACTGATTTCATGGGCGATGACTCCCTGCAGCTCATCCCGATTCAGGCGGGCCAGAAGACCTGCCGTGACGGCTACAGAGGCTGTTTCGGGACTTCGGCCTGTGGCAAAGGCATTGGGGGCGGGGTCATTAATGATATAAATCTTCGGCATTTTCGGCAGGGAGGCGGCGATGGTCATTTCCTCAACGATATTGAACAGCTGCGGGTGAACATCGGGGGTTACGGGTACGGCCCGGCTGGAGGCCAGCAGAATCTGGTCTCCATTGGTAAAACTTATCAGCATCAGGATAAGCCAGACTGCCGAAGCGACCATCAAGCCCACCCAGCCGGATTCCGGACCGCCGATAGCGGCTCCGAGAATAAAGCCCAGCGAAAGCAGAAAAATTCCCATCCCTGCCAGCAGCAGGACGGAGTTCCTTTTATTGATTCGAATCTGTTCCCACACAGTAGTTTTGAGTTATAAGTTATGAGTTTTGAGCAGCTTGAGTTTTCCCTGTTTTCACTATACTTGTGAGCATTTTTATCAGTTCTTCCGCTTCATTTAATAAAGAGGATATTTCATTCGCTGAAACGAGTTCTGTATCTTTGAGCAGACGAAGCCAATAGTATGTTTCTCTTGCTTCCTGTGATGCGATTGTCATTCTGTGAAAAAAATCTTTACGGCTGCCGCTGGCGGATGCCTCTTCTATGTTGGCTCCGATGCTTGTACCGGAGCGAAGAAGTTGGGAGGAGATTTCGACGTGATGTTTTTGTTTTAGTTTTGTGCTCAAATGGATAATCCCTATCGCAAAAGAATAGCTTTTTGTCCGAACTGTATGTGGGTTGTCCATAAAAATCTTATGCTTTATTCAGAACTCATAACACACAATTAAAAACTGACTTTCGGGACTTCGCGCTGGGCGGGCTGCTCGATTTCAAAGAAGTCTCGTTTGGCAAATCCAAATATTCCTGCTACCAGGTTCGAGGGGAACATCTGGATTTTGTTATTGTAGAAGAGCACCTGATCATTGTACGCCTGGCGGGCGAAGGCGATTTTGTTTTCGGTGCTGGTCAGGGCCTCCTGAAGGGACAGAAAGTTCTGGTTGGCTTTCAATTCAGGGTAATTTTCGACGACGAGGAGGAATTGGCTCAAAGCCCCGCTGAGGGCGGATTCGGCTTTGGCGGCGTCGGCGACATTTTTGGCCCCCATGGCCCGGCTGCGTGCCTCTGTGATTTTTTCAAGGGTCTCCCGCTCGTGTTTCATATATCCTTTGGCGGTTTCAACCAGATTCGGAATCAGGTCGTGACGCCGCTTTAACTGCACGTCAATCTGAGACCAGGCATTTTCCACCTGGTTTCTCAGTTGGACCAGCGTGTTATAAATCCCGATGCCCCACAGAACCAGCAGAATCGGAATACCGAGGACGACAAACAGCAAAATCATTACAGCTGCAGCCACGTTTGGGCTCCTTTCTGAAAAGAAACTCTTTCTTTTCCCATACTACTATTTTAAGAGGGAGTCGGGTTCGGATTTGTTTCCGGCTTATTAAACATTTTGCCCAGAAAAGAGGGGATTTTTTTCTGGGAATCGAAACGTCCCATCTGCAGAACGGCTTCCAGCTCCCCGCGGTCAAACCAGAGGCCGTGTCCCTTTCGGCAGCGGTCCAGCAGAACGGAAGAAGATTCAGGCCCGACAAGGACTTTTTCCATCTTTTTTCCGCAGATCGGACACCGCCGCAGCTTTTCCTGAACGCCTTCCGCCGGCTGAAAGGACCGGAGCACCTCCTGGGCTTTGCCGGAATCGCCCAGCAGTTGTTCCAGTTCACCGCTGTCCAGCCAGATACCCCGACAGGCCAGACAGTAATCCGTCTCGACGTTGTCCAGTTCAAGGGTGATCATTGGATTTCGGCAAATGGCACAGTCCACAGTATCCTCGCTTTTCCCAAGCCGGCTCGTATGGTACCCTCATCAGCAAGACCTGTCAAGACGGCGGGTGAAATGCCGACAAAATCTCGCTGTTTCTTCTTGACAGGGGGTTGAGAAGAGCGCTAAGATGTTGACTTCAAAAAACATATCGCCGGATTGTATCTCCGGTTTCAAAACAAGAGGATTTGGGATGATTATTGACTGCCATACACATATCAGTTGTCCGGAAGAACAGGTTGATTCAGAGCAGCACCGGTCGGTTTGCCGTGAAATTGACGGCTGTTTTGTGCTGGCCGGCTGCGGGTTCGAGCGGAAAGAAGCGAATCATCATCTTTCCGAGTATATTTCCGGCAATCCAAAGGCCATTGGGTTTGCTGTGTTCAACCCGGTTGAAGACGGGGTTTCCAAGAGGATTCTGAAGGATGCCACGGAGGACTTGGGGCTTCGCGGAATTGTCTTATATTGCGCAGAAGACCGGTTTCATCCGGCCCATACGCAGGCGATGGAACTGTATGAACTCTGTCAGGAGCGGGGGATTCCGGTTTTCTTTCATAATTGTCCGCCTTATTCATCGGAAGCGGTTTTGGATTACGCTCGTCCCTGGCTGCTGGATGAAGTGGCGCGAACGTTCCCCGGCTTAAAGATGATTGTCGGGCGAATGGGATTGCCGTTTCTGGAGCAGACGCTCTGCCTTCTGGCCAAACATGAGAATGTGTTTGCCGATTTGACCGTCAATCCGATGAAGGTCTGGCAGGTGTACAATACGGTGGTTTCGGCGTATGAGGCGGGGGTGATGGATAAGCTTCTGTTTGGAAGCGGATTTCCGTATGCCCAGCCGGGGGCATGCATCGAGACGCTTTTGGGGTTTAATAAACTGCTTTCGGACTCCCATCTGCCGACGGTGCCGCGGGAGAAACTGCGGAGCATTGTGGAACGGGACAGTCTGTCTTTGTTGGGCTTGTCGTAATTGCCTTTGGTTTTTGAGGGGCTTGGGTTGGAACGGGAGCATTGGACGAGCAAGTGGGGGGTGATTCTGGCGGTAGCCGGCAGTGCGGTCGGGCTGGGCAATTTTCTTCGGTTTCCGGGAGTGGCGGCCAATCACGGCGGCGGCGCCTTTATGATTCCGTATTTTCTTTCATTCCTGCTGCTGGGACTGCCGCTGATGTGGATTGAATGGACCATTGGGCGGTTCGGCGGCGGTTTTGAGCACAGCACGGCACCGGGCATCTTCCAGACGATGTGGAGGAAGAACCGGTTCATCAAGTATTTCGGCGTGATTGGGATTTTCGGGCCGGTTGTCATTTTCTCTTATTATACCTACATAGAATCCTGGCTGCTTGGATACAGTTTTTTTGCTGTGACCGGACGGTACGCTGCGTGTACGACGCAGGAGGCGATGAAGACCTTTCTGCAGGGCTATCAGGGGCTCGGCGGAGCGAACAATCCCTATTTTGACGGCGTGGGAACGGCCTATTTGTTTTTTCTGCTGACCTTTGGACTGAATCTGCTGATTGTCAGTTTCGGTATTACGCGGGGCATCGAACGGTTTTGCAAGTGGGCTTTGCCGCTGCTGTTTGTCATCGCCATTGTGCTGGTGATTCGGGTGCTGATGCTCGGAACGCCGGACCCGGCCTATCCGGAACGTTCGGTGTATAACGGCTTTGGCTTTCTCTGGAATCCGGACTGGTCGGCTCTGCTGAAAGGGCGGGTCTGGCTGGCGGCGGCCGGACAAATCTTTTTTACCCTCAGCTGCGGGTTCGGTGTTATCCTCACCTATGCCAGTTATCTGCGCAAGCAGGATGATGTGGCCCTGTCCGGGCTGACGGCGGCGGCAGCCAATGAATTTGCCGAAGTGGTGCTGGGCGGCAGTCTGGTGATTCCGGCGGCCTATGCTTTTTTAGGGCCCGAGGGCATTCGGGATGTGGCCCAAAAGGTCTTTGATTTGGGTTTTGTGACGATGCCGCTGATTCTGCAGAAGATGACCTTTGGGCAGGTGTTCGGGCTTCTGTGGTTTTTCCTGCTTTTCATTGCGGGTGTGACCAGTTCGATTTCGCTGGCTATGCCGGCAATCGCCTTTATGGAAGATGAGTTCAATCTGACGCGCCGGGAAGCGTGCCTATTTTTCGGAATTGTGACGTTTGTGCTCTGCCAGCCCGTGATTTTCTTCTATGGAAACGGCGTATTGGACGAGATGGATTTCTGGGGGGTGATGGTAGGGCTGGTAGTTTTTGCGACGGTTGAAGCAGTGCTGTTCGGATGGGCTTTCGGGATGGAGCGGGCCTGGACGGAGCTGCATTCGGGCTCCGATATTCAAATCCCGGGGATTTATCGGCTGATTATCAAATATGTGACGCCGTTGTTTCTGATGGCGATTCTGGCTACCTGGTTTGTGCAGGAATGGGTGGATGTTTTTCTGATGAGAAATGTGCCGCAGTCCAACCGGCCGTTTGTCCTGATTACCCGACTGGGACTGCTGGGACTGTTTGTCTTCTTGTGTGTGATGGTTTGGGTGGTTTGGCGCCGACGAGGGCGGGAGTCGTAAAATGAATCCGTATGGATGGTTTTTTATGCTGCTCAGCTGCGGAGGCATCACCGGATTGTTTCTTTTCTGTCTTTTACGGACATTGCGTTCGAGCGGGAAAGAACATAAAACCGCCGGCCGGAGCGAATAAAAAACCCCAGTCTATTTTAAGGGCTGGGGTTTTCAGATTTTTTATCGACTGCAGCAGGTTTTATTTGAAGCCCTCGACCTTTCCGAGTGTGTATTTTTCGACGGCTTTTTCCAGGTCCACGTCGTTGATATTCGCCAGCGTGCACAGCCAGGCAAAAACATCCGCAAACTCTTCGGCCTTATTCTTCGGGTCATTGCCTGCCAGGGCTGTTGCCAGCTCCCCGACCTCTTCAATGAACCACAGGAATGTTCCCGGAGTTCCCCGTTCGCGATCCCGCTTTTCGTAGCGGTCGCGAATCCATTGCTGAAACTGACGGATTTCCATTGCTGCTGATTTTTAGGAGATTTGCCCGAGTACCTGGGAAAGTTTGGCTTTGTCGTAAATGGCCCGTACCTCTTCGGTGGCTTTCCGGCAAAGTTCTTCCATTTTTACGCTGAACGGGGCATTGTTGGTCTGTTCCGCAAGATGCAGATGTGTGAGCAGGGGACCATCCACGGCTTCAATGATTTCCAGCAGGGAGATGTTTTCGGCCGGGCGAGCCAGGAAGAAGCCGCCGCGAGGCCCGCGTTTGCTTCGCAGAACATTTGCTCGAACCAGCTGCTGGAGAATTTTTAAGAGGTATTCCAGAGGAATATTGTATTCTTTCGAAATCCGTGCCGCCAGCACGGCACCCTCTTTATAATTTTGAGCGATATAACCTACTGCGATAAGAGCATACCCTGTCGATCTGCTGATTTTCATAACGAAACCTCCTGTGATTTCTGGTTTATTTATTGACATTCATTGATTGCAAAACTCTTTTTCGGATAAATCGGAATCTCACAAATCTATAGGTTTATTATCAATAAATGTTCAGGACTTGCAAGAGTAAAATTATCGATAAAAGAAAAAAGATGGTTTTTGGAACTATGACCCAAGAAGAATGTCCAATATGAGACTATACGGCTCCTGTATGTCTGTAAATATAAATATCTTAAAATTATGTTCTTAGATAGGATTTGTTCCGGTTTTTTGAGTGTGTGCTTGACATCGCAGGGGGGATAACATAGGATTCCGGCAAATGAAAATGATATGGGAGGTTTTATGGACCAGAAGAGTCCCAATATGACGATTGACTATGTCGGCGGCGATGTGATTGTGGCTACGCTTGTCGATGAAAAAATTCTCGAAGAGTCCCAAATTCAGGCGTTGGAAAGTTCTTTCCTGCCCCTGATTGAAGAAAATAATCCGATTAAGCTGGTGGTGGATTTTTCCCAAGTCCGTTTTCTGACCAGTTCTGTACTGGGGCTTCTGATCCGTTTGAGCAAAAAGATTTATGAGTCGGAAGGCATTCTCCGTCTGTGCGGTATCCAGCCGAAGATTTATGAAATCTTCAAAATTACCCGGCTCGACAAGGTCTTTGACATCTATCCAACCCGTCAGGAAGCCCTCGAAGGATTGGTCTAAACGGTTTTTCGGCTTCCGCCGTTCTGAAAAAGCCGCCCCAAAGGAAAGGTTTATGGCAGCCAATCCTGAAAGTTCGCCGACACAACTTGAACTGCCCGGAACAATGGAGGCGGCGGAGCGTCTTTGCGGCGAACTGCTTCAGGAAGCCGTGCGGAAGGGATTCGGCGAAGAGGACCTGTTTGCCATTCATTTGGCCCTGGAGGAGGCCTTTGTCAATGCAATTCAGCATGGTAATCAGGGGGATCCGAGCAAAAAAGTTCATATCCAGTATTCCATTACACCCAGCCGATTCGAGATTTCCATTGCCGATGAAGGGCCTGGTTTTCAGCCGGATTCCCTTCCCGACCCGAGGAAGCCGGAAAACCTGTACAAATGTTCCGGTCGAGGAGTGCTGCTGATTCGTTCGTTTATGGATCAGGTCCAGTACAATTCCAAGGGAAACCAGGTCCGGATGGTCAAGTTCAAGAGCAAGCCGAGCCCTGAGAAAGGTTCCAATCACTCCCCGCAGAACGTCTTATAACACATATCCATTCCCTTTTTTTTCTCATTTTTCTTTGTTTTTTTATCCTGGAGGAAAAGCTGTCCTCTCTTTTTGCCGAGGCATTCATCGTTTGTATGCAGAGGATATGCTTATGGAAGACCTGTACGATTCGCTTTTCTCATCCAGTCAGTTTTTCATTGAGCAGCTGGCCCGGCTGATTCTGCCGGAGGTGCCCGAAGACGGCCCCTGGCTTGTTTTGGTAGGCCCTGAGCGGAAAATCTGGACGGATGACCGGACTCGTTTTCAGCGTCATTTTCCGGATCCGCAGACCCTTTTGTGCTATTGTGAACACATTGAAGACGGTCAGGACCCTGTTCTCGGATCGATGGAAGGCGGCTGTCTGATAGGAAGCGAACTGTACACGGAACGTTTTCCCGTTGGGTATCTTTTTGTCATTCTGCCGGGTTATACCCGTGCAACGGCCCAGGCGAATCTCGCCCTGATGGAACTGTTTTTCTCCCAGATGCGTTTGCTCTGCAATCTTCTGGATAAAAATAACCAGCTTCACCAGCTGCATCTGAATCATCTCAGTCGAACCTCAAAAGTTCTTTCCGGTCGTCCGGACTGAGCTTTTTTCCGCGGTCTGATACGTCCTATAAACGACCTCGAAAATCATCCGAACATATTTGCAGGATTCGGATTGTCTTAAGTTTTCAATTGGTAAGGGCTTATGCTGTTTTTCAGGAGAAATTAGCGCCGGCGGATTTGCCCATTAAGTTGATAAATGAAGATGTCGAAATGACCAAAGATGTTGGGAAATGTGTTGGTGTAAAATCTGTTTGCGGACTTACAAGACAGTCGAGGGGAGCCCGAGTTGAATCCGTGAAAGGTTAAAAGAAGGAATTTCTGAAAGGGTCAAGCATCGAATGCCGTCAAAGCGATGCTTAAAACCTGACTGGAATCAACAACCAAGAACAGACGGCGTTCCCGCAGCGGCTACCGTGGCTGCGCGAAGGCGGTCCGGCATTGTTTGTGGTGTTCTTTTGTTTTTGGTCCTGCTGGAAGGTGCAAAGAGTACTGCTGATACACCTGCCGGACTGCCGGGAGGTGTTTTATTAAGCCAGGCGATGACGGAATCGGGTAAGTTACCGGAGGAAGTGGAGTATCAGGTGAAAGCGGCTTTTATTTACAATTTTATGAAATTTACGGATTGGCCTCCGGAGAAGATGGAAAATGGAGGAGCGGGTGATTCGTCCCCGCCGCCGATGCAGATCGGCATAGTGGGAGAAAATCCATTCGGCAAGGCCTTTGAGCCGCTGATGGATAAAAAAATCAAGGAGCGTCCGCTGAAACTGGTTTTTATTCCCGGGATGGCGGCTTATGCGAAAAAGGTTTCCGACAAACAAGCGGCTTTCGAACAGTATTGGCATGAGCAGGGGGAGAAAATTCGCAGCTGTCATGTCCTGTTTTACTGCAATTCCGAAAAGAACTGGCTGGCGGAACACCTGCAGCAGGTTCAGACGCTTCCTATTTTGACGGTAGGAGAGGTGGAAGGATTTCTCAATTTCAAAGGCATCATTGTTTTCGTGAAGGAGGAGAATAAGGTACGGTTTGAGATTCATCTGACTCAGGCCGAAAAGCAGGGCCTGAAAATCAGTTCGCAGCTGCTGAAGCTGGCACGTCGGGTAATTCAGGAGAAAGAATCAAATGGAAAGTAAGGTCCGCTCCAACTCTGATGCACGAAAACAGTCCTTTCTTTCGAGCTCTTTCCGGTGGACGATTCGGCGCAAATTGACTGGTGTGATTATGGGCACCTCGCTGGCTGCTTTGGTTTTGGCCGGAGGAATCTTCCTGCTCTGGGACCGTCAGGTGCAGCGGCAGGGACTGATTCAGGACCTTCGGGTCCAGGCCCAGATTGCGGCGGAGAACTGCAAGGCGGCAGTGCAGTTCAATGATGTGAAAGGGGCTCAGGATACGCTGCAGATTTTTCGGGTCAAGCCGACCATTGAATATGTCTGTGTGCTGGATCGCAATAATGAACTGTTTACGGATTTCTATCAGGGACTTGAACACCAGAAACATGAACACGGGGGGATGGAAAAACTGAAATGTTTCGGAATTGACCTGAAAATTCTGTCGGAGGAAGAATATTATTTCACGGATACCTTTTTGATCCTGTCTCAGAAGATTGTTCTGGAAAATGAGCAGATCGGGCGTATTATTCTCTGCTCAAACCTGCAGCCGCTTCGGGAATCCCTCCAGCGCAGCGCCGTCATCAACTTGTGCATTCTTCTGCTGGCGGCCGTTGTGGCTTATATTCTTTCGTCCTCCCTGCAGCATCTGATTTCGGGTCCGATTCTGGCCCTGGCGCAAGTGGCTCGCCAGGTTTCGGAACGGAAGGATTATTCCGTCCGGGCCGCACTGACCAGCCGGGATGAAGTGGGGATTCTGATTGAGGCCTTCAACGGAATGCTCGATCAGATTCAGAAGGAGATTGAAGAAAGGCAGAAAGCCCAGATTGAACTGATTCAGCACCGGGACCATCTGGAGGAAATGGTCAACGAGCGCACGGCGGAACTGAAACAGAGCAACCGGCAGCTCGAACTGGCGGTGGAAAAGGCCAACCTGCTGGCCAAACAGGCCCAGGAAGCCAGCCGGGCCAAGAGCGAATTTTTGGCCAATATGAGCCACGAAATCCGCACGCCGATGAACTCCATCATCGGCTTCAGCGATGTGCTCAATGAAGAGCCCGGCATCAGTCCCGAGCATCGCAAGTATATTCAGCTGATTCTCAACAACGGAAAAATGCTGCTGCAGCTGATTAATGATATTCTGGACTTCTCGAAAATTGAGGCGGGCAAGCTGAATACGGAAATTGTAGAGATATCCCTGCGGGAGTTTCTCGAAGACCTCAATTCCCTCCTGCGTCCGATGGCCTTGAATAAGGGGTTGGATTTTGAGATTCTCCAGTGCAGTGATTTGCCGGTGATGATTTATTCCGACCCGGTACGGGTCCGTCAGTGTCTGGTGAATCTGGTCAGCAATGCCATTAAGTTCACCGAGTCCGGCCATGTCTTTGTCAATGTTTACATTCAGAGGCAGGATGAGGCGGATTATATCCGGTTTGATGTGGAGGATACCGGCATCGGGATTCCGGCGGACAAGATTGAGAAGATTTTTGAGGCCTTTACCCAGGCCGACGGCAGCACAACCCGCAAGTACGGGGGAACGGGGCTGGGCTTGACCATTACCAAGCAGCTGGTTCAGCTGCTGGGCGGTCATATGGAGGTGCGAAGTGAGGTAGGCAAAGGGTCGGTCTTCTCCATCATTCTGCCGACCGGTGTCAATGTCAAAGACCAGCCGGTGATGAACCGCTATGACCATTCCGAATCGGTGGCCAAGGAACTCACGCAGGGAAAATCCGAGCCCCAGCAGGGACCCCTGAAGGGACGAATCCTTGTGGCGGAAGACGCCAAGGGTAACCAGGCCCTGATTCGTCTGCTGCTGGAGAAAATGGGTCTGGAGGTGGAAATTGTGGAAAATGGTCAGCAGGCCCTCGAACGGGCTCAGGAAGGGAAGTTCAACCTGATTTTTATGGATATGCAGATGCCGGTCATGAACGGCTACGATGCCTCGCGGCTGCTGCGTGAAAGGGGCTGCACCATACCGATTATCGCTTTGACGGCCCATGCGATGAAAGAAGATGAAAAGAAATGTCTGGCCGCCGGCTGCAACGGCTATCTGCAAAAGCCGATTGACCGCGAAAAACTCAAAGAAGTGCTCTCTACTTACCTTTCCGGAAAGGACGATGATATGGACAAACAAGTAGACCAGATTCGGTCGCAGGTGGAACAATTGACGGATTTGTGCCGAAGCGCTATCGGCAGCCCCGAACAAACTGCACCGCAGAGCCCGGTTGCCAAGACTGCTCCTCTGATTCGCTGGGAGGATTTGTCCAAAATCTGCGATGACCCGGAGATTCTCCAGGTGGTGGCCCAGACGGTTCTGGAGGAAACTCCTTCGGTACTTCAGCAGCTTCAGCAGGCGGTGGCGTCGAAGGATGTGCCGAATGTCCAGCTCCTGGCCCATCGGATCAAAGGGACAGCCAGAAATATGGCGGCGGCGGAACTGGCGGAAAAGGCTTTTGCGCTCGAACTGGCCGCCAAGAACAATCAGATGGAAAAGGCCGATACTATGTTTGAAGAAATTCATCAGGCGTTTGAACGTCTGAGCGCCTTTTTGGCTCAGCCCGACTGGATTGAACAGGTTAAATCGGCTCCGTAGTAAGGGACAAGCGACGGATGGAACAGACAAATACTCAGTTGTGCCGCGGTTCTTCGGGCGGTTCCATGCGGGGCCAAGAAAGCCGCTCTCTTTCCATCCTGATTGTGGATGATGACCCGACCTGCCGGACGCTTTTGAAGAAAATGCTCGAAAAGAGCCGGATGAGACGGGCGGATGACCGCATCATTTGTGTAGGGACCAAGCAGGGGATGCTCGAGCATCTGGCCCAGTATCCTTTCGATGTTCTTTTGTTGGACCTTCATCTGCCGGATGGGGACGGTCTGGAGATGGTGGCTCAGGTTAATCGGCAGTATCCGGCCACCGCCATTATTGTTATTACGGGAGAGAACGACAAAACCGCAGATTTGACAGCGATGTCCTATGGAGCCCAGGATTATCTGACCAAAGGAGAGTTCAATCAAGCCTCTCTGACCAAGTCGATTTATTTTGCTCTCGAGCGGAAGAAAAATCAGATTCAGACGCAAAAAGCCCTCGAGGAGCTGGCCAGGGCCCACAAGCAGCTTCAGAAAGCACAGGCCCAGATGGTTCAAAGCGAGAAGATGGCTTCGATCGGTCATCTGGCGGCGGGTGTGGCTCATGAGATGAACACTCCTGTGGGGTTTGTAGCCAGCAATTTTGAGACCCTTCAAACCTATCTGACGAAGCTGAAAGGTCTCTTGACGCTTTATGAACAGTTGTGTGAAGTGCTGGAGAAGAATCCGTATCCGCCGGTGCTGGAAAAACTGCTGGAAATCCGCCATTATCGGCAGGAAAAGAAAATTGATTTTATCCTTGCGGATATTCAGGACCTCTTTACGGAGTCTCAGGAAGGCCTTCAGCGGGTTACCAGCATCATTCAGAATTTGCGGGATTTCTCTCGAATTGACCAGAGTACGGAGATGTGCGATTATGACATCAATGACGGTATCCGGAGCACACTCGTTGTGGCCCGCAATGAAATCAAGTATGATATGGAGGTGGTGACGGAATTGGGAACACTCCCAAAAATTCATTGTCATCCCGGGCAAATCAATCAGGTCTTTCTGAATATTCTGGTCAATGCGGCTCAGGCCATCCGTTCGCAGAATCGTCAGGGACCCGGGCATATTTACATCCGAACGCGGGACGAAGGGGATTTTGTAGTCTGTGAAATTGAAGATGACGGCCCGGGAATCCCCTCTGAGATTCTTTCCAAGATTTTTGACCCGTTTTTTACAACCAAGCCCGCCGGAAAAGGTACCGGACTTGGGTTAAGTGTTTCGTATGATATTGTGGTAAGCAAACACCAGGGACAGATTCTGGTGGACAGTGAGGTCGGAAAAGGGACGAAATTTACTATTAAGCTGCCTCGGGAAGGTCCGAAAGAGACGACAGACCGGATTTCACAGGAACAATCTGAACACTATTCTGTGTAAAATCGGTAACGCTGAAATAAGAGGTGAAATATGGAAAATCCTACCGTTCTGTTTGTGGATGATGAAGTGCGGCTTTTGCAGTCGCTGCGGCGAGGTCTGATGGATGAACCATACCGCTGCCTGTTTGCCAACAGCGGGGCGGAAGCCCTCGAGATTCTCAAAAAGAACAAAGTGCATGTAGTCGTAACCGACATGCGGATGCCGGAAATGAACGGCCTGGAGCTGCTCCGCAAAGTGCGGGAGCTGTATCCGGATATTGTCCGTATGGTCTTGAGCGGCTATACCCAGATTACGACTTTGCTGACGGCGATTAATGAAGGGCACATCTACAAGTTCATCACCAAGCCGTGGAAGCTCGAAGAGGAATTTAAACCCATGGTTCGGGAAGCTCTGAAGTATTATGATACAAAAAATCCATCCAAAGAATCTGCTCCTGCCGGGGCTTCAACCCATTCATCCTCCTGAGGGAAAAGGGATGTGGAAAGACCAGATGCTGTTCCTGTTTTTCGATCCTCCTGAAAGGACCGGCGGAGAGATTATAAGTCGTTGTATTTGGTGCTTTTTCCTTTGGATTTTTCGACCGGATATTTTTGTTCGTTGATTTCGATTTTTCGGCAGGCGGCTTCAAAGGGGTCAATGTTCAGTTCGCAGCATAAATAAATCAAAAAGGCGAAGATGTCGCCGATTTCCTCTTCCACTCTTTTTCGCTCAATCTCCGTCAGTTGTCTGCATTCGGCGGGCTGCTTCCACAGAAAGTTTTCCAGCAGTTCCCCCGCCTCGATAATCAGCCCCTCCGCCAGGTTTTTCGGGTCGTGAAACTGCTCCCAATCCCGCTGTCGGCGGAATTCGAGCAGCCGATTTTTCAGCGTTTGATAGTCCATTGTCTTTCCTTTTACAGCAGGGCGGTGCTGAAGTATCGTTCGGCACGGTCCGGCAAAACCGTAGCGATATTTCCTTTGATTCGAGCCGCCATCTGCCGGGCTGCCCAGACGTTGGCACCGGAGGAGATGCCGACCAAAAGGCCGTGCTTCATACTCAGCTGCCGGGTGGTTTCAATGGCATCTTCATCGGTGACTTCGATGACTTCATCCACCAGAGAAACATCCAGAATGTCCGGAATGAAGCCATCGCCGATGCCCTGAATCTGATGCAGGCCGGGTTCGTGCCCCAGCAGGGCGGATACGTCTTTGGGTTCGACGGCGACGATTCGTACATCGGATTTGTGCTCCCGCAGGAATCGTCCGATGCCCTGCAGGGTGCCGCCGCTGCCGACACCGGCGACAAAACAGGCAATATCGCCGGTCATCTGCCGCCATAGTTCCACGGCTGTTTGTTCATAATGAATACGGGGATTATCGGGATTTTTGAACTGCTGCGGAACAAAGACGCGGGGGTCTTCGGCCTGCATCTGTTCGACCGTTTCGACGGCCCCGGCGATGCTTTTTTCGGCGGGCGTCAGAACCAAGTCGGCCCCGAGGGCTTTGATGAGTTTCTTGCGTTCGACGCTCATGTTTTCGGGCATTACGATGCGGACTTTGTAGCCCTTCAGCCGGCCGACGAGGGCGATACCGATGCCCGTATTGCCGGAGGTGGGTTCGACGATGATGGAATCGGGTTTGAGCTTGCCGTCCCGCTCGGCCCCTTCGAGCATGGCCAGGGCCACGCGGTCCTTGATGCTCCCGCCCGGGTTGAGAAACTCCGCCTTGGCATAGATGGGCTCTCCCCGCAGCTGAATCAGAGGCGTGTTGCCGATCAGGTCGAGAATATTATCCGTAAGCATCCGCAAGAGCCTCAATCATTAGGGGTGGTTGAAAAGCATTTTCTTGACTTCGACGCCTTCGATTTTGTTGAGTTTGGCCGCCAGTTCGTCGGCGGTTTTTTCATCATCGGTCATTTCGAGCAGAATCAGTCCGTTTGGGGAACAAAAACCGGCTTCCGCTTCGTGCAGGCCCAAACGGGTCCGGATGCTGCAGCCGTACTCCGTCAAGAGATGCTGGACGGAATCCACATGATGAATTCGGTCTGTAATGTGTACACCCAGAATAATGTGTTTTTTCAGCGGCATGTTCGGCTCCTTTCTTATTCGAGCATTTTATCCAGTAATTCCGCGGCGATGCGGACAAACTGAGGGCATTCGTCAAAGGCGCCCGGTTTCTGCGAGGCGGCCAGCCCTTCCGGAGTGGCCATATCGAAGCCGAGCAGCTGCCGGCAGTAGAGCGAGCCGGCGTGGTCTTTGAAGCGATGCATCAGCTCCCGCGTCCTGCGGTACAGGTCGTATTTGGTGTTCTTGTCCAGAGGGTCGGCTGTGCCGTAGCGCAAACCGAGCACCAGAACGGCACCGGTGAGGGCGCCGCAGATTTCCCCGTTTCGTCCGATGCCGCCGCCTAATCCGCCGGCCAGTTTGACGGCCGTTTCCTGCAGAAGCCCGAACCGTTCGCACCAGACGGCCAGAATCGCCTGAGCACAGTTGTATCCTTTCTGGAATAAACAGACGGCCTGTTCTGCCCGGTCCATAGGTTATCCTTTCTTTGGCGGCTGTTTGTGCAGGCGTTTCTGAATGCTTTTGGCATGGGCATCTAAGCCCTCCGTCTGAGCCAGCCGGATAATATCCTCCGCACTGCGGCGAAGCTGGTTCTGGGTGTATTCAATCCAGCTGACGGATTTGACAAAATCGTTGCTGGTCAGGGCGCTGAAATATCGGCTGGTCTGGCGAGTGGGGAGGGTATGGCTGGGTCCGGCCCAGTAATCGCCGACGGCCACCGGCGAATAGGAGCCGACAAAGACAGCGCCGGCATTCCGGAGCCGGCGGGCGACAGCACGACTTTGCCGGCCGCACTGAACCTGAACATGTTCGGCGGCAAATTCATTCGCCCAGTTAATCGCCGCCTCCATCGACGGGAACACGAGGATGCCGCTGGATTCGAGCAGACACCGCTGTGTGCCTTCCGCCCGGTCCAGCTGAGGCAGCTGCTCTTCGAGGGCTGCGAGCACTTTTCGGGCAAAATCCGGGGAATCGGTTACAACAATCCCGGCGCCGGGATTGTGTTCGGCCTGGCTGAGCATGTCGGCGGCCACCCAGTCGGGATTGGCCTGGCGGTTGGCGACAATCAGCACATCGCTGGGGCCGGCGAAGGAATCAATGTCCACCAGCCCGAAGACCTCCTTTTTGGCCAGCTGGACGACATCGTGACCGGGTCCGACGATTTTATCGGCCTTGCGAATGGTTTCGGTCCCGAAGGCCAGCGCCGCAACGGCATGAGCTCCGCCCAGCCGGTAAACCTCTGTGATGTCCAATTCCCGGCACAGGCCGAGGATGACCGGATGGATGCTTCCCTGCCAGCGGGGCGGAGAGAGGACAGCGATTTCTTTGACGCCTGCCACCTGCGCCGGCACGGCGGTCATAATCAGGGTGCTCGGCAGGGGGGCACTGGCGCCGGGTACACAGACGGCAACCCGCTCCAGCGGGAGATAGCGGATGCCGGGATGGCGGTTTTTTCGGCCGATGAAAATCTCCGACTGATATTTGCGGACATTTCGGACGGCCTTGCGGAGGGATTTCAGGAGGTCAGGGGGCAGCTGTCTGTGCGCCTTTTCGAGGTCTTTAGGCGGGATGCGAAACTCCTGCGGCGACAGGCGGACTCGGTCAAATCGTTCGCTGTATTCGCATAAGGCCGCATCCCCTCGCCGCCCGACATCCGCGACAATCTGACGGACAGACTCGGCCAGACTGTGCTTTCCCTCCAGAAAGGCCCGCATCGAGTGTTCTTCCAGCAGTCGTCGGCTTTTGGCTTCAAAGTCCGGCTGTCCGGCAATCAGCAGAATGGAGTCCAGTGTTCCGCTCACACAAACGCTCCTGACAGTAAAAAATTACGGAGTAAAGTTGCCGTGTGTATAAGTTCGGGCGGCTCCCTGAAGGAGCAGAAAGGTTCGTCCGCGAAAGGTGGTCAGCACGCCGGATACACGAAACCGCATGCGTTCAAGCGACTGCCTGTGCTGCTGCTCCACCTGCTCGAGCGTCCGGCAGGGCAGCAGGACGAAAGACTGTTCGGATACATTTCTTCCGAAGCCGTCCAGCACAAACTCGCCCGCCGGACCAAGGCGGACAAAACGTCCGGTTCGGCTCACAAGCATCGTATCTTCTTTGACGGCGGCGGGGGCCGTCTGCGCCATTCGGGCAAAATCGGTCTTCTGGGCCGGCTTCATTCGCTTGAGGATATCCGGCGGAATTACAGAAGATTCATTGGGGTCGGCGGCCGCCCGCAGAACATTTTTCATCTCCGCTTCCGTAGGTTTGGGACTGTCCGGCTGTTTCTCGGCCTCGGAGGAGCCCTTCAGAGGGGCCGCATCAAAAATAAAGAGGAAATTGCCGTTTTGGTACTGTGTTACGACGGCATCGATGCGAACCTGAACCTGATTTTCCGTTCCGGCATAAGAGAGGATTTTTTCGAGTGCACTGGAAGGCAGGATGGTCAGTTCTGTTTCCGGGGCAATCGTCAGACCGCGGCTGGTGAGCGTTGTGAGCGTGCTGAACCGCCAGGCCTTCGTTTTTTCATTGAGCCGGGCGACCCCTTCCACCTGCCGCAGCTCCAGCCCTTCGGGCAGGGGACGAGTTTTGGGTTTTTCCGCTCCCGCAGCGGCCTGTACCAGAGCCATTGCCAGCAAGGTCATAGAAAGGGTTGTTCGTATGTTTTTCATCGGAGTCCCTCTTGCTGAAGAATCGTCAGGGCTTCTGAAGGGGTTTCGGCGGTTCGGATGCAGCGGGTGCTTTTCGGGTCGGCCTGGGCCATCATCTGCACCAGCGGCTGCCAGAAGTTTCCCATCAGGATGATCGGCTTATCGGTTCCCGGAAACCCTTTGTTTTTGTGTTCCCAGACGTCCGCCAGTTCCAGCAGGGTGCCGGTCCCACCGGCAAAGACCAGATAGGCACTGCCGAGCCGAATCAGGGTTGCCAGCCGCTCCGTAAGTGCGTCCGTCGGGATTTCCTCGGTCAGATAAGGATTCGGGCTTCGCTTGAAGGCGCGGCAGGTTACGCCGATGACTCGTCCGCCGACGGAGACCGCCCCACGGGCGGAAGCCAGCATCACGCCGCCGTAGCCGCCGTTGGCGACCGCATAGCCGCTGCGGGCCAGCAGGACCCCCATCTGCTCAGCGGAGCGAAAGACCTCGTCCTGCTCGCCGGCCCGGCTAGTTCCAAACACGGTAATGACACGCTGTTTTTCGTTCATGACGGCATGGCCTTCTTCTTGGCGTAGTTGAGCAGACCGGCGGCCAGCAGGATTTCCCGGTCCCGATGCGAGAGGACCAGACGGCCCTGGAAGGAAAATCCCTGTGTGCGGTTGAAAATTTCTACCTCATTGGCGCTGCGGATTGCCCCGGTCAAGTCGGGGATTTCGAGCATATCGTCTGACTGGATTCGGTCGTAATCCGCCGGGGCAGCGAACTCAATCGGCACAATGGCAAAATTAATCAGATTGGCCCGATGAATGCGTTCGATGGATTTGGCCAAAACCGCCCGCAGTCCCAGATACATCGGGCACAGTGCCGCGTGCTCGCGGCTGGAGCCCTGGCCGTAACTTTCGCCGGCGACGACAATGCCGGACAGGCCCTGCTTTTTCAGGGCCAGACATCGCTGGGCAAAGGTCGGTTTGCCTTCCTCATTGAAACTGTTGAAGACGTACTTGGAATATTCCGGCACATTCGAGCGGTATTTCAGGAAGGCGCCGGCCGGCATAATGTGGTCGGTTGTGATTTTGTCTCCGCACTTGAGAAGAACCTGCCCGGTCAAGGTTTCCGGCAGGGGCCTGGGCGATTCGGGCACAACGATGGTCGGCCCGCGGATGACTACGGCGTTTGCTGCTTCCTCCGGCGGCAGGGGCGGGTCAATCATGCTGTCATCAATCACATATTCCTTCGGAGGTTTGACGGCCGGATACCGCAGCCCAATCATCTCTTTGAGACTGCGCGGGTCGGTAATTTCTCCCATAATGGCCGAGGCTGCCGCCGTTTCAGGGCTGACCAAGTAACACTGGTCGCCCTTGGTTCCGGTTCGTCCGGCGAAATTGCGGTTGAAGGTTCGCAGGGTGACGGTGCCGTCGCCCGGAGAAAAGCCCTGCCCGATGCAGGGGCCGCAGGCACTTTCCAAAAGGCGCGCGCCGGCGGCCAGCAGGTCGGCCAGGGCCCCGCTGCGGGTAATCATCTGAAGCACCTGACGGCTGCCGGGGGCGATGCCGAACTCAACGGACGGGTCAATTTTCCGCCCTTTGAGGATTTCGGCGGCAATCGTCAAATCCGTATAGCTGGAGTTGGTGCAGCTGCCGATGACGACCTGATGGATTTTCCGTCCGGCAATTTCCTCTACGGGTACAACATTATCCGGCGAGGAGGGGCAAGCCGCCATCGGAACCAGTTTGGATAGGTTGATTTCAATGATGCGGTCGTAGTGGGCATCCGGGTCGGCGGCCAGCGGCCGATAGTGCTGCGGCCGGTTCTGGGCGGCCAGAAACTGTTCGGTCATTTCGTCGCTGGGGAAGATGCTGGTTGTCACTCCCAGTTCGGCACCCATATTGGTCACAGTGGCCCGCTGAGGGACCGTCAGTGTCTGCACACCCGGCCCGAAATATTCAATCACGCAGTCTACATTTCCTTTTGTGCTTAGAATGCTCAGCAGGGTAAGGATAATGTCCTTGCTGGAAACCCAATCATGAAGCCGTCCGGTCAGATGCACACCGATGACCTTCGGACAAGTCAGATAAAAGGCCCCGCCGCCCATGGCGGAGGCGACATCCAGTCCGCCGGCACCGATGGCCAGCATTCCCAGTCCGCCGCAGGTGGGGGTGTGGGAATCGCTGCCCAGCAGGGTCGCCCCCGGTCTGCCGAACCGTTCGAGATGAACCTGATGGCAGATGCCGTTGCCGGGACGGGAATGATAGACCCCCACTTTGCGGGCGATGCTTTGCAGGTAGAGGTGGTCGTTGTGGTTTTCGGGTCCGAACTGAGCCATATTGTGGTCCACATAACTGACGGACAGCTCCGTTCGGACTCGGGCCAGTCCCATGGACTCAAACAGCAAAAAGACCGTTGTTCCCGTGGCGTCCTGGGTGAGGGTTTGGTCAATACGGATGCCGATGGGCTCGCCCGGCTGAAGTTTTCCTTCCACCAGATGCTGCTGCAAGATTTTGTAGGTGAGCGTCTGACTCATTCTAAGGTCCTGTCAATTCGTACGTTAGGTTTTTATCTGTCTCGGATGTCCTTTCCCTTATAGCATAAAAAAAGGCATTTTACAAGAATGAGAATGACTTGGGAAATTCAAAGATTTTTGAAACAGCCGCAGGGGGGAACCCCTCTTTTTATTGACGGAGTCAGAAAAAGGCGGTATGGTTTCTCGGGATTAAAAGACAAGTAAGGAGCTGCTGATGTGTTTCTTGCTTTTTGTGCTGCCTGCGTTTTTGCTGCTGATATTTGTAATTGGGGGGTACAATTCTCTGATTTCCAAACGCAATCAAATCCGCAATATCTTCGGGACGATGGATGCGATGCTCAAAAAGCGTTGGGACCTCGTGCCGAATCTCGTTGCGGCGGTAAAGGGGTATGCCGAACATGAACGGCAGCTGTTTGAGAAAGTAAGCGAACTGCGTGCAAAGGCGTTGAGCGGGGCTCTTTCAACAGAACAGAAGGTAAACCTCGACAACCTGATGACGCAGCTGGTCGGTGTCGTTCGCGGGGTTGCGGAGCGGTATCCGGACCTGAAGGCCTCGGAGAATTTTCTGCATCTGCAGCGGACGCTGAATGAGCTGGAGGAGCAGATTTCAGCGGCGCGGCGTGCGTTTAATGCCGCTGTGACCGACTACAACAATACGGTCCAGATGTTTCCGACGAATCTGCTGGCGACCCTATTCGGCTTTGAGCGTCAGGAACTCTTTCAAATCGAGGCGTCCGAGCGGGAGGTTCCGAGTGCCTCATTCGGTCAGACATGAGCAGGAGGCGTGAGGGTGAAAACTTTTGAGGAAATAAAGACCTTTTACGAACAGACCCTGTATCCGGATTTGGCGGTGCTGGAACAACGGCGGAAACGCATTTTGGGAGGGTTGGGAATCGGTTTGGTGGTGCTTGTGGGGGTCGGACTTTTTTTGGCAGGGCCTTTATTTGCTCTCACGGAAGAGCCGGCAGCCGTGATAGTGCCGCTGCTGGTGACGCTCTTGCTTTTCGTCGGGGTTCTTGTGGTTCTGGGGTGGGGCTATCAAAGAGATTTCAAAGAGCAGATTATCCGCCGTCTGGTCTGTTTTTTGGAACCGGGTTTGCAGTATGACCCCAAAGGGAAAATCGCTCAGGAGGATTTTCTTCGGTCTGAGCTGTTTCAGACAAGGCCCAACCTTTATAAGGGGGATGATCGAGTCTGGGGACGGGTCGGCAAGACCCAGATGGAGTTCTCGGAGATTTTGGCCCAGCATATCCAGAGAAGCGGCAAAACGACGACCGTTCATACGATTTTTCGCGGTCTTTTTTTTATCGCCGACTTTTCCAAACATTTTCGAACCAAAACCTTTGTTTTGCCGGATACGGCCGAAAGGGTATTGGGGCGATTCGGCAAAACCCTCCAGTCCCTGAATCCGGCTCGTCCAAACCTGATTGTCCTTGAAGATCCCCGGTTTGAGAAAGAGTTTGTCGTGTACGGGCAGGACCCGATTGAAGCCCGATATATTCTATCTCCCTCTCTGATGGAGCGTATTCTTCAATTTCGCCAAAAAACCGGGCGCAGAATCTTTTTGTCTTTTGTCAACTCCAAACTTTATCTGGCTGTTTGGTTTGACCGGCCTTTGTTTGAACCGAAACTCTTTCGAAGTCTGCTGGATTTCCAGACCATACAGGAATATTTTGGAGATATTCAGCTGGCGGTAGGGATTGTCGAGGACCTGAATCTGAATACACGAATCTGGTCAAAGGAATAAGGTCGATTGAGGTCGGCTTTATTCGTCCTCTGTTCGATTGCTGAGCAGAAACGATGCACGGTCACTCTGAACGCGTGCATAGAGAGCGGTTAAAAGAGGAGAATTGCCTGACAGAGCGCTGATGAGCTGCCGAATGGTCTGACGAGCGGAATATTTCTCCCGAATGGACTGGACGGCGGGAAGAATCGCCTCCCGCTCATCGTTCAGGATATCCAGTGCTTTTTCGAGGAGCCGTTCTGATTCTTTCAGATGCTGTTTATAGGCGGCCGTTTCTTCGAGAGCCAGTTCAACATTCATCAAGGCGTCCTTGGGTGAGCGGGTTAAATCCGCTGCCTGCAGAAGCCCCAGACCGGAAGCGGTCATGTCCATACTGTCCACTTCAATCTTCTGTTCCCGTTCGATTTCGATTCCCACCGTTCCAAAACCGGTGAAGGAAAGCATTGCAAAGCCGCCGGGACGGAAATTGACGGCGATTTCGGTGATTTCGCAAAGCAGTTCGCTGTATCGGTCCTGAAAAGCGAGAATTTCTTCCTGCTCATAGGCGCCTCCGGCGGCCTGGTGAGCCAGGTTTTTCATCTGAAGCAGTTTTTCTTCGATTTGGCTTACTTTTTGTGCCGCAGTCTGAACAATCGCCAATCCCTGATAAGCATTTCCCAGATAGCGGCGGTTTTCTTCGAGATATTCTGCAGCCCGTTGTTTCTTGAATTGGGCTGCATCCGTTTGGGGATTTTCCGCACGATTCTTGAGTTCTTCCTGTACCAAACGGTACGCACGAACTTTTTGAGAGGACGAAACGATCTCTTGACTGGCAGCACTATCAAAGAAATTCGAAAAAAGGTTCATATCCGGCCCCCATCGTGATAGGGTTCAGTATAGCCTGAGCGGATACAAAAATCAAGAAAAACTTTATAGAATCCTCACAGGGTCTTCATAAATACTGTTGTTGTTTTATCAGCTGAATTTTTATCGGACATTATCCGTTATGATGTGAAATTTAAAAAGGAGGATTCGGAACTGTATCGGGGCAAAAAAACTTTCTTGAGTCCCGACGTTCAAGGAACTCTTTGCCATCTACAGTCCGATAAGAATGATTCAAATGGAGCAGTCGGGTTTTCTTATAAACCTTCCAGACTGTAAAACGAAACAAGAAATGGCAAAAAGAGGGCGAGGGCGGGAAATGGCGGGATCCGGCGGGAAAACGCGGGATATTGGTCTGAAAATGAGGATTCCAGCGGTTGGTGGCGAGCCAAAATCCAGGCCGGTCGACTTGGCAAAAATGCGGTGTGCGTAATAAAAAACGAAGGAAGAAATGGCAAAAATTGCATATCTTTAAAACCCCCTTTAAACCCCTTTAAAACACAGCGGAAGGCCTGTTTGGCGAGGTTTAAAAATGAGGATCCGCGCGCGGAAAATGACCGCGCGCCGCGCGCCGGCGCGCGTTGATTATTTGTTAAAATAGGAAAGATAGTACTGTAGGCGCAAAAAAACTCCGGCGAAAAAACACATTTTTTTTCGCTGAAAAAATCGGGCGGCCCGATCCAGGGCGGCCCGGTCTTCCCGGCTGCCGTCATCGCAGGCCGGGAGAGTTTGCAATTTTGAAAGGAGCAAACCGGATAAATGGACTCCGATAAAATTTCAAAAAAATTTTTATTTTTTTTGTTGCAAAAGTGTACTGTATGCAGTATATATAGATAAGGTTCAAAAAAAAAGCGAAAGGAGCAAAAATGTTGAACTGGAACAGAATCGAAAAGTTGAACATCCCGTTGCCGGCAACGGTGCGGGAGATGCTCACGCCAAATACGGTGGTGAACATAGTAGCGGCTGAGAGTCTGTTCAGCCAGACTCCAACCCACACCACACAGACGGTAATGTCTGCATAATCGTTTCAGAAAACACACAGAAAGAAAATCAGGAACGGATTTCTAACCTTTTCTTAACAATAGCGAGGAGCGTTTGCGGTATAAATAAGCGTCGAGACCGGAAAAAACTTTTTTGTGGAGTGTGAGTGATGAAAAAGATAACAGCGATTTTTATTGCGGCCGCATTGAGTGTTTCGGTTCCGGCCGGGCCGACCATTAAAATGCTGAATGATTCGACACCCGCCTATGCTTTTCAGGTTCTTGAAGATGGGTTCGGCGGTTATAATGCGGGGACAATTCTGCCGACGTTCTGTCTGGAGTATCAGGAGACGTTCACCCCGAATACTTCGTACTATGCTGTGATTGGGACCTCTGCGGTCAAAGGCGGGATGGACTGGGCCGGCGGAGTTTATGGGCAGGGGCCGCTTCATGCCGTCAATTCCGACCCGCTGGACCCGCGGACGGCGTTTCTTTTTACGAAGTTTATGGAAGGGGACAGCCGTCTGACCGACCAGACCAAGCTGCAGAATGCCATTCACTATATTGAGGCCGAATTCAAAAATGCTTCTGTGATTGGTCCGAAGAATGATTATGTTCTTCTGGCTGAGCAGGCCGTTGCTCGGGGTGGAGAATGGTACGGCAAAGGGCTGGGCAATGTGAGGGTGATGACCCTGTGGAAATCTTTTGACGGCCGATGCTATTCCGGGTATGCCCAGGACCAGCTGATTCTGGTTAATGCGGTTCCGGCCCCAGGGGCTGTTGCTTTGGCGGCAGTGGGGACCGCTCTGATCGGCTGGCTGAGACGACGCCGGGAACTGTAATCCCTTTTTTCTGATTGAAGCTTTTTCAGAAACCGCCCGCTGAATCGGGCGGTTTCTTTTTTTTCAGCTTTCCATAAAGTCTCAAGTTCATCTTCATCAGAAATCTGAGGATTGTCTATCCAGATTCATCGACAGGTTTTTCGATTTCCATTGACGCACAAGGGAGCGGCGGATATGATTTTTTCTGTATCGAAAAGAAAGGTTTTTTGCCAATGCCTCAAATTCGCTTTTATGCAGAGCATTGCAAGGGATGCGGTTTGTGCGTGCTGGTTTGTCCTTGTCAGAACATTCGAATATCGGAGGATTTGAACGAGCACGGTCATCCGTTCGCAGTTCTGGTGGACCCGGCCCGTTGCACCTACTGTGCCATGTGCGGTCGAATGTGTCCCGATATGGCGATTGAGATTTTTGATGGCAAGAACGGCTCCAAAGAGAATTCCGGAGGGGCGGCGAAGTAGCCCACGAGGATGTCGGAAAAAATTCTTTTAAAAGGGAATGAACTGCTGGTAGAAGCCGCGATTGAAGCGGGCTGCCGGTTTTATGCGGGGTACCCGATTACGCCGCAGAATGAGGTGCCGGAGCGGATGTCCTGGCGGATGCCGCAGGCCGGGGGTGTGTTTGTGCAGGCCGAAAGTGAGATTGCGGCTGTCAATATGCTCTTTGGGGCTTCAGCGGCGGGTGCCCGCTGCATGACCAGCTCCTCGTCTCCCGGCATCAGTCTCAAGCAGGAGGGCATCAGCTACATTGCCGCCGCGGAGCTTCCCTGTGTGATTGTCAATATGCAGCGGGGCGGGCCCGGTCTCGGAAACATCCGGGCTTCGCAGGGGGATTATTTTCAGGCCGTCAAGGGCGGAGGACACGGCGATTATCGTCTCATTGTTCTGGCGCCGGCGACGCTTCAGGAATTGTATGATTTGACGCTGAATGCGTTTGATTATGCGGATTTTTACCGCAATCCGGTGATGATTCTGGGGGATGGAATTTTAGGGCAGATGGCTGAGCCGGTGGAAGCGCATCCCTATCGGCCGCTTTTCAAGCTTCCCCCGAAGGATTATATTTTAGACGGCTGTCGAGGCCGTGCTCCCCGTGTAATTCGCACGCTCTTTCTGCACCCGTCGGATTCCCTTGTTCAGCACAATCTTCGGCTTCAGAAAAAATATGCAAAAATGCAGCGGGAAATTTCTCTTTATGAGGAGTTTGAAACCGCTGATGCGGATGTGATTGTTACGGCGTACGGCATTCCCGGTCGGGTGGCCAAAGGGGCCGTTAAGAGGGCTCGACGAGAAGGCCTGAAAGCCGGTCTGATACGTCCTTTATGTGTCTGGCCGTTTCCCGTACAGCCCTATCAGAATGCGGCAAAACAGGCGAAAGCATTCTTGGTGGTTGAAATGAGCCACGGACAATTTATTGAGGATGTAAAACTGGCAATCGAATGCCGGCGGCCTGTTGCCTTTTTGGGCAAAGGCGGCGGATGGTATCCGTCTGAAGAAGAAATTCTGGAGCAAATCCGTCATCTTGCTGGGGCCCGTTCGAAGGGGCTCAAGGCCCAGAGGAAGTCATAAATGGAATTTCGGCGTCCCAAAACTCTGAAAAATGTGCTGACGCATTACTGTCCCGGCTGCGGGCACGGGATTGTGCATCGGCTGGTTGCAGAGGTCATTGACGAATTGGGAATTCGTGAGCGGACGATTGGTACAGCACCTGTGGGCTGTGCGGTGTTGCTGTATGATTATATGAATTGTGATATTATCGAGTGTGCCCACGGAAGGCCGCCGGCGGTTGCAACGGGAATCAAGCGGGTTCTGCCGGACCGGATCGTTTTTACCTACCAGGGGGATGGAGATCTGGCGGCGATTGGGGCGGCGGAGACCATCCATGCGGCCAACCGGGGGGAAAACATTACCGTGATTTTTGTCAACAATGCCATTTACGGAATGACCGGCGGACAAATGGCCCCGACGACCCTGATGGGGCAGTGGAGTACAACCACACCGGCCGGACGGGGAAAATTGGGCGAAGGCGGGCCGATTAAGGTCTGCGAAATGCTCAGTGCACTGGATGGCCCTTGTTATCTGGAGCGGGTGGCTGTCAGCACGCCCAAAGATGTCCTTCGGGCCAAAAAGGCGATTCGAAAGGCTTTTGAAAATCAAATCGCCGGCAAGGGGTTTTCGCTGGTTGAGGTGCTTTCGATGTGTCCGACAGACTGGAAACTCAGTCCGAAAGAGGCCGTTGACTTTGTGAACGAGAAGATGAAGACGGTTTTCCCTCTGGGAGTGTTTAAGGACCGCTGAAGGGATTCAGGATGGCGGGAATGTCTCAAATGCGGATAATCATCGCCGGTTTCGGCGGGCAGGGTGTGGTGCTCACGGGCAATCTGATTGCGCGTGCCGCCCTGAAGGAGAATAAAAACGTTACCGGCATGGTGGCCTATGGGGCGGAGATGCGGGGCGGTACCGCTTTTGCCGCCGTGATTGTCAGCGATGATGAAATTGCTTGTCCGTTTGTGGAGACGCCCGATTCGGCGATTGTGCTCAACCAGCCCTCCCTCGATAAGTTTGAGCCGGATGTAGCGGCCGGAGGACTTTTGCTGGTGAATACTTCGCTGGTAAAGCGGGGCCCCAAACGGGAGGATATCGACCGCATTTTTGTTCCGGCCACGGAGATTGCTCAGAGATTGGGACAATTGAAAGTAGCCAATCTGGCAGCTCTGGGGGCTTTTGTGCGGCATACGGGTTTGGTAAAAGAGGAAAGCATCCGGCAGGCCGTCAAAGACCTGTTTGCCGAGAAGAATCCGACTCTGACGGAGGTGAATCTGGCGGCCTTTGATGCCGGGTTGGAACAAAGCCGATTCCAAAAAGCTGTTTGTTCAGCTCCGAAAAAACGATAGCATCTTTCCTTGCGGGAGATTTTCGATGCATTCATCGGAAGGCACCCGGCTGTCCTTTCATCAGCGGACCCTCGAAGGGCTGACTCGAAGGTCACGCACGGACACCGGACTGCGGATGGCCCCGATGATTGATGTAATTTTTCTTCTGCTGACTTTTTTTGTTCTGACAGCCAAATTTCGGCGATCAGAAGCCATCGTACCTCTTCGGGTGCCTCAGAATGTTTCCTCTGAACGTCTGCAGATTGTCGAGCCGCTGATTCTTGAGTTGACGCTGTCAGGGGGAGGCTTTCGGCTTAAAATCGGTACGGACAAAGAAATGCTCCTGTCGCAGGACGCATCGAAAGACGAATGGAACGCTGCGGCTGATGCCGTGGAAGAGGTCTGCCGGCGGCAGCAGCGAAGGGCGGATGACCCGGTTGAATTGATTTGCGGCGATGAGGTTTCCTGGGATGCGGTCGTGAAGGTGTATGACCTGCTGCGGGTGCTCGGATTAAACCAGATTACATTTCTAATGACGGATGCGAATGAAGAATATGCGCAGTAGCAGAGTTGTGTTGGGAGTGCTTTTAGGAGGATTGGTCTGTTCTGTTTGGGCGGAACCGTCTCCGGAGGTTATCAAGACCGCCGCAGACAAAATCGCCCGTCTTGAAGAGGAGTTTTTGGTGCAGACCGCCCCGGCTCGGCTGACGTTTTTGTGCCTGGGTCGATTGGCGGATGCAGCACAGAGAAAGGTTCTTTCCGAATCCGCCGCTTCAGCCGGTCAAAGGGTTGAGGAGATGCTGGCTGTTCTCACGGAACAGGTTCATCAAATGGAAGGATACACGGGAGAGGATTGGGAGGCCCGGTACGGACAGACGGGGCTTTGGGCTGCGGCGCAGCAGGGGCTGCTCCGAGGCCGTTATCTGAAGACGCTGTTTCTGTTTTGGCAGGCCCTCTGTGAGGAAGGGCAAAAACAGCCGCTTCTTGCCAGGGTTCTTGAGACGTGCAGGGCGGAGAACGCTCGGTGGCAGGGTCAGGAACAGATTCTTCAGGTTCTGGCTCTCTGGCAGCGTCAGGGGACAGACGATGCCGAGCAGCTGCGGATGATTCTTCATCAGATGATGCTTCGGGACGACGTAAGCGAGCCGGCCCGAGAGCGGATGCTGCTTTTGCAGAAGCGTTTTGAACTGTTTTCCGGCGGGCCGTTTGAAGAAGAAATCGCCCGTATTTTTCAGAAAAAGATAAGCGACAAAGAGGATTTTGAATGGGCGGTTGAGTACGGTTTTCTTGAGTGGGCGCAGAGCCGTCGGGAACCTCTCCGCCGGGTCCAGCAGGCCTGGCCTTCGTCACAGGAATTTATTGACGGCCTGCTGGCGGCTCAGGAGGCCGAACATTTCGAGACGGTGGAGCGTCCGGCCTTCGAAGCCAAAATGCAGCAGTTTGCAGTTCGTGCTTCCCATGCGACTGACCCCAACGAGCGAGAAGAGACAGAGCGTCAGTGGGTCGAGTGGATTCAGTCGCTCGAAAAAAACAGTCCGGCCGGGTCTGTCCTTCGCCGCCAGGCGGCAGCCGGATACGTGTATTATCTGTTTGACAGGCCGGACAGGCAAAATGTGGACAAAATGGTCCGGTTTCTGGAACAGGAAGCGGAAAAAGGCGAACCGGTCCTCGGATATCTGTATGTGCAGGCCCTTTCTTTGAAAGAGGAGTATGGTCGAGCGGTTCAGATTTTATGTGAAATACCGGCCGACTGCCGCCATCTGGCGTTCGATTTGTATGTTCTGGAGGCCTTTGCGGAACGGCCGGAGGAATATTCTGCTTCTTCGGATGTTTTACTGGAACCGCTGGTGAAGAAACGAGCCGAGCAGATGGCCGCCTGCGGAGCGGCTTCCGTTCAGGAGCGTCAGCGGGTTCAACTGCTTTGGGCTCAGATGGCTGCCCGTTCAGCGCAGTTATTGCCGGAGGACGCTGAACGGCTCGATCAATTTCTGGATGAGCAGAAAGATTCCGCCGATGAAGCTGTAATTCGCTGCCGGGCTTTTCGCCGAATGCAGCAAGGCCAGTGGATACAGGCCGTCCGGGAATGGCAGAAGGTTCGAAGTGCCTATGAACCCTCGGACCGGACACAAAAAGAGCGTTCCTGGCATTGGTGGCGTGCCAAATATTATGAACTGTATTGCAGTGCAAAGATGTCGGAAACTTCCCGCGAAGATGTTCGTCACGCTGCAGGGGTTCTTCAGACGCTGTATGCCCCGCCGCCTGCTGTTTGGCAAATGCGTCTGGAGGAACTCAAAAAAAGTGAAAGAAAATAACCGGCTATACTCTGTCTGTTATAAGGTGTATATCGGTTCGTCTGATAAGATTTCATAACTTCTTTTTTTTCGCCCCTTTTTGTTTTTTACATTCCCCAAATTCTCTAAATCTTCAAAAAAGTTGTCTAATCTTGGCCTCCAAAGTGCCGTTGTAATTAGAAAACGGCGTATCGAACCTCTATTTGTTGAGTTTGCCCATATGATGGACCAGGAGGTGTATAAGCGAAATAAGCTGTTCCTGAAGCTCCTGTTGGAGAATCAGCCGAAAATTCATGCTTATATCCTTTCGCTGGTGACCAGTCAGTCCGATGCGGATGATATCCTGCAGGAAGTCTGTTCCCAAATCTGGGCCCGATTCGATCAGTTTGAGGAGGGGGGCAACTTTCTGTCGTGGGCGCTGCGGTTTGCATTTTTTGAAGTTTTAAATTTCCGAAGCAAGAAAAACAAATCCAGGCAGGTTCTTTTCGACAATGAGGTTCTTCAGCAGATGATTCCGGTTCTCGATGAGGAAATGAAGACGGCGGATGCCCGGATGGACGCGCTGGAGCAGTGTCTGGAAAAACTGAATGAGCGGAGCCGGAAAATGATTGATATGCGGTATGACAAAGGGCTCAATCCGGCCCAAATCAGCCGTTCGATGAATCTGTCCATTCATGCCGTCTATAAACTGCTCAGCCGAATTCACAGTCAATTGCTCTCCTGTGTAGAGCGGGCGATTCGACGGGAGGAGTTTCTCCATGGATGAAACCATTCGAAAAACTCTCGAAGATTTGCTGATTCTGGCTATGGAGGATGCCATCTCCGAGCCCGATGCCCGGCAGCTCAATGCTCTGCTCAAAGACCATCCGGAGCGGATTCGTTGTGCAATTCGTTTTCTGCAGCTCGGCTCGCAGATTAAACAATCAAAGAAGCTGGCGGCCATGTCAAAGGCCTGGCTGTCGCTGAATCCGGAGGATTCGTTTTCGGGCTTTTTGCGTCTGATGGCGGAGTATGAAAAGGGAGCAGAACCCGTAACGGTGGCTTCTCATTCGGAGGCATCGGTTCCTGCTGCCGAAGAACCGGCTTCCGCCGCCGTACGAACGCGGGTCAGCCGGTTTTCTCTGGTAACGCTGTTTCTCTCCTCGGCAGCCCTGTTCTTTATTCTGGCCTATGCGTATTGGGGATATCTGTGCAATGGAGTGGAAACGGCCACAATTTATGACAGCATCCAGCCGCACTGGGCTGATCGAAACGCACAAAACGAACTGAAAAACGGCAGCCGGCTTTCGACCCGCTCCGGTCCGCTGCGTCTGCTGGATGGAACCGTCAAAATTCTCTTTGACAGCGGAGGTTCTCTTGTTCTCGAGGGACCTGCGGAGTTTCAGATTCTTACTCCCAGTCATGTTCGGATGCGTTCCGGCTCCTTGTATGCCTCCATTCCGCCGGGAGCTCTGGGCTTTACGGTCAGTACCGACAGCGCCAAGGTCGTGGATTTGGGAACTGAATTCGGTGTGCAGGTTCACGGCGACGGCGATTCAGAAATTCACGTGATGAAGGGCAAGACCGCCGTGGCGGTTTCTCACGGCAGGCAGTTTAAAGATTCCCAGATTATGCGGAATGGTTCAGCGCGGTATGTGGATGCCCAGAGCCGAACGATTCGAGAAACCGCCTTTGATCCGACCCGGTTTATCCGCAATATCGATTCCAAACACAATCTCATCAGCCGTGGGAAATTGACCCTCGATGTGGCTGACCTTACGGCAGGCGGCAGCGGCATCAAGCCGACGAAAGCCAATGTCTGGCTCGACCCCAAGACCGGCTATTCCGAGGCCTCTATCCACGAGCATGATACATCGGATTCTTTCCTGCCGATTCCGTCTAATCCGTATGTGGACGGTCTTTTTGTCCCTGGGGGACGAAACAGTCCTCCGATTATCAGTTCTCAGCAGCACCGTTTCGAGGAATGTCCCCCGACCAGCGGTGTATTTTATGCCAATCTCGGCGTCAATCCTGACCCGTCTTATCTCCGCATTCCGGGCAGGCGGGAGGGGATTCTTTCTTTCCAGGATACCCTGTACGGAACGCCGGAGCATCCATGCCTGGTGATGCATGCCAATCTGGGAATCACCTATGATTTGCAGGCTGTTCGAAAAGAATTTTCCGAATGGAAACTGGCTGCGTTTACCGCCAAAATCGGCATTGCCGATTTGAAGGAACCGTATCCCTGCAATGCCGACTTCTGGGTTCTGGTGGATGGGAAAGTGCGCTACTCTCTGAGAAATTGCCGTCAGAAAGGTACGTTGACGGAAATCGCCGTTTCACTGAATGAGCAGGACCGGTTTTTAACCCTGATAACCACCGACGGGGGCGATCCGGATGTGCCTCGGATTTATGAGCGGGCTATTTCCTGCGACTGGTGTGTCTTTGCGGAGCCGGTTTTGGAACTGGAGTAAAAGGGGCTGACCGCAGGGGTTGGGTAAAATTGTGAAGAAATTGTCGGATGTCGGCGGAAGGGGAAAACGGATAAGAATGTGATTGAGTCAAGCGGAGTCGGGTGAAGAATTGCCGGTGGGAGAAACACAGCAGGGGGTTTCGGATTTCAAAATGAGGATGGAGATGAAAAGGACAGCAAAAGTTTTTTCCAGGTAAGGAGGAATTCCGCCTATGCGCTGAGCAATTGTCTGGATGGTCAGGTGTAACGCTGAATGATTCATTAATATTCCAGGTAAGGAGAAGAAACGATGCAAAGAAAACGGAATCTATTGATCCTTTTGATTGGAAGTGTCTGGGTGCTGACAGCCCGCGGCGCTGTCATCAGTTTCAGCACGACGGCTCCTGTTCCGCAGCCGGGCGATGTCTACAATTTTACAGGGGCTGCGCAGGACCGGGACAATGTCGGCGGTGACGGAACAGCAGACGGTCCCGGAAATGATGCGACGACCTATGTTGCCTTTGACCGTCCTGCACAGGGACAAACGTTTCTGACCGGTTCGGAATTGAAGAATATTCGCGGTATCTGGGTGCGCCATCCCGGCTACAGCGGCAACAACCCCGGGGGGACGGCGGCGAACAATACCTGGTATGCAATGGCTGTCGGCTCCCAACTCACCGTTCGCATTACCAACCCTGCGGCGGCCGGTACGGAAGATTTTGTTGTTGCGAGTGAAACGGCAACCATCACCGGTACGGAACCGGGAGTGCTGCCGGCGGCCTCCACCAATTCGGCAGACGGAACGGGCACCTGGATACATCTGGTTCTGGACAGGCCGGTGCCGACTGCACCGAATACAGTTTACGGCTTTGACCTGACGGCTGCCGGCGGAACTTTTTTTGAACTGCTCGGCATTCGGGATGCGGCAGCGGGCGGAAATCCCTATTCCGCCGGAAGTGCTTATACCAGCGGTGCCAACGGAGCCGGCGGAAATACTCTGACGGCTCAGACGGGAGACCGCGTTTTTCTGATTGAAATGGGTCCGTATGCAGCACCGGCTTCCAATCCTGATCCGGCGGATGGGGCACAGGGTGTCGATTCCGATGCGGCCGTAACACTCAGTTGGGATGCCGGTTTGGCGGCCAATCCTCAGCAGCCGTCATCTCCGATTCCCAACCCCAATATCTTGTATCACTATCTTTATATTGTTCCGAACGAACCCAACTTCCTGTATGCTTCCCCAATCGCGGTCGGTGCAGACACCAATCCTGCTGATGGGAATGTTGACCCGCGAGCTTCTTACACTCTCGGATTTCTGCTGAATTCGGATACTACCTATTACTGGCGGGTGGATGAAATTCTGAATGACGGAACCGGCCATCCTCGTGCGGCTTCCGACCCCAATAACTTGTTCGGTCCTGTTTGGTCCTTTGAGACTGAAAAGAAGAATCCCCAGCTGAATCCGTCTCTTCCGGCCGATGTGGCGGCTTCGTCCGGTGAACAAGTGACATTCGTTGTACAGGCCGTCAATCCTCTCACGGGCGACAGTACAGGGCTGACTTATCAGTGGTATCGAAACGGCGTGCTTCTGTCCGGACAGACCAATTCGGTTTATGTTCGAACCGTCCAGAGCGGCGACGAAGGAAGCACGTATTACTGCCGAGTGACGCTGCCGGCGACCGGCCGGACGGTGCAGTCTCGTACCGCGACAATTTTGGTCAAAAAACTGCTGGCTTACTGGTCCTTTGACGGCAGTGTGAGCGATGCCTCCGGCAATAACCTCCACGGCGTCCATATCGGCGACCCCAATTATGCGGCCGGCAAGGTCAATCTGGCTCTTGAGTTTGACGGCACGGCGGATTATGTCGATTTGCCGGATGGGTTTGCGGACTTTACAACAGGTCTGACGATTACGCTGTGGGCCAAACCGACGGCGGCACCGAGTTACGCCCGCTTTATCGATTGGGGCAACGGCGCAGCCGCCGATAACATCTTGTTCTATCGGGTCGGAACGACCAATACCTTGGCCTTTAATGTCTATCAGGGCGGTACGGCCGGTACAGCCGTGCAGGCCCCGCAGGCACTCGAATCCAATGTCTGGCAGTTCCTGGCTGTAACGATGGACGGCAGCGGAAACGTTGTGCTTTACAAAAACGGTCGGCCTATTCAGAACGGGACGGTTCTGATGCCGAACGTGGCGGTTCGAACAGTAAACTATATCGGCGAGAGCAACTGGGCGGCAGATGCTTTGTATGCGGGCCTGATGGACGAGGTCAAATTATACAACTATGCAATGACCCCGTCCCAGATTGCTCAGGTTTATTATGAACAGGAGGGCGAATTCTGTCTGCAGAATCCGGTCGGGGACCTGTCCGGACCGCAAGACCAGCCGGACTGTGTGGTGGACCTCTATGACCTCAAGAAGCTGGCGGAAGATTTTCTGCTCTGCGGATTTTTCCCGGAGTGTCCCTAATCCCGTACTGAAATCAGAATCAGCAATTTGTCTTATAAGGAGACCTGACAATGCAAAATAAAAAAATCTTCATTTTCCTGTTCCTTCTTGCCTGGGCGGTGTCTTCTCAGGCGGCCGTCCTAACCTTCCACCCGACTCAGCCGGCTGTGGATGCGGACGACATTTACAATTTGGTCGGCAGTGCAACCGACAGGGACAACGTGGGGACATCCACTGCCGACGGTGCGGCCAATGACGGCTGCACCTATATTGCCCACGACCGAAACGGAAAAGGACAGACCTTCAAGACCCTCAATGTGCCCGGTTCCTATCGCCTCGAATCGATTACCGTTCGTCATGTGGGCTATACAGCCAACACGGTGGCAACCTGGTATATGATTGGAATCGGCAGTCCGCTTCTGATTCGGCTGACCGATCCGGCCAATCAGAATACACCGGACTTTGTTTTGGCCTCAGAAACCTACACAACAACCGGTACGGAGGCCAACATCTTTTCGCCGGGTGTCGTATCCAACAGTCTGAACGGGACCGGAACGTGGCTGACGTTTACACTGAACAACCCTGTTCTGCTTGCCGCCGATACGCTCTACGGTTTTGACATTACCAAAACAGCCGGCGGTCAGAATTTCTTCTTTGAGATGCACGGAATCAAGAATACGGCGCAGGGCGGAAACCCTTATCCGGATGGAACCGCCTATTCTACGGGAACCACCCAGCTGCCCGGCAACAACATGGTCATTGACCCGGGCGACCGTGTGTTTATCGTGAAACTGACTACGGTGTACAGCGCCTGGCAGCCGACGCCTTCTCACAAGGCCGTCGGGGTTGATACGGATGTTCCCCTCACTTTGTCCTGGAAGACGGGAATGAACCCGAGCAATCCCGCTCAAGTCAATTCCAACGTCAGGGCCCATTATCTGTTCGGCAACTTTAAGGATCCTTCCGACCCGAACCTTTATCTGATTGCGACGGTTCCGGCGGGACAACCGGTGCAGGAGACGGCCTCGTATGTTCTGCAGGGGCTGTATGCGGTTCGGCGGGACAAACTATATAAATGGAGGATTGTCGAAGGACTGGACAACGGCCAGGGCCAGCCGAGGCCGCCTTCAGACCCCAACAATATTGCCGGTCCTCTCTGGACATTCAAGACGGAATTGTCTGTGCCGGAAATTGACCCCGATACACCTGCGGACCAGGTCGTCTTTCCGGGTCAGTCGGCTCAGTTTACTGTCTCCGCCCTCAATCCGTTCACCGGAGATACAAGCGGGTTGACCTATCAATGGTATAAAAATACGGTTCTGCTGAGCGGAAAAACCGCTCCGACCCTCGTAATCAACAATGCTCAGGAAAGTGATGAGGGCGAATACTACTGTGTTGTTACGCTCACCGCAAACGGTATGACCAGCCAGTCTCGGTCAGCTTTATTAAAACTGAAGAAACTGGTGGCTCACTGGAAGTTTGACAATGATGCCCTCGATTCCGCCAACGGTTTCCACGGTACTCTGGTGGGGAATCCTGTCTTTGATTCCACCGGCAAAATCGGCCAGTCGCTGATTCTGGACGGGACGGATGATTCTGTGGACCTTCCAGACGGTTTTGCGGATTTCCGGTCCGGTTTGACCATTTCTCTGTGGGCTCGGCCTACTGCTGCGGCCAATTATGCCCGCTTCCTTGATTTTGGAAACGGAGCCCCCAGCGACAATATTATGTTCACACGCGTCGGAACCGGCACGACACTTCAGTATCAGGTGATGCATATGTTTGTTTCCGGCGGTGCCGTCGAAGCGCCCAATGCACTGACGTTAAACGAATGGCAGATGTTCGTCGTGGTGCACGACCCGGTTACCACCATTGCCACCATCTACAAAAACGGCGAACCAATTGCCTCCGGCGGGGTGGCTCTGCCCAACAATGTGATTCGAACCAGCAATTTCATCGGCAGGAGCAACTGGACGGCCGATGCCCTCTATGCGGGTCAGATTGATGATGTGCGCATCTACAATTATCCGCTCTCTGAGGATGAAATCGCCGCTCTCTATGCCGCGTCGGAAGGGCCTTATTGCCGATTCCGGCCTGATTTTGACCTGACCGGTGACTGCCGTGTCAAATTGGATGATTTCGCTGTGCTGGCTCAGCACTGGCTTGAATGCGGTTTTTATCCGTCTTGTCAGTAGTCGGCGGAGATGTAAACAGGTGTGTGAAGTGTGTGCAGCATTGGTTGTATGCAGGAGTTCAAAATAAGAGAAACACATTTTGGAGGTATGAGAGATGAAAAGAGTTGTGTTTGCGATGATGGCTTTGCTTTTGCTGCTTTCGGCGGTTAACGCTTCCGCGGCCGCAATCAGCTACTATGCCGAAGCCCCGACAGTGGGCCCCTATGATGTCGCCTTTTTCGGCGAATCGTCCACAGACGGCACCAATATAGCCGGCGGGGATGATGCTGCCACTTATATTGCGCACGACCGGCCCGGAATGGGGCAGACCTTTACAACCGGGTCAAACCCGTCCGGCTATCAGATGAAGGGATTCTGGCTCAAGAACGTTCTGTACAGCACGCCTTCCGGCAACGGAACCTGGTGGTATCTGGACTATGACGGCGGTTCTCAACTGGAAATCCGGGTTGTAGATCCCTCTGCCGCCGGAACACCGGCTTTTAAGGTGAGTTCGGAGATTTACACCGTAACGGGCACCGAGACAGGTATCGGATTGATGCCGGAAAACTGGAATGCCAACAAAGTCGGCACGGGCACCTGGGTCTATTTCGAACTGGGCACCCCTGTAACCCTGGCACCCAACACGCAGTACGGCTTTGATGTGACAGTCGTTCTCGGCAGTTGGGGATACTTCTTTGAGACAGCCGGTGTCAGCGGCGGTGACGCCTATCCGGGCGGGGCGGCCTATCAGTCCACCGGCGGAGCTAACGGTACTAACAGTCTCTACCTGAATACGATTTGGGATGGAGATCATACCTTTGTGGTGAAACTGGTACCGGAGCCCTTTACGGCTGTTCTGTTGGGATTGGGCGGGCTGTTGGCCTGTCGGAAACGCTGATTTCGAGCTGTCCGAAAGGGAGAATGCCGCAAAGGAATGATTGGCGATTCAATAAAGGGGAGACTGTGCCGTGGAGGCACAGTCCCTCTTTTTGCATCGAAATCTGTGAATAGGTTTTTCTAATCTATGGGGGCGAAATAATGAAAGTTTCGGCTGTTTGGGTTCTTCTCTTCTCTTGCGGATTTGTTTTTCCGGTTCCGGCGGCGGTGATGTCGTTCAGTCCGAATCCGCCGCTCATCGGCCCTTTTGACATTTCGAATCTGGTCGGGGCATCCCGCGATATGGATAATGTCGGTACGGCATCCGCCGACGGCAATGCCAATGATGGGACCACCTACGTTGCGTTTGACCGTCCGGCTCAAGGGCAGACCTTCCGCACCGGCACGGCTTATCCCCTGTATCAAATCATGGCTGTGACCATTCGGCACGTCGGTTATCTCGGCAGCAACCCCGGCGGCCAGTCCGTCGATAACACCTGGTACTATATGCCCGCCGGAGGCCGTTTTACCATTCGAATTACCCGACCCGACTCGGCGGGTTCCGATGGATTCGTGTTGGGCAGCGAAACGTATGTTCTGACCGGCACGGAGGCAAATCTTTTTGCTTCATCAGCTGTGGCGAATACGCCGGACGGCACCGGAACCTGGATTACCTTTGTTCTCGATACCCCCATTGTTCTGTCTGCCGATACTCTTTACGGGTTTGATATCTCTTCCAATCAATCAGCATTTTTCGAAAGTTGGGGCATCAAAGACTCCGCGGCAGGCGGAAATCCATACCCGCAGGGGACCGCTTATACCAGCGGTTCCGCCGGAACACCGAACAATATCCTTCAGACAGCACCGGGAGATCGAGTTTTTGTCATTCATCTGACCGGACGAATCCCCGAGAACGGCGATTTGACCGGCAACGGCAAGGTGGACCTGGAGGATATTGCTGTTCTGGCGGCCGGCTGGCAGAACCTTTATGACCTGTCAGCTTTGGCACAAATCGTTTCAAACTGGCTTGTTATTGAGCCTCCGGTGTTTCGGTCCAATCCGCTTCGAAAGCCCGATGCTCCGATAAACAGCCCCTACAGCGGTACCCTAACAGAGGATGTTGTCTATTACGATGTTTCCCTGCTTGCTTTCTCGAAAATTGACGGACCTTTGTGGCTGACCGTTGCCGCCGACGGCACGCTTTCCGGAATTCCGGCTTTTGCGGATATGGGGCTTAACTCTTTTACTGTTCAGGTGCAGGACGGCGTCAATCCGCCGGTTCAAACGGTGCTGCAAATCATGGTTGCAGAACCGGAAGGGCCGGTCGAATTGTTAAAACCTGTGCCGTTTACCCATGTTGCCCTTGCGGATGAGTTCTGGCTGCCGCGTCTGCAGACCAATCAGCAGGTGACAATTCCCTATGTGTTCAGTCAGCTCGAACAAACCGGACGCATCGATAATTTCGCTATTGCCGGCGGCCTGATGACCGGGAGTCCGCGCTACAATTTCCCCTTTGATGATACAGATGTCTATAAGACCCTCGAGGGGGCGGCGTATTCGCTCCAGGTACAGCCGAATCCTGTACTGGACCAATATCTGGATAATCTGATTGTTAAAATCGCCGCCGCCCAGGCAAACAACGGCTTTTTCCCCGGCTATCTTTATACGATTCGCACGAACGGTGTCGATATCTGGTGCGGCCCGACGCCCTGGTCTAATCTGCGGATGAGTCATGAGTTGTATGATGCAGGACACTTGATCGAAGCTGCGATGGCTCATTATCAGGCAACCGGCAAAACTTCTTTGCTGAATGTAGCGACGGCTTTTGCCGATTTGCTGGTCAATACCTTTTATGACGGCGGTGTGGAAATCCCGCCCGGGCACGAGATTGTTGAGTCGGCTCTGGCTCGTCTGTATGACGTTACGGGCAACATCAATTATTTGAATCTGGCTCGATATTATTTGGACATTCGCGGTACCGTTACGGATGATTACAGCCCGTGGGGCGAGTATCATCAGGACCATTTGCCGGTGCTTCAGCAGACCGAAGCGGTCGGTCATGTCGTCCGCGCTCTCTATCTTTATATGGGAATGGCTGATGTCGCCGCCCGCACGAATGATGCCGCCTATCGCCGGGCCTTGATGACGGCACTCGACAGCATTTGGCACAGCGTGAACGACGCCAAGGCCTATATTACCGGAGGTCTGGGGGCGATGCACGGCGGCGAATCATTCGGCGCTCCCTATGAACTGCCCCATGACGGCTACTGTGAAACCTGTGCCCAGATTGCCAATGTAATGTGGAACCAGAGAATGTTCCTCTATTACAGAGACGGCAAATACATCGATGTGCTCGAGCGGACCCTTTACAATGCCCTCATCAGCGGGGTCTCGCTGAAAGGGGATACCTTCTTTTATCCCAATCCCCTTATCTCCAGCGGCGGTTATACACGCAGCAGTTGGTTTGCCTGCAACTGCTGCATCGGGAATATTGCCCGAACCATTCCTTCCATTCCCGGCTATGTCTATGCACGAACATCTCACGACATTTACGTAAATCTTTATGCGGCAGGTACCGGCCGGGTGCCTTTGGAGGATGGGGAGGTAATCCTCACACAGGAAGGCAATTACCCCTGGGACGGCCATATGACCATTCGGGTTGACCCGAACAATCCGGCTTCTTTTACAATCTATCTGCGGATTCCCGGCTGGGCCCGCAATCAGCCCGTCCCCGGCGACCTCTATACCTATACAGAGCCCTCCGGCGAATCGGCTGCAATCGATGTCAACGGGACTCCGGTTCCGCTGAATATCCAAAAGGGCTATGCGGTCCTGAACCGAACCTGGCAGCCCGGAGACCAGATTCATCTCTATCTGCCGATGCCGGTGCGGCGTGTTCAAGCCCATCCGAACGTGGCGGCCTGCACAGATCAGGTATCGCTCGAACGCGGCCCCATTGTTTATTGCGTCGAATGGCCGGACTTTGCCGCACAAAATGTCTTTCATCTGTATATTCCCTCGTCCGCTGTTCTGGAAAGTGAATATCGGGACAATATTCTCGGAGACCCCACCATTGTCAATAAGGGCTGCGTTCTCCGCGGAACCGTCAGGGGCGTTTATGAAGCATCTGGCGGCGGTACAACGGAACAGGATGAACCGTTTACCGCTATTCCCTATTATGCGTGGGCTCATCGCGGGGCCGGCCAAATGACCGTTTGGCTCCCGACGGATTCTTCTCGGGTAACGCCTTTGCCGTTGCCCACCTCTTCGGAAATGCTCGGTTACTGGACATTGGACGAAACGTCCGGTACGACGGCGGCCGATTCAAGCGGGAAAGGAATGAACGGCACTCTGATGAACGGCCTTTCTTTCAGCACCAATTCCGTAACCGGTCGAGTCGGCAGGGCGCTGAACTTTGACGGCACTAATGACTATATAGACCTGCCTGACGGCTTCAATGATTTTGTCAAGGGCTGTACCATCTCTTTGTGGGTCTATCCGACGGCGGTTCGAAACTGGGCTCGTTTTATCGATTTCGGCAACGGCGCCGCCTCCGACAATATCTGGTTCGGCCGGCAGGGCACAACCGCCAATCTGGCCTTTGAATGCTGGTCAGGGGGTACCTCGAACGGCCTGGTTGTTGCCGAAAATGCGATTTCTCTCAATGAATGGCAGATGTTTACGGTTACGGTGGACCGGTTCGGAAATGTGCGGCTGTTTAAAAATGGACAACTGATTCAAACCGGCACCTCCAGGCCGACCTCCGTTGTTCGGACTCAGAATTATATCGGCCGGAGCAACTGGTCCGCCGATGCTTATTATCGCGGCCGAATGGATGACATCCGCATCTACAACTATAATCTTTCCGATGCAGAAGTCCTGGCACTTTACAATACCCCGTAACCGGAATAGGGGGGCTGACTGGCCTTTTCCTTGAAAACCGGTACGGGCTGTGTTGGTTTCTTCTCAGTTTTTTCTCCCTCCAGCAGCTCCACGCAAAGA
>ERZ795060.514-NODE-514-length-52424-cov-6.661976_pt1 | contig 52424 bp, 38 predicted proteins | sample MGYA00375144_ERZ795060 | MGnify/ENA primary metagenome ERZ795060 (study PRJEB30189, sample SAMN05720157) | activated sludge metagenome | isolation source: anaerobic digester from wastewater treatment plant | place: Japan | collected 2015-05-15 ... | reverse complement strand
CAAGAATAAAAAAACTCAAAAAAGACGGGGAGTTCATAACAAAAAAAGAAATTATAGCCGAAATCTTATCCGATAGAACAATACTTTCCGCCGAAAGAACCGCCCTTAACATAATTCAAAGGCTTAGCGGAATAGCCACAAAAACATACGAGTTTGCAAGGTTATCCCGAAACTACGGAGTGGAAGTCTTCGATACGAGAAAAACGGGACCCAATTTTAGAATAATGGAGAAATACGCCGTATCCTGCGGAGGAGGAACAAACCATAGATTCGGCCTTTACGACGCCTTTATGATAAAAGACAATCATATATCTTCGTTTAAAAACATAAAAGAAATAGAAAAGAAGATATCTATAGCCAGAAGACTCCATCCTCAAAAAGAAATAGAGATAGAAGCCGAGTCTTTAAAGCAAGTTAGGGATTTTATAGATATGGACATAGATGTTATAATGTTAGACAATATGGACTTAAAAACGGCTAAAAAAGCCATAAATTTAATAAGAGCCAAAAGAAAAGACATAGAGATAGAATTATCCGGCGGCATAGACGAAAAAAATTTTATTAACTACCTTAAATTAAGACCGGATAGGATATCCATCGGAGCGCTTACTCACTCGTATAAATCCTTAGACATATCCCTTGAAATCGAAAGAATAAAATGATTTTTTCCATATCGGCAAAAGAATTGGACTCCACCCAGAATCTTGCGAAAGAACTTATAGAAAAAGGATTTGGCGAGCGATTTAAAAGCTTCGTAATAACCGCCGAAATTCAAACTAACGGAAGAGGACAGAGAGACAACAAATGGTCGAGCGAAAAAGGAGGGCTATACTTTTCTTACGTATATTATATAGACGAAGCCGAAATCCATAATATTAAAAATCTTTCGATTGAAATCGCGCAAACGATAAAAGAAGCTTTAGAAGAAACTTACGGAAAATACGGGATAAAACTTTTCATAAAACCTCCGAACGACATATACGCAAAAACCTCAAACGGAGATAGAAAAATATGCGGCATTTTAATAGAAACCACTCCTTGCAAAGGCAAAAGATTTATAATAATAGGAGCAGGCGTAAATTTTACCAATAAAATACCGAAAGAACTTCGAGAAAAGGCCTCATCTTTATATCTTTTGACCGGAAAAAGGTTTAACAAAAAAATCTTTTTAAAAAAACTTTTAAACCGACTAATCCTTAAAACGAGATGAAGTACTCCGAACTCAAAGAAATTTTAAAAGAAGAAGATATAACCGATTTCGCCGTTATAAATAAAAAAGATTTTCCTATTTTCGGCGAAATAACAAAGGAACTTCCGAAGGAGCTTAACTATATAAAAAGGCCAGAGAGGAAAAACCCCGCTATTATTTATCCTTTAGCGAAAAGCATACTGATATGCGTTTATCAGTATTGGGACAATGATAAAAATTACGAAGAGGAATTTAAAAAATTGACCGACATAAAAGAATATATAAAAAAAAGAACCCCGAACTGGGAAAATATAGAAAAAAAACTAAAAAACGGATTTAAAATATCGAGATACGTTTTAGTAGAAGAGTATCACAAAAAAATAAAAGAAGATTTGAGAAAAATAATCGCAAAATTAAAAGAAAAAAGAAAAGACATAGACGGGAAAATATTCGTAGACACATCTCCGATATTCGAGAAAAAATTGGCCGAAACAGCGGGACTTGGGTTCATAGGCAAAAACACTCTTTTGATAAGTCCCATTTACGGAAGCTATTTATTCATAGGCGGTATAATTTTAAACGAGGAATTTGAAAACATACCGGAAATAAAAGAGAAAAATGAAAAAATATGCGACAGTTGCCGCATATGCGAAGAATCATGCCCGACTAAAGCGTTATATAACGGATCGCTTGAGCCGGAAAAATGCATATCCTTCTGGACAACTCACACAAAAAGAGAAATACCGGAGTCAATATTATCCGCATCGAATTACATGCTGGGGTGCGACATATGCCAGGAGTTCTGCCCGTACAATAAAACGGCAAAAAAAGGAAAAAGCATATTTTAATAATCCCTTTCTTCGTCAAACTTACGCCACGGCTTAAAAAATTCATCCACCTCTCTGTCTATTTCGTTTTTCCTGTACGGGTCGTTCATTTTCATCGTTATGTAAAAAAACACTTCGTTTACTTTCTTTCTGTTTCTTAAAGCGAATTTCGCTCTAAAATCGTGAAATTCCTTATTTAAATTAAAGCCTTTCTCAAAAAACTTAACTCCCATATCTTTATTAAAATCGACGTAATAACGCAAAACGAACTCTCCGTACCATCCTCCTTTTCTGGACGGGTAATATCCAAGAGTATTTGAAATTAAAAATCTATCCTTATTAGACGAATAATTGGCAAACCCTATATTAAGATAATTTTTTTCGTAATTGGAGTTAAGTTGAGTTATAAAGCTTTTATGACCGTCGTTTATATCGTAAACCTCTTTGACGTAAACCTCGTAATTATAAAAACTTTTATAATAATCAAGGGATAACGGCCCCAGTCTCCTTTTAAAATTTCTGCCTTCGTCGTAAGGCTTTAAATCGTAATCTGCGTGAAACCTCATATATCTGTCTATTTGAGAAAACAAAGTAATATCCAAATTTAAAAGGCTTTTTTCTATTCCTTTATCCTGGCTGTTAAAATCTATTTCCGCCTTATTTTTTTTCGACCTGAAAAGCCCGAAATATCCTATTTCATAAGAATTGGAAAGAGTGGAGTATCTAAAACCGGAATTATATCTATATCTTGAGATCAAAACATCTTCGGAATTGGAAGCGTTTTGAAAAGCGATATTTCCGCTATAATTTATAGAGTTATAAAACGAAAAATCTCTCAATATATTTAAAGAATTGGAAAGAGTATAGCTCAAATTCATTTTTTTGCCAAAATACTCTGGAGCGGTCCTTGAGTTTTCCGCCGAAACATATAGCTCGTGATTTATCGGAAGATTTGAAATTCTTCTCGTAATCATCTGATACTCAGCTTTAGGAGAAATGTTTTGATATTCTTTAAAAGAATAATCGTCTAAGCTTTTATAAACGACCCTATTTAAAACTCTAAGATAAGAGCCGCTCATCCTGTATGTCAGAGAGGTTTCCCATTGTTTATCGGCCGAAATGGCGAAAGGATTGGACCTGAAATAATTGTTATTAAAACTGGGAGCCGACATCAATCTTATATAGTTTTGAACATACAATTCTTTTCCGTCTTTATCGTATATCTTAGCCCATAATCCGCCGTTTGCTCCCCATTCTATCGGCCCGGCTCCCCTTTCGTCTATCCTATAATAAGATAGGTTAAATTTTACGCTATCTTTTTTATATTTATAAAATTCTCCTCCGAATCCCCATCCTTTTCTTGAAAAATAATCGACAAAAAGTTTCATTTTGCTATAGCTTGAAAATTTATATGTATAGTTAGATTTTATATAAAAACCGTTTCTTGAATCGTACCCCGGATAAAATTGGCTTATTATCGGAGTTCCTCCGCCCAAAGGTTTATAAAAAACGGGAAAATAGAGTATCGGAACCTTGCCTATATAAAATATATTATTATATGAAAGAAAATATTTATGAGGAACGAAGCTGAGTCTTTGAGAAGAAACTCGATAATGAGGAGGATCCTCATCGCAAGTCGTTATTACCGCGTTTTTATAAATATATTTATCCTTATCAAAAACGACTTTTTTGCCTTTTATGACGAACCTGTCGTATCTGGATATGGCGTTATCGAATAATCCGTAGTTTTCCTCGAAATTAAAATCTCCGTTATCGGCTTTTATCGACATCGAAGAAGTATCCAGAGTAAAGCTTGAGTTTAAAACTATTACGGAAGAGGATGTATTAATTTCCGCTTTTTCGGTCTTTATTTTTAAATCCACTTTATTATTTTCATTTACGCTGTTTATTACCACATTGCTCGATAACAATATTAAAGACCCGGAACTGTCGTAGAGAGCGTAATCGGAAACAAACTCTATCCTGTTTATATCGTTATAATCGAACTTATTTTCGCAATATAAAAAGGAGTTTATTAAAAAAATTAAAACAAACGTCATTTATTATCCAGAGCGAAACTTGCGCAACCCAAAACGCCTATATCCTCATTATTGGATATAAGTATTTTCATTTTATTTATCGGAGTCTTTATTCCATACTCCGAAAGTCTCTTTTTTACAAAAGGCATAAAAAACTTATGGGCCCTTGAAACCCCTCCGGCAAGAACGGTAATTTCGGGATTCAATAAAACCGCGATATTCCCTATACCGCTACCCAGCCGATAGCCGTAATCCTTCCATATATCTAAGCAAATTCTATCGCCTTTTTCGGCCAAGTCGAAAATAATCTTCGGGGTTATATTTCCTTTTTCAAACCCGTATTTTTTTAAATAAGAATCCGTATTTTTAATTCTTCTTTGGACCTCTCTAATCAAAGCGTAAGTTCCGCAGTAAGCCTCAAGGCATCCGTAATTGCCGCAGTTGCATTTTTCTCCGCCTTCTTTTATTATCATATGGCCTATTTCCCCCGCCGTTGAGGTGGAGCCTCTATAAAGATTTCCGTTTGTTATTATACCGCCTCCGACTCCGGTGCCGAGTGTAAAAACCGCCATATTTTTAACTTTTCTTTTAACCTCGAAAACATAAATCCCCCAGGATGCCATATTCGCGTCGTTTTCAACCAAACACTTAAAACCGGATACCCTTTCAAAATCTTTTTTTATATTTTTATTTTTCCATCCGCATAAATTGGGGGCGTATCTCAAAATTCCCCTATCGGAGTCCACATCGCCAGCTATCCCTATGCAAACCGATATCTTTTTTTTCTGATATTCCCGCGATATGGAAATCGCTATCTTCGCTAATTCTTTTATAAAAAAATCATAACCGTTAGACAAAGGGGTTGGAATCTTAATGTTCTTTAAAATTTTATATTTATCGTTTAAAACCGCTATCTTGGTATTTGTACCGCCCACATCCAGGCCTACGGATATCATAATTTCTCCTTTATTATTTTAAGAACATCGGAAACAAGATAAAAAGAACCGCAAACGCATATATTATCCGAAAGATTCGACGCGTATTTTAGCGCGATATCGTAATCGGATATAACCGTCAATTCGATGTCCGAAGAATATTTGCTAAACTCATCCGCGATAAAAGTCGCGCCTAATTTTTTAGGATTATTTATTTCGCATATTATTACTCTTTTAAATAATCCGCATACGCATATTTTTCTTATTACATCGGCGTAATCTTTGGTCGATAAAATGGAAAAAACAAGAACCGGTTCTTTTATGTCGAAAAATCTGACGTTATCTATAAAAACGGAGAATGCCTCGGGATTATGAGCCCCGTCCAGAACCAAAAATTTTTCTTTTCCGTTTATGTTTTTAACGAATGTTTGGAATCTACAGTTAATTTTTATGTCGGATAAAGCTTTTTGAAGCGTTTTTTTATCCGGCCTAATCCCGATTTTCTCCAATCCCTTAACGACCATAGATAAATTTAAAGGCTGTTTTAACCCCAAAATACTCATACTAAATTCGTCTCCGGTTTCTTTGTTTACGATATTCATTAAGCCTTTAACTCTGTCGAAATTTTTTATTTCGAAAAAGTTATCGCATTCTAAATGATATGCGTTGTTCTCCACGCATTTTTTATAAACGATATCTTTTATTCCCTCTTCAAATCGAGGAGTAACGCACACGCTTCCCTTCTTAATTATTCCGGATTTCTGGAAAGCGATCTCCGATTTCGTTTTTCCCAAAAGCTCCGTATGGTCTAAGGATATGGAAGTTATGAAACAAAGGGCGGTATTATCGAATACGTTTGTGGTATCGTATAATCCTCCTATTCCGACCTCCACCACCGAATAATCCGCTTTATTTTCAAAATAAAGAAATGCGATTAAGGTCATCATTTCAAAAAAACTCAAATCTTTCGATAAAGAATAAACGCGCTCAAATAGTTTTATAAAATCTTCTTTGCTTATCGGAGTTCGGTTTATCTGGATTCTTTCCGTAAGGTCGTCGATATGAGGCGAGGTATACAAAGCGGTTTTAAAGCCCATGCTTCTTATTATCGACTCGGCGATATAAGCAACCGAACCCTTTCCGTTGGTACCGGTTATATGAATTATCTTTCCCATTTTTTTCTGAGGTTCGCCCAATTTCAAAAGTATTTTTTTTATATGTTCTATACCGTTCTTTTTTATCTGAGAATGCCTGGAATACAAAAGATTTTCTATCTCTCGGTATCTTTCTTCTATTTTATTCATTCTTCAGTCCTTTTGATATTTAAACCGACCGAGGCCAATTTTTGTTCTATCTTTTCATATCCCCTGTCTATGTGATAGACCCTTCTTATTTTGGTAATGCCGTAAGCGTTAGCTCCGGCTATTATAAGACCTGCCCCCGCTCTCAGGTCGCTTGCCATAACCGTGGCGCCTATCAGTTTTTTTACTCCTTTTATATAAGCGGTATTGCGTTTAATTTCTATATCGGCTCCCATTCTTATAAGCTCGGCCACATGCATAAACCTGTTTTCGAAGATGTTTTCCTCTATCTGCGATTTGCCTTCGGCAAGGCTCATATAAGCCATCCATTGAGATTGCAAATCGGTGGGATATCCCGGATAAGGTTCCGTTTTTAAATTTATCGGTTTTATATGTTTGTTCGAGCAAATTTTAATCTCGTCGTTATTTACTATAAGCTCCGCCCCCGTTTTTTTAAGTTTTTCTATCAAAGCCGTTAAATGTTGGGGTATTACGTTTTTAACCGTAAGTTTTTGAGCGGACATCGCCCCCAAAATCAAAAAAGTTCCGGCCTCTATTCTATCGGGTATTACTTTATGTTCAAAACCTTTTAATTTTTTACTACCTTTAATTTTTATCTCTTCGGTTCCCGCTCCCGACACCACGGCTCCCATCTTATTTAAAACTTCCCCCAGATCTTCTATCTCCGGCTCGCATGCGGCGTTTTTTATTACGGTTTCTCCCTCTATCAAAGACGCCGTCATCATCAGGTTTACGGTGGCTCCAACGCTTGGGAATTTAAGTTTTATAACCGCCGGTTTAAGTTTTTTGGCTTTCAATATCACATAACCGCCGTCAAGTTTTACATCCGCGCCAAATTTCTTAAATCCTTCAATATGAATATCTATGGGCCTTACTCCTATAGCGCATCCGCCGGGCATGGAAAACTTTACGCTTTTAAATCTGGCCAACATAGGCCCGGATATCAAAACCGAGGCTCTCATTTTCCTGACAAGGTCGTAAGGGGCTTCGGTTAATAATTTTGAGCTTTCAGAAATTTCAAATCTGTTAAAACCGAAAAAACAGGATTTTCCGCAATAAGAAAGAAGCTCGTATGTCGTTTTTATGTCGCTAAGCTCGGGGACTCCGTTTAAAACGCATTTTTCATCGGTGAGAATGGAAGCGAAAAGTATCGCTAAAGCCGAATTTTTAGAACCGCTCACATTTATTTCCCCGTTAATTTTACCGGGCCCTTCTATTATAAAACTATCCATACTCCTCCGTTAATCGCTATAAACCGCTTTTATAAACCTATCCTTTCCGTTAAAATCCTTTATTATCTCAAAATCTTTTATAAAAGGCAAATCGAATATCTTTTTTAAATCTTCGGAATAATACTCTCCGGCTTCTATCAATATAAAGCCGTCTTTTTTCATCACCTTAGGGATATTTTTAGCTATGTATCTTATCGTTTTAAGGCCGTCTTTCCCCGAAAAAAGCGCCGTTTTAGGTTCGGACTTAACCTCATCCGGCAATCCATCGTATTGATTTAACGGTATATAAGGCGGATTTGAAACAAGAATATCAAATTTAATATTAAAAAAATTTATATCCGAAGATAAAGCGCAACGATAGTTTTTCAAATTCAAATTGTTTTTGTTTCTAACCATTACGGAATAAGGCTTTTTCATTTTCTCTATAGCGTAAACCGTAGAAGCTTTGTTTTTAAAAGCTATAGCCAACCCTATGGCTCCGCTGCCTGCGCAAAAATCCAAAACCAGCGGATTATGGTAATCCATACTTTTTTTTAAAGCTATTTCGCAAAGCTCTTCCGTCTCGGGCCTTGGAACAAAAACGCCTTCTTTTATAAAAACATTTAACCCGCAAAAATTATGGCTTTTTAAAACCCAGCTCAAAGGTTTTTTGCAAGCCCTCATATCGGCGAGTCTCATAATTTTTCTTATCTCCAAACCGCTTAACACTTTTTCCCGATACAAACAAAGCTCCAATCTGTTAATTTTTAGGATATGAGAAATTATATGTTCGGCGTTTAAAGAAGGATTTACGATACCGGATTTTTCGAGTTTTTTAGAAACGATATCTTTTGTTTCCGCTATATTCATAATTCGGATATCGCAAGCTGTATATCCTCTATCATCTCTCTCATACCCCCCTCCATTATTTCGTCTATATTAAACCACGATAGATTTACTCTATGATCCGTTACTCTGTTTTGGGGAAAATTATACGTTCTTATTTTTTCGGACCTGTCCCCGCTTCCTACCTGTTTTTTTCTCTGCGATGTCATTTCGGATTCCGCGTTTATATCGGATATCTCTTTCAATTTGGCGTATAACAATTTCAAAGCTCTTTCTCGGTTTTGTCCTTGAGAACGCTCCTGCTGGCACTGAACAACTATTCCCGTCGGGATATGAGTTATTCTTACGGCGGTTTCCACTTTGTTTACGTTTTGCCCGCCCGCGCCCCCGGCTCTGTATGTGTCTATTTTAAGCTCCGAAGGATTTATCTTAACTTCTTTTTCCTCGGCTTCGCAAAGAACTGCCACGGTCACTGTGGATGTGTGAATTCGGCCGCTTGCTTCGGTTTTCGGAACCCTTTGTACCCTATGAACTCCCGCCTCATACTTAAACCACCAGTAAGGCTTTGCGCCTTTTATATAAACAACCGCGGTCTTTATCCCTTTCAAGTCGCTTGCCGATATGTCTTCAATCTCGGCTCTCATACCCAAATCCTGAGCGAATTTCATATAGGCTCTCAAAAGTTCCGAAGCGAAAAGCGACGCCTCTTCACCTCCGACCCCCGCTCTTATTTCAAGATATATATTTTTCTCGTCGTTAGGGTCCTGCGGAATAAAGCTAAGTTTTAGATAATTATAAAGCTCCTTTTCTTTTTTGCTCAGTTCCTCTATTTCTTTTAAAGCTAATTCCATCATCTCTTTATCGCCGCAGTTTTGCATCTCTTTAGCGTGCTTTATATTCTCTTTTACCTTATTGTATTTCTCATAGCTTTCAAGAATTTCTTTTATATGGTGGTATCTTTTGGAAACAACCTGATAATCGGAAGGAGACAAAGAAGACGACAATTTGGACTCAAGCTCCGAAAATTCCTTTCTTAAATCCTCACATTTTGCTTCTATATCTATCATATAAATAAAAAAGGCCGGAGCATAAAAAATCCGGCCTTTAAGTCAATTAATCTATTTTGTTTTTTTCTTATCGTCTTTTTCGAGTTTTTTCGGCAGCTTTTTGGTAACGCCCGTAGGAGTAGATTTTCTGTGAGCGGGAGTAACCTTCGGCATTTTCGCTTTTATTGTTTTTTTCTTCTCAACGGTGGCCGCCGCGGCGTATTTCTTTTTAAATTTTTCCACTCTTCCTTCGGTATCGAGTATCTTATGTTTCCCGGTATAAAAAGGATGGCAATTGGAACATATATCCACTTTAATGTTTCCCTTTACCGATCTCGTTTTAAATGTATTTCCGCAGGCGCAAACGACCTCGCAGACCTCATATTTTGGATGAATTCCTTCTTTCATATATACACCTCTTTAAAATAGGAAGCGAAACTTCCTTATATAATAACATTTTACCATAAATATAAAGCGATTTAATATAATTTATTTAAATGCGTATCAGATTGATGACTTACGGCATAAACTCCGTAATAATTCAAACCTTAGTTTTAAGGGAAATAATTTCCGATTTCCAATCAAACGAACTTTTTGTTTCTTTGACCATATTAGGATGGTTGATATTCGGCGCCCAAGGGGTTAGGTTTTCGGAGAAGCTCGTAACGGAAAAACATTACGAGAAAACGATAAAAGCTTATCACATAATAACTCCCCTCGTTTTAGCCTTATCGCTCTTATTTATCAAGAAAATTAAAATTTCGCTCTCTCCGCTTGGAGAGTCTTTGGATTTCGGATCCTCTATGTTGGTATCTTTTTTCTCCTCTTTCTTTTACGGCTTCATAAACGGGATATACTATTCGGTTTCCTCCAAAATGAAAGGCTCCGATTATGTAAAAACATATTATTGGGAGGCTTTGGGCTACGGTTTGGGAGGGTTTATTTTATATTTTTCTTTTAATTTTCCACAAGATTTGTTAATACTTTTTTTATTTATAGTCGCAATAAATGTTTTTCAAATTTACAGGACTAAAACGGCATTTCTTTTTTTCTTATCGATAAATATTTTTGCTATGATTAAAGCGGATAAAATTTATAGGTCTTATCAAACATCAAACAGAAACATAATTCAAACTTTAAATTCTCCATACTCCAAAATAGAAGTTTTGGAAATGGGAGAAGAAGTCGTAATTTATTCAAACTCATCCAGGATATCCACTACGATGAAAGATTTTTCGGTGGGAAAAAACGTTTTTATACCCATTTATCATAACCCCGAACCTCGCAAAATCGCGGTTTTCGACAAAAACATAGCGTTAATAAAAGAAATACGGTTATATAATCCGAAAGAATTATACATAATGGAAAAAGACAAAAAACTTTCGGATCTGATATCTAAATATTTGGAAAATTCCGGTTTAAACGTAAAATTTGCAAAAGAATCTCCCGCTTCTTTTTTCAAAAAAACCAAAAATTTAGACATAATATTCTTGCCGCCCGTTCTAACCCAAAACGGATACGGAGAGTATTATTACTCCAGATCTTTTTTAAAGTTAATAAAAAAATCCTTATCGGAAAACGGAATTGTCGCGGTTAAAATTCCATTCCCATCGTATTCCAATTATCCGATAAACAAGAAAATTTCCGAACTTATAAAATACAACATTAAATCGGAATTTCGATATGCTTATGAATACGAAGGAGATGAAACCGTAATAATAGCCGGCGAAAAAAAACCGATCTTTGAAAAGAAAGATTTAAAACATATCAAAAAAGAATACTTAGAATATTTTAAAGAAACCGCCAAAGAAATAGAGATTAACCCTAAAAAATCTTTTCTTATTACAAACCCGTCTTTATCTCTATACTCTTCTCTAAACGAAATAGCAAAGTACAAACCGAAAATGGCGTTAATAATCGCTTCAAAACCCGACATGATATTTTCGGTTATTTTTTTATCTGTAATCGTATTTTTTATAATTATTTTCTTAAAATCGAAAACAAAAGCAATTATGAGCTTTTCTTCCTTTTTATTTACTTTTTCCGAAATTCTCGCCATTTTTATAATAAATAACAGATATTCCTCGCTATATTCCGAAATACAATGGATTATAACTTCGGCGATGGCGGGGCTATCGTCGGGTGCGGCATACAAAATAAACCCTCCCATAAAATTACCGAATATTTTAATCGTTTCCTGTTTATCTCTTTTATTCTTCCCAAATAAATACGTGTTATATACGTCCATATTCGCCATAGGTTTTGTAAACGGGAAAATATTCAGGGAATTGACCCAAAAAGAATCGAATAAAAAATATGAAATTTATATTTACGACATATACGGAGGGGCGGTCGGGATAGCGGTTTCGTCTTTTTTGATAGGCCTTGGAGGAATAACAATTTCGATTATTTCTTTAACGACACTCGGTTTATTGTTTTTACTTTATATAAGATTTTACCCTAAAATAGTCGATTAAAGATTCGGATTTGGGAAAAAACAGCGCGGAGGAATCCACTTCCGCCAAAAAAACGGCTTTATTCGCTATTTTTTTTAGCGCTTCTTTTTCTTTGCTAAAATTCATAACGCATCTCAAAATTTTCAACAAAGCTTCTTTTTTTCTTATCCCGATCTCGCGATTATCGGTATGTTTTTTAATAAAAAATATCTTTTTAAGTTTAGATTTTAAATTTTTCCCTTCGTTTTTCATCTCACCCCAGAAAGGCGTAGAAAAAGCGAAAAACTTTCCGCCAAGCATTCTCAATGCAACCAACTCGTCGCTTAAAATATTAAATTTTGAAAATATTTTGGCTACGGTAGTCTTACCCGCTCCGCTTTTCCCGATAAAAATAAAAGCTTTATCTTTATAATTAAAACCGGAAGAATGGATGAGAAACCCGTCTCCGCAGTTAAGAAGATAAGAAACATAAACCCTTAAAAAACTATCGAATGAATAGATGTCAGGTTTTATTAAAAGTTTTTTTGATTTTTTATCCGCTTTAAAAAGAAAATCTTTTCTAACGATAGTCAAAAAATTTTTTTCTTCCATATCCACTCCGTCTTTTAACTTAAAGACATCGTTAGAAAAACATACTTTTACAAAATTCCCTTCGGAAAATGAAGAAAAAAAAGGCTTATATCTTTCTTTAAACCTCTCGGCGAAATCCGAAGGAAAAGAATCGAACGAAAAACTAAACTTTAATTCGGCTATATTCAGCGTTATTTTTCTCATCGCCCGGCTATATTTAATACTATTATTTCAGAATTTGAAAAAAATCTAAGCGGCGGTCCCCATGTTCCGGCTCCTTTCGAAACATAAAAAAAGGAATTTTTATTTCTATGTTCGCCGCAAAAATAAGGATAAGCCATTTTGGTAAATATATGAAAAGGGAATATCTGTCCGCAATGGGTGTGTCCGCTCAACATTAAAAGGTCGAATTTATCGGAAATCTCTTTGAAATAAAGGGGTTGATGAGAAACCAATATGTTTAAAAAACCTTTTTTATATTCTTTTGAAACGATATTAACGACATCCTGTTCGGTTAAAGACTCGGTCTTAACGTCGGATATGCCTATTATGTTTAATCTATCGAAAACGAAAGACGAATCTTTAACCGAAATTAATCTCAATTTCTCCGCTATCGCTTTGCTTTTATCAAATCCGTAATAATACTCGTGATTTCCGAAAACGAATACTACCGGGAAAGGAAGCGTTTTTATTTTTTCCACATATTCGTTAATTTTAAACCCGGGATCTAAAAGATCTCCGCCTATTATAAGGATATCGGGTTTTATCTTTAAAATTTCATCGAGTATTTTCGAAAACGTTTTATATTTGAAAGAAAAATCCAGATGAATATCGGACATAAAAACCAATTTGTAATTTCTATTCAAGCCGTTTTCTTTATAATCCAGCGATTTAAAATTCGGAATTTTTAAAGCGTTATAAAAAGAAACAAAAAGCGAAACCGCAGACGAAAAAATAACGAATATGAAAATTTTTTTAAATTCGATATTTAAAAAAGAAAGAAGGTAACCCGCCGAAATGAAAAAAGAGAGCATCAAAACATAACCCATCCATATAAAAGAAATAACATACGCCGTCTCGTATAATGAGCCTTCTAATTTTCTCCTTAAAAAAAGAGTAAGGATTGAAAATAAGGCCAAGGATAGGAATAATTTATTTGAATAATTTTTAAAATAGCCGGCTTTGGAAAAGAAATTGGATATGTAAATATGGAGATAGACGTAAGCCGCGGATATTAACAAGAAAAAAAAAGCGAATTTTTTCATACGAATACTCTATCAAATGACTTTAGAATTATATCTATCTCCGCCTCGGCAAGCGAAGGATATATGGGAACGGATACGAAATTATGGTACATATAATCGGAAACATCAAAAACATCGGAATTTTTATAATAGAAATTTACCGGCTTTCCGATATCCGAAGCTTCTATGCCAAAATCTCTAAATTTTTTAATTATCGTATTTTTATCGTAACCGGTTAATTCTATTAAATATCTGTAAAATATCGGAGACTTCTTTTTATCGTATTCGAAAAAAACTTGAATGCCTCTTTTTTTATTAAGCTTCTCCGAATAAATTCGAGCTATATTTATTCTTTTTTCAATAAATTTTTCCATATAATCCAATTGTTTTAAACCGAAAAATGCCTGAGCCTCGGTCATTTTAAAAGAAAACCTTAATTTGAAATCTTTTTTCTTATCGTAATCCACTAAATCCTTAAAATAGCGGTACGATTTTTTATCGTTTACCGATATCATCCCCCCCTCGCCCAAAGTAGTTATCACCTTTGTGGCGTAAAAAGAACAAACGGCAAAATCTCCAAAAGAACCTAAAGGTTTCGAGTTTATTTCCGCTCCCAAAGACTGGGCTATATCTTCGATAAGAAAAACACCCATTTTTTTAAATTTAAAAACGACATCCGAGGGATAGCCGAACATATAAGGCAAAACGGCGATTTTTATTTTATACTTCGAAATAAGAGTTTTGGCCCTTTCAAAGTCGTATGAAAAATCTTTTTTATCCACATCGCATATAATCGGCTTAAACCCGGCCATTAAAACCGCGTTTAAAACCGCAACGCAGGTAAGCGAAGGGATCAAAACGAAATCTCCGAAAGTTCCTTTTTCTTTTAAATAATAAAGGGCGAGAAACAAAGCGTTAGTTCCCGAATTGACCGCCACCGAATATTTTTTGTTTATCAATTTGGAAAATTTTTCCTCAAATTTTTCAACTCCTTCGTAAGAAGAAAGCATGCGATTTGAGGACAAAGTTTTTACAAAATCGAAATCCTTTGGCGTTAAAAAAGGTTTTGAATGCCTTATCATAAACTTAAAAGCTCCCTTGTTTTTCGGGGTCCGAGGTTAAACAACATATCCAATATGGATAAATTTTCCACAAACTCTCCCCATAACTGGTCGTATTTTAAAGGTTTATAATTTAGATATGTCAGTTTTATTTTATTAAGTTTAAAAAGATTTTCATCCAGATAATCTTTTCCGCCGTCTCCGGATAGATATTCGTCGGCTTTAACCATTTCGCATATTTTAACAAGACGCTCGGTTTTAGACAAATTTATGTTCAACGACGACGAAACTTCCGTTCTTTTTTCTATATCCATATATTTTAAAATCATTTTAACGCACTCTATATTTAAATCGGACAAATATTCGTAATCTTTTCCAAAAAAATATTCAATATAACCGAAAAGATCTTCGAAATACGGAGATTTGGAATATGCCGACTTTATTGAATTGAGATGTTTCCTTTTCCACAAATTATCCGATATCTTAACTTCATTTATTTTATCCCCGAATTTAAAACTAACCGGAACCGTAAGCCATATAAGCCCGTTGGCGCCTTTTATCCTGTTTCTGTTTTGCCATTCGTTCTTTTTAAACTGAGCGTCGTCTAAAAAAACAAAAATATCGCTTTTAATAATTTTATAAATATACCCTATATAGGGCATATACTGAGGCTGATGGATAGAGGCTATCATAATAATAGTTTATAAATTTTAAATGTTTTATTAAATCTATGCGCCCATATAAAGCTTTTTATAAAGCAGGTATTCCCTTTCGAAACTATAATACTTAAATCCGTTTTCTTCCCTATTAACAAGCTCAAAAGACTTTTGGCCCATATTTTTTCTTAAATCTTCGTTTTTAAAAAGCTCGTAAATTTTCATCGCCAATTCAAGCGAATTTTTAGGCTCGACAAGATAACCGTTATAGGCGTCCGTTATCAAGTCTTTTAAACCGCATACGGAAGACGCTATTATCGGCTTTGAAAGTATTTCGGCCATAACGACTGTTCTTCCCATACCTTCGTTTAATGAAGGCTGGACGTAGATATCCATAACGTTTATTAAATCGTATACGTCTTCCCTATATCCGGCAAATATTATATGTTCTTTAACCTTATCCTCATCGGCTATTTTTTTTAAATAATCTTTTTGAGAACCGTCCCCTACTATTAAGAAAATCGGAAAATCTTTTATGTTTTTTATTTTTAAAATTTCGTTTAGATATTTTACGCTTCTTATAAGATAGTCTATTCCCTTTATCGGCTCCAATCTGGCTACGCTTCCGACAACGATTTTTTCTTTAGGTATTTTAAACTCCTCTCTTATATCTTTCCCGCTAAGTTTTTGAAAATAATCGACTCCGCTTGGTATTATATGCCATTTTTTTTCTTTTCCTATACCGTATTTTAAGGTTTCCATTTTTTCATTTTCGGTTAAAGCGACCAAAAAATCCGTTATAAAAGAAGTTAAAAACTCTAAGATTATAAAAAAATAAGTCTTTGGTTTAGAAAAATAACCGTAAAAAATATGGCCGTGAGGAACGTGTATAATTTTAGTATTTTTATTGGATAGAAGTTTGTAAAAAAAACCCGCCCATCTTCCTATTATGCCGGCTTTCGAGGTATGAGTATTTATCACATCGGGTTTTTCTCTAAAGAGTATTTTGATTATTTTCAAAAAAGCCTTAATATCGTCCAATACTCCTATTTCCCTTTTTAATTCTTTTAAATAATAATATTTAAAATCAAATTGTTTAACCTTATCCCCGCCGTAAACCAGTATCACATCGAAACCTTCGTCTTTTAACTTACGGCATAAATCGATTAAATTTTCGGAAGACCCTCCGAAATTAAGCCTTGTTATTATTTGAACTATCTTCATAAATATTTTCAAATTCCTTTAAAACATCTTCGACCGTTATCCCGCCCATACAAACCATATTATCTTCTTTTTTATTCGGACAAGCATAGTAATCGCAAGGCCAACATGAAACTTTTTTATAAATAAATTTAAAAATATCTCTATTAAAACACGGAGCGATTTTTTGAGGATCCGAAGGCCCGTTTATTATGACAGAGGGAATTTTCAATATTGAAGCTATATGCATCGCCGCGGAATCCATCGATATTAAAAAATCGCATTTTTTTAAAGCGCATATCCAGTCTTCCAAAGAAAGATCTTTAAAAAATATCAAATTGTCTTTTCCGGCTTCTTCATATATTTCTTTTACATAATCATAATTTTTCTTGTCCGAAAAAATAAGAAAGAGGAATTCATTCTTTAAATCGATACGGTTTATAAGATCCACCCATTTTCCCTTATCCCATCTTTTAGTCAAGGTGTTCCCGGCGGTAACCAATCCCAATATTTTTTTAAATTTAAATTCCGATAATGTTTTTTTTATTTTATCTTCCGAACTTTCTTTAAACCATAAAATATTTTCAAAACTTTCTTTAAATACCCCGATTTTCCCGAACAAATCTTCATACCTTTCGTAGTAGTTTTCTATTTTAAAATCGGCCGAAAAGACATTCGCGGCATTATTTTTATTTATAACAAATCTTATCGCCGAACCGTATAAAAACTTTGAAAAAAATCTCGAAGACGGATAGGTGTTAATCAAAAAATCGTATGAATTTCTAAGATTTAAAATAGTTTTTAAATTGTGAAAAGAAAAGATGTTTATGCGATTATTGTTGGATTTCAAATAAAAAACATTATCCGCATAAGGACAGATTTTGGCATACTCGTAGCTTCTATCGCTAACCAAAAGAGTTACCTCGCATTTTTTTTGTTTTTTTAAGAAATAAATCCAGGGCACAAGCGCTATAAAATCTCCTATGCCCGCGGTATTAAATATTAAAATTTTCATAAGCCGTTTAAAACATCCGAAACATCTTTTAAAAAATTAGATATCTGGTAATTCGAAATATCGAAAGTTTTCTTTTCCCCCTCGGTCATTAAAATCTCTTCTATTTTCTTAGAAAGCTTTAACGTATCCGCAGGATCGAAATAATCGGCATTATCACTCAATACTTCCCTAAAAACCGGGATATCCGAAACCAAAACTTTCAAACCGCATTTTAGGGCTTCCAAAGGAGGATAGCCAAACCCTTCATAAAGAGAAGGAAAAACAAAAAGAGAAGAATTCGAGTACAAACAAGAAAGCTCGGTATCGTCGGCTTTGGGGATTACGAAGGCATTCGAATAATCTTTAAAAGAATCTTTAAATCCTACGAGAACAAGTTTATACTCGCTTCTCAATTTAAAAGGAAGATTTAGATAAGCATCATAAAGGGTTTTTACGTTTTTATGAGGATTATTGTTTCCGACATAAAGTATATATTTAAAATTTATATTCATTTTTTTTAAAATCTCGTAAGATTCGGTTTTATCCATCTTTCTTATACTCTCGTCTATAGAAAGCCTTATAACTTTAATCTTTTTTTCATCCAGATTAAAAAAAGAAACGATATCTTTTTTTGTCGAGTATGAGGATGTTATTATCGCATCGGCTTTAGCCGTAAAAAACCTTATAAAATTTTTTAAATAAATTTTATTTTTTAACTTTTTTTTATACGGTTCGAGTTTTAAATAAATAATATCGAAAATAGAAGTTATAACCGGGATATCGCAAAATACCGGATACTTGTAATAAGGAGAAAAATAAATATGGGCTTTTGTTTCTTTGATTATCTTCCTTATATAAAACTGTTCGGAAATTATCGGAAGTGAATCTTTTATGAAATATTTTTCAAAATCTTTTAATGTCGTATTATCCAGATCCGTTTTAGAATCGCATATCAAAATGAAATTAAAGTCCTTAAAATAATTTTTATTTTTTAAAATATTTAAAACAAACCTTCCTATTCCGGTATATTTATTTCTTTCAAGTTCTCTGGCGTCAAAGATTATTTTTTTCATATATCTCCAAAAATTTGAAATAAGAAAACATAACCGTTAAAGCGCTCGATAAACTTATAAAAAACCCCGCCAACCGTCCTTAAACCCTTTAAGCCAAAAGTATTTCAAAAGGAAAAAATATAAAGGCCTGACCAAAATTTCTTTAACCGATAAGATTAATGAAGGTTTTAAACCTTTTTTATAATACTCTAAAGCGTATCTGTCCGTATATCTTTTAAACTTCTCCATCCACTCGTTTATGTCGTCGTAAGAATAATGCAATAAATCGTTTTTTAGATAACCTATCTTATCCGTTTTAAATATCCCGTTGGTATGTATATCCTCTTCGAAAATAACGCTGCCTTTTCTAAACAAACGAGGAATATACCCCGGGTACCAACCGCAAGTTTTAATCCATCTGCCGGAAAAAAAGGTTTTTACCGGCAGATAAAAAATATCCGCTTTATTTTGCGAAAGAACTTCGGATATTTCTCTTCTTAAATCCTCGCAAACAACCTCATCCGCCTCTATTATTAAAATCCAATCGTTTTCGGCCTTGGATATGCCGAAGTTCCTATCCGGATTGCAAATACCCTTCGGGTTGGTTACAAAAATTTTATCGGTATATCTCTTCGCTATATCTACGGTTTTGTCTTGAGAAGACTGGTCTATAAAGATTATCTCATCGCACCATTTTATCCCTTCCAGACATTTTTCTATTTTTTTCTCTTCGTTCCTCGCTATCAAAACGGCGGAAATTTTAATCATAAAAGCTCCATGTAAATTTTGTAAAGGTTATTCATATAAATATTTATATCGAACCTCTTCGCTTTAGCTAAGACTTGATTTGATATCTTTAAATAAAGGTCTTTTTCTTCCAAAAGTTTTTCTATGGCATTTTTCAAATCTTTTTCGTTAGGCTTTACCAAAAAACCGTCCTCGGCGTTATTAATTATTTCTTTTGCGCCTCCCATATCTGTGGCTATAACCGGCTTTCCCAAAGCCATCGCCTCTATTATCGTCCTACCGAAAGGCTCCGGATGTAGAGACGGATTTATTACAATATCCGAAATATCGATATAATCGTAAACATTATTAACATGTCCCGCAAAAAAAACTCTTTCGGATATATTTAAATCCGACGATAATTTTTTCAAATTATCCATCTCCGCCCCAAATCCGCAAACAAGCAGTGCGGTTTGAGTATTTTTTAATTCGGCAAAAGCTTTGAAAAGAATATCGTGTCCTTTCCATTTTTCAAGTCGAGAAAAAACTCCGATAACTTTAAATCCCAGGGGTATTCCTATTTTTTGTTTTAACAAACTACCCTCCGATTTCGCTCGGATATCGTTAAAATCTATCGGGTTATGCATTACTACCGTTTTCCTATCGGCGTAGTCAAATTTGTTTTTTACCGCCTGGCTTACGGCTATTATTTTATCCGAAAACAAAGATATTATCCTTTCTTTCGTCGGGGAAGAGTCCAAAACTCTATTATGCCACACCGTTTTTTTCCCTAAAATTTTAGACCAAAAAGCGGAAAAAAAGGCGTATCTCGTAGATGCCGAATTAATATGTACAATATCGGGGTCATACTCTTTTATTTTTACAAAAAGAGATGAGATTTTTACGATATCGGTCCCAACTCCGATACTCAAAAGCATATCTCTAAAAACTCCGTCGTTTTTCAAAAAAACCTTTAAATCGTATTCATTTCTGTCGATATTTTTTAAAACTTTAAAAAGACTTATCTGTCCTCCTCCAGGCGGATTTAACGGCTCGTCTATATACAATATCTTTTTCATTTTTTATTTATTAAAAAATAACAAGTTTGAACTATTCTCCCTATATCCAAAAACAAATCAGCCAAAAATTTTATTAAAGGAAACAAAATTATAATACCTAACCTATAAATAAAACCAAAATCATAAAACTTAAAATATTTAACCATAAAAAAATATTTATAAATTTGATAAAAATACCAAACCAAAAATCCGACTGCAAAAAACTTAAAACCCCCAAAAAAACCGATTATAAGCAAAACAAAAAATTTAATTAAAATAGATGTTTTTAAAACATAATCGATATGAAGTTTTTCTATAAAAATCAAATCGATATCGGCGCGACCTCTTCTTATATACCACCTTAAAGCCTTGTATATATTCTTATGAGTGTCGTGCCAAACCAAGGCTTTTGGAAGAAACAAAAACCTATTTTCCCCGTATTTTTTTATTATCCTTAAACACAAATCGCTATCTTCAGATCCGAATTTATTTTTGATATTAAACATCCCGACGTCTTTTATAATATCTTTCCTAAATACGGTATTACAGGTAGCAACCTGAGACAAACTCATATCTTCGCCCTTAGAATAGTTATCCAACCTAAATCCACCGCCCGGATGCCCTAATACTCCTAATGAAAAACTTATCAAATTTGCCCCTTCTTTTGGAAAAACGGCTCCCATAGCGCCAAACTTATCTTGGGGCAATTTTTTCGTAATTTCAAAAAACCATTTATCGGTTATCTCCACATCGTCGTCTATAAATATGACCCACTCCCCAAGAGCGGTATTTACTCCGATATTTCTTTGATTTGAAAAACCCGCATCTTTTAAAGACAATTTTATATGCTTTACTGTGTAGGCCAAATCTGTTAAATTTTCTCCCGCCTCTACGACTATTATTTCAAAGTCTTTAAAAGTTTTTAAATTTTTATTTATAGATTCCAAAGCTCTTAAAAGCTTTTCCCTGTTATCTTTTGTTATTATAATTATTGAGTATTTCATAATAATTTTTTACCATATTATTAACTATATTATTCCACATATATTTTTCTTTTATAACCCTTTTTGCATTTGATCCTATGTTTAGAGCGATTTGTTTGTTTTTATATAAAAAAATTATTTTATCTATAAAAATTTTATTACTATCGCACAAAATAGCGTTTTCTCCATTTATAACATCTATACCTTCAAATGCGTTTGGAAATCCGACGACACAAACTCCGCTACCCATAGCTTCCAATATCTTATTCCTTATTCCAAGCCCACATCTTAAAGGCGCGACAAATATATCTCCAATCAAAAGATACTTTTTTATATCGTCTACCATACCGGTAACTATAACACTACTGTCGTTTTTTGACAAATCTACTATTTCCTTTACTGGGTTTCTACCAACGATATAAAATCTTAAATCTTTTATTTCTTTTTTAATATGAGTATAAATATTACTATAAAAATAAATAACCGCATCTATATTAGGATAAAAACCCATATCTCCGGTAAATATTAAATTAAAACTTTCTTTTTCATTTTTTTTATTATTTTCAGTAATATATTCCAAACCGTTCGGTACTATATAAACATTTTTATTTTTGTATTTATTTAATATATAATTTTTAGCCTTATCTGAAACCACAAAAAAATTAGAGAATTTATTATAATCAATAATATCCGAAAAATAATACTTAGGAATTCTTAAAAACTTTCTAAATTTTATTAAAAAATTTGATTCGTAAACAAACTCATTCCAAACTCCTTCTAACCCACAAGCCCATAAATCTATAATTATAGGTATATTTTTAATATTTGAAAGATATGAAGCCATTTGAAATTTATGAACATGTATTAAATCATAATCATTTAGTTTAATTATTTCCAATAGTTGGTTTTCAAAGTTTTTATAATAAGGATATGGTTTAATAATACGACTTAATTTGTTAGAAAAATTATGATTTACTTTAACCAAATAATATTTATTTAAAAATCCAAAAACATCGCTGTTATATTTATTTTCAATATCATAAGTCATTAAATCTACCGATATATTATTAATATGCAAATATTTTATTTCATAATACATTCTACCTGCACCTCCCCCATACAAATGAGGGATATCTGGAGTTATAAAAAGTATTTTCATACAACTTTATTAAATATATCAATCATACTTAACGCCAATTTTTTTTGATCGAAAAAATTGGCTCTTTCTAAAGATTTTCTTGAATAATATTCATTTTTCTCAATATTTAATATTTCCTCCATCTTTGATGCAATCTCAGTTTCATCGTAAGGATTAACAGTTATGCCTGCATCACTTACGACCTCAGGCATAGATGTTAAGTTTGAAACTATAACTGGTCTACCGCATTTCATCGCCTCAAGTATAGGTAATCCAAATCCCTCATAAAGCGAAACATAACATAACGAAATACTACCATTATAAAGAAACGGCAAATCTTCATCATTAACATTTTCCAATAACATTACTTTATCTGATATTTTATCTTTTCTTATTCTATCAACAATATTTTTTCCCCAATTTGTTCTACCGCATAAAACCAATTTTTTTCCATTATATTTAAGTTTTAAAAAAGCGGTTATTAGTCTATCTATATTTTTATGATAACTTATATTTCCAACATATATAAAATATTCTCTAAAATTTAAATTGTATTTTTTTATCATATTTTCAACTTTATTTCTATCTAAAACCTTAAATGACAAATCTACGGTTGGATAAACCACATCGACGTTTCTTTCTGGATAGTTAAAGTATTGACAAAAATCTTTTTTAGTAAATTCCGATATGGCAACTATCTTATCGGATCTTTTTATTAAATTATTCATTCTTATCATAAATTCTTTTTTGTGCGATCCATATTCATCTATTTTTAAAGTGGTTATATCGTAAAGAATAGATACTGTTTTTGTTTTTTTAAAAATTGGGAAAAAATAAAGCAAACTTAAGAATATATCGGAATTATTATATAATGTATCACCTTTTAAAAAATTAAATTCATTAAATGTCCAAAAATACTCCATAATCCTGTTAGGCATTAAAATTTTATCAATCTTAATATTATTCTGATTTGTAAATTTAAGTCTATATTTTTTTAAGTCTAAATTATATTTTCTAAACACAAGGTTATATTCGTTATCCTTATCGTAATCAAAAAGCGCATTTATAAGTTGTTGTAAAAAAACCTTACCGCCGGCATGTCCAAGCAATGGCAAAGCGTCTATTGCTATTTTCATATAATAACTCCATTCCTTTTTTTGCTTTTTAATACCCCATCGAAAAAACCAAGCCATAAAACTCTTAATCTTTTTATCTTATCTTCTTCGGTTTTAATTACTCTTAAAGATATTTTTAAAACATAAAACAATGTTTCTAAAATTATAATTAACTTTTTATTAAATGACAAATAAGACAATCTAAATATCAAGGAATTTCTTATACCATAATAAACTTTATACAAATTATTAACCGGAATTGTTTTCAAATTATTATTTATAAAATATGTATCGTCCATATGAAAAATAAAACTATCTCTTATCACATATATATTAAACTTTTTTGATATTCTATATGTATACTCAAGATCGTCATACCATATAAAATAATCGGGATCAGGATATCCAACAACTTCAATAACTTTTCTAGGAATAAAAAGCCCGGCAAAAGAATTAGCATCAATTTTAAAATATTTTTCTTTTAAGTCGTTAATATATTTTATACCATCACCAAAAACGGGTTTTTGGTTCAAATAGTGATCTAATTTTTTATGATGAATTTTTTCAATCTCGTTAGATGGAGATAAGACGACCGATGATAATACAACCGAATCCGAAAAAACTTCAGAATTTATAAGTTTTTCTATACTTTGTTTATCGCATATTATATCATCCTCAACCGCATATACAAAATCAAATCCATTTTCAAAAGCTGTTCTTATGCCTAGGGAATAAGCTCCCGCTCCACCGAGATTTTCTTTTTGTTTATAATAGCTAATTTTAATATCATTTATATCTTTTAAAACCTCTTCAATATTAGAGTTCCGATCATTATCTATTATAATAATCTCATCAACTTTAACTGATTGACTAATAACAGAATTAATAGCGTCAAAAACACTGTTTCTTTTGTATGTTGGAATTAACACGCATATTTTAGGCATTTTTTAATAATCTCCTTAAACCTAAAAATGAAAAGAACGCAACAAAAAATTCAGTAATCAAAAAAGTTATGGAAGCGCCAACATATCCATAATTAATTGTTATAAAAAAATTAGATATTAAATTTAAAACAAGACCTAAAAATGTTATAACCAAAAATAATTTTAAATTATTGGAAGCCAATATAATTTGTATCCCTATCATATTAGATACAAAAATAAATACCGGAACAATCGAAATTATCTTCAAAGCTTTATACGATTCCAAATATTCATATCCAATTAAAAGCAAAACTATTTTTTTTGAGTTAAAAAAAATAATAACAGAAATAACAACTAAAAATGGGAGCACATAAATAAAAGATTTTTTTACTATTTTATACCCTTCATTTATTGATGACTTAGATAAGATAGCCATTTTAGGATATAAAGCCTGTCCCAATAAGAAAATAAAACTTATAAAATAATACATTATTCTATAAGGACCGGAATAAAACCCAACTTCTTTTTTTTCAAAATAAAAACCAAGGAATATAAAATTTGAAATAGTATAAGCATTTGTGCATAAAACAGAAAAAAAAGAAAAAGTAGATTTTTTAAATATATCTAAAATACTTTCAATTGACGGCATAACAAATGATAAACCAAATTTATAATAAACCAAAAATAAACCCAAAATAGAAGAAACACCTATACTTATGGTATTTATCCAAAGATAAATAGACAGATCTTTTTGAGAATTAACAAACACAAAAAGAGCCAATACTGAAAGAAACTTTATTAAGATATTTATATAGGCTAAATACTTCATACGCTCAATGGCTTGAAAAAAATAACCGGGGTATATATTATTTAAAAACACTGAGCCCAAAAATATTATTATTATTAAATTAGTATTTAATTTTAAATCATGTGAAAAATATGAAATTAATAAAATCAAAAAAAAAGAAACAAAACTTAAAATAATTTTTATAAAAAGTATAGAATGAAATATTATAGAAAATTTAGAATGATTATTTTTTTCAGAAGAAAGTAGTCCCGGAGCTATTATCCCAATTCCATAATCCGAAATAACGGCAAAATAAGCAACAAATGATTGAAGAAAATTTAAAACGCCATACCCATCAGGCCCAAATATTCTTGTTATATATGGGAAAGTAAAAAGAGGGAAAATTACATTTACTATATGAGAAAAACTTAGATAACTAAAATTTTTAAAAACATTGCTTTTAAAAATTTTTTCAACATCGTATATAACACTCATTTTTTATTAATCCTTAAATATTCTAAACTTACCAAGGCCACGCAAAACCAAAAGGGCTCCATTATTCTGACTATTATGAAAGTATTGACTCCTAAACCCTGAACTAAAAAAGCGAATATCGAACAAAAAACTCCAAAAGCCTAGCTTTTTTCATATAAATTATCGCTTTTATTATATACTTTAAAAGACATATTTAGAACGGAATATATAAGCCAAACAAATAACACAAATCCGATAATACCGGTTTCTCCCAAAATAAGAGAATATTGATTATCGCCACGTCCAACGCCTGTAACCCCGGCCCCTAAAAACGGATGGTTAGGCAATACGTTTAATACGACTCTTTCTATCGATTGATACCTTTGATAAGCGGAGTCTTCAAGAGTAATTTTACCAAAAGGTGTAACGACAATATTTTTAGCTTCCAAACCTTTATAGGTGTATTCTATTCTCGCTCTTACTTTTTCTCCAAGCCCGGGCAAAAAAAACGTTATTAAAAACACAAAGAAAGCGCCCATTAAAAAGAAAAATTTTCTTTTCTTAACAAAAATTACAAATACCAAAAAAAGCGTTATAAAACCCATATAACTTGCTCTTGAAAAGGTCAAAAGAAAAGAAGGATACAAAAATATAAAACTCAAAAGAACTATTAAAAACTTGCCACCCTTTATTTCAGATAACAAGGCAAGCATTACTCCCATAGCCAAAAGATAATAACCCCCAAGCGATGCGGGTTCGGATTCTTTCGGATTTCCTAAAGGCGCTTCAAAAGGAGCCGTGGTTCTAACAAGGTCTCCGGTAGCGTTAGCGTAGTAATAATAAGAATAAGCGATAACTATCAACAAAACATAAAACATATATTTAATATATCTATAATAATCCTTCTCTTCTTTTAACATATTAACTATCATAAAATACATCATATAATACTCGATATATTTTAATACGTAAAAAAAAGCCTTTTCCCAATTAAGCCTTCCACCAATTATTCCCAATAATGTCGAAATCACATAAACCGAAGTATAAAGAAGAAGAGGAAGTTGTATCGGCGTTTTTATTAAGAAAGGCTCTCTTTTAATCAACGCGGTTCTTATAAGCCAAACGAGGAATATGAGAATGAGCAAAACATCGTCGTATCTTACAACTACCGCTTTTCCTGATACCGCTCCAACTCCTATTTCGGGAGACAAAAGCATTGAAAAAATCAAAAAAACAACCGATTTTAAAGGATAATTAAAAGTTATGAAAAGTATAAGAAAACCCAAAAAAATCATTAAAAGTTTGTAAGGAGAATAATTTAAAGCGTATTTGACTATTAAAATAGAAATGAAAACGAATATCAAACCGAGGGTTAACTGCATTTATCTTCCGGAATAATCAGAATAGTCATAATAATAACTATATCTCGGTCCCAATTCGCTCGTTTTAACCCCGTTTAAAACTATACCTATCATTTTGGCCCCGACTCCGGTAATCTGTTCTTTCGCTCTTTTTAACGCCCCTCTGGCTATCTTACCGGATTTATAAACCATAACAACGCCGTCAAGCCTTTTACCTATGACAATACTGTCTACAAACAACAAAACCGGAGGTCCGTCGAATATTATAAAATCAAAGTTAGACTTTAACTCGTCCATTATCTCGGTCCAGTTCGCATTGTCTAACAAATCCACCACATTATAAGGAGTGGTGCCGCTCGTAATCACGGTTAAATTTTCTATGCCGGGGAATTTAATCATGGCGTCCGGCGAAAAACCGCCTCCTATAAAATCGTTCATTCCTCTTTCCACCTCTGCTAGGTTCGCTTTACCGGCTATAAAATCGGTAAGACCGGGTTGTTTTGGAATTGAGAATATCTGATGTAATACCGGCCTTCTTAAATCTGCTTCAACAAATAATGTTTTAAGCCCGGAGCCCGCCGAAGCCAAAGCTAAGTTTAAAGCGGTTAAAGTTTTTCCCTCGGCGGCTCCGCTTGAGCTTATCATTATGGCAAGCGGACCTTTGTTTTCAATGTTGGATATTATATTCGCTCTTAAAGTATGATAGGATTCTATTATGTTGGTGGTTATTCTTCTATTAAATATCAAAACGGTTTTAAATCCGTCTATTGAAAATCTTTTCCTTTTAAATATGTTTGTAAACCAATTATCCGAAATCTTAGCCGAAGAAATATGAGGTATTATCCCGAGAACCGGAGCGTTAAGAAAAGTTTCTATCTCTTCTATTGTGCTTATCGAAACGTCAAGGTTTTCAAGTATGAAAACAAAAACTATACCCAAGAATATTCCGGTTAAAATGCCTATTGCGAGATTCAATCTTTTGTTGGGAAGAACCGGGGTGGTATTTAAAACAGGCGGATTTATAACGGTTACGAAAGAAACTATAGAAGAAAGCCCTAATTTGGCTTCTTCGTACTGTTTATTTATGGTCGAATACAAATCTTCCTGAAGCTTTATTTCTCTATTAATTCTAAGTAGTTCCAACTCCTGAGAAGGCATCTGTTTTAATCTGGATTGCAAAGTCTCTATTTTTTTATCAAGGCTTATCACATCCGGATGATTGGAAGTATATTTTTCGAGCAATTCTTTTCTTTTTATTTCCAAATCGGCTATCTGGTCGCTTATAATCGTAGCCATGCCGGTATTAGGGTTTTTTTGAATATAATCTTTTTTCTGTCTTTCCAAGCTTCTCAATTTATCTTCTATTTCCACTTTTCTTTGCATTATATCGTTAAAAGTTTTTTTGGCTTGAGAGCTTTTTTGCTCGAGGTCGTACTCCTTATAAGAATCTATAACCGCGCTTACTATATCGTAGGCTTTATAAGGATTGGATGCGTATGCTGTAATCGAAATCAAATTGGTATCTGGAACTCTATCCGCTTTATAAGAGGATTGTATTTCGGAAGCCACTCTATTTAAATTCAATTCGTCTAAAGAACTGGCAAGATTAAGTTTAACCGCAACTTTTTTTGCTATTTCAAGAGAAGATATTACTCTTATCTCTGTATTAACCGCCCCCCAGGGGTCTATATCCATTATATCGGAACCGGGGAGTTGAGAGTATATCTTTGGAGGCTGTATTTTAATTACCGCGGAAGTCGAATAGAGAAGCGGAGAAAGCTTTGTATAAAAAATGGCGGCGATTATCGTTATAAAAAAAATAGACAAAAAAGACCATTTCCTTTTATTAAGTATCCTCCAGTAATCGTATAGGGTCAAGCCTTCGTTATTCATATCTTATTTGCTCAAAATAATGGAAACGCTTATGGCGAAAGTGGCAAGCATTGTCCATGGAATAATATTATCCGAAACCCATTTTGTTTTTGCGGTGAATTTTTGTTTCGGAACGTATACTATGTCCCCCGGCATAAGTTCTATATTTTTTTCAAGGCTGCCTTGAAAAAAACTATCCATGGAAATGCTAAATATCTCCTCTTTTAAAGCTCCGTCTTTGGTTTTAGTTTTTCTATAAACCTTTATATTTTTGCTATCCGCATAATCCCCGGGGCCTCCCGCTTCCGCTATTAAATCCAACAGCGTCATGCCTTCCGAGTAATCGAAATAACCGGTTCTTAAAACCTGTCCTATTACCGCGACTCTGTAAGAAGAAAACTTTTTTATCGAAACCGTTATTTTGGGGTTTGAAACGTATCTTGAAAACCTTTCGGTCAAAATCTTTTCGAGATTTGAAGGCGTCATAGATGTAACCTTGATATTCCCTATAAGAGGAAGTTCTATGGTCCCGTCGGGGGAAACCGAAACCTCTCTGGAAAATTCCTCTGCGGGAGATACCGCTATGCTAATTACATCTCCGCTGGTTATGTAATAGTTGGATTCATAACCTTTAGGAAGGTCTATCGCAAAAGCGAAAGAATCCAGAAAGAAAACAAAAGCAAAAAACAAAGACGATATTTTTTTAATCATAATTAAATTTTACTATATATAAAAGATGTTCCATCATTTTTTAAAAGAACTTAAAACCGTCTTTAAAACGCTTTTAATCTCCCTGATTTCGTTTTCCAAGTCTTTTGTACGCCCGGAAGACAAACCCGTCTCTTTTTGAGAAACATATTCCATCTTTTTTTCAAGCACGGAAATCCTATTTATTATATCCTCGGGGATTTTGGATTTTTGATAAGCCGTCAAAACATATCTAAAAAATGTTATAAAAACCAATACCGAAAACAGCATAAAAGAAACCGAGCCTATTACCGTTATATACTCATATGATGATATCAGTCCTATGACTATTAATATTATGGAAGCCAAAAGGGAGAAAAGAAGCGTTTCTTTGTTTTCGCTCCATACGACGTTAAACTTGGAAGAGCCGACATTCTCGGTTTTCATATTAAAATCGAACTTAGCGGGAGAAGGCTTAATGTAAGAAAGATTTTCCTCGGTTTTATTTTCGCTTTCTCTCAAATCGAAATCTTCGCTTAAAGATTCCTTTTTCAAATCGTTTAGAAGGTTTTCAAGCTTATTATCTTTCATCTTTATCCTCTGTTTTTTTATCCAGCTCCTCGCTGATACCCAATTTTTTTATCGTTTCATCTATCTTTTTTTCTCTTTCCTCCAATATTTTTTCTTTCATATCAAGTTCTTCTTTCAACTTTTCAAAAGCTTTTATAAGCTCCCTTTTTTTTCTCGAAAAATCCTCTTCCAACCTTTTTTCTTTTATTTTTATCTCCATCAATTTCTTATTGTAATCAGACTCCAATTTTATTCTGAAGTTATCGATTTCTTTGTTTTTTTCTTCCCATCTTTTAAACATCTCCTCTTCTTTCATCCTAAAAGAATCGTAAAGCTCCTGAGTTTTCTTGGAGTATTCCGCGGTAAGCTTCGTTCTTTCGTTTCCTATCTCCATCAACTTTAGCTCCAGCTGTTTGTTTTGCTCTTCCATATATTTTTTAAGCTCCAAATTCTCTTTTAAAATTTTTTTCTTTTCTTCGTTTAACTTTTCTAAGGTTAAATTTAATTCGGCTATTTGAGAATTTAACTCTTCAATTTTTAATTCGTATTTTTTAACGTTATTTTTATATTTTTCCTCCGCTTCTCTTTCCCTTCTTTTTATTATTTCGTCGGTCGAATAAGTTTCCAAAGAAAACTCTTCCATTATCGCGGTCATCTCTACCGCGGCCGGATTTTTTTCGCTCCATAGTTTTTCTCCGAATTTAACCAGCCTTTCGTAAAGCTCTTTTGGAACGCATTTGATTTCTTTCATAATATCCATAATATTACCTACTTTTTATACTGATTTATCGCTTTTATCAGCTCAAGCCTTAATTTTTCTATTTCCGCTTCCTTTCTCGCGTATTCTTTTTCCAAATTTACTCTTTCCTCGTTTATTTTCCTTTCTTTTTCGCCAAGCTCTTTTCTTTTTTTGGAAAACTCTTCCTCATATAATTTTAACTTACTATTTATCTCTTTTTCCAATTCCGCTATGCTTTGCTTTTGAGCAGTTATTATTTCGTCTTTTTCTTTTAATGCTTTTTCAAAAGAAGAAACGACGGCGGAAATATCTTTTATTCTGGCTTCATACTCTTTCTTTAACTCTTCGGTTTTATCGAAAATCTTTTTTTCCGCCTCTTTTTTCTCTTTGAGAAAATATTCTTCCATTTCTTTCAATTTAGCGGAGTACCCTTCCCTTTCTCCGGCGATGGCTTTGGCGTACTCAAGGCTAATCTTTGCTAACTCATCTTCCATTTGAGCTATCCTGTCTTTCATTGCGGCTATCGCTGAATCTTTTTCGTTTAACTGCTTTTCGTACCTGTTTTTTTCTTTATCGAAGTTTTCCATTAATTTGCCGAAGTATTCTTCTTTTTCTTTTTCCATTTTGGCAATCTTTCCTTCGTATTCTTTTATTTTTGCTTGATAATCCTCGGTCGCTTTAGATATCTCTTCCGAAACCTTTTCGTTCAATTTATTTAAGTAATTGGACCTGATATCGTTTAATATCTTTTTATACTCTTCTTCTTTTTTATTCATCATATCGGACAATTCTCTGTTTTTATTCTCCATATCCGATATCTTTGAGCGAGTTAAAGCGAGAACGCTTTCAAACTCTTTTTTCTCCGATTCCAAAATTTTAATCTTTTCTTCGTAGGATTTTTTCAATGTGTTTAACTCTATTTCTCCGATAGCTTTAGCGTTCTCTTCCGTTTCCTTAACAACTTTCTCGCAATAAGATTTCATCTCTTCCATGGATTTTTTTATTTTTGAAACCTCTTCTTCTTTTTCCTTTATTTTAGCCTGCATATCCAGCTTTAACGATTCCGTCTCTCTAACATGTTCTTCTTTCGCTTTTTTTAATTCTTCCAAGATTCTTGCCTTATTTTCTTCGATTAATTTGGCTATTTGAGACGAAAGCTCTTCTCTTAAAACCTTTATCTCTTCCTCTTTTTTCTTCTCAAGATCCGCTCTTTTTTCTTCCTCCGCTTTAATTCGGCTTTCAAATTCTTTAACTTTTTTATCAATCATAGATTTATACTCGTTTTCCAGTTTGTTTTGCTTTTCGGAAAACTCCTTCTCTTTTTCTATCAATTTATTGCGCAAAGATTCGTTTTCTCCCAAATATCGAGCCCTAATGTTTTCAATTGTTGTTTTTAAAGCTTTTAATTCCTCTTCTTTTTTATCCGAAATTTCCGCTAAAGCTTTTTCAAACTCTAAGTTTTTAGACTCGGCTTTTTCCATTATCTCTCTCATTTTCTTTTCTTTTTCTTCCATTTTAGAGACAAATTCTTCTTGCAACTTGTTTTTTTCCGATTCCGCTTTTTCCAAAAGCTCTTTAATCTTCAAAGACAATTTTTCTTCAATTTCTTTTATTTTTTTATCTTTCGCTTCCAATTGTTCGCGATAACCGCCGATCAAACCATCCTTTTCCATCTCGAATTTGCTTTCTAACTCGGAAATTTTTAAGAAATACTCTTTTTCTTTTTCGTTCAATTTCTCTTCCCAATGCTTTCTAATCTTTTCCGTTTCGCTCTCTTTTTCCTTTTCAAGCTCCGAAATCTTGGCCTCAAGAACCCTTATCTTATTTTCGTAACGTTTTCCCGTCTCTTCAACCGCTTTTTCTTTCTCGGCAATCTTTTCCAAAAGAGCGTCTTTTTCTTTTTTATTTAATTCTTTTATTGCGGCTATCTCTTTTTCAAGCCTTTCGAAATATTCGGCCTCCGTTCTTCTTCTAAACTCTTCCAACTCCCCGGCATATCTTTGGCTAATCTCTTGCGCTTTTAAATTAAGCTCTTCAATCTTCGATCGATACTCGTTTTCTTTTTCTTTAAATTCGCCATTCATTTTTAATATTTTCTCTTCATATTCCTTTATAACGGATTCAAGTTCCGTTTGTTTTTTATTCCTTTCTTCCAAAATCTTTCTCTTTAGCTCGGCCTTTTCTTCTTCGATTTTTTTCAACTCTTCGCTAAACCTTATTTCATACTCCGCTTTTACTTCTTCAAGCCTTTTTATTCTTTCGGAAAACTCTTTTTCCTTTAAAGCCAAAAGCTCGGTTATCTTTTGCTCTCCCAAAGACTTTATCGTTTTAATTTCTTCTTTCAAAGCCTCTATCTCTTTTTCTTTACTCGCCGCATATTCGTTATATTTATTTTTTATAGAATCGATCTTTTCTCTATATTCGTTTTCCAATCGGCTTATCTCTTCCCGGTGTTTTTCTTCGATAGATTGGAACTTCTGTTTTTCCGCCTCCGAAATGGAATTTATTTTATTTTCGTAACCAATCGCGATATCTTTTATTCTGGACTCGTAAAGCTCTATCAGGCTACTCTTTTCTTTTTGATATTCCTCCGCTTTTTGCGAAAGCTTATTTTGCAATTCTAAAATCCTCACCTCCAATCTTTCGCCGGCCTGGGAAATCGCTTTTTCATAATTTGTTTTTATTTTTTCCAACTCCAAATTGTGATTTCCTTTAAGCGTTTCCATCTCGGCCTTAAGCTTTCTTATCTCGGATTCGTATATCGCGAGTTTGGCCGATTTTTCATTTTCCAAATCTCTAAGTTTTAAATCGTAGTTTTTCTCTTTTTCTTTGAAATCCAAGACCATCGCCTCCATTTTCCCTTCGTATTCTTTTCTTATATTATCTGCCAGAATGATCTTTTCGTTTTCTTTTTCTTTAAAAAGTTCTTTTTGGGCGTTTTTATAGAACTCTTCGGTTTCTTTGATTTTTTCTTTCAAAGATTCGTTTTCGTTTTTAACTATGGCGATATTTTTGTCAAATTCTTCCTTAACGGCCTTAACTTTTAATCCCACTTCGCTGTGTATCTTCGCCAGATATTCTCTTTCTAACGCCTCTTTCTCTTCGTTGTGTTTTCTTTCCATGTCAATTAATTTAATATTGAGTTCGGAATTTTTCGAATTCAATTCTTCTATTTTGGCATACAAGGCCGAATTTTCTAACTTAATATTTTCCTTTTCCTTTTCTATTACGGAAAACTTTGCGTCGAAAGAGGATTTCAATTCCTCATATTTTCTTTGATAATCTTCCATCAATTCTATTTTAAGATTGGTGTATTTTTCCTCCATTTTGGCCTGTTCTTCCGCTATCTTATTTCTATACTCTTCTTCTTTTTCGGAGGATAATTTAATTTCAAAATCTCTTAATTTTTTCTCCCACGACAAATTAATTTCGCCTATCTCCAAATTAAACCTCGCTATCTGTTCCTCTTTATATTTTAACTGCTCCGTTAACTGATTTATTTTATTTAAAGACTCTTTATGTTTATTGGAGATATTTTCGGTTTCGATTTTAACAAGCTCGTCCAGCTTGTTATTAAATTCGTTTTCAAGCTTGACTCTAAACTCGGCAAGTTTCCTGTTAGACTCAAGCTCTATTTCGCTTATTTTATTGGAAAGTTCGTTATTTTGAGAAATAAGCGCCATTATGGTCTGCTGAGATTTTTGGTATATCTCTCTTAACTCTCCCACAAGATTCTCATAATCTCTCTTTTCTTGTGCCCATATCCCTTTTTCTCTTTCCAAAATTTTGGAATATTCTTCGTCCAGCTCTTTTTCTTTTAAAAGGTAATCGTTTTTAATGATTTTAATCTTTTCTTTATATTCTTCTTCAATTTCTTTTTTAATAGACAATACTTTCCCATCGTATTCCCTTTTGACTTCCTCAAGCTCTTTTTGGCGAATCTCCGATTCCAAATTAAACTTATTTTTTAACTCTTTTTTTTCTTCTTCAAATTTTTCTCTTTCTTCGTTTAGCTTATTTTGATATGAAATTTTTATCTCTTCTATTTTTTTGATATGGCTTTCAAGTTCTTTCTCCTTTACGGCCACCACCTCCAACAACTTCTCATTGGACTCGGACTTTATTTTCCTTATCTCTTCGTTTAGTCTTTCTATATCGGAGTCTCTTTTTAAGATTTCGTCTTTATATCTTAAGACTATTTCTTCCTCTCTTCTGTTATATTCTTCTTTGAGTTCTTTTAACGCCTGATCGTATTCGTTTTCTTTTTTAATAAGCGCTTCTTCAAAATCTTTTTTAATCGCATCGACCTTTTCTTTTTCTTCCAGGGAAATGTGGTTTATTCTATCTTCGAAAGCCTTTTCTATTTCCCTTATCTTAGAGTTATAAAAATCTATGAGATTGGATTTTTCTCTTTCGTATTCTTCGTTTTTGCCGGAAAGCTCGTTTTTCAAAGATTCTATCTTTAAAAGATAGCTCTCTCTCATCTTATCGAACATTGCAGATCTTTCCGCAAATTCTTTTTCTTTTTCTTCTATCAATCCGCTTATTCTGCCGGCATAGTCTTTCTCCATGCCATTTATTTTGTCAGTAAGCTCGGATATTTTATTTCTATATTCGTTTATTTTACTCTCATAATCGGCCGATATCTTTTTTTCTCTGACGGCCGCCGCTTCTTCATATCTCTTTTTTTCTTCTTCAAGTTTTAGCTTCAGTTCGTTTACTTTGTTCAAATACTCGTCTCTGGATCTGGAAAGCTCTTCCAGATGCTTTTTAAAACCTTCCTCCTTTTCTCTTATCGCTAAAGATATTTTATTTTCAAACTCTTCGTGTTTTTTACTAAGCTCGGCTAAAAGCTCGTTTATTTTATTTTCTTTTTTACCGAGCTCTTTGGAAAAAATTTCCGAAATATTTCTTTTTTCTTCCTCAAAATCGGCGTAAAGCTCTTGTTTTTGAGAGTCGTAATACAACTCAAGCTCTCTAACCTGATTTTTGTATCTACTCTCCATATCTTTTACGGTATTCTCTATCTCAAGATTTTTCTCTTCTATGATCTTAAGATATCTTTTTTCCATCTCCTTCATTTTATTGTCGTAATCGGCTTCTATGTTCGAAATTTTATCTCTCAAAGCTCTGATTTCTTCCACATTTTTAAACCTTATGGACTCAAGTCTGTTTATCTCGTCCTTCAACTCTTTTTCTCTGGTTTCTATGAAAGACAAAAGTTTCGATTCGAATTCCTTTTCTTTTTCCAGTATTTTATCGTTTAAATTATTTATAATTTGAGAATATTCGTTTATTTTATTTTCAAGTTTTTCCTTTTCGATTTTGCCTTCGCTTTTAATTTTTTCGACTTTGCTTTCAAAATCGCTTTTCGCTTCTTCAATCTCTTTATCCTTAGCTCTCTTAAAATCGGCTTTAATCTCAAAAACTTTGCTTTCGAAACTTTTTTCCATTAAAGAAATTTTATTCTGAAGGTTCGATATCTCGGTTTTATAATTTTCTTTTAAGTTATTCAAATTATTTATCTCGGAAATAAGTTCTTTTTCTTTATCGGTTACCATCTGGATTATTTTCTGGTCGTATCCGTTTTGGATCTCGATCAGTTTGGACTCGACCGATTTAAGATTGGATTCTTTTTCGGCTATTTTATTTTCGTATTCTTTCCTCAAAGATTCCATTCTTTTTTCGAAATCCGCCTGATACCGAGCAAATTTTGCCTCATATTCGGCGGCGACTTTGTTTTTTTCTTCCAGTATTTTGCTTTCAAGTTCTTTTATCTTATTAATTAATTCGTCGTTTACAGCCTTAACTTTTTCTCTTTCTTCTTCAAATTTTTTTAGATTATCAGAATATTCTTGCTCTCTTAAAGATATTTGCTTTAATAATTCTTGTCTGAAATTTTCCTTCAACGAGCTTATTTCGTTTTCAAGCTTTGAAATGGTGGTTTGACTTTCTTTATATTTTTCCTCCATTTCTTTCGCTCTTAAAACTACTCGCTCTCTTTCCGCCTCAAAAGCTTTATGAATTTCGGAAATCTCTCTTTTCCTCTCCTCCTCTATATTTTCAAGTTTTTTGTTAAAATTATGAGTTAAAAATTCATATTCTTTTCTGCCTCTCTCCTCAAGCTCTTTTTTCTTCTCTTCATACTCTCTTCTAATCTTTTCTTTTTCTTCTTCAAGGGCCCTTTCCTTTCCGGCGAGGTTTTCCTCAAGATTTTTAACTCTGGACAAAAGTTCGGTCTCTCTAAGTCTAAACGAATCTTCTATTTCGTTTATTCTATTTTTAAAAACTTCCTCGGTTTCTTTTTTAAGCTGGTCGTATTTTTTTTGAGCTTCCGAAAGTTTTTCGGAATATAAGCTTTCCGTGTCCAGCAACCTTTTTTGCCACAAACCGACCAGATTTCTCTGCTTTATATCGAGCTCCTCAAATCTTTTCTGATACTCCTCCTCAAGTTCCTTTCTTAAAATTTCTATCCTCGCTTCTTTTTTTATCAAATCGTCTATGCTTATCTTCCCCTCTCCCAAAAGAGAAATGGTTGCTTCCAATTTTTTATAGAAATCCTCTTTTTCTTCCACGGTCTTAAGCCTTGAGTTTAAATTAAATTCTATTTGAGAAAGTCTTTCGGAAAGCTTTTTCTTCTCATCGTCTAAAATTTCTACGTTTTTTTTCAAATCCAACTTTTCTTTTTCCAGAGAAGATATTTTCTCAAGCGCCCATCTCAAACTCATTCTTGCGGTATCTATATTGGATATATCTCCGACTATCTTTTCTATTTCGTTTTCCATAAAATTCTCCGTTAAGATATTTTACATAAAAGGGTATGAAATGTTTATTAAATGAATGTTAAATAATTGTTTCATATTAAAATATTGATAAATATCATTTTAAAAAACCTATTTTTTTTAAATAATTTTTTAAAAGGGGGCTAATCTATGGATAAAATACTCATAGTGGAAGATGAGGTTATTATAGCGAACATATTAAAAAAATTCTTTGAAGATAAAGGGTATCTGGCTACCTATACCGAAACCGCCGATGCCGCTCTAAAATGGATAGACAACTTCAGACCCGACCTCCTGATAGTCGATGTCGGCCTTCCGGACATAAACGGAATAGAACTTTGCAAGGAAGTAAGGAAGAACATTAGAACAAAAAAAATACCCATAATAATAATGACCGGAATAAACGAAATCGACACCAAAATAAAAGGTTCGGTCGAAGCTTGCGCCAATCTTTATTTGCAAAAACCTGTGGAGCCTCAAAAAATTCTCGAAGCGGCCGGCAAGTTAATAGACAACTACAAAACGGAAAAATACAGATTTAATCTCAATTACTAAACCCGTTTCTAAGTTAAAGTTTATGATAAAATATAGTTATGAAGAGGTTTTTTTTTGTTTTTTTATTTATTTTGTTTGCATATTTTGGATATAAAAATAGATACGATATTTACGCCTTCTCCGCCAATTTAACCGGCAAAATCGAAATTTCCGAGGATTTATCAAAACACATAAAGCCCAATTCGATGTTATATATAACTTTAAAAAACGACAAAAATATAATATTCGCGGTAAAAGAAATAATAAATCCGATCTTTCCTTTGGATTTTAAAATTACAAGAAAAAACGTTTTATATCCGGATATATCCTCTTTTAAAATAAAATTGGAAGCGGTAATAAACACTCACGGCGAAATAGGAAAGATAAAACCGGGAGACATATACTCTTCTTCAATCGAAGCCAACATTATATCGAGAAATTTAGATATAAAATTAGATAAAATCAAATGATCATTTATTATACTTGCTCATCGCAAAGTCTATTCCTTTAGAAACGATATCCTCTACTATAAAAGGAGCTACTTTAAAAACTTTATTTATTTTTTCAAACTCCTCTTTCGAAAAATCGGATAACACGTAATCGCTTAAATCCGTTCCCTCTCTCTTTGGCCCTATGCCGACCCTTATCCTTTTTATATCTTCGGTTTTAAAATTTTCTATTATAGAACCCATACCGTTATGTCCGCCTTTGCTTCCTTTTTTTCTTATCTTTAATTTCCCCGTTTCTATGTCTATGTCGTCGTATATTATTATTAAATTTTCAACCGGAATATTATTATAATCCATGAATTTTTTTAAAGGAATGCCGGAATTATTCATATAACTCATCGGTTTTAAAAGATAAACCGAGGTCCCCAATAATTCGTTATAGGAATAATCCATCTCCGATTTAAAACTTCTAAAATCCGGGAATTTAAAATAATTTGAAAGATAATCTATACAGATAAAGCCGACATTATGCCTGGTGTTTTTATATTTATCGCCGGGATTACCCAAACCGGCAAAACATATTTTGGTCATAAATAAAAGGGATAGAGAAAAAACCGTATATTATCTTATTTCTTCTCTTCCTTTTTGCCGGCTTCCTTTCCAGCCTCCGCGCCTTCCCCTTCAGCCTTCTTTCCTTTCTCTATCACTTCGGGCTGTTCCGGCGCGGCCGCAGCTTGAGGCGCTACCTCTTCTTCTTTTGCGGATATTATGCTTATGATAAGATTTTCCGGGTTTTCTCTTATTTCGAATTTATCGAACTTCAAATCTTTTATTCTTATGGAATCGCCTATTTTGAGAGCGGATATATCTATCGGAATTTCATGCGGTATATCGGCGGGCAAACATCTTATCTCAAGTTCCCTCATATCGTACTCAGCAACGCCGCCCTGCGTTTTAACCCCGTAAGGCTCGCCCAAAAATTTAATCGGAACTTTAATATCGATCTTTTTATCCATGGAAACTCTCGCAAAATCTATATGTATTATTTTATCCGTAACCACATGTTTTGAAACGTCTTTAATAATAACCTTTTCCTCTCCTTTATCGGTTTTTAAAGTTATTATTGAGTTTTTGGAATCTTTTAAAACCTTTAATATTTCGTTCATATTTACGCTTACGGCCAGAGGTTCTTTCCCGCTACCGTATATAACCGCCGGGATCATATTGGATTCTCTTATGCTTCTAAGTTTGCCTCTTACTCCTACGCCTTCTCTTAAAACGGCATTAAGTATTATGTTGTTCATAAATCTCTCCTTTAATAAAATAAATAAAAATAGAGAAAATATCAAACATCTCTACTATACTATTATATTTTAGCAAATTTTATCTCCGATTTTATCAATCGAAAAGTTCGCTTACAGATTCCCTCAAATGATTTCTCTTAATAGCCTCGGCCAATATTTTTGAAACGCTAACCACTTTAAACTTATCGCATTTGGAAAGATCTATCGGTATGGTATCGGTAAAAACGACGCTATCTATCGGAGAATCGTTTATCTTTGAAACCGCGTCTTTCGACAAAACGCTGTGAGTGGCAAAAGCCATTATGCTTTTAGCTCCCGCTTTTTTTATTGCGTTAGCCACGGAAGTAAGCGTACCTCCGGTATCTATCATATCGTCGAATATTAAACAGTTTAGCCCGTTTACGCTTCCTATAATGTTATAAACCTCGGCCATATTGGGTTTGGGCCTTCTTTTATCCACTATAACAAGCCCCAAATCCAATTTTTTGGCAAAAGACCGAGCTCTATCGACGCTTCCTATGTCGGGAGAAACCACTATGGTATTGGAAAGATCCATTCCTTTTATGTAATCTAAAAATACCGGCCTTGCGTAAAGGTTATCCACGGGGATATCGAAAAAGCCCTGTATCTGAGGAGCGTGCAAATCTATGGTTATAACCCTATCCGCTCCCGAAACGGTAAGCAAATCCGCGACCAATTTGGCGCTTATTGGAACTCTGGGCTCGGCTTTTCTATCGGCTCTTGCGTATCCGAAATAAGGGATAACAGCTATTATCCTTCCGGCACTTGCCCTTTTAAAAGCGTCTATCATTATCAAAAGCTCCATTAAGTTTTCGTTTACCGGATTACAGGTAGACTGAACCACATAACAATCAGCTCCTCTTACGTTTTCAAGTATTTTAACGTCTATTTCGCCGTCGGCAAATCTCGCGACTTTTATGTTACCTAAAGGCATGCCCAGTATTTCCGATATCTTCAAAGCTAAAGATTTATTGGAATTACCGGAGAAAATTTTTAATTCTCCTTGTTCCCAGTATCTTCTCATAACCACCTCTTTTTAATTTTTTTTATTTTTTACCACCTGTCTGGCTCTCGCTATAGCGAGGCTGTTATCGGGAACATCCTCGGTTATGGTCGAGCCCGCTCCTATAAGAGAGTTTTTGCCTATTTTAACAGGAGCCACAAGATTGGTATTTGAGCCGATAAAAGCCCCGTCGGATATTATGGTTTTATGTTTATTTTTACCGTCATAATTGCAGGTTATGGTTCCGGCCCCTATATTTACGCCCTCTCCCATATCGGTGTCTCCCACATAGCTCAAATGAGGGACTTTGGAACCCTTTCTTATTCTGGATTTTTTTATTTCCGAGAAATTCCCTATTTTAGCCGAAGGCCCTATATCGCTATCCGGCCTTATATGAGAAAAAGGGCCGACCGAAGTTGAATTTCTTATTTTGCTTTTGGATATGTAAGTAAAAGGTTTTATAACGCAATTATCTTCTATTACGCTATCCTCTATTATAACATAAGGGCCTATAATTACGTTTTTGCCTATTTTAGATCTGCCGTATATATGCGAATCGTTATATATTACGGAGTCTTTTCCTATAACCGCTTCTTCGGATATATAAACCGTATTATAATCTTTGATTACCGCGCCCCTTTTAATATTTTTTTTAATGTTTTCAAAATAATATTTTTTTTCAAGTTCAAAAAGCTCCGTTTTGGAGTTCGGCCCGGATATTTCGGTCTCGTCGTAAATCTTTAAAGCGTCTATGAATCCCCTTTCTTTATATATATTTTCAACTGCATCGGTAAGATAAAACTCCTTTTTTTTGCCTTTTGGTTTTAAATTAGATACGGCTTTTATTAACTTTTCCGTCTTAAATATGTATATTCCGGAATTTATTTCATTTATGCCTTTTTGTTCCTCTTTTAATTCGTCGGCTTCGGTTATCGCCATTACTCTATTTTTTTCATCTCTGATAATTCGCCCGTAACTTTTAACGTCTCCCACTACGCAACTTAAAACCGCCGCATCGAGTTTTTGGGATATGTATTTTTTATACAAAGCCTTTATTGTTTTTTCTTTTACAAGAGGGACATCCCCGGATATTATTAAAACCGAAGATGAGTTTTTTATATCTTTTATCGACTCATAAACCGCTCTTCCGCTGCCTTTTAAAAGTTTTTGGGTTACGAACCTAAATTTAACATCGCATTCTCCGAAGTTTTTTTCTATATAAGATTTTACCGTCTCTCCTTTGTGACCGATCACGACCACTATTTCCCTAATGCCGAGTCCGATAAGTTTTTCCACTATACGAGATATTAACGGTTTTTTATCGAAAAGATGCAAAACTTTGGGAATATCGGAGTTCATCCTCGTACCTAATCCCGCGGCAAGTATTAAACCGATATGGTTATCCATAAATAAATTTTACAAAATAAAAATATAACCCAAAAATATTATTTATATTTTACGGTTAATTCTATCTTATGAGAATATCCTAAATCCCCGTAAGAATTTAAAGAATAGCCGAAGCTGAAATCGTTATAATCAAAACCGAATCCCGAAGAAAATCCGGACCAAAATCCCAATTCGTTGCCGTAAATTCTATATCTGTATCCCAATCTAATATAAAGATCTTTGGCTATATTGTTTTCAAAACCAAGTATAAGATATGGATAATTATCCGAATACTTTAACATATCGAAGCTTAAAAGAGATTTATTAAATTTAGTCGAAACTCCGATTTTAAAAGCTAACGGTAGGGAATAACCTTCGGAAATCATTTTGATTTTTGTCCCGATGTTCAGAATCGAAAGCCCGAAATAAAAATCTCTGTTTTTGATATTTGCTTTTTTTATCCCGCCGATATCCGCGGAAAACACCCGGCCGTTTTCGTTTTCTATTGACTCGCTTATAAACTTGATATTTCCGCCCAACATCGTATCCTTCGAATGAAAAAACGAGTAATTCATTAAAATTTCCATATCTTTCGCTTTAAAACTTCCCTCTACGGAAGAAGGGGAAAAAGGGTCGGTTTCGTATAGACCACTTCTTTTTTCCATACTTCCGTAATTTATATAATTCAAAGAAAAAGATAGATAATCTTTTTTGTCTTTTATAAAATAAGGATTAAAACCGTAAACCAGAACATACTGCGATATGTCGTTAAAATAAATGTTATGAGAAAAACTAAAAACCTTTCTTTCTATCGAGGCGGCGGAAGAAGGATTATAAAAAAAGGAGTATATATATCCCGGAAAAGCCGAAAAACCTCCTCCCATAGCGGATGCCTTGGCACCGACAGGTATTTTTAAAAAAGATGCGGATGTAGTACCAGCATCAGGATGTATTTTAGCAGAGTAAGCGTTATTTAAAAAAAATAAAAATATAACTACCAATACTTCTATGGCTTTAATAAGATATTTTTCAAAGATATTTTTCACATTAACTCCTTGGATTAATGTATTATAGCAAGTTTTTTATTAACACTTTTCTTCCCTCCGCTTCCATCTGCCTTAAAAACATAAACATATACTCCACTAGCGATGTTTTTTATATCCCATACGATTTCATTTATCAATCCAGGCATCACGTCTTTCTTATTAATTTTTTTTATTATTTCTCCCGCTACGTTATAAATTTCTATATCTACATCGGATTTATAATTTACTACAAACTTAAAAGTTAGAAAATCTCCTTTTGCCGGATTTGGATAAGTATATATCCAATCGGAATCAAAAGCCTCTCCCTGAGGTTTATATCCAAAAAGCGCATAATATCCAAATTTATCATATTCAGCTATAACCGAATCCTCATCGGTATTTATTTTAGAATTTCTAAGCATTTTCCAAATTCCGTTATCATAATAATACATTCTCAAATCATTTTTTTCTACTCCGGCAGTTTCGGTAGATAAATAATTTATCTTTATCGTAGCGTTTGAGTTTAATTTAGTCGCGGGGTTTGAACTTTCAAATTTATATATTATATCTGTTGGAATAAAAGAATTGGAACTTTGGATTTTAAGACTATATGATAAATTTTCAATTTCTTGTTTTTTGATTCTATAAAATATAAGATAGTCGTCTTGACTTAGCGAATTTTCTTTTATGAATACGGCAGAACCTTTTTCATCACCTAAGCCACCTCCGTTTTTTACGCTTACGTATCTAAAATTATCTGCAGACACCGTGGTTTTAACATCCGAACAGGATATATTAGATGAATCATATGAGCAAACTCTATAACTATATCTTAATCCTACTACCGCGCCCAAATCCACAAAACCATAAACGCCCGGAGAAACAGTAGCATAATAAACTGAATAATCGAATGTTTTTGTAGTTCTTAGTATTTTATATCCGTATATCTTTTGATCGCAATCAGAAAAATCTTCACTTTCGGATTTTTTCCACTCAAGAGTTATCCTTCCCCCTCTATCTCCAGGAGTGTCGTAAGCCACAAAATTAACAGGCGGAGCGGGAGGTAGGCTATCGAATAAAGTACTAGCCGATATTATATTAGACAAATCGCTTGAATTTCCTGCATAATCGTAAATTTTTAATCCAATATAATAAGTTACTCCATAAATCAAATTCTCTATCGCACCGCTTTCCATATCGCCAGATATTGCAAGAACGGAATTTTTTATCTTTACAGCGCTATCCCAAGAAAAAGGATAAAAAGTGGAATATCCTATCTCATAATAATAAGCTTTACCGTAAAAACCATCATCTCCAGTTTGAGTGAATTTATAATTTATGACTCCTGGACACAAAGGAGATTGAATACTTAAATCCGAAACATTTCCCGGAGGGATTGTATCATTTAATGGGTTATCGTTTATAGAATAAGCAAAAGCCGTATTTGAATACTCGCTTTCAAACCATTCGTCATAGGCGGTTACTTTATATGAAAAAGTAGCATTACATAAAGCTGTTTTGTCCATATAAACCGTAGACGATGATAAATCCAGAAGATTCCAGTTGTTTGTATTATAAGAGCTTCTATATATTTTATAACCGGCTGCTCCGATAACCGAATCAAAGGTTAATTTTATTTTATTGCAATTATCGTTTGGATTGTCCATCGCTGTAAGATTTTGAGGTGGAGCAAGTTTTTTGTTTATTTTTATTTTAGTGGTTGCATAAGAAATTTGATTTTCAGAATTAAAAAATCTTATCCTTAAAATATAATCTCCATTTGACAAATTTGAAATATCCCAATCGGAAAGTTTGTAAGAATCTTGCTCGCCTGTCGAAATGTTTCCGCTTGAAATCAAAATAAAATTATCCATACCATAAACAGAATAATCTAAAATATAGCTTTCGGGATTATCCTTAAAATTTATTTTAACAGCCAAAGTAGAATTTAATACAGCATCGTACTCCGGAGAGTCAAAGAAAAGATATTTCTCCGCTTTATAACCGCTTACTTTTCCGCTAATATCTGCTATAATAACCCACCCGTCTGATATAGCTGGAGAGGAGTATGAAGGAGAGTTTAAATCAAAAATTTGCAAAACTCCGCCTGTAGAAGACACAACGTAAAATTTTGAACGAGTAGTTGTAAAAAAAATCTTATTCTGAGCAGTTGACGGAGAAGGAGAAATTTTATAATTAGATATATCTCCGACCAGTGGAATTATAAATTTCAAAGAATAATCATTTTTATTTAAAGCGATAAAATTAGTTGTGCTCGTTCCGGCTGAAAAATACAGAGTATCAGACGATATGGAAATAGAAGAGACATCTTGCCAGTTCCATTGCCCTCCCAGATTTCCACTAAGATCAACTGAATTATACAAAAGTGAAGTATCCGAGGATCTATTAACATAAAGCCTTCTTTCGTCATATCCCGGTAAAGAAAAAAGTTTATCGTTGTCACATGCTATTGATTTCATATTAAACGAACCTCCGGCTGTCTGATAACTTATTAAAACCCCTTCCAAACTCATAGAATAAATTTTACCGTCGTTTCCGCCGAATATTATTTTATCCTGGCAAACTCCAATTACGGAATTAATCGGTTTTTCAAAACTTTTTTTCGAAATAAGTTTTCCTGTCAAAAAATCTATTATAAAAATTGAGTTCTCGGGAGCTCCGGCTCCCACATATACCTTGTTTTTATAAACAAGAGGAGACGATATAGAAGGCGCTTTTAAATCAAAAATCCATTTTATTTTGGCATTTGAAGTGGTATCAGTATCCACATCGATATCAAAGGCATAAATTTTTGAATCCATTGATGAAATAATTAAAGTATTTGTACTGACATAAGGAGTAGAGTCATTAAATCCAGATGTTGAATAATCCCAAAGCCAAGAGCCGGTTTTTAAATCTAAAGCCACAATATAACCAAATCTTGTAGTTATAAAAACTTTGTTTTTATATATTACCGGTGAAGATAATATTTCTCCCGGGATTTCAGCCTCCCATACCTTGGCAATAGGAGTTTGAATAAACGAATCAGTATATCCGCTTCTTGAGTTGTTGCTGGCAAATGTAGGCCAATCAGAATAAAGAAAAGCTTGAAATAAAATAAGTAATGTTAAAAAATTAAAAAATCGAAATAATTTCACATCTCCTCCTACCACAGGTCTATAGTATAGCTACCTCCAGCATTAGTAGAGAAAAACAAATAGCCTTCATAACTATCCAATATCAAATTACCTTTTACCTCACTGCCAACATAAATTGGATAACCGGGTTTTAAACTAAAATCATTTTCATCTAAAGCGTAGATATATTTTCCGCTTGCAAAATATATCCATCCGTTAAACTCTATCGGCATTGTTCTAATGGGATAAGAAGCGAAAAAGGTTTTTAAAACGCTTCCGTTAACCGAATCTATCTTATAAATTCTACCCGACTCATCGCCAACTAAAATATAATTTTTATAAGGCGGTTTATAAGGAGAAGAATATACCGCGGAATTTAAAACTGTATCGGCCCATCCTGAAGGAATAACATTAAGATTCGACGCAACCCTACAATATAATTTACCATCAGTTGAAGCTATAAACAAATTGTTTGAAGCCATAGAATAAGCAGAGTCTATAAAAGGTGCCGATTTTACAGCCCCACCGGTTTGGAATTGATTCAAAACAACTCCATCTGATAATCTGAAAGACAAAACTTTTCCGTTTAATAATCCCACCCAGCCCATGTTGACATCAGGTCTAAAATCTATTGAAAAATCTGTATTTATAGAGGAATCAATAGAGTTGTCAAAAGCCCATCCATCACAAACATTACCATCCGATTTATTCAAACATAATATTTTATTGTTTTGAGTTCCTAAATATATTGCGGTATCTGAATCGTATAAATCGCTATTTACAGTGTCGTTTATGTTTGTCTTCCAGATTTGAGAATAAGAAGTATCATCATCTTTAAGTTTATAGACATCACCATTTGCCGCAACAACATATATATATGTCTCTCCACCTTCACCTATGCTTACAAGAGGGGATGTTATTATTGGAGACAGCGGAGAGGTTATAAAAGCCCATTTTTCGTTTCCGGTATAATAATCTAAAGTTCTTAAAACACCGTCGTTTGCTGATATATAGACGTTATTCCAGTAATTAACATTTGTTTCGATGTTGGAAACTATATTTGTATTTAAAGACCATATAGCATCTGCTCCGGGAGAAATTACCGATAAACTCGATGTTTCTATATAAGACTGATTAGTTGAGATTTTTTGAGACACTAAATTTAAAGAATCGGAAAAACTAAAACTTGAGACGCTTAATTTGGCGATAAATTTGTTCGGAGAATAATCGTATGATTGGTCCGAAGAAACAAAAACTACAAAATAAGTACCTGTTGATTTTGAATCAATAAAAGACAAATTATCCGTAGATATATTTACAAAAATTTCTCCGTTATTCAAAACAAAATCGGAATTGGATAGACTTGAAATTTCATCCATATCTATCCCCTCTTCAAATACACCAACATTGCCAAACTCAGAATCTTTTATTAATTTAATGGTTTTTATAATATTTTTTAACTGCTCAGTAGTTAAATTTTGATAATCGGTAGTTTTAAAACTTAAAGCAATGGATGTTATATATATATCATAAGAGGAAGGATTGTAAGCCGTTATCTTAAAAATATCAATCTGTTTATTGGGATTAAGCCACAAATTATTGGTATCATAGCCGTTTACCAAAATATTAGAATTATCCGCTGTTACACTGGTTATCCAGATTGCCAAGGATGTGGCGGTTGAAGAGTCTGTTATGAAAAGAATTTTATAAACCGCATCAGAAACAAGTTTATTTCCGTCCATATCGTAAAAATTATCGAAATCAAAAATCTTTTTTTGATCTAAAGTATTTGAAAGATCAAATCCTAAATCTAAAAGCCTATAAATATGAGGAGATTTTTTATCTTTTCCATCTGTATTTATAAAAGCTATTATGTCGTTATATCCGGAAGAATAATCGCGGTTAAACTTTATATTTATTGGGAAACGAGAAGATATATATCCGTTATTAACGGGATAGTAAATATCATTGTTAGCTAATAGACCATAATTTGAATTTCTATATAAAGGAGTTATTATAGATGAAACGGAAAAGTCCAGTCCATCGTCATCTGTATCGTAACCATCATTTCTTATTATTGAGGAATTAACCCCGGATGGCGCATAACTACCGTTGACAAAAAGTTGAGCTTTGTAATTATAAAGCGGAACAAGACTTGCTTTCCAGCTTACTCTATCTACGCTCTGACCAGATTCGTTTTCTAAAACCAAAAAACCGCCATTTTCATTTAGGTTTGGAAAGATATCTTCAAAAGAGTAATTCTCATCGCTAAATGATGATTGATCTATCATAGAATAACTGAAAGCTGAAAAATTTCTACTAAACTTAAACAATAAATTGTCTATTCCTCTAAAAGAATAATTATTTATATAAATATTTGAGTTAGTGGAGTTATAAATCTCTATAAACTTCCAGTTTTTATACGAAACCTCGTTTATTTTTAAAGATGAGGTGGATATAGAATTTTTATAACCTGGCGTAGGGGTTGGGTCTATTTCAAAATAACTTGAACCGTCGTATATTCTTGCAAAAGATTGATCGTTAGAAATAATTGGCCACTGAACGATATCTATTATTTTTCCTTGATTATTTTTTAATATTACAGAATAGCTTTGAGCTGAGTTTAGATTAAAAGGTATATTTATTAGTTTGATACCACCAGAATTTACTGTATCGGTCGATGCTCCTATCCAAATATCTAAATCACTTCCTGGACCGTCCACTGGACCTTGATGATAAACTAATTTCCATCCATTAAGATTAAAATCCTGAGGTGTATTATTATATAATTCAATCCAATCCTGTCCGGATGTGCCGGAAGGATAAACCTCGTTTATAAAAACATTAAACTTCTGGGCTAATGAGGAAGCGGAGTTACTTATAAGAGAAACGTTTCCGGCTTTATCGTAAGATTTTATGGCAAGATAATAGGTAGTATCGATGTTAAGTCCATATAAAATTATGTTTTCGGTTTCATCTTTGTTTAATGGAATAAATGTTTCATTATAAGAAGTAGCCAGATTGAACAAAACGTCATTTATAATATTAAAAGTTGCATATTTAATTATATAACCACCCTGTGTGTTATTACCAACTATACCATCATCCGCCGGAGCCGAGAATGTTAAAAGAACGGTACCGGCAAAAGGTCCAGGCTGAGCGGAAAGATTAGTTATCTGAGAAGGTCCAATAGTATCTTTTAAAACTTTGAAAGCATCTATTATAGTTATAGACGAGCCTGCATTATCCCAGACAGTTATGCTTATATAATTTGTTCCGTTAGAAAGAATAGAAAAATTTAAATTCCAATCGGTATTATATACGCTTTGATTTATTCCCGTAGATATTAAAACATTACTGGCTATATTTGTCCCACTCATATCTGTGCTTGTCCATACCGAATAAGATGCTGTGGAAATATTTGAACCGCCGGTATCAGAAAAATCAATATCTATCAAACCAACTCCTGTAGAGGTCCAGAAATTAAACGAGGATGTAGAAACATGAGACAGGATAGTTGGTGGAACAGTATCTTTCTTGACATAAAAAGCGTCAGATATTTCATTTGAAATATTTCCCGCGTTATCCAGTACCCTAACCCAAACATAATTTGTAACTCCGTTATGTAGTAGGTTAAATGTATTATCTGTAAATTCCCATGGTAAAGAATAAGAAGAAGAGTTTATGTTCTGAACCTGAGGAGTCCAGTTTTGAACCAAAACTCCGCTTCCATTAACACCGGTATAAATTTTTGTTTGTATTTCTTTTAATAAAGAACCGCCGGTATCGTTCGCAAAAACCGAATAATTCTGATAATTTGAATTTCTCCAAATATTATCCCCAGTTTGATTATTTATAATCGTCGGAGGTATATTATCTTTTCTTTTAAACTCTATTGCAAAAGACTCATAATTATAATCTTGAACCACTGCGTGATAAAAGTTTGAACCTACGCCCGATGCAGCCCATAAAGAACCGCTCCAAACAGTAGATCTTAAGTTTTTTGAAGTATCAACGGCCAATGCCATCACATTATCGGTATCAGGATCTGGAAGTAGAGAAGTCCATTTTATATCCGAAGAAAAAGTTGTGTTAGTATTTGCCGTAGTAACAGAAGGAGATGCCGGAGACCATGTTCCATTATTCCATGTAATCCAGTCAAACTGAGTGTCATAAGTACCAAGATTATCTACCGCAACAGATATAAACTGCTCGGTTTTAGACTGCCATGCACAGTCGGTAATTCTTTTATCGTTTGCGCTCATAGCTGTATCTGCAGTCGGTAAGGCCGACCAACCTTCAGTTCCATTAGGTCTCCATATAGAAACATTCCATCTGGTAGCTCCATATATACTTGTAAATCCTATTTTATTAGAATTGGGACTTGAACATAACCTTACCCAGTAAGGTGTTACTCCTAAAGCCGGACCGGTTCTATTCCCTCCCCAAGTCCCGGTCGAATACCATTTATTAAAATTAGTTGTAGTTCCCGTTCCCCATAAAGCCAATAAATCTCCTGTTTGAGATTCCCATGCTATATCAAAAACTTCATAAGCGGATGCTGAGGCCGCCGTAGTTAAATTCCTTGCATCAATCCAAGCAGAACCGTTCCATATATTAGCCGATATGCCGGAGTTGGAATCCAAAACCGTTACTGCTATTCTATTTGAATTGAAATCGGATTTTAATTTTACCCAGTATATCTGGCCGGTTAAAGATGCCATAGCAAGCTGTGTTGGTGGGATTACCCACGAGTTACCTGTTGAGGAATAGACAGCATAATTTATACTTCCGTCAGTTCCATTATAATAAGCAAACATAACCCTTGCAGAATTTTGCTCAACTGCTAAATCGAAGTTTCTATATAAGGAATTTCCGGGAGAGGGATTGGGAGTTGGGGTTATATCTGACCATACATCTAAAACTCCGTCGTATTTGATAATCTTTAAAACATTGTTTGAATCTAAAACCCCGGCAACCATTTCGTCTTTTACAACTGGAATAGACCTTAAAATAATCCATCTTACTGTCCCTGAAAAAGACACCCCAGTATCCAATTCGCTAGACCATTGAGCGTTTGAGTATTTTCTATATTTTAAAGTAGATGAGCCAGATTTGGAATAAAGAATTACAGCGTCTCTTGCTCCTTTAGGAGCAGCATAAGTAAAAGTAGTATTTGAAATATCGCTAATATTATTTATTTCATCAAAAGATTTTAACGCTATATAATATGTAGTTTCTGGATTAAGTCCTTCAATTACCACTTCCTCCGTCTCTCCATGATATTTTGGGATAATACTATTAAAATATGTTAAAGCAGAATCGAAATTTGAAGAATTTATAGGATAAGTGGCGTATTTAATTATGTATCCACTTACTGCTTGATTGCCCTCTACTCCATTTGTCCCTTCGCCTCTTGCCGTCCAACTAAGTTTAATCTGACCTGTAAAATCTCCAGGTACTCCGTTTAGATCGGATACTGAATAGGGAGGAGTCAAATCGGGGACAGCGTATGTGGAGGATGTATTTGATATTAATGATTTATTTCCTGCTTTATCCAAAGATTTTAAGGCAAAGTAATAAGTGGTTCCTGGATTTAGGTTTTCAATTTTTAAAAGCTCTGTAAGCCCATAATATTTAGGAACAATAGTAGAAACATAAACAGAAGCCAAATCGAAATTGGAAGAATCTATGTTATAAGT
>ERZ795060.512-NODE-512-length-52480-cov-8.274010_pt1 | contig 52480 bp, 45 predicted proteins | sample MGYA00375144_ERZ795060 | MGnify/ENA primary metagenome ERZ795060 (study PRJEB30189, sample SAMN05720157) | activated sludge metagenome | isolation source: anaerobic digester from wastewater treatment plant | place: Japan | collected 2015-05-15 ... | reverse complement strand
AAATAAAATTTAAAGCTAATTTCAATTCCACTATGGTTCGATTAAAGGCTGGATCGAGCCTGTAAAAATTGCTGCTTTTTAAATATTTCAATTCCACTATGGTTCGATTAAAGGGAGGGAGCTATCGAGATAGACGTTGACGACAGCATATTTCAATTCCACTATGGTTCGATTAAAGGGAACAGTGTTGTACACATATATTCTATCGTAGTTCATTTCAATTCCACTATGGTTCGATTAAAGGCCGTTACAATTTTATAAAATTTTTCAATATTTATGCGCATTCTATCGATTTTTTTAGGGTGAATTTTGGTAAAAAATTAGTCGACCTGGAATATTCAATTTTACCTGACCAATTGACAACTTATTAACTTCTTGTTATTCAATGAGAATAACATACATGATATTATTTAGCGCATTATCTTTGTATTGTTTGAAGACGATCGACAACTGGTTATAGGATTGTGTCAGTTGTATTTTTCTCAATACCAATAATTTCCTTATCAAGCCATTTTTCATTTCTCGATTTAAAAATAATAATACTATCAGAATCTTCTTCCATTATTTTTGAAGCTTTATATTTAAGCTCTGTCAGCTGGGCCTCTGACAATTCCCCCTCAAAAACTGAGTTTTGAATCCAATGCAAATATTTGCGACAGAGCTTTAACATTTTATTAACCCTCTTCTCAGCCACATCGTATACTAAAATTATATACATGTTACCAATACATTTTAAAAGGTTTATATTCTTCTATTTCTAGCAAATGCTTAGCAAGCTTGTAACACTCAAGCTTAATTAAATGCTTATAACTTACACTGCGCTTTAAGGTACGGTGTTGAATGGTCTCCTGTAATCGTTCTTCAAATGAACTGATAAATATTTTTTTCCCTGATTCGTTGAGTAAACAACGATTCAATTGCTTCTCAAAATGTTTTTCCTGTATTTCCTTCTTGTTTAGAACTTTAAAAATAACACGGTCAACTAATATCGGCTTAAAAATTTCGGCCAAATCCAATGCCAATGAATAGCGTCGCTCGCCTGGCGTGTGCAAATAGCTTATGGTGGGATTCAGTTGAGTTTGATGTATAGCACGCAAACATTGTGAATAACACAACATGTTGCCGAAAGAAATTAATGCATTCACCTCATTTTGGGGTGGTTGTCGGGTACGACCATCCATCGTAAATTCGTCGATGATTAAATTAAAAGCATCATAATATTGTTGACGAATATTTCCTTCTAACCCCATTAGTTCATCAGGTTCTTTTGCAATAATCAACTTCTCCTGATAAGTTTGAATTGCATCAATGAAAGGCTGTGTATCTTTGCCTCTATTGTTGTAATACTTAAGGTTTTTTACCATATTATGAATAGCACCTTCAAGAATTTTTTGGGCTATTATCAAGCGTTTAGCTTTCTGTGTATAATGCTTAACCTGGGCCAAAATCATTTTACCCGATAGCAAACTATCTCGCGGCATAAACGAACCCGTATAATTTTCGTAATAATCAAAAAAATGTACCGCAATGTCCTGCTGTCCCAAAAAATTAAATAAAGCACTATTGGCATCCAGCGAACCAAAAACATAAATGTCATTTATGGCTTCAACGGGTAAATATTTTGTCTCGACTTCTTGCCCATCATCGTTTATCCTCACATATTTCAAAGTGTTATCTTTTCGCGATAACCTTCCTGCGTTAAAGAGATAGTATGTTTTCTTCATTTCTTACATATTTATAAAACTAAACTTCTTCGCTTTCACCACTCCAGCAAAAGTCATAGTAACTACAGTTCCTACACTTTGACTGTAGTATCCGTGCCGGACATACCTCAGAACCAATAATATCCTCAATTTTAGTTATTATTTCCTGTATACTTTTAATATCTTCGGTCGATAAGTTTACTTCTTCAGTCTTGCGTAGTTGAGGATATTCAATAACTCCCTTCACATCTTTAACCCCATGTTGGTCAAGCAGGTACAAATAATACTTTAATTGCCATACGTGGGCTATATCGTAGCTATCGCTTTTCTTTATTTCATGAATAATCTTATTTTTCGGATCGTAAAAATCAATCTTAATTCCACTAAGTTCAATCTCTTTAAAACGTTCAGAACGGTATGTATAGGTGTTTTCATGTATGAGCTTGCCTTCAAAAACAAGATCACTATTATGTTCCATATTAATACCCTTGGCAAAAAGCCAGAGCTTCCGATGGCATATATGGTAATAATTAAAATGCGTTCCCGTAATCATTCTTACTAATTAAAATAACTCAAAACTGTTCTTGAGCTTCGAATCATGAAGCCCACTCTCTAAGCTATAAATCTGATTATCACCAATATAGGCTGAGTTTAATAAATAATATTGATGAAAATTGTAATCATGCTGATTTTCATTATAAAATAGAAAAGGTTTTAAATCATTAATTTTACTGGCATACAACGAAAAAACGAATTTTGACATAATGCTATTTAAAAGCTTTAATTCCAATGTTTTGTTCTGTACTTTTGTGCTATTGTAAATCAAATCCGTGTAGTAATCCCAAATACTTTTACCCGAAATAGATGTATCCCCCATAGAACATATCCCGGCATTTAGCATAAAATTAAGCTCAACTTTCGAAAAGTTTTGTTCATTTTTATAGCACACAATAGGAATGTCAATGGGCACAAATATCGTAATTGTAGCCTCTTCAATTAGCCTGAATTCTGAGTTTACTTTGTTAAATTGAAATGAAGAAATAAATTTTTGATAATCATGGAAGTTACTTTTATAAACCGATTTGTTTTTTTTGTTAATTTCTGCTATCACTTTTTGGTAAAAGGAATCAAAATCCTTATTCTGCAGTATATATTTTATTTCATCGGTTTCAAGTTGTTGAGTTACAAGGTATCTTAAATCCTTGCCATATATTCTTTGTGACTCGTCATATCGAAATAGGTACAATTCACAACTTTCCTTATTTAAATTTCTGTTTACTCTACCCGCAAGTTGTTCATCGCTGTCGATAAGCGACTGATTTTTAAATCCTAAATCCATGTCGATATCTATCCCCGCTTCTACAACCTGAGTTGAAATGACCAATATCTTTTTCTTGCGATTTTCAGGATCTTTCAAATATTCTATGATATATTTCCTTCTTGGTTCTATGATAGTACCCGATAAAACAAATATTTCATAGTCTAAAAAAATATTCTTTTCATTAATCACCTCATAAAATGCAGTTGCCGTTTTTTTAAAGATAAATTCTACTATTGTAAACATGCTATTTTTTAAACCATCTGTCCTATTTACGGCATAATCCTCTGATTTTTTATATACTATCTCAGCTAAATCGTTGAGTGCAATTTGTTTCTCAAGAAGGTCGGATTTAATTTGAACCCTACTACAAAAATTTGGATTTTTAAAATAATTCTGCTGAGGATTTTCAATCAAATCGTGAAATTTTAAAACATCTGTATCTGATATCGAAATGTTGTGTACCCGCGGTAAAGTAGCAGACATAATTATAAAACGTATGTTGAAATATTTTGCATAATTGGAAATAAAATATTTAATCCTATCCCAATGTTTAGGATCATATGCTTGAATTTCATCCATAACAACTATGGAATTTGCCAAACGATGAAGTAAATAATTTGACTTTTTATCATTTGATTTAAGGATATCAAAAAATTTGATGTGAGTTAGCAGCACAAAAGGGAAGTTTACGAACAAATTGTCCACCTGGTTTTTATAATAGTTTCCATAGGTAGCATCTATTTCTCCCTCATCTTTCGATAGAATTTCTGCTTTAGAGTGTATTTGAGCAATTTCGGCATCACTTAATTCCAATGTTTCTTTTATGGATTTTAATGTTTGCGTAATTAAAGTTGTAAATGGAAAAACATAAAATACCTTGTTTATCTCCTGATGAAACTGCAATAGACGGATTATTGCGATCATAGACAAGTTAGTTTTTCCACCGCCAGTTGGCGCCTCAATATAAAAAACATGCTCATCTTTTAACTTTTCTAAATTGACCCAAACCTCTGCACCAAGTCTTTGCCGAAGTATATTTAAATTGTGGGGACTTTTTTCGAGCTGTTTCGGTTCAAATGAAAGGTAATAATCCAATTGCTCTACAAGATTTTTATTATATATTTTGCATGTAGTAAAATTTTTAAATATTTTTTCACGTAACGATCGATTCAATAATCCAAAATCCTCTGTTTTAAAATCGTTCATATATTCCGACGTTGCATAGTAATCGGCAGCCGTAAGTAACGACCAATTAAGCTTTAACAAAGCATATATTGCGAAAAAATCATAATTTCCATGACAATTAATATACTCGTCAAAAAAATCCCACAGACGATTTTCGTTTATAATAAATTGGTTAATATAATCTGCCTCAACGTACCCAATTAAATGATTTACTAAAGCATGTATTGATTCAGTTTTTTCGGTATCAAATTCATAATCTTTTTCAAGCATACTTGAATGATGCTTTAAAATAGGTATTGTAAATAGAAAAGTATAGCAAGCAAGAATATTTGTATATTCATCGTTAATATCACTATTGAATATTTCACTTATATGATACGATAAATAGCTATATGCACTCAAAAATGAATGGTCGGTACCAATTTTTAAAGTATTATTTGCTTGAACACACGTGTTTTTTAATTTTTCCGACTGAAAATTAGGATTTACCTTTCCAATGTCGTGAAAAATAATTGTATGGATGAATAATTTTTTGAGGTAATTCCCAATTTTTTCATCATCGAATGATATTTCTTCTATTAATCTGTCTATACAGGGTTCCAATTGGTGTTGATCAACGAGTAAATCGAAATAGTGAAGTACCAGCCTGGTATGATTATACAGGGTTTCATAGTCCTTATGCTCATGCGAGTGGGCAAAGATATTAGTTAGGCCAGCAATATTATTCAGTAATACATTGCTCTCATCTCTTATTATCTTAAAAGACTTGAATAATTTCATTGGAACTAATTTTAAGCAACACAAATGAGGTTGAATAATTTTTTTTCAATGACCAATCGGTAAAAGCAAAATTTCTATATTCATATTGAAAAAGTTTTTCATCATAGGCATAGGGTAAGCGTTCAAAATACAAAAATGTATTGCCCGACACGGTCATATTCGGAAGGAATGGCTGTATGCTGCGATTTGGACTAACCGGTTCATCTTTAATAAAAATCGAGCTTATTTTAAAGTTTTCATTTGGTTCGTATGTGTCAAATGAATAGGCATTATAGTTCATCCACCATACCGAAAACTCATTTTTCCCCAGATATGGTAAATATTCGGCACGATAGTTTTTTAAGTAACTATCAATTTTCTCGTGTAAAGGATTTTGCAGGTCAAGCAAAAAATAACAGCGATAAGCAGGAGAAATTAATGTTTGTTCTTTTATCATGAGGTTCCCTCCTTCTTCCCTGCTTGCCATACCAGTTGTATTATTGTAAACAATGACTGTTTTCTTATAATTGCCTTTCTCATGATAGGGGTCAAGAGGTTGTATGCTTACTTTCAGGTCTTTTAATTTCAGATAATAATCTGGCAAACGTTTATTTTCTTTAAACCCCTGTTCACCAATAATAGCGCCCACTATACCAAGCAGCGCAGGTTTATGAAGCATATTAAAAGTAAGGTATACCGGATCATTCGTATCAGGCTTTTTCAACATGCCCAAATCTGCAAATAAATCAATAGATATAAGTTTTTCCATAGTTTTCAAGAATTTAAAATTTTTGCAATAAAATCATGTACCTGGCTGTATGCCTGGTCAAAATCAGGAATATCATTACTGTTTAATTGTGTCTGCAAGCTTTGTTTCCATGCCAGTTGATTAGCATTGAACTTATCTTTGTTAATGAATTGGGCAATACGTTCGACCTTAATTTTCTTGTGTTGTGCTTTATTTAAAAGCAAGTCTTTTAGTGTCGTATAAGATTGGATGTCAATATTTTTTGCAAGATACCATAAGTCATAAATATCCCTGGGACGGTTCCTTTGAATTAATGAACGTAGTTTTTCGACAATAATCTCATTGCATGAGTATACATTTACTTGATTGGTTATCAGTATTTTATCGGAATAATTATGAATGATAGGTTTTATTGCCGTAGGTTCAAAAACCTTTTCTGAAAAAACAATGTCAAGTTTTATTTTATCTTGCCATCGATTTACAGGTAATGGCTTTTGGTTGACTTTATGGTTGGCACCCCAAAATTTAATTACTATTTCGTATCCCTGATCGGTATCCTCAAATATCTGTTTTCTTAAGCTGAATAAATTAAATTTAATTCCGCTGATTTCATGAGCTTTCTTTATACAACTCTTAATTATACTTTCATCAATTGCAAATTTTTCATCAATCAAAGTAAAATCAAGGTCTTCGGAAAATCTATAATTTTCAAAATAACATTTTCTAAGGCAGGTTCCTCCTTTAAAAACTAATAAATCTTTAGCAAACTGAAATTCGAATAGAGCATTTAAAAAATGTCCTAAAACCCAGTCTTTATCGATGGTCGAAGTGGGTACTCCATGTTTTTCGCTTAATTTTATAATCTCACGTTGCAAAATCATTTTATGAATTTGCTATATTCATTATTTCATCGATAGACATGTTAATTATTAATCTCCATTTACGGTCCGATTTTCCCGATTTTACACGATGCGGGTCAAACAAATTATATTTTTCGTTTCGTACTCTTTGCGCATATTCTAAAAAGAATTCCATGTTTTTCTTTTCAAGTAGCTCAGATAGAAATGCAATGCGCTTAGTTACTGCTATGTTGTCAATTGCCTTACAGTATGCAACCAATTTTCGGGCACTAAGTTCAGCTTTTGCAAAAGCCTTAATTATTTCGTTATAGCCACCTGCATGTTGCGGCAAATCAAAGCAATCGACGATGGTCTTTTCGGTATCAGTAATTTTATATACCAGGTTGCCATACCCTTCGACTTTATAACCCACCAGCTTTTCTTGTTTAACCTGTACAAACCTGTACCTAACTCCAAAGATGGTTTTGTCGGCCTTCTTTTTAGCTGTTTGAACAAAAATGATGTTGGGTAGTTGTTCAGTAAGCCCATGATAATTCATTGCTGTCCAATAAGCTATACCGCCATCTCTTGCCAAAAAATTACCTATTGCAAACTCGTTCCGAAAATCGTATCTGCAGTATTTGCCTTTTTCAATAACTCTAAGAAAATCTGCATTAACAAGATTTCTAAGAGCTTTCTCTACTTCTTTCTCAGGCAAATCAATATTTTTTATCAATACTTCCTTTGAAAAAATATCGAGACCCGCATCAGTAATGTATTCCAGTAATTTCGATTCATATGGTTTCATATTATTCACCTTTTATAGTAATATCCCATTGAAAAAATATAAAATTAATACTATAAAAGGTAAAATAAAAGCAGCTATTAAATATTTTTTAATCAATGACATAAATCTACCTATTTGCATTTCTTAACTTTTTAGGATTAATTTACAAATCACTTATTTTAACATTTTCTGGCAAATTATCAAGAATGATAGATGCTTTATTTTGATATACTTCGACGCATTCTATTTCTTGTTGATGTTTATTCAACTCTTCCTTTAATAAACCACAATCAAGGATTACCTTATTATCGGTTTTTTCCTTTTTCATTTTCACTAACTGGGTAAAATTAGGCAGGACCAACTTTGAGTTTTCCTTTAGCTGAACCCAAATCAACAACTCATTTTCGGTACCCGCCTTTGATGCAGAATCATAGTAGGTTGCACCTCTTCGCATTGCTTCCTTAAGGATGTTGACATCTTCAACAGATAATGTTTTTACATCATTATCTGCTATTTCAACTAATTCTTCCAAATTCTTAGGATTAATGGAAAAATGGTGCAGATAATGCCCCTCCTGAAGTTTTGATTGACGACCCAGGGTAGTCATTCCCTTTTCAGCCTCTTGATCGTTAGATTTGTTGCTAAAGGGACTGGTTATTTGTTCGGTAAATATATTGTTTTCCCACCAAATATTAACCCCATGATTAATTTGAACAGGACCATGAATAGAAACATTAGTTTTACCAGCAAAAGTGGCTCCAAACAAACGAACATCTATGCAATCTAAAAGATTTTTTGTTACAATGTTTTTTATTTGCTTGGAATCAGGGTATTCTCCAAACAGTCTTGTGTAATTCTCATCTAATGAAATAGGATTTAAATGCTCATTAAGGGTTTTGAAGTAGAAAATCTTTTCAGCAGGAAAAACATCCTTTATGTAATTTCTGATTGTATACTTAAATGCCTTGTCGGTAGCATATACAGTACCATCGGGCAAAGTACGTGGCTGCCCCGTAAAATCGGCATTATAATTTGAATTGATAGCTTTTACAATAGCTGCTCCAAATACTCTATTCTTAAATATTGTTGCCATAGCATTAAATTTTAATTGTTAGTTTCTGTTTTTGTTTTTTCATATATTACAGGCTCGGCAAAATAACCGGCCAAAATAAATCTTTGTAGATCCTTAATATTTGCCTCAGTCTCGTATGCTAATACTTCTTTCGATAGCCTTTCAAAACGCCCATGGCCAAATTCAATTGCATGTTTATAAGCACCAATCAAATTACTAATGGCATTTTGTAGTTGGACTGCACTCGTTTTCTGCAAAAAAGGTTCCAGTAGGGCATGCGTCTTATTGCTTGCCACACTCTGATTTAACAGAAAATAAATAATTTGCCCTGCCGCAAAGGCAAATTCTTTGTCATCTGCAAGATGCTCATTGTCATTATTGGCAATTTTCTTGCACTTTTCTAATAGTTCTGGAATTTTCGATGCCATATTTTCTTGATTTTTATTAAAGTAATTATACAAACTAAACCATAAATTTAACTTTTCTTTTATACTGTATGTTTTGTCATACTCACTGCTATCATGCCTTATATCATCGATAATTGAATGATACATGATATCGTCAAATATTATTCCCGTAATCGCCTGTTGTTTCGATTTGTAGATATAATCGTAAATAGCTTTACGATACTTGTAGAGTAAATTTACAATAGCCTCGGTTGCACCATATTCTGGTTTTACGTCAATTGTATCAAAATATTTCATCCATATTGCATTTTCAGTTTTAATGATCAATTGTCGATTAAAAATTTTTTCAGAAACTTTTTCCTGAAAGTCAAACACATTGTTAATCTTATAATTTTTAAGCAATAAGCCTTTTTCTTTACTATTTATATTAAATATCGCTTGAATCTCAGGCATGTCATCCGTTTTATACCTGAAAACAGGTACAAAATCAAAATCAACTATTCTACTTCCTTTTTCTCCTGCCTGAAAATATATAAGATAAAAGTTCTGAAGATTTTCTTTTGTTTTTAATAAGTCTTCTATTATTTCTTTGTATCCTTTGCGTGTGTCCTCTTTATAAAATTTAATAGCTTTTTCGGTAAGTTCGTTTTCATCAACAAAAATGGGCATTGGGTTGGGTAATATTTTATTTTTTTGTTGAAGGTCAAAAAATTTTTGAAGGTTGAGAGCAGTATTTAAATTAACCCGATAATTCACATCATTGGGTCCTGTGCGATGTTCCAGAAACGGCTTCTTACTATTAAAACCACTTAAGGCACTCGGAATACCAAAGGTATTGTTATCTGGTATAGCATTCTTAGTACTTTGGGGTATATTATAACTATTGTCTGTAAAAATTCTTTCACTAAGATATTGTTTATGAATATTTACAAAATCCTCTAAGTCGGGTTCCTTTAAGAAAAAATAAAACATAAATTTATCGCTAACCTTCGCATATTCTCCCCTATTTTCAAGATAATCAAACATTTTGTTTTTTACAAAGTGCTGAAAATCATTAAACCATGTTACGTACTTAGAATTGTTTTTATCCAGATATTTCTCTGCAGCTTTGAAATACGCTTCAACAGCTTGCATTCTTTTTTCTCTTCCCAGTTTTAAACTTTTACCAGAAAAAGAAATTCCAAAAGGAGTTCCGATAGTAAAGAAAATTTTATGCGTTGAGTTAAAGCTTTTATTTACACTTAGCATCCTTGTGTTAGCAACTCTTTGAAGAAACATTTCATACAACTTGTTTTTGGCAGTGTTTTTATTGACTTTTAGTATGTTCTCCTCCTTGACAACCAGGCTAGTACCCTCCTTTTCCAGAAAAATATATACTCCCTCATCAAGGGATAAGTTTTCCATGAAAACTTCAGGACTGTTGCTTTCTAAGTATTCAATAAAATTCGAGATTTCACTAATCATAACCTATAGTTTAAAATTTAACAAACAACCTCTGTCCAGCCAAATCCCATGCTATTTTTCTCACCAAAGCCAGCGTAATAACCAATACGATGGAGTTCGACTGGTGCTTTGAATTTGAAGGTATAAAGAAAACCTCGCACTTTTGTTTCATATTGTGAATTGGCTTTTATAGTAATTAGTTTTGAACGCGCAGGGGTTAGTACTTCTACACTGCATGCATTACGAAATTTCTGTAAAATAAAAAGAGCATCTTCATACGTCCACCCGAACACTATTTTATATTTGTTGATTATGTTGTTTATAAATAGTGTAGTATAATCTATTTCTTTATCAGCAGGGGAATAATACGTTGTTCCTCGATCACTTTTATAACTTATCACACAGGGAGTTATCAACTTGTAAACCATCTCATTTTCGAAGTCAACCTCTGGTAAAATTTCAACAGTACTTATATAAAAGGACACTTTGCTTTTACGATCAGCCAATTCAATTAAATGCTTCCTAAAGGCGCCATTGACTAAATGCTCTGCTATCTCGCTGTTCATTACAGAAATTTGAAACGTTACTGGAGGTTCCTGAATTATTAATCTATCGTTTTTCACAATATACTTTTTTGCCGTAAGATTTGAATAGGTAAACATCTTAAAACGCTTATTATCAAAGCCATATCCTTCACGATGTAACCATTCTGCAAATTTTGCATTTCCATGCGCTATGGCATGGTATAGACTACTGCCCAAAACATACTGGTAATCTATAGGTAGCACAATATGTTCCAAATCAGTCGGTTGTAAAGTTATTTTTACTCGAAAACCATTGAAGCACATAACGTGAATTTTCTTATCTAAATGTACACTAATACTAAAAAATTTCCAAAATTATATTTCAACTATTAAAACATAATTCGCAAATAATCAGCTATGTGATATTAATCTTAACACAAAATTACCCCATCAAAGCGACAGGTTGTGTCGTTTTGAAAAAAAGGTGAATTTTTTTTTGTAAAAACATACCGCGAAGGGGCATCTCCCACGAAATTGGTAGGTTTTGCGAATGTCGGAATTAAACGCTGAGGGCAGATTTATTATCCCTCAAGTATTTGCAGTAAATTTGTTATTTTGTTGTATATTTGCATAAAATTTGTAGATCAATACCATTTGCGGGGCTGACTGGTTTTGACAGCAAGGCAAATGGAAATGTAAGCATGCAGGCCCAGGCAACAACGGCCTTAACAAGGGTTGCAAAAAATAAAAGGCGAATATAACTACGCTCTTGCAGCCTAATCGAAGTATAGTAGATGGGCTTATCCCTTGCCCAGGTGCAGGGGACAAGACGTCGCTCAATGAGCCAGCCCAACGCTCGTTGGTCAAGCGGCGCTCGTGAGTTTGGGCTCGCTGGTCAAGTGTCCTGATTGGCCAGTCAGATGTCCAGGACTAAGGCGAAAATAGGCTGCCAATTGCCAGTTTTCGCACGAAAATTAAAAATTGGCTAAGCATGTAGAAAGCGTTTCTGTTTCTTGTTTGGACGCGGGTTCGAATCCCGCCAGCTCCACTTAAACCTATGCCATTTGTCACCCCTGCAAGCGCTTCATCGTACCGCAACCTAATGCTTTACATCCAGGTAACAATTCTTGCATGGCAACAATATTTTTATAAAAGTTGATTATAGAGGGTATACTTTTTTAAAAAAACCTTTGAGAATTAAGGGGTAAATATCTATTTTCGTACCTTCAAAAAATATCAAAATTTGTGTATGGAACCTAACCATGTGAACACTGTTCAAAATGAACAAGCCAGCAAGGCCGAAGCCCTTACTGAGCATACGCACGCTGACACCCCTACGGTAATTGCAGCCCACGAGGAATTAGTAGCCGAAACCTCGGTTACTCTCGACGAAGAGGAATCCCGTCTTGTGCACGAGCATGTGATACTGCCCGAAGATGTAGCCGTACCCGAAGAACTAAGAGACGAGGAAATTGACGAGGAAACCCTCAGCGAAGCTACCGACTACAGTCAGCTTTCGAAGGAAGAACTTGTACAGCTGGCCGAAAAACTGGTTAAAGAGGGGCAAATTGATGCCATACGCGTTGATATTGAGAATATTAAGATACAATTCTACAAAAAATATAAATCGGAAATAGAACTCCTACGCAAGCAGTTCTTAGAAGAAGGAGGCAACCCCGAAGATTTTAAACCTCAACCCGATGGTTTGGAGGAAAAACTAAAGGCTATTCTCAGACAATACAAGGAGGCCAAAGCCGAATACAATAAAAAAGCCGAAGCCGAAAAAGCCGAAAATCTGCGCATCAAGCGAGAAATTATTGAACAGATTAAGGAACTCACCAACACCACCGAGTCGCTACACGAAACCTTTCAGCAATTCAGGGAACTACAAAAAAAATGGCGTTCGGTAGGTCCTGTGCCACAACACGAGGCGAATAATCTGTGGGAAAGCTATAACTATTATGTAGAGAAATTTTACGACTACATCAAAATAAACAAAGAGCTCAGAGACTTAGACCTGAAGAAAAATCTGGAAGCTAAGCTCAAACTCTGCGAACAGGCCGAAGCCTTACTGCTGGAACCTTCAGCCGTGAAGGCTTTTAAAATGCTACAGGAATACCACAACAAATGGCGCGAAATTGGCCCTGTTCCGGTCGAAAATCGTACCGAAATTTGGAATCGATTCAAAGAAATAACGTCAAAAATTAATAAGCGGCATCAGGAATACTACGACAATCTTAAAGCGACACAGATAAAAAATCTGGAAGCCAAAACTGTGCTTTGCGAAAAAATTGAGGCCATGTTGCAAAATCTGCCTCAACACATGAAGGAATGGGAAGAACGCTCAAAAGAGATTGTCGAAATTCAAAAAGTTTGGCGAACTATTGGCTTCGCCCCCAAAAAAGATAATAACAAGATTTACGAACGTTTTCGTAAAGCGTGCGACCAGTTCTTCAATCATAAACGGGCTTACTACAACAAAATTAAGGAAGAACAAAACAATAATCTTCAACTCAAGCTCGACCTGTGTGTACAGGCCGAAGCCTTGAAAGACAGCACCGAGTGGAAAAAAACTACCGAAGACCTTATCAACATCCAGAAACGCTGGAAAGAAATAGGTCCTGTTCCGCGCAAATATAGCGACCAGATATGGAAACGTTTCCGGGCTGCGTGCGATACCTTCTTCAACAATAAGGCTGCTTACTTTGCACAGATTGACACTAAATACGAGGAAAACCTCAAAGCCAAGCTTGCCCTAATTGAAGAAATTGAGAATTATCAATTCGACAGCAATGCTGAAGTTAACCTCGAGAAGCTAAAAGAATTCCAGCGTCGTTGGACCGAAATAGGATTTGTACCCCTAAAAAACAAGCAAGAGGTTCAACAGCGTTACAAAAAAGCACTCGACCGTCTGTTTGAAGGCTTACGTATCGACGAAGGAAAGCGGCGTATCGAAAAGTTTAAAAGCAAAATCGAACAGGTAGCCCACAAAAAAAGCGAGTCGCAACTCAACCGCGAACGCGACCGTTTGATTTCTCAGCTCAAAAAACTCGAAAACGACATTGTATTGTGGGAGAATAACATCGGATTTTTTGCCAAAACCAAGAATGCAGAGGCTATGATTAAAGAAGTACAACAAAAAATCGACCATGCTAAGGAGGAAATCAAGGTTCTTGAGCAAAAAATTCGCATCATCGAAAATATGGTAAACGATTAAGGTGGCGCTTACATTATGAGTACAGGGACAGGCAATACGAAATATGTTTTTGTTACAGGAGGGGTAACTTCTTCGCTGGGTAAAGGAATTATCTCTGCATCGTTGGCCAAACTCCTGCAATCGAGAGGCTATTCAGTCACCATTCAAAAACTCGACCCTTATATCAACGTCGACCCCGGTACACTTAACCCCTATGAGCATGGCGAATGCTATGTAACCAACGACGGTGCCGAAACGGACCTCGATTTGGGACACTACGAACGTTTTCTTGGTGTTCCCACATCCCAGGCCAATAACGTAACCACAGGTAAAATCTATCAAACAGTTATTACCAAAGAACGCCGCGGTGATTATCTAGGTAAAACAGTACAGGTAATCCCTCATATCACCGACGAAATAAAACGTCGTATAAAATTACTGGGTTCACGCTTTAAATACGATGTAGTGATCACAGAAATTGGGGGCACCGTGGGCGATATAGAATCGCTTCCTTACATTGAAGCCGTTCGCCAGATGAAATGGGAAATGGGGCCAAGCAATGCTATTGTCATCCATCTGACATTGGTTCCGTATCTTTCGGCCTCGGGGGAACTCAAAACCAAACCTACCCAGCACAGCGTAAAAATATTGCTCGAAAATGGAATTCAACCCGACGTGTTGGTGTTACGTACCGAACATGACCTTACGCCCGAAATTCGAAAAAAAGTTGCCCTTTTTTGTAACGTCGAACTCGACGCAGTGGTGCAATCGATTGATGTAAGCACCATTTATGAGGTACCCTTGATGATGCTCAAGGAAAAACTGGACCTCATTGTACTAAAAAAGCTTAATCTGAAAGAGGGTACAGAACCCGATTTACGGAAATGGATTGAGTTTCTGGACAAACTTAAAAACCCAAAGCACTGCGTACGAATAGCGTTAGTGGGTAAATATGTAGAGTTAAAGGACTCGTACAAATCCATCATGGAATCGCTTCAGCATGCGGGAGCCGTCAACGATTGTAAGGTCGATCTTACCTGCATCCATTCCGAGAAAATTACAGAGCAAACTATCGACAGCCTGCTGGGAGGCATGGAAGGCATTATCGTAGCTCCCGGCTTTGGCGACAGAGGGATAGAAGGCAAAATTCTGGCGGTTAAATATGCCCGTGAGCATCAAATTCCGTTTTTTGGCATATGCTTAGGCATGCAGTGTGCTGTTATTGAATTTGCACGCAACGTAATTGGTTGGGCCGATGCGCACTCAACAGAAATGGTACGTTACACCGAACATCCTGTCATCGACCTTATGGAAAGTCAAAAGGGGGTAACCGAAAAAGGGGGCACCATGCGATTGGGGGCTTACCCCTGTGTGCTAAAAAAAGGGAGTCGTGCCTACAAGGCCTATGGCACCACGCAAATCTCCGAACGGCATCGCCACCGGTTTGAATTCAACAACGAATATCTACCCATATTTGAAAAAGCTGGTATGCAGGCTGTGGGAATTAACCCCGACAGCAATCTGGTAGAAATTGTCGAGATACCCTCGCACCCCTGGTTTATCGGGGTACAGTTCCACCCCGAGTATCAGAGTACGGTTTTAGCTCCCCATCCGCTATTCGTCGATTTCATCCGCACCGTGGTCAGCCGACAGAAAAAAGAGTGACGATTTATTTGGGAATTTCAACTGATGCCCCTAAAAAGCGGGGTTGTCGTTTTACTAAAATATCCCAGTACATCAGCGCACGAGCAAAATATTCGCGGATGACCATTAATATATGCTCGGGACCATCTACCTCATCGGCTACATAACCTATAGCGCCTATCCCATATTGATGGGCAATGTATACAGCTCGTTCTACCTGAAAACGTTGCGATACCACGGTATAGCTGTTCTGGCCGAAAATTTTATAGCCCCGAATTACTGAATCGAAGGTACGTAAGCCTGCATAATCGAGAAAAATAACGCTATCGGGTATTCCCCTTCGGTTGAGTTCTCGTTTCATCATCATGGGCTCGTTATACGAACGATGTAAATTGTCGCCACTAACAATCAGGTATTGCACTTTACCCGATTTATAGAGTAACTCGGCAGCAGCAATGCGCTTGTAAAAATAAGGATTAGGTGTCTTGTTCTTCGTATACTTGCTGGTACCCAAAACGATGGCAACTTTATTGCGGGGAAGTCGATGAAGATCGGAATATATAAATGCTTCGGTTCTGCATGAAGTATTTCGGTACATATACTCCAATCCTACCCCACACGCAACAATACACAACAATACTACCCACCAATATTTTCTGTTACGCAAACGCATCTCCGCTGAAAGATTATCAACTATGTGTTAGAATAAAAACATGGCGCCAAAAAATGCCTGAAAACGATAACTTGTATACTGATTCCAATAGGCATACTTCGATGCAGTAATATTTTTCAATTCCAAAAATAGTGAAAATTTTTCAGTATAACGGTATTCGATCTTCTCATTTAGATTAACAAAAGCCTTCAAGGTAGTAGTCGAGGTTGTTAGAGGATCCTGTGCATAGCGTGGGCCAACAAAATAAAGCTGAGTAGTAGAAATAATCTTATTTTGAATGTTATAAACAAATGTTCCATTGGCCGTTAATTGCGGCAATCCCCAGGGATGTTTTTGCCGCAAAACGCTGAAATGGTTATAATGAGCCATAAAATGCAATTGTGCCTTTGTACTAAGCTTGAAAGCAAAACTCGTTTCAAATTTTATCAATTCTACATCGTCGTATACAGGAACGAACCAGTTATAAAAAGGCGAATCTACGGCATTAACAAAAAACACCTGATCCTTAACATTCTCGTATCTTCCGGTAAGGCTGTAGTGAATATCATCGCTAAGTATTCCCGATAGCGTGGTACTAATTGCGCTATTACAGCCTGTACTACGACCAAATATACCCGGTTGAATGAACATATTTTCCTCAAGCAAGCTATTGTAGCTATTGGGACGAACATAGCCATCGTAGCTGATGTTTATCTTCATCACCTGCGGCATGACAACAAAATCGAAACTGGCAAACGGAAATACATACAGGGTTGTTCCACCAAAATGTTTATCGGAGGTAATATTGAGCCCTCCAGATATTTTCCATTCTTTTCCTGCCCTGGACAAGTAAGGACGCAGGGTAAATAAATTTACATAGGATGAATCGTTTTTCCCAGCAGCACCAAGATATTGATTGCTAACTTTTACTCCCCCATAAAATGCGCCCAATAATTTCCCCACATGAGCATTGATGTTTGCCTGGTTTTCCATATGATCGTACCGGTCGGCAAAAAATTGATAGTTCAGAGCACCCGAATATTGCCACTGACTACTATCGAGCGTAAGGGAAGACATCTGGAACAAAGCCGTTCCTTTTTGAATATGTTGTCTGAAACTATCGGCAACATACATAGGTGCAGCCATTGGGGCAATACCGTAATAGTTGTAAGTATTGGACTGATATTTAAGCTGCGAGTACCATACGTTTTTTTTGGTCAAATATTTACCCTGCACCGCTGCAAAGGTATTTCTATAGGGGGCGTCAATTCTGGAGGATGAATTTTGCATGGTCACCGATCCGTTGGCAGAGGTATGTCGAAAGAGCAATCCCCAGCTACTTTTACCCGATCGTCCGCTATTGAAGCTAGCCTCGAGCAAAGGCGACCATGGATTTCCAATGGCCGACATAATGTAATTGTTCTGTATTACAGGTACTGTCTCCTGAGCCAGTTTTGCCATGGCTATAGTCCTGGGGGTGTAAGGTGCCTCGAGTTTTACAGTATTAATCCGATAGTCATACTGTATGGCAAAACGCGTAGTATCGGCAATCGCCGGCATCAGATTTATTTTCGAAAAATCCTGTACAACAGGCTGATAGGGCTTAACCACCGTAACATCTTTTTTGATATCCTGTGCCCTGGCCACAAATATAGAGCCTCCCCAAACATTCAAGAATAACAGAACATATAACGATAAAGGTATCCTCATGGGGCATGCGTTTTAAATTTCCATTTTAAACTTCTCTAATTTAATTCATTACCAGCACTGGCATTGACTTTTGCTGCTTTTGACTTCTCTTCGTACGAGGTTTTAAGCTGTTTGGCTTCCTCTATAATGCCATCGTCATTATTATCATAGTTATTGATAATGCTTTCGAGAGTTTTGATAGCCTGAAAAGCATTGTTTTTCTGGAAATATATTTTTGCCAACAAAATATAAGCTTTAGCTACCCAATATTGATGAGGCGTATTAAGGTCGACAAAATTAAAAATTTCTTTCATCGCCTTGTCGGGCTGATTTTGGCTAAAATAGTTTTCGGCTATAAGATATTTAGCCTCCGCTCCTTCCTTATTCTTGACATCACGGGCTAACCGACGGAGTTGTTCCATAGCTTTCGTATCATCGCCCAGAGCAAGATACGATTTTGCCATTACATATCGTGCAACACGTTCGTTTTCTTGCGAAGCACCTGGTGTACCCAATAGATTTTGTGCAGCAGTAAGGGCTTCCTGGTATCGTTTGAGCTGATAATAACCTAATGCTTTACCCTGTCGAGCAAGGATGCGATTTTCGGCAACCTCGGCTATGCTGTCGAGCGATTCGCAATTCGACACCACTGCATAATAATCCTTTTTATCGAGGTTGAGCTGGGCGGCAGCTACCAATGCCAACTCAGTAAAGCTATTTCGAGGCAAACCTATTACGTAATTGAGATGTTCGAGTGCCTCCTCGGGCATATTCGTCCGTAAATAGCAATCGGCCAAATAAAAGTGAGCATTAGCTCCAAAATTTCCGGATGGAAATGCCTGAAGGTATTTTTTGAATCCCTCTATAGCTTTTTTCCACTGTTGCTTGGTATAAAGATTCTCGGCCGAAAAGTACAGAAGCGAGTCTTGCTCAGCCTGTCCCATACTACCACTGCCCATCGAACCCGATAGCTTCAGGAATTCATCCACCTGATTTAGCTCTATGTAGATATTTTTAATGCCATTGAGTGCGCTGCGTGCTTCTGGGGTATTGGGATAATCAGCTATGACCTTTTTGTATTTAACAATAGCCGAATCGTACTGATTACTATTATAGTCGATAAGTCCCAGTTGTAACCAGGCTTTTTTAACATAGCTACTCAGCGGGAATTGGGTAATAATTCGACGGTAGTACTTTTTAGCTTCGCCAGAATTTTGTAGTGCCAAATAGCTTTGTCCAATTTCGTAAAGTGCATCGTCCTGATATACAGAATTTGGTGAGGTACGAATAAGCTCGTTGAGCAAATTAATTTTTTGACGATGATCTCCTAGCAAGCCGGTTGCAAAGGCACGTTGAAACATGGCATAATCCTTATCTGCTCCCCCTTTGTTAATGGCCTGCGAATAGGATGCAATAGCTTCCTTATATTTTGAAGCAGCAAAATAACAGTCGCCCATTCGGTTATAGGTGTCGGCAACTAATTGGGGGTATTCAGAAGACTTTTCCAAAAAACGTTGAAACCACTGCAGGGCTTGCGTATAATTTTTTTTGTGGAAATAGCAATAGCCAATGTTGTAGGGCGCTACGCTAAATTCAGGTGCCTGATGCGCAGCAGACGTTCCATAAAATTGTAAATAGCCTTCCAATGCATCGTCATACTCCTTGTTGCGATAGTTAATCTCTGCCAGCCAATATTGGGTGCGTGCAGCAATTACGGGGTCACTTGAACTGTAACGCTGAGCAAGCTCCAGATGCTTGGCAGCATTGGCCAGGTCGAGATTGTTGAACAATTCCAATGCTCTAAAAAACGATGCCCGCTGGTAAGCCTTACGTATTTTAGCATCCTTGTTCTGTATTTTATTTAAATAGTTGAGCGCTTCCTGATAATTGTGCGTATTCAGACAGGCCGTAATAAGATATTGGTAGGCTTGTTCCCGTCGACGGGAATTAGGATAACGAGCAACATAATCGCTCAACGCCTTGATAGCATTGTTAAAGGGCGTATTAGCCAGGTCAAGTGTAAGAACTGCATAATTAAAAGCAGCATCTTCCTGAATATTGGGATCGTAATTGGCCTGAGCAGCTGTGGCAAATGCCAGCATAGCCTTATCCTTGGCCTGTTGCTGAAGATAACAATAGGCCAGATGGTAACTTGCATTTTGACCTAATTGACTATCCTCGCCAGCCACTTTTTCAAATAAAGGAATAGCTTTGTCGTATTCACCCACCTGGTAATAGCAATAGGCTGGTTGGTAATAACTGCTGCGTTCGGGCTTTTTTTCTTTCGAAAGATAACGCTCGTAATAAGGAATTGCCTCCTTGTACTGATTTTTGCGAAAATAAGCACTTCCTATAAGATAAGCTATTTCAGCCTCACGCGAGGGAATAACCGAATCGATGATAGGTACGGCGTAGGCAAGCAGATCGTCGTCCTTGCCCAAATAATAGTAGCATTGCACAATGTAATAGGGAACTACCTGTGAAAAATTTTCATCATCTTTTAAACGACGAAACCCTTCAAGTGCGGTCACGTAGTTCTTTTGCTGAAAAACAATGTACGAGTAATAATACAAAGCAGCCGATGAGTATAAATTATCGATATCCTTTATCTCGTAAAACTCTAATCGTGCACGTTCCAGACTATCGATCATAAGCCAGCTGTAACCAAGCTTAAAATGCAACTCCGCTTTTTCATCCTCGCTCAACACTTTGTAATCAACCTGATTATAATAGGCTATAGAATTTTTATAGTTTTTATTGACGTATTCATTATTGGCCAGCTCAAACAATACCGAATTTACCAGGGGACTTTCAGGATACTGCGCAATAAATTGCAAACCCTTGTACTTGGCATCCTTATGATATAATCGGCTACTACACAAAAAGGAATAAAATGCTGCTTCGGTCCTCTGTTGATGGGTAGCCTGCTGATCCTCTATAATTTGGTCAAAAAGCTGCTGTGCGGCAACATATTTTTCTTTGTCATACAACTCTTTGCCCTTGTTGATTCGATCGGGATGTATATCGCTATACGATACCTGCCCCCACATCATCACAGGAAATACTAAAACAAATATGGTAAAGAAGATGGTATACCTAATCAGACGACACATAAGTTATGTTTTGAGTTTCGTCAACCGTATATTAACGGGGTAAAAATAAGAAATATTGAGTTATGTGCCGTAATTTTCTTTAACTGAGAATAAACAGCCATCAATATGTGTCTACTGAATTGTCTGCAGGTTCTCAACAGGCTGATATAAACGTCCCTGCCAGGTATTTTTCTCTTCCAGTTTTTTCTCAAAACGACGGATGATATCATTGGTACGCAGGAGACCCCATCCTGGTCCTTCTAAATACCAGGGCGGGACTTCGCCAGCAATTCGCTCAATAACAAAATTCGGGTTCAACCGCTCCACGACGGCACATATCAGCTCAAGATACTCCTCAAGGGTATAGTGTTTAAAAAAGCTGGGATTACTACGGTACATCCTTGCCATAGCCGTATTTTTCACAATCTGCAGCTGATGAAACTTGATGGTATTTAATGGTAAAGAAGAAATAACTTTTACCGCATCAATCATCATCTGCTCGGTTTCGTATGGAAAACCCAGGATAAAATGTGCACCGGTTTTTATGCCATATTTCTTTGTAAGCTCGATAGCCCATACCGACTGTTCAAAGGTATGTCCGCGATTGATCTTCTCGAGCGTACTGTTGTATATTGATTCAACTCCATACTCCACGATAATGTAGTATTTTTCGGCTAAACGAGCAAGATATTCGAGTTTTTGCTCATCAATACAATCGGGACGTGTTCCAATAACCAGGCCTATTACCTGGGGAAAACGTAAAGCCTCCTCATACATCCTTTTGAGCTCTTCCAGGGGCTTGTAAGTATTCGAATAAGCCTGAAAATAAGCCAGATACATCTTTGCAGTACGATAGCGTTCCTGGTGAAATTCTACCCCTTCGCGCAACTGTTGGGTAATCGACTTGGAAGGATTGTTATAAGAAGGATTGAAAGCATCATTATTACAATAGGTGCAACCGCCATTGGCTACCGTTCCGTCGCGATTGGGACAGGTAAAACCCGCATCGATAGTAAGCTTCTGTACCCGATGCCCAAAAATCTGCTTAAAATATTCGGGATATGCGTTAAAACGCCGACTATGCCGCCAGGGATATTCCATCTTATTTTTTTAAAACATGCTTAACCAGTCTTCAGAATTTCTGAACAAAAACAATCAAGCCCCAAAAGTGTTGAAAGTTATGTATAGCAATAAGCAACAAACATACATGCCCAACAGCTATCGAGGTATTTCAAAATGTATTCAATGCAAACATCATATTGCTGCAGCTTTTTGCGTATGTTTAACAATGAATAAAGCAAAGGTAAAGGATTTTCGTTCATAATAACATTCACACAAAATAATATTAATGGAAACATAATGACTTCTACCTATATTGCTAAAAATTTGGCAAAAACATTGTTGTTGCGTTTTGAGATAAATCATCGTATTTTGCAGCAAATTTTTGTACATGTTAAGATGTTGATAATCAAATGAGAAAAACATTTAAGGCCTGGTGGATAATGGCAATGGCCTGGCTATTTGTGAATACAAGCCAAGGACAAAGTCGAATTACAAAGGAAGAGTACATTGAAAAATACAAGAAGATTGCCGTTGAAGAGATGAAGCGGAGCGGTATTCCAGCCAGTATTACTTTAGCCCAGGGCATACTTGAATCGGGCAATGGTAATAGTACCCTTGCCCGAAAAGCCAATAACCACTTTGGCATAAAATGTCATAACTGGGATGGCGAAAAACATTACCACGACGATGATGCTAAGGATGAATGTTTTAGAAAATACGACAGCGCAGAAGAATCGTACCGCGATCACACCGATTTTCTGATGAAAACACCCCGATATCGGTTCCTGTTTGAATACCGATCGGATGATTACAAAAGCTGGGCACACGGACTTCAAAAGGCTGGATATGCCACCAGTAAAACATACGCAAGTGACCTTATCCGTACCATTGAGGAAAATAAGCTATATATTTTTGATAGTGGCGACTACACCCGAAAGGTTAATCTGAACCGTAAAGATTCTGACGAAGATTTTACCATCTCGCTCAAAAAACGGAAAATATATGAGCGTAATCGCATAAAGTACATTATTGCCCAAGAAGGAGATAATCTGGTATCGTTAACGAAAGAACTTGACCTTTTTTCGTGGCAGCTCAGAAAATACAACGACCTACCCGAAGGATATGAAGTACGACCGGGAGAAATCCTGTATATTCAGCCCAAACGTAATCGTGCTGAAGTAGGATACGATTTTCATATCGTCAAGGAGGGCGAAACCATGCATGCCATCAGTCAGCTTTATGGGATTAAACTCAGAAAGCTATACCGTCGAAATCATATGGAACCCGGTACCGAGCCTGTTGTAGGTCAAAAACTCTGGCTCCGCAAAACCATGCCTCGAAGCGAAATGTCACACACTAATACATTGGGCGATAAATAAAAATACTGCCCGCCGGGCTTGTACTCTCAAACATGTTGGTTGAAGATCCACCAACAAAAATGAGCATCCTACCGTGGCAAACCAATCCCGAACCGCATAAATCCACACTTACTTTCCCAACGGTTTTCCACGAGTTATCCACAGTATTCAGCATATACACACTGTAATCGATGCCGGATTTGTCAACACCAGCTGCCAGATATATTTTGCGATTACATCCCGTGACGCCAAAAAAAGAAGACTGTGCCGGTGGAACCACCCCATTCGAAATCTTGCCCGATGATACATTGAACACCTGAAAACCACCCCCATCGGCAAAAAGATATAGGTTGTTATCGATAGCAAAGGAAGCTCGTATCTTCTTAAGGGGTTTAGCATCCTCGGCAAAGTTGGCTGTTACCAGCTGCCATTTACCATTTGCCTCATTAAAGCTTTCAAGGGTACCTTTGTCATCCCCATAAACCGCATACAATGTGTTACCATAGGATTCAAGCGCAAATTCTGCTCTTTTTCGTAACATAGTGAGCTTACTCTCTTGCCACTTACGGGTATTTAAATCAAAAATAAAAACATTGTTTGTGGGGATGCCAGAAGCATTATAACCTCCAGCAATAACAATTTTGTCCTTGTAAAAAGCAGCACCATAAAAATGGCGTACAAACGTCGATCGCGTTACGACCTTAAAAGCCCCCTGTAAGGGAAAGAACTCATATATAACGATGCTACTATCGGCCAAAGAGCCCTTTGGAACACCAAACTTTGACTCAAGAAATGGGCTGCTACCCTGCGTTAAAATATAATATGTACCCGGCGCCACAACGATGCGCGGAAGAAAAAAGGGTGCCACCTGTTGAACTTCCTGACTATAAAGGCTTTCGGTTAATACCGTAAAACAAAATAGCAATACTGCTGTTACCCTTAATCTGGTGTTTTTTAGAATATCCATAGTGCCATTTTTTACTAAATATACATCTTTTTTCGCTAAAACTCACTTTTTTTTACGAAACCTTTCCAACAAGATTTCGTTATTGATTCACCACCTGTGTCAATTTTTGAGTAACTTTACAATTCAACAAACGGTAATTACTCATGAAACTTTGGGTCTACAGTTTTTACGATATGTAAATTTTGAGGTATTATTTTTAGTTTTTCTACATTATGGAAAAAACCTTATCCATTTTATCAGTTCTCGACAAAAGCTGTTGTAACGATGTTATTTTCATCATTTTTGACCAGAAATATAAGATTATTTATATATCACCGATAGCAGTTCGCCAACAATTAGCGCTTTCGGCCGACGCTTTGGTAGGAAAAGAATTATCAAATCTTTTAGACCCCCTCGATGCAAGTACATTTACCTCGAAACTCTCGTTCGATACTTTTGAACCTCAGCAAATTGATTATCTTGAGTTGCGCTGTGCAGACGGAACCAACATGGCCTATAGTGCTTATTTCCAGAAATTTCGTTACGAAGCGACACAAAAGGAATTAATGCTTGCCATCTTTAAAAATAAACTACAAAGTTCATCAATGCCCGAGCAAAAAAACACGCTTATAGTCAGCGCTATTAATCATAGCGAAGAAGCCATTGCAATAGTGAATGATAATGCCTACATTGTGTTTGCCAATAATGCTTTTTTGCGATGGCATGGCCTCACCGAAACAGAGCTTAAGGTGCTGCGTTTTTACGAAATCGACAGCAGCATCAACAACGCTGACAAATGGGAAATACATAAATCAAACTTACAGAAAGATTTGCATAAAACCTTCGAAATGTCATTTGTGACTGCTGCAGGCACCTCCATTGATGTAGAACAACGCTGGCGATATCACATAGAAGGCAATGAGGGGCTATATGTATGCTACATGATACCTATCAAAGAGCGCAAAGAAACGGAGAAAAAAATACACAAAACCCTGGAACGTCAGCACATTCTTTCGCAAATCGCATTTATTTTAAACACACATGAAAATTTTGAATACAAAGTCAATGAGGCGTTACGACTGCTGGGTAACTTCATGCAGGTGGATCGAATCCTTATTTTTCAAAACATACTAAGCAACAAAGCTACCAGTTGTACTTTTGAGTGGCATTCCGATGATTTTATTGCACGCCGTTTTGAGCTTCAGGCAATACCTTATTCCTTGCTACCCGAGCTCTACCACGAACTTAACAACAATCAACACGTTGTTTACGAAGGCATTTCCAATATCCCCACGGAGCTTGTACCCTATTTTCGCCCTTACGATATCCATGCCCTGATGGCTATCCCTTTCAAATTCGACACACATTCATCAGCTGGATTTATGTGTATTGTCGACCATAAACAGCGACATAACTGGAAAGAAAGTGACAAACGCTTTATCCGAACTTTTACAGATATACTAACCAGTACTTTTCGCCAAAAACAAAATATCGATTTGCTGCTAAAAAGCGAAAGACGTTTCAGGGAACTTGCCGAACTTTTACCCGAAATGGTTTGCGAAGCAGCTATTAATGGAAAAATAATTTTTGCAAATAAGCACACGCAAGTCCAGTTTGGCTTTACCGAGAATGATCTGTCCAAAGGCATCATCTTTTTTAATCTTTTTCATCCCAACGATCGCCAGCGGGTACTCGACAATTTTGAAAAACTTCTCAGCGGCGAGCATATTAACAATGAAGAATACACCATCATTAACCGGGAAAAACAAGAAATTCCCGTGTTGTTGTACATGAATATTATCATGCAGGACCAATTGCCCATTGGGCTTCGAGCGGTTATTGTCGACATATCCGAACGTAAGATTCGAGAGAAACATCTCGAGAACCTGGCAAATAAGATAAATTCAGCACCATTTGCCATTCTTGAAGTCGACAAATCGGGGAAAGTAACCTACATCAATGAAAAAGCCCAACAAATGAAATTGCTATTGAATGAGCATCTGCCTACCATAACCCGTCATGCTCAGACAGCCTTCGATGCCAAAGACAAACTCTCTCACACGCTTATACTAAATGGATGTGCGTATCACTGCGTCTATAATTTTAACCCTCACACCGCTAACATTGACCTCTACGTTATTGGATAGCTCTGCTCATCCTGATAGAGCTATCCAATCGCTTGTACATTTACCAGTTGCAACTAAAATAAAGTACGGTAAATACGTTGTCGCTTACGAACTCACCTTCTTTTTGAACAAAGTAGGCGCAAAAGGTGCGATAAAAATACCATAAGCCAGCCACACTTTGTGAAAAACGAAATGTGAGAAAAACCAGTAAAATAGGAAATGACCTGATAATACAACTCCTGAACAGTTTAAAAACATTTCAAATTATTAACGGGAAAAAGCAAAATTCAATATTGAAAAGTTTTTTATAAATTTAAACCAAAAAAAACATGGAACTAACGTCTATTCAAGTAAATCAAATACAGAAACTTGGCATATCACTTGAAGACATAGAAAAACAGCTTAATGCTTTCAAAGAAGGCTTCCCCTTTGCCAGGCTAGTTCGACCCGCTACCATCAATGATGGCATCATCAAGCCATCGTCTCGTGATTTAGATGAGTGGGTAAAAATATATGAAGAACAACACGCAAAACTCGATATAGTGAAGTTTGTTCCGGCCTCGGGTGCAGCCAGCCGAATGTTCAAGGGACTATTCGAATATTTGAACACCCGAACACCCAATAACGACACTGAGCTACTTTTGCAACACATGGAGAAATTTCCATTTTATAATGATTTGTACCAATGTTTTGCAAAAAAAGACAAAGATTTAACAGCATATTTTAATTTAACAGGGCTGCCTGAAATCGTTGAACAACTCCTTCTGGAGGAGGGACTGGGGTATGGGCTAAAACCCAAAGGTTTGCTTAAATTTCACCACTATCCCGACGGGGAACGAACGGCCGTCGAAGAACACCTGGTGGAAGCCTTAATGCATGCCCGAGGTCGTAATGGCGTAAAAATCCATTTTACCGTATCGCCCGAACATGAAACGCTTTTTCTCCGGGAATTTGAACAATTACGTAACAAATACCACCACGAGAAATTTGAGTTAAGCTATTCCTTCCAGAAACCTTCCACCAACACCATTGCCGTTGACGAAAATAATGATCCAGTTGTTGAATCCGACGGAACCTTTCTATTTCGACCAGGAGGCCATGGTGCATTGTTGGAAAACTTGAATGCTATTTCCGCCGATCTTATTTTTATCAAAAACATCGACAACATTGCTCCCGATCGCCTGAAATCGCTTTCGGTACAATATAAAAAAGCCCTGGGTGGACTGGCGCTTAAAATAAAGCATCAGATAACCGACTATCTAACCTATCTCGAATGGCACGATAGTTACACCCAAAAACGCAAACACGAAATTGCGCATTTTATGCGGTTGTTTCTGGGTATAGAGGTGCCAGAAGATCTGGATAATTCTATCTTTGCGGGATATATTAAGTCAAAACTCGACAAGCCCATCCGTGTTTGTGGAATGGTAAAAAATACTGGAGAGCCAGGCGGGGGACCCTTTTGGGTACTCAACCGCAAAGGTGAGCCTACCCTTCAAATCATTGAATCATCGCAGGTTAATTTACAGGATAGCCAGCAAAAAGAAATTTTTACAAAAGCTACACATTTTAACCCCGTCGATATGGTATGCATTACCAACGATTTTGCCGGCAACAAATTTAACCTACTCAAGTACCGCGACGATAAAGCAGGGTTTATTACCGAAAAAACTCACCAGGGTAAGAAAATAAAAGTCCAGGAACTACCGGGATTATGGAATGGTAGTATGGCTCATTGGATTACAATTTTTGTCGAAATACCCGTGGAAACCTTCACTCCCGTTAAAACCTTCACCGATTGGCTTAGACAGGAACATCAAAATAAACCATAATTTTTTATGCTATGATTAAACCAACCCATATCGAACACATTGGCATTGCCGTAAGCAATTTGCAGGAAGCCATTCGCTATTACGAAGAAGTATTAGGCCTCGAATGTTATGCCATTGAAGAAGTGGCCGACCAAAAAGTAAGAACAGCTTTCTTTAAAATTGGGGACACTAAAATCGAATTATTGGAAAGTACCGACCCTGAAGGTCCTATCGGCAAATTTATTGAGAAAAAAGGGCCCGGAATACATCATATCGCTTTTGCTGTTGACAATGTAGACAATGCCCTGAAAGAAGCCGAATCGAAAGGCATACAGCTTATCGACAAACAAGGACGTAAAGGAGCCGAAAACCTGAATATAGGATTTTTACACCCCAAATCAACCTTTGGCGTTCTTACTGAGCTCTGTAGTAAATAATCCTGAACTCTAATAAGATTCAGAGTAGAATTCGACTGAAGTTGATTACTTTGCAGTCAAATTATTATATTTGTCCCATCATTTAAACTAGTTATTGTCATTATACAACAACTCTAATGGGACAGGGGGTCTATTGATGTTTTTTTATGGGACTCAAGTAAAACATGAAAGTGAAGAAATAATTTTTGACTGAAAATATTTACAGATAACAGTTAATAAAAAAAAACGATTAAATTTGAGTAATTGAAAACAGGGCAAGATGAATTGTATCATTGTTGATGACGATAAGTTATCAAGGAAAATTTTAGAGGGTTACATTAAGAAAACGGCAGGTATTAATTTGTTGGGGTCTTTTTCCAATGCCCCGGATGCTATTCGTTATCTTAAGAAAAAAAACGATATTGAGCTGATTTTTCTTGATATCGAGATGCCCGAAATGACAGGAATTGATTTTTTAAATTCGGTCATTGACCCTCCGCAAATCATTATCACCTCTTCAAAAAGTAAGTATGCGCTGGATGCCTTTGATTTCGATGTAGCTGATTTCTTGCTCAAACCATTTACTTACAATCGATTTACCAAGGCTATTGAAAAGGTTATGAACCGAATACAGCGGCATAGCCTGAATCTTGGTAGCAAAAAGAGTGAAATTTTTATCAAGAAAAATAGCACGTTGGTAAAACTTCGATACGAAGAGATATTGTATATCGAAGCCCTTGAAAATTACGTTGTCTTTAACACCTACACCGAAAAATTCACCGTACACAGCACGATGAAAGCCCTTGTAACCAAATTACCCCCTTCGTTTATTAGGGTTCATCGTTCTTACATTATCAATCTCAATGCTATCAACGAAATTGATGACAATATCATCCTGATACGCACCAATGAGGGCGACATTACCATCCCCATTGGTAAAGCATACCGTGAAAATTTAATGAATACGCTTCAAAAATTCTAATTTGTTTACCAGTTTTCTTTTTTTCCCGAGAATTCATTTCTGGATTACCTTATTAATTCGACGTTTCTACACCAAAGGGGGGGGGTAACTATTTGTGCCCATGACAACAAAAAAACTAACTTTGCACAAAGAAAAACATGAGAAATGGAACAACACACAGCATACGTACTGCTGTCGGGAGGGCAGGATTCGTTTGTTAGCTTGATATGGGCTATGAGGAATTTTCAGTCGGTCGAAGCTGTGAGCATTGCCTATCAACAACAACACAACAAAGAATTAGCGTATGCCTCTCGAATAGCGGAAAAATATAAGGTCAAGCATTTTGTGTACAACATCGACAACTTTTTCCGTCAGTTAACGGTAAGTTCTCTGCTTGGAGGGAACGACCATAACCAGAAGCATCAACTCGCGGACGCCTTACCTGCCAGTTTTGTACCCAATCGCAACGGCATTTTTCTTACCATCATTGCCACCCATGCCTATCGTTATCGCCAATCGCAGATACATCTTGTCACGGGTGTTTGCCAAACCGACTATTCGGGATACCCCGATTGTCGGGATAACTACATCCGCACCAAAGCACTTGAACTTTCGCTCGGCCTCGACGTACCGGTATATATCCACACCCCGCTAATGTGGAAAAATAAGGCTGAAACATTCGAAATGGCTAATGAAATGGGCGTATTGAATGATTTGATTGAAAATACGCTCAGCTGTTATAACGGCGTGGAAACCCTGCATCCATGGGGTAGGGGCTGCGATAATTGTCCAGCTTGTCGCTTACGAAAAAATGGCTACGAAAATTTTCTAAAACTCCAGCATTCATGACAGTCGTCAATGACGAATACTATGTTAGTGAGATATTTCGATCAATACAAGGTGAAGGGAATTATGCTGGCGTAAATAGCCTTTTTATCCGTTTTCAGTTCTGTCAGCTCACCTGTAACTGGTGCGATAGTAAATACACCTGGTACGAAAAATCAGGACATTTTCGGCAGTACGAGCGGGAAGCTTTGCTGCAAATTATTCATCAGTCGCCCTGCCATCATATCATTTTTACTGGCGGAGAGCCTACCTTGTATCGTCTCGATTTACTTTACCTTCCTGGAAAAAAGTTCCATGTCGAAACCAATGGTAATATCATTCCCACCTCCCCACTCGATATCAGGTTAGCCGACGGAACCCACATCGTACGTAAAGCCATGGACGAAAAAATCATTGAGCGTTACAATTGGGTCATCTCGCCAAAACTTAAAAATGCTTACCAGGAAATAGACAGGGATGCTCTGTGCTTCTGGAGTTCACGTCCCTATGCTATTTTTAAGTTTATAATTCGTTCGGCCGACGATCTGGAAGAGATCGCATTCTGGCAATCCGAATGTAAGCTTAATCCTAACAAAATATACGTCGGTCTCGAGGGGATATCGCTGCATTCGCAGCTACAACCCGACCTGGTAGATAAAATCATCGAAAGTGGGTATCACTTTTCGCCACGACTACACATCCTGTTGTGGGGAAACAAAAGAGGAAAATAAACGATAACACTTTTTAACCTAATGCGAAAAAAATTACTTTTGTAGTTTAATTTTTAGCAATGATTGTTTTACTAAAAATCTTTTAGCCGTGGATATATTTGATAAAATTGAAAGAAATCGTGGTCCTTTAGGGCAATATCAGAACGATGCCGAAGGGTATTTTATGTTTCCTAAACTCGAAGGGGAAATAGGCCCGTACATGAAATTTAAGGGCCGAATGATGCTGAACTGGAGTTTAAACAACTATTTAGGATTGGCCAACCATCCCGAAGTACGCAAGGCCGATGCTGAAGCAGCTGCACAGTATGGACTAGCCTATCCCATGGGGGCACGCATGATGTCGGGGCAAACCGACAAGCACGAAGAGTTGGAACAACGACTTGCCCGCTTTGTAAAAAGAGAAGCTGCCTATGTTGTAAACTATGGCTACCAGGCCATGTTTTCAATTATCGACACGCTGCTCAGCCGAAACGATGTTGTTGTGTACGACTCCGAAGCCCACGCATGCATTATCGACGGTCTGCGTCTACACATGGGCAAACGTTTTGTCTATCCACACAACAACATGGAAAAACTTGAGAAAGAGCTCGAAAGAGCCACCAAGTTGGCTTCCGAAACCAAAGGTGGTGTGCTGGTAATCACCGAAGGTGTATTCGGTATGTCGGGCGATCTGGGTAAGCTCGACCAAATTGTAGCCCTGAAGAAAAAATATAACTTCCGTCTCCTGATAGACGATGCACATGGCTTTGGTACCATGGGTCCTACAGGGGCAGGTACCGATGAACATTTTGGGGTTCAAAACGAAGTGGACATTTACTTTGGCACCTTTGCCAAAAGTATGGCACTTATTGGAGGGTTTGTTGCTTCTCGAAAAGACGTTGTTGACTATCTGCGATATAACATGCGTTCGCAGATTTTTGCCAAATCATTGCCCATGGCCTGCGTCATCGGAGCTCTCAAGCGAATGGATTTGATTGAAAATGACCCATCGCTCCGTAAAAAACTCTGGGATAATGTCAAAGCATTACAGGCAGGTTTGAAAGCCAAGGGGCTCAATCTGGGTAACAGCAACTCTCCAGTTACGCCTGTCTTCCTATCGGGCAATCCTTTTGAAGCTACCGCAGTAGTATACGACCTGCGCGAAAACTACAATATTTTCTGCTCCATGGTTACCTACCCAGTGGTGCCCAAAGGAGTTATCATGCTCAGGTTAATCCCAACTGCTGCACATTCGATGGAAGATATCGAAAAAACCATCAATGCATTTGCTGAAGTTGCTGAAAAACTTAAAGCAGGCAAATATCAAGCCGATAGAGTAGTTACTGGAAAATAAAAAGCAATGCTTCAATAGAAAAGGGCGAAGGGAACTTCGCCTTTTTTTGTGGAAAAGTCGACATAAATTTTTTACTTTACGTAAAATAATTACTCGACCCATGGAAAAAACCTTTACTTCCTTTCTGGAAATAGTACAGCAACGATATAGTGTACGTTCGTTCAGCAGTACTCCTGTTGAAGATGATAAAATAAAACAATGCTTACAGGCGGCACATCTGGCGCCATCGGCATGCAATGCCCAGCCATGGAAATTTATTGTAGTCAATGATCCTGCACTAAAGAATCAGCTGGCTGATGCCACCTCAAAGCACATTGTACCCATGAACCATTTTACTAAGCAAGCTCCAGTACACATCGTGGTAATACTCGAAAAACCTAACGTAACCTCGGCCATCGGGTCGGTCATTCAGAATAAACCCTATACCCTTATTGATATTGGAATAGCAACAGCCCATTTTTGCTTGCAGGCCACAGCGCTGGGATTAGGAACCTGCATCATAGGCTGGTTTAACGAAAAAAAAGTTCGTAAACTGCTAAATATTCCCCTGCTGAGCCGTCCAGTGCTAATCATAGCGTTGGGGTACCCCGACAAACCTGAAATCCCCCCCAAACATCGCAAACCTTTTGAAAACATTTTCAACTATAATCAATACTAAATTTTAGCCTTCGACGCCTAAAATTAAGTTGTTGAAAAACAAACACAAAAGTGTTGACAAAAATTTGACCAATGGCTTATGGCGAACTAAAATAATCCTTACCTTTACTACATGCCTAATGTTTATAGGTGCAAATGAGGTAAAAGGATGTGAATATGTTTCAAGAGCTTATTGAGGCATCGAAGCTTAATATTTCTAAAGGGGCATATCAGCTACGCTATGATGAAAAAAACCATGCCGTTCAAGTTGTTGATAAACGGCATGGCATTGTAAATTATGTGGTAGAAGGTGAAGACGATGAGATGCTTTCGGCTACATACATTTATTTTGGCATCAAATACCTTGAAAGCATTGCCAGTGCAGGATAAGGAATAGGAATTACAGCGAAGCCAAAACTTTTTTAACCGTTTCAGCAATCATCTTTCCTTCTGCCTTACCGGCAAGTTCTTTTGTTGCAACACCCATAACCTTACCCATATCTGCAGGCGATTTTGCACCCACACGTGCAACAATATCGCGTACAACTTTTTCCAATTCCTCGGCCGACATCTGTGCGGGAAGGTACTTTTCGATGACTGAAGCCTCAAAAAGTTCTTTTTCAGCCAGATCGGGGCGATTCTGAGATTGATATATCTCAGCAGACTCTTTGCGTTGTTTAACCATTCGCTGCAAAACTTTTATTTCCGTTTCAGCAGACAATTCTTGCGAAGCCCCTTTTTCGGTCTTAGCCAGTAGTAAAGCAGCTTTAATTGCCCTTAAAGCTTCGAGTTTTTCCTTCTCTTTGGCCAGCATGGCCGCTTTAATGTCATCGTTAATGGTTTCAAAGAGTCCCATAGCTGGATGTATTAAAATTTACAGGTATATCAAAATTTATTGACCTGAAATGTTTTATCTCCCTTCTGGAAAAAGCCGACAATCTGTCGTGCTGCAGCCAGGCCAGCATTATTATTCGCCTCATGGGTCTGTGCACCACATTTTTTGGGAGTAAAGTAATAGCGTCCTGCATATTTTTCAGCAATTACCGAGGCATTGTCCGGAGCTACATCGGCCAGATAAACAAAATCATTTCTTTTTTCGAACACCTGTAGTAAACCTTCCTCATCAATTACCTCTTTACGAGCGGTATTTACCAAACAAGCTCCTTGAGGCATTAAAGAAAGCAGGTCGAAACCTATAGAGCGTTTGGTTTGATCATTGGCTGGAATATGCAAGGTAACATATTGGTTGCCACTGAACAAATCTTTTACTGTTTGAACAGGTTTTACGCCATCTTTTTCCATCAAACTATTATCGACAAATGGATCGAAAGCTGATGTTTGCATGCCAAAACCATGGGCAATTTGCGCCACTAAACGACCAATATAACCATAACCGTATATTCCCAGCGTCTTTCCGCGGAGTTCGGTACCCGTTGAACCATCGAATTGATTACGAATTTTGTAAATAAGCATACCAAAAACAAGTTCGGCCACAGCGTTAGCATTCTGCCCTGGAGTATTCATGGCCACAATTTTCCTTTCGGAACATGCAGCCAGATCAATGTTGTCGTAACCTGCGCCTGCACGAACTACAATTTCGAGATGAGGAGCTGCTGCAACAACCTCCCTATCAACAATATCGCTCCTTATAATCAACGCATTTGCCTCACTCACCGCTTTGAGTAAATCCTCTTTGGAGCTATATTTTTCAAGTAGCTGAAACCGAAAACCGGCATCCGTGATTATTTGCTTAATATTTTCTACTGCCGCTTTGGCAAAAGGTTTTTCTGTGGCTACCAGTACCGTTTTCATAGGAGTAAGATTTTAGTGTTTTGCTTCAAATTCTTTCATAGCTTCTACCAGCGTAATCACGCTCTGTTTAGGTAGAGCATTATATATCGAAGCCCTGAATCCGCCCACCGAACGATGCCCCTTTATACCAACAATTCCTTTTGTTTTGGCAAATTCGAGAAAATCCGATTCCAGATCTTTATACTCCTCATTCATTACAAAACATACATTCATCAGCGAGCGATCCTCAACATCGCGTACAGGACAACGGAATAGCTTGTTGCGGTCGATTTCGTCGTACAGTATTTGAGCTTTTTCAACATTAATCTTATAAATAGCTTCAACCCCTCCAATCGACTTTAACCATTTAAGTGTTTGAAGACAAGCAAATATGGCAAATACAGGAGGAGTATTGTAGAGCGAATTATTTTCAACATGGGTGCGATAATCGAGCATGGTAGGGATGGTACGTTTAATGTTGCCCAAAAGGTCATTCTTGATAATCACAAAAGCTACCCCCGCAGGTCCTAAATTTTTCTGAGCACCCCCATAAATAATGCCATATTTCGAAACATCCATAGGACGGCTCAAAATATCTGATGATGCATCGGCAAACACTGGTACCTTAACATCGGGATCCTTCTTCAGCTCTGTACCGTATATTGTATTGTTAGTGGTAACATGAAAATAGTCGACATCGTCGGGTACCACATAGTTTTTCGGGATATAGGTATAATTATCGGCTTTGGAGGAAGCCACCTCTATCACCTCGCCAAAAAACTTAGCTTCCTTCATAGCCTTGCTGGCCCAAGAACCAGAATTTAAATAAGCTGCTTTAGTATTGAGAAAATTATAAGGTATCATGGCAAATTGGAGACTGGCCCCTCCGCCTAAAAACAGAATTGAATACCCGGACGGAATATTTAATAATTCTTTGAACAGCTGTTGCGTTTCACTCAAAATAGCTTCAAACTCCTTACTGCGATGGGAAATTTCAAGGATAGACATACCTATCCCATTCAAATCTAAAACCGCCTTTGACGTTTGTTCCAAAGTATATTCCGGTAAAATCGAAGGTCCCGGATTAAAATTGTGCTTTCTCATAAAAATCTATTTTGTTTGCTAAAATTGGGTTTATTATTCAAAAATTCGCCTCAAAAGTAATGATTAATTCCCTAATTTATTTACGTTTGGGTAAAAATTGTTAATATTTTCACAATATTTTTCAACAACCAGTACATTGTTCGAAAATTCAGGTACTAAAGGAGCCAAATCGGAAGTGAAACAATATTCGAGGACATCGTCGAGTCCGTTTTTTTTGAGCCGATGGCGTTGAGCAGCCTTTTCAATATAAGCGAGAACGTCGTGTTTAGCAATTGACCATAAATCAAGCGAAGCAATGGTGCTATCGCAAACGGTAGTGAATTGTCCCTCTTGTAATAATCGTTCGGCAAGCGCACCTGCAAAGATGGTATCCTCGAGGCTAAAGCGATCTTTCCAGCCAGCACAAAAAATCACCACTGGACGACGATGAGATACAATAAACTCGGTGAGCGCACTTATATTGAGAAAAGCCCCCACAACAATTTTATAAGAGTTTTCCGCCATGAGAATAGCCTGAGTTCCATTGGTTGTACTGTAGACAAGCGTTTTGTTGTGCACCACTTCCTTCGTAAAGTTAAAGGGCGAATTACCCAAATCGGCAAAATCGCATTTGATACCATCGCGTTCGGCTGCCACCAGATACCCCTTCTGCTTGTATTCTCGGGCCTCTTCCACCGTCTGTACTGGTATAATCTGCGAGGCGCCGTTCATAAATGCCGTACAGATAGCCGAAGTTGCCCTTAAAATATCTACAATAACCACGATGGCCTCATCGTTGTGAAAACGATGGTACATGGCTGGCGAAAAACAAACCTCTATGGGAAGCTTTTTAGACATTTGATGTGACTATTTTACCAACACCCCTGACTTAACAAATGGCATATCTACAATCTGAGCTTTGAGCATCTTTCCCCGAATTTTAATAAAGATTTCCTGTCCCGTTTGTGCAAATGCGGTTGCTACATAACCCATACCAATGCCTTCTCTGAGCAGGGGCGATAGGGTTCCACTGGTAACTTTTCCAATTTCTTCTCCCTGTGAGTTTTTAATAGGATAATCGTGTCGAGGAATGCCCTTATCAATCATTTTAAACCCAACCCTTTTTCGATTTACCCCATTCTTTTGCTGATAAAGCAAAATATCTTTATCAATAAAATTTTTGTAAGGAGCAAATTTAACAATCCAGGAAAGACCTGCCTCTATGGGCGAAGTTGTATCATCAATGTCGTTGCCATAAAGACAATAACCCATTTCAAGACGCAAGGTATCCCGTGCGCCCAATCCCACAGGTTTGAGTCCATAGGGCTGACCTGCCTGGAAAATAGCTTCCCACATTTGTGGGGCATAAGCCTTATCGAAATAAAGTTCAAAACCACCAGCACCAGTATAACCGGTAGCCGAGATAATTACGTCAGGTACACCGGCAAAAGAACTTTCTACAAAAGTATAGTAGGCTAATTGTTTTAAATCAACCGAGGTTAATTGCTGCAAGATCTTGTAAGCCTGTGGTCCTTGAATAGCCAGCTGCGCCACATTGTCCGAGACATTTTCGAGCGTAGCCCCTACACGATTGTTCTGGTTGAGCCACTGCCAGTCTTTTTCAATATTCGACGCATTAACGACCAGAAGGTACTTTTCAGCATTAAATCGGTATACCAGTATATCATCCACAATACCCCCTTTTCCATTGGGAAGGCAGGAATACTGTACCTTGCCATCATATAGCTTTGAAACATCATTGGTGGTAACATACTGTAAGAAGTCGAGGGCATATGCACCTTTTACCCATATTTCCCCCATGTGGGAAACATCAAAAACACCTGCATTCTGGCGTACTGTTATATGCTCATCGGTAATACCCGAATATTCAACTGGCATTAGAAAACCTGCGAATGGCATCATGCGCGCCCCCATTGCACGATGAAATGCTGTAAAAGGGGTATGTTTCAACTCTTCCTGTCCTTGTTCTTCCATTTTTTGCCTTTAAAACTGCAAAAATATACAATATTTGATATGATTGTGCAGTTTGGTTATACAAAATACCCCACGGCTATTTCAATTATGCTTATTAATTTAGACAAACTCAATGATATGAATTTAATTTGCGCAATAAAAATGTAAATTCAGATTCCACATGCGAAATCTTGTGATACTATTCTGCCTATTGTGGTATGCGGTTGGTTTTGGCCAGTCAGTTGACTATGTTGGACAAATCAATGAACTACAAGGGAGGATGTTGTACTTGTATTCAGATTCGGAACGAATAAAATTGGGCAGGGAGATTGTGCAAACGATGATAGTATGGCTAAAGGATGAAACAACTTTTAATAGTTCTGCAAGGCCACAGCACGTAGGGCGCGTAAATTCACCCGACAAGGAATTTAATCTTTTTACCTTCAACATTCCTCTTACCGATGGCACTCATCAGTTTGCTGGAGTGATACAGCTTTCGCCTCGCCAGGGTGTATGCAAGGTAATACCCTTAAACGATGTATCGAAGCAATATGCCACCCGACCGGTTTTCGAACAATTTACTGCCGATCGATGGTATGGAAGTTTATACTATGAAATTATCCCCAAAAAAGTTGAAGGGAAGAAAGTGTACGTATTGTTGGGTGCTTGTCTCAACAACAGCCTGTTTACCAACAAAAAAATCATCGAAACGCTCTGGTTCACGGATGAAAGAGAACCCATATTTGGCTATCCCCTGTTCGATTACGGGCTAAAAGTACAGTCGCGGGTAATATTCGAGTATACCATTATGGCGCAGATGGCAATTCATTACAACAAAAAGCTCGATATGATTATATTCGATCATCTTGCCCCATCAAGCCCTTTATACACAAACAATTTTAAATATTACGGGCCGGATGCTTCGTACGATGGGTTTAAATTTAAAGATGGGTTGTGGCGATTCTGGCCCAATGTGAATCCCTATGCAAAAAAATGAAAGTCCCGTATTTTGCCATGATCGTTTTTACGGGACTTTCGAAATATAGAGAGGGTAACAATCGCTTAGTTAGCGAAAACTGCAGCTTTTGGAATGAGTCCTACGGTGTAAGATTTAATTTTGTTTCCTATAGCCGAATAACGAATGAGTTCACCCTTTACGCTAAAATCCTTAGCATCAAAAGCATATATTTCGCCGTTAGCCGCATTTACCGAGAAACCATAAAAATATCCTTCAATAAAAGGCGCAGATTCAACAGCGGTACTGGTAATGTTCATTTTCCATATTCCATTAAACCCATAACCTGCCCCATAATAGATTAAGTTTTTATCACGATTGATTCCGATGATGGATGGATGTGCATTTTTTCCAATGGTAACCGAGCTTACCACCGTATAAGATTTTACATCCACTTTCACCAGCGAGGAAGGTTTGTCGTTTTCACTATCAACCCAGTCGGCCACACCCGAGCACAACACCCACAGGTAACCCTGCTGATCGAGCACAAAATGCTGCGGATTATAGCCCACTACAATTGTTTTCTCGATTTTAAGCGTTGCGGGGTCAAATACAATTATAGTCGAATCGGTACCCCATCCACCGCAATTGGCAATCCATATTTTCTTATTGATTTCGGCTATCCCTTCAGGTCCCGAACCTATGGCGATGGTTGTATCAACGCTCAGCTTAGCCACATCAAATACAGCCAGGCTTCCATGGATACCATCATTCCCCCATTGGGTAACATAGCCTTTGTTCTGGTAAAAAGCAACATAGCGAGGACTTGTTAAATTTTCCACAACGCCTGCCTGCTTAAAATCAGCCGCATTAACCACCTCAATCTTGTTAGAGTTGTTGAGCACAAGATATGCTTTTCCCTGAAAAATCGTCATCGACTGAAGCACATCGCCCAGGGGACGACCATTAGTTTTGGTAAAGATGTCTTCTGTGATGCTGTCGGTAGTATAGCTCAAAAAACTAACCGAAGCATTTGATCGCCCATAATTTCCTTCATTCAGGATAAAAGCACCTTTGGAATACAATCCATTCGACTGGTCATCATTGTCATCGCTACAGGCCACAAAAACAAAAGTACCAAGGACAAAATAAAACAGGAGTCTTAAGTGTTTCATAGGAAATAATTTTTAACGTTAATTTTATGGTTTAGCAGAAAAATCAAGCATCAGCGTAAACAAATAATTTCGCATGGGCATGGCATAATATTGTCGAACCTGATAAAATTGATTCCACAGGTTGTTGATCCGAAACTGTAAGCTTAGTTTGAATTGATTTTTGTAGAGGGTGTACTGACCAAACAAATCGGCAACCTGGTAGGCTGGTAAACGACTTCCCAGGGTATATCTAAGCCCGGTATAATTATGAATATAGCCAACAGCCAAATTTTTGTAAGTGAACATTTGACTCAAGCTGGCCTTATGAATCGGCATGTAATCGGGTGGCAGATTTCCCCACTGTCCGTTCGACTGTAGGGTGCGTGCATAGGTATACTGATAGCTAAAAGCAGTAGTCGAGCGAATACGCGACGTCTGATACTGGGACTTAAAGCGCAGATCGACCCCCTGGGATTTTCCCTGCGACTTATTGATGGGTTGCCATTTACCCACGGTATCGGGTTGCCACATAATCCAGTTGTAAATTTTATTGTAGAAAAACATTTGTGAAGCTTCCAACTGTAGCCCACCTATGTTCCACATCTGATGTACACCCCATTCACCCGACCAACCCCATTCGGGTTTTAAAGAAGGATTTCCCTTAGCAAAAGCATCTTCCTTCCAGTAAAGGTCGTTAAGCGTTGGAATGCGGTAATTTTTGGACAGGTTAGCGGTTACACGCCACCGCTGTGTAACACGATATTCAATACCTGCACTATACACCAACGGGGTAAAGTACGAAACATATTCCTGTCGTGCCCCCAAAGCCAAGTTCAATCTGCTGGCAATATTTTCGATTTTGTACTGCATAAACATGGAAGCTCGGCTGCGCGTAGGATTTTCGTTATATCCCTGCGAGAAAGCATTATCGATGGTATAATTGATTCCCACCTGCAACCAATGATTTTTTCGCACCCAAATTCTCGACTCCAGCTCTGTAATGTACGACCTTGAATGATTATCGGTAGTACCCTGCGAGGGGTCGAAGTAAAGGACCTGATTATACAAATAAGCGTTTCGCACCGACAGTATGTAAGCCGAATCAACATATTTCCATTGCACATTTAGCCATACATTATGGTCATTTTGATGGGAAAGATTCGGGGACGAGCTGGTCATCATGGTCTGGATGTCTTTGTTGTATTGCTGTATCCAGCACGAAGCTTTTAACATCGAACGTTCCGAGGTACGTATGGCGAATTGTGGGAAAACGCCATATTGTTTAAGTCCTGCATTGGTTTGCCTTACGGTACGTTGGTAAAAATCGGTGGTATTTTTAAAGGGGAAGTCATTGTCGGCTTGTTGGAGAAAGGTCTTAAGTGATGTGGCGATCCAATGGTTGCCCCATTTATATCCCGCTCCCATACTTTTATTTCCAAAACTTCCTATTGCGGGGGAAAACCATAGCTGATTGGGTTGTTGAAAGAGGTTTGCCGTACCCATGTGTACAATACCCGTCATCGAGCCACTGCCGTAGTTGACCCCTGAACCACCATACTGAATGCTGGCTTTATCGAGAAAGCAGGCAGGCACCACCGACAGGTTGAACTGTCCATTCATAGGGCTTTGCAGGTTCACCTCGTCCCATACCACAGCTGTGTGGGAGGCTGACATACCACGTACAGCTATGGTCGAAAGCCCACCGGGTCCATAATTGTTTACATTCAGTCCCGAGAAAACGAGCAGGTCGGGCAGGGAAAGACTACGACTTACTTTAAGCAGAAAAGTGTCGACAGGCTGCACAGTAGCGCCAACCGAAAGAACTTCGAAACGATGACGCGCAACCTCCACCGCATCAATGTTAATGATGCTATCGGTATCACTCGCACCTACGACAAGATCGGTCGAAAAAGCCCACAGTAAAAACAAATAAAAATACCTCATTGTTACAAATGATTGACGAAATCATTCGTAACATTTCGGCAAAAAGTAAAATAGAACTGAATCAATAAAGAGAAGTTCTATTCTTTGCTTTTCACCCGAAAGCTACGAAATTCAGGTATTGGCAGGTCTTCTGGCTTTCCTGACTTTTAACGCCTTCCCATCTCCAACAACGAGACAGTGGCAGAGGTGTTAAAAGCTGATTCCTTTTAAGGAACAGGATTACAGCTGCGGGGACAGCTCCGGTTTTGCACCGGATTCCCTTTTAATCCCACCTGGGGAACCAATACGACGCAAAAATACATCTTTTTTCATCCTCGCCAAAAAAATCAATCAGGCGCTGGAAAAAAAGTTATAAACATGCGCTTTTTTAGTAAAACATAGTGTTCAAACATCGTATTTCATGGATTTTTAAACTTATAGGTAACACTTTGTGTTATAATGGAGGTGCCACAACCCTGTACGGTAGTTTTCATTACAGGTATAAAAATGTTTTCTTATACCTGCTTGATTTTGTTGGGTAGAATATTATTATATGCAAGTGCCATCCGACCTTAGAAAAATTTTTAAAATTATTATCGGAGGATGTTAACACCTCGCCTCGCCCTGTCGGGCACCCCTCTCCTTTCGAAAAAGATGGGATGCGTGTGAGGTTCTGATAGGAATTGTTATTATAATAAATTTAAAACCGCTAAGAACGCTATGTTTTCCGCTAAAAAAATCTTTTTACCTTTGCAACTACTTTGTGATTTTGGTGTTTAAAAATTACATTCTGTGAAAGATTGCATAATTCTTGCACACAAAACTTTTTAAAATTTACAGCAATGGTGGAGATGAGATTCAAAACGAATATTCGTTGCAGTGGCTGCAAGGCAAAGGTAGCCAACGTGCTCAAACAGGAAACTGCTATTGTTCATTGGGATGTCGATTTGAATGATCCCGATCGCACTCTGGTCGTTGCAGGGGAAGGCATTACTGCCGAGCGCGTAATGGAACTGGTAAAAAGTGCTGGCTACACAGCCACTATGATTTGACCGCAGGTTTGATACCCATTTCCTCGGCCTTCTTGAGAAGAAATTGGTATGCTGCCTCGTACTCATTGGGAATGATACCATCGAGTATAGCATCCTTGACCGCATTTTTAAGTATTCCTACCGTCTTCGAAGGAGGAATGTTAAAAATTTGTACAATATCATTTCCATCGATTGGCGGCTGAAAGTTACGAATTCTATCTTTTTCTTCTATTTCTTTCAACTTCTGGCGTACCAGCCGAAAATTTTCCAGATAAATTTCCTTGAGTTTTTTATTTTTCGAGGTAATGTCGGCCTCACAAAGTATCATCAAATCGTCGATGTGGTCGCCTGCCTCGAAAAGCAATCGACGGACAGCCGAATCGGTAACGTCTTCCTTGGCCAGCACAATGGGTCGTAAATGCAGCCCCACGAGTTTCTGCACATATCGCATTTTATCGTGCAGGGGCAGCCTGAATCTTCGAAAAATGGTTGGCACCATTTTTTGTCCAACAAAGTCGTGGCCATGAAAAGTCCATCCCGTTTGTGGGGAGTATTTTTTCGTCACTGGTTTAGCAATATCGTGCAAAAGAGCAGCCCATCGCAGCCACAGATTGTCCGAAACCCTGGCTACATTGTCCAGCACCTCGAGCGTATGGCGAAAATTATCCTTGTGGGAATGTCCTTCAATATTTTCCACCCCCTTAAGTGCTTGAAGTTCGGGAAAAATACGAGACAACAGTCCTGTTTCGTCCAGCAAATAGAATCCAATAGACGGCGTTGAAGCAGATAATATTTTGTTTAATTCATCGGTAATGCGTTCCATGGAAACAATATCGATCCGTTGGCAATTTTTCCGTATACCTGCCAAAGTGTCGGGATGTATGTCAAAATGCAACTGGGTAGCAAAACGGATAGCTCGCATCATGCGCAAAGGGTCATCGGAAAAAGTAACGTCGGGATTTGTAGGCGTACGAATGATACGGTCGTTCAAATCCTGTATGCCGTTGAAAGGATCGATCAGCTGGCCAAAATCATCGGGGTTGAGGCTAAAAGCCAACGCATTAATGGTAAAATCGCGTCGCAGCTGATCCTCTTCAAGGGTTCCTGCCTCAACCAATGGCTTACGCGAATGGGGTAAGTAGGATTCTCGCCTTGCCCCAACAAATTCAATCTCATAGCCACGCCATCGTATCATGGCCGTACCAAAATTTTCGAAAATGGTTACGTCTTTTTTTATATGAAGTTCTTCTGCCACCTTTCGTGCAAAGTCAGGCCCGTTGCCCAATACCACAATGTCTATATCTTTACATTTTTTGCCTAACAAGGTATCCCTTACAAATCCACCAATGACATAGGCCTGTATCCGTTCGCTGCTGGCAATTTTCGATACAACCTGAAAAATTTTCTGATTCGATAATGCAACTTTACCTGCCTGTGAATGTATCATGTAATGAGTTAACTTTTTACAATATTTTTTGTTATTGGTAAACAATTTTCCCGCAAAAATAGCTATATTTAACAATTAAAAAGATTTCATCAATGCATTTCAAATTCCCCGCAAAGAGCATAAAATATTATGGCATGCATTTTGTCATAAACACATATAGATATTTAAATATTTAAATTTAACATTCAAACATTATTTATTATGGTAACTCATTTAACCACATCGGAATTTAAGCAGAAGGTGTTTAATTATGAACAAAACAGGGAGTGGAAGTTTGAAGGGGATAAACCCTGCGTAATAGACTTTTATGCCGACTGGTGTGCACCGTGTCGGATGGTAGCACCTATTCTGGAAGAACTTTCTGAAGAATATGCGGGTAAAGTCGATATTTACAAAGTAAACACAGAAGAAGAACAAGAATTAGCAGCAGTATTTGGGATACAAAGCATTCCTTCCCTGTTATTTGTGCCCCTCAACGGGCAACCACAGATGGCGCTGGGTGCATTGCCCAAAGAAACCTTTAAAAGAGCGTTTAAAGAAGTGTTAAACGTTGAATAATTCACTGGCCGAATTGTTTGTTCTGAATTTCGTTTACCTTTGCCAAAAACGGTAAACGATTGTAATGAGGAAATTTCTCTGGTTATTGTTCATCTCGTGCCCATCGTGGGGACAGGTACTGCATGTGGAGGGCGGAGGCAACTATACCTCAGCCAGCCACATGCCGTATTATGTCATTACAAATCAGGACGGTTTGTATGGAAACATGAAAAACGGTGCCTTTGTGCGCACTAATGTATTTTCCCCATCACCCACAGCCGACTCTATATCTTTTCATTTCAATTACGGCATTGATGCCATAGGGCGTTTCGGACAAAACAAGGATGTTGAGCTTTATCAGGGATATGTTGGATTGCAATATAAATGGCTTGCGCTGTGGGGCGGGAAACGCAGAGAGTTTTATGGCAATCAGGATACCCTTCTTTCGAGTGGTGGGGCAGTATGGTCGGGAAATGCGCCCCCCATCCCGAAAATAATGCTTTCTACCCCTGGCTTTATTTCACCTTTTAAGTACAAATGGTTAAAGGTAAGCACAGGGATGGCACATGGATGGCTGGGATATAAAGAAAGCTACGTACAAAATCCCTATCTTCATCAAAAATACTTTTACGTTCGTCTGGGCGATCCGCAAAAGATTTCGTTCACAGCAGGTATTCAGCATTACGCCCAGTGGGGTGGCGTTTCGCCCCAGTATGGTCAGCTACCCGATGATTTTAAAAATTTTTTAAAGGTATTTTTTGCCTATAACAACGAAGACCGACTTGACCCCACCCAAAGCGGAATGCCCGAAAATGAAGCCCGTAATAGAATTGGGAATCATGTAGGAACAAAAGACTTTGGATTAGATTTTGGATACAAACGATGGCAGGTAAAGCTATACTGGCAAAATTTCATTGAAGACATCACAGGTGTAGGCTTTCGCAATGCGATGGATGGCATTTGGGGGATAAGTCTTGGCCACAACCATCGGTGGAAGGTGAATTATGAATTCATCCACACCTATACTTATTACGTAGCCATCGAGGATAAACTTCAACTCGACGACTATTTTAACAACACAGTATACCGATCGGGCTGGACCTATAAAGGATATGTTATCGGTACACCCCTGATTACTTCACCCATACTCCTGTCGGACTCTCTTATTGGACGTAAACTGACCAACAACCGGGTAATAGCGCATCATGTGGCTGCAAGCTATTCGACGAGCAAAGTTTCCCTCATCATTCAATACCTTTTTTCCCGAAATTATGGAAATAGCGAAACCATTGGAGAACCAACCAAACTTGATCATTGCATGGCATTGATGGCCAATATTCGGGAAATTTTCCCTCGTCTTTCCCTCAAAGCCACCATCGCATACGACCGTGGAGAACTACTGGAAACGAAATGGGGATTGAATTTTACGCTTAGCTATCGAATTGACAAACTTTTTTAGAAAACCTCAAACTCTTCCTGCAGCAACTCCCGATAAAGCTTGTAGTATTCTTCGGCATTTTTTTGCCAGGTAAATTGCTGCGCATATTGGTAAGCAGCTTCGCTTTTTTCCTCATTAAACGCAAGCATTCCCTGCTCAAAAACCTCACGCATGTAGTCGGGTTCAAAGCTATGCCAGAAAAATGCATGCGTACTACCAATCTCCTTGAGGCTGGTGCGATCGGAGCAGAAAACCGGTTTCTTATTCAGCATAGCCTCCACTACAGGCAAACCAAATCCTTTGGCTAAGGAGGGGAAAACAAATGCTGAGCAGTGCTGGTAAAGGTACTGTTTTTCGGCCTCACTGACGGGACCTGGCAGATACACTATATTCCGTAATTTAAGCTGGTCGATTAGTTTACGAAGTTGAGCACCATAAGCCGTGTCACTTTCACCCGCGATGATAAGTTTATATCGCCCCTCCAGTAATTTGACAAAGGGTAATAGTACGTGAAAATTTTTTTTAGGCAAACACTGACCAATGGTAAACAGATAGGGATCGTCAAATTTTAAAAACGAAGGCCTTTGTGGAGCTTCTGTGGGAAGTTCCACCCCATTGTATATCACCCTGAGAATCTGATGGGGGTAAAATTTTAAGTACTGCTCACAAACCTGGCGTGTAAAATTAGAAATAAATACCACCGCATCGGCCTTATCGACCATGCGCTGCACATCCTTCAGATAATGACGAGCTTTAAGCTTATTTTTTGTAAACAAAAAATTCAAATCATGAATGGTTAATACCTTTTTGTTGCTTCCGGCTATATGAAAAGCAGGCGTTTGGTGAAGCAGATGCAAAACATCGAAATTATCGTAATGAGCCGACACAAATCGATACAGATCATTCAGCTTAAAAATTCGACCATGTTTAAGATGTTGATAGCCATTTTTTCCATACACCAGATAATTGAAATCCAGCGAATTATTACGGGCAGCATAGTCGGCAATGGCTTTACTGAAATCGATAGACACCCTGCCTAAACCACAATTGGGACGGTGAATTTTGTCGAGTAAAACAGCGACTTTAGGATGCCGCTGCAATTGTTGCATAGTTATCCGATTATTGGGCAGATGTACAAGCTTTTCTACTGGCCATGACGAATGATTGAGCGTAACATCCTTATTAATAAAGATTTTCTTTATCAACGGATTGTGTGCAAGATATTTCACTACCTTTTCTTCATTGGCTAACGGTTCGCCAATATGAAAATAGAGTTCCGATTTCAAACCCAGGCGAGTACATATAGTTACAAGACGGGCGTCGAAAAGATTATTGACCACAAAAGCACGAAAGCGTAATTGCCAGAAAACTCGGGCTAAGTGAAGGATATAAATGGGACCTAATCCTGAAAAAAGTCTGATTGACTTGCCAATATAATTGATATGCGTTTTCTTGGATCGCTGAATCAATTCGGATCGGCAATCGGCCATCAGGACGATTCGCGTGTACGATTCATCTGCATCCAAAATATCAGGGATGTATTGGAGCTCAAAAGGTCTGGAATGCCGGCGCGATGTAAAAAAGCATATTCGATACGGTGGCTTCGATTTTTCGACATCGATAATTTTTTTGAGTTTGAGATATTTCAGATACACTTCGTAGGCTCCATTGACGCTAATGACAAAGCCATAAAATCCATCGAGAAAGCCCAGTTTAATGAAATAATCCCTGAAAAAACGCCAGATGGGTCGCAGAAGGATAGAAAAAATGCTGGTTCGAAAACCCTTATAATAAAAAGCTACCGACTGTAACTCGGAGAATTTGTTAATCTGGTTAATTTGCTGGCCAATTGTATAAAAGGAATAATGCAGCAGGTCGCCTTTGAGGTGTTTGACCCGTGAACCTTTTTTCATCACAAAAGCGTCGTGCGGATTAATGCCCTCCCACTGTCCTTTGCGCCTATCGTACAACCGGAGCTTTCGAGAAGGATACCAACTGGTATACCGAATCCACCGGCCACAATAGTTGGTAAGGCGGTTAAAAGTATAGCCATCGTGGGTCCAATTTTTCTTTACCTCCAGAATCGACTCTTTTAGCGTTTCTGAAAGCATTTCATCGGCATCAAGCGAGAGCACATAATCGTATGTAGCCTGATCGGTAGCCCAGTTCTTTTGTTCGATATACCCTTCAAACTTATGTTGGATGAACCGTGCCTGATATCGTCGGGCTATTTCTTCGGTTTTATCGGTCGAAAAGCTATCTACTACAAGAATCTCATCGGCTACGCCCACTAATGAACTTAAGCACCGATCAAGATTCTTCTCCTCGTTTAGGGTTATTATGACTGCTGAAATTTTTGGCATCTTACGTTATCTACGAATAACGTAACAAACTTAAAATAAAAATTTTTAAAACCGAATTCTACACTTCTGTTTTTTCCTTATCGGCTGAAACAGAAGTCCTTTCAATTTCGGATCGAGAAACGAAATTATTTTTAGCTTCCTGGTTAATTACCAGCTTATAGTGGTTCATCAGGTAAGTATAAAACTTTATGTCAGAATCAACGGAAACTCCATCTACCGTATAATGGAAGTAATAATGTTTAAAGCGAGGCGAGATGGAAGCTTCGACAAGGTCCTCACGTTTCAGGGCAATTAGAGGAATTTTTGCCCAATGGGCACAACGTAAAATAAACTTTTCTTTTTCGCTATTGTCGACCACGACGGCAGCAACCCGGTAATCCTTAAGGTAATTGAACAAACGAAACACTGTTAAAAGGCGCATCACAACATTATTTTGGAGTGGTTGAAGTTTAAAATAATGCATTCGTGCGCTTCGTGCCTTTTTTAACAATGGTGAACCCGCTGGGGCAACAAGCGAAAGTTCAATCCCCTTCTGTTGCAATCCCGTCATGTAAGCAAAAAAGGATTCTGTGAAGTCATCCCATTTCAGTGAAGTGGTAAGAAAACAAAGCCTCTTGGGGGGTTGTTTTTGTTCGATGCTGATACGATGGTATATTTTAAGGTATTTAAGGAAAACCTCATAAGCACCACTCACGCTCACAACCAATCCATAAAATCCATCGAGAAAGCCCAGTTTAACAAAATAATCGCGAAAAAATCGCCACAGAGGGTGAAAAATCACATGTACGAGAAATATGGGATGTAAGCCTTTTTGATGATAGGAGTTAGCGATGATTTCAGTAAACCGATTGATCTGGTTCAAATGCTCTTCGATGGTATAGTATGAGTAATGTAAAAGGTCGCCTTCGAGATGTCGAATGGTCGATTTTTCCGACAAAACAAATCGATCGTGAGGATTTATACCATCCCAACATCCTTTTCTGCGGTCGTAGAGTCGAAGTTTTCGGGCAGGATACCAGCTGGTATGACGAATCCATCGTCCACAATAATTGGTAAGCCGATTAAAGGTATAGCCATCGTGCGTCCAATGTTCTTTAACCTGTTTAATAGACTCGCAAAGTGTTTCAGAAAGTGCCTCGTCGGCATCGAGAAAAAGTACATAATCGTAATTTGCCTGAGCAGTGGCCCAGTTCTTTTGTTCAATATATCCTTCAAAAGGATGCTGGATAAAACGTACAGGATAGCGTTTGCATATTTCTTCCGTCCCATCGGTAGAATAACTATCCACTACAACAATTTCATCGGCAAGTCCCAGGACGCTTTGCAAGCAACGCTCGATATTCCGTTCCTCATTGTAGGTGATAACAACGACTGAAATTTTGGGCATGGTAGTTAGTTTTGTAAGTTGTTAGTAGTTAGATAAGAATACTGGAAAACGTTGCGTCTATTATTAAAACGAATTTGAAGATAAAATATTTTTTCCAAACAGGATAAAACTTCAAAAAAATCCCCATGCCTTCACCGATATCGACATAAATAATTATGCAAAAAAATCTTTGAAATTCGCAAAAAGAGTTCTAAAATTGCAAATTATTTAAATTTTTCATGCATAATTATAACTTTTTAAAAATAACATCATTATGGCAAAGATGACTACACAAGATTACATTGCACGCGAGGATAAGTATGGTGCCCACAATTATCATCCCATACCGGTTGTACTTACCAAAGGGAAAGGGGTGTATGTATGGGATGTTGAAGGCAAACGCTATTTTGATTTTCTGTCAGCCTATTCAGCGGTAAATCAGGGTCATTGTCATCCACATATCATCAAAGCGCTTAAAAAACAGGCCAAACGACTAACCCTAACCTCACGAGCTTTTTATAGCGATGCGCTGGGAGAATACGAAGAATATATTACGAAATATTTTGGATACGACAAGGTTTTGCCCATGAACTCGGGGGCAGAGGGGGATGAAACGGCACTCAAGCTATGCCGTAAATGGGCTTACAAGGTAAAAGGTATTAAGGAGAATGAAGCCAAGATTATCGTTTGTGAAAATAATTTTCATGGACGTACCATCACTATTGTTTCGATGAGTACCGACCCCGATTCGTATGGCGGGTATGGACCATTTACCCCCGGTTTCATTAAAATTCCTTACAACGATATTCCGGCACTTGAAAAAGCTCTGGAAGATCCCAATGTAGCTGGGTTTTTGGTTGAACCCATTCAAGGCGAAGCAGGAGTATACGTACCCGACGAAGGTTATCTAAAAAAAGCCTACGAGCTTTGCAAAGCAAAAAATGTGCTGTTCATAGCCGACGAAGTACAAACGGGTCTGGGTCGCACAGGTAAAAAGTTATGCTGCGATCACGAAGGGGTTCGTCCCGACATCCTCATCCTGGGTAAGGCCCTTTCGGGTGGGGTTATGCCTATCTCGGCAGTACTGGCCGACGATCCAATAATGCTCACCATCAAGCCAGGGGAACATGGATCGACGTTTGGTGGGAATCCACTTGCCTGCAAAGTTGCCATTGCCGCACTGGAAGTAATTGAAAAAGAAAAATTGGCCGAAAATGCAGCTCGATTGGGTGAAATTTTCCGCAGTGAACTGAAAAAAATTAAATCGGACATGATAGAGGTAGTACGCGGGAAAGGTCTGCTCAATGCGGTGGTCATAAAACCCAAAAATGGCAAAGAAGCCTGGGATGTTTGTCTGGCCTTAAAAGATAACGGTCTGCTGGCCAAACCAACCCACCAGCATATTATCCGCTTTGCTCCCCCGCTGGTGATTACCGAAAAACAGCTTCGTGAAGCTATTGAGATTATTGCACGAACTTTCGATCAATTTAAATAATTTATCCACAATGGCATAGAATAGGAGGAAACAAAAGGTTTGCCTCCTATTTTTTTATTTTCCAACCACTTTACTGTAGAAAGCTATATACAGGGCTTCGTTAAGCTGCTCACATTATATGCGATATTGCTTCATTGTATTCAGCTATCGAGGCAATGTTGCATCCGACATCGCCTGGTATTAAGGTACCTCTTGTTTACCCCTCAGTTAAACCTTACCATCAGTCCCTTTCTCTTTCAATCCTCACCTCCGTTCCCTTTTTATCCTCACCCCCTTCCCCTCTCCTTTACAAGGAGAGGGGTGCCCGATAGGGCGGGGTGAGGATTGCTTTAAACCTCACCCCCTGCACTATCCTTTCATCCTTACCCCCTTCCCCTCTCCTTTACAAGGAGAGGGGTGGCCGATAGGGCGGGGTGAGGATAATTCTGCAATCCATCATCGCCTCGGCAAATATTTCTTTTCCCCTACTTTCTTGTCTTGATACAAGAAAGTAGCAAAGAAAATCAAGCACAAATGATCCGCCACCCGCTCTGGTCAAAACGGAGTATGGCAGGCAGGGTAAGCCAAATCGTTGGCCGAGGCGTTTATTGTGGCCTGTACTATACGGAATAGCTGTAGCTTTTCCACACAAGGTTTTCCTCCTGCCAACGCTTTGAA